>Ga0180433_10002467_pt1 | contig 28498 bp, 39 predicted proteins | sample SS_ome_8_FD_132980 | JGI IMG/M metagenome (GOLD analysis project Ga0180433, IMG submission 132980) | Hypersaline lake sediment archaeal communities from the Salton Sea, California, USA - SS_1_D_1 metaG | ecosystem: Environmental > Aquatic > Non-marine Saline and Alkaline > Hypersaline >... | reverse complement strand
CCCGAGGCCCCAGCGCCACCGAGCTCGGCGATCGTGACTGGGATCTGGCTCGGGCCAGCCAGCGCGCGGTTGACATCGTTAGGATCCCAGAGCCGTTTCGTGAAGGCTCCGTCTGGAAGGCTCGGTACTGTCGCCCCGGCGTTGATGACCGAGAAGAAGACCTCGGCTTGGTTGTTGAGCTTCTCGAAGGATGTCGAACTCAGCATACCGTCCCCTAGTTGAAGTGCAGATGAATCAGACAGAGCACATCTGTGCCCGACGACTGGCTCTCTGCAGCATGTCCAATCTCGCTGAGGTGGTCCTCGAGCGCATTGATTGTCCCGCCAGGAGGCGTTGCATTAGTAGCGTCGGCCCGGCCATCATCGTTGTCCGACACCTTGACCCAATATCCAACTGTGGCGGCTGTGCCGTCCTCGAGCAAGACCTGGCACAGGGAGCCTGGCATCCAGACCCAGACTAGTTCGCCGTCCGGGATGTCATTCTCAGCGATGACCCCAATGGCGTTCGGTGTGTCGGCGACTACTTGATCAACTGCTGAGTCCACTGAGGCCGAGGCCGCTATGACATCGCCCTTCTTGCTGATCGCCCCTGTATCGTTCACCAGGCGCATTTGCGTTCCGCGCTCTCCGGTCTGAGCATCGTAGACGATGCGGAACATATCCTCTACCGTGAATGGGGAGCGTGCATTAGTCGGGCTGAGACCGAATCGGCCTCCTTCACGCTGCGCATAGGTGTGCGACTGGCTTCTTGGCACGACCGCACCAGCTACCATCGGTTGAGCCGCCTTGTATGGGTGGTCATCCGGCAGCAGGCCGGTCTGGTTGAACTTGTGATGGAGGTAGCCCTCCATCCTATCCCTATCCTGCTCGCTCTGAGAATCGATGACGACTATCTCGCCGATGATGCCGTCCATGTATGCAAATTGGCCGCGGCCGACGTAGTCCACTGGGAACGGCCAGCCCGGGCCCTTGTAGGCATCGACGGTCGTCTCGCGCTCGCCGTTGAGCGAATACTTCTTGAAGTCCTTGTCGGCAATCCACGCTGCGACGATCGGCACGTTTGCTGCAACGTGCTCGGTGCTCCTGTTGTCGCCAGGATTCCACGGGTTGATCCCTCGCCACAGACGCAGATTTGTGGTGCTTGGGTTGACACCAACCTGGCTGTTGCCGCCTGCTCCCATGATCAGCTGCGAAGCCGGGGTGCCAGACAGGTCGTCCAACTCGAAGACAGACCAGACTTCCATCCCTACGATATCCAGGGTCGGCCCGAGGGCGAGCTGTTCGCTGCTCGCATCGTCAAAGTCGATGGCATTCAGGCCACCGATAGTCCTTGTCCCTGTCGTTGGGCGATTGCCTCCGCTGCCCGTCAGGTCATCGCCAGCAATGGACTTATCGTCTACTTGGTCGACCAGCCCGCCAGTGTCAGTGATGGTCGACTCATCTGAGAAGTCCCACCAGCGCTGCAACGTGGATTGCGAGTCCTCTGGCGTCCACGGACGTGGTGCAATGACAGGCCGCCCGAACTTGTATTGGTGGTCGGCAGGCAAGACGTCAGCAATGCCCCACTTCCAGGCCAGATATCCCTCGATCAGCTGGCGCTGCAGATCGGTCTGATACGTGACCCAGAGGACTTCTGCAATGAATCCATCATGGCCATTGTTGCCGAACGCATCAGCGCCGATCCGGATGTAGTCGTCAATGGTGATGGGCGTGGTGATGTTGTCGGTGTCGATCTGGACGCCATCGAGGAACAGGAAGGCATCGCTGCCGTCAATCCGCCAGTTGAGGATGTGGGTGTCGGTGTCGCCGCTGTTCCCGCCTGTGTTGAAGCTGCCAGCGGCATCGTTAGACCCATCGAACGAGTAGTCGGCAAATCTGTTGCCTCGGAGTTGTGCGCTTCCCGTGCCGTCCATCGTGAAGGCGTAGGCGGCCACTGAAGTCACATCACGCTTCATGACCATATAGAGATCGAACGAACCCGTGGGCAAGCCTGTCGGGTTATCGTGCTCAAGGAACTGGTCATCGGTCGTAGGATCGAACCCGATGACGTTCAGGCTGTTCTGCGTGAGGGCCCCAGTGACAGGTTTCTCGGACTCGGTGTCTTGGACGACATGGCGATCATTGCCAGACTTGTCCCACCACTTGCTGACCTTGTCGCCAGATACTGCCTGGACCGTGAGCACTGGGGAGATGCCATAGATCCGCTTTGTCTCGGTGACGTTGGTATCGCCGGCACGCGCTACCCATTGAGCATTGCTTGCGGTGGTCGAGCACAGGCCGAGATTCACAGTCGCGCCGCCTAACGGGTTGTTGGCTTGCCCGGATCCGCTCGTGCCTGTCCAGTTTGGCTCCCACGTTGCCCATGATCCAGTAGTCACATAGTTCTGGTTGAACAGGCCATTCTCGTCTGCGATGTTGCTGGCCGTCGTGCTGCGCTTGCCGTTCCAGAACTCCGTGTAGTTGTGCGCGATGACCGACTTGCCATCCATCATCAGAACTGGCACATCGTCATCGACGCCGACCTCGGTCTCGGTGTGTTCGTCGGCATCCACGGAGCCCGTCGAGCCAATCGCCTTCCAGCCTGTCCCGAGACCTCCGACTGCCGTTGCGGCCGACTGCACGTGGGAATCGTAGTCTGCGATGTCGGAGGACTGCGCGTCACGCAGCGTGCTCGAGGAGAACATCAGTCGATATTGATCGCCGACCTGCCACGGCTTCCCTGTCACTGGGTTGAGCTCGCTGACATCCAGAACCCCAAGCTCGCCCTCGACCGCGGTGACAGTCTCCTCGTCTGCAGCATCCAGCCACAGTTCAGAGACGATCTCCGCCGGTGTCCAGTCCTTGGTGTCGCCAACGTTGTCGCCCTGGTGAATCTTCTCGCTAGCCCGGAGTGCGGATGCGCTGATTCGCACCACGTTACCGCCGAACCCGAACATCACGTTGTCCGACACACCTGCGTTGGTGACACCTGCGAGCACGATACCATCGCCAAGCCCATTGGCCCCACGGTTGCCCTCAACTATGAGGCTGTCGAGGTTGGCGAGCCTAATCGCGCTCACTGCGTAGTCGTAGTCCGAGACAATGGTGTTGTCCCGGATCACGAGTCCGGAGCTCACCACCGACGGCTCAAGCAGAATACCGTCCAGCACATTCCCTGTGACAAGGCAGCCCTCGATTGTCACATCATCCAACCGGTTCGCCCCGCTCTTCTCGACGAAGCGTCCGTATGCATTCTCGATATTGGCCGACAGATTCCGCAGTGCGCTCCCAGATCGATCGGTGCCGTCCGCGAACTTGACCACTGCGCTGCCATCGGCAATATCAGCATCGATAGAGAAACCCTCCAGGACGACTCCGGAGGCTCCGATATCGATGGCGTCATCATTCACTGTGATGTCGAGGACGGCTTCCTTGCTGCCTCTGACCGTGATATCGCTCACCGCAATGCTGAGCTTGTCGGTCTTCGTATGGGTTCCGTCATCCAGGATGTAGAGCTTGTCTGACCCGCCCGCTGCGATGATCGCCTCAAGGTCATCGGTGGTCTTGACGATGTAGTAGTCGACCATCTGAATCGAGCCGTTTGCCTTGGAGATCGGCAACTGTCCTGCGGTCGAGTCTGCAGCCAGATTCTTGACGTTGATCTCGTCGGCTCCGCCGTCCGAGTGTGATGAGGCGTGCGCGAGCGGTGTCTGCGGATCCGCCAGTAGCCCGCTGAGACCTGCCACGGAGATTTCGTCACTACCGCCGTTCTGATGGTCGGATGCGTGATCCTTTGGAGGCTGATCATCAGCCAGTTCACCAGAGAGGCCGGCTACGCTGATCTCATCAGATCCGCCATTCTCGTGGCTGGATGCATGAGCGTTAGGATCACGAGAATCAGACAGCCTGGCATCATTCCCCTGAACCACGACTCCGGCAGCCGACTCGCCATCGGTGGCCAATTCGACCTTCCCCTTGATCGATGTCGTCGCATTGCTCACCCATGAATCGAGCTTGCCTCCGATATCGGCCTTCGGGATAGCATTAGCGCCTGGAGTAGCAGTCGCTACCTCATCGCCTCCGCCATTCTGATGCTGCGCAGCGTGTGAGGCGTCTGCCTTTCCTGCATCAAGTGTATCTAGCGCATCCTTGACCGACGCCCCACCGACGACACTATCGTTGTCGACCTGGGATGCGTCGTAGTCGCCACTGGCCCCGACTACATCTCCGATCCGGCCATGAACGGAGGTCACCTGGTCCTTGGTGTCCCACTTCTGCCAGATTGTGCCGTTATGGACGACACGATCGCCGGCAGTGAATGTGATCGGGCCGGAGCCCAGATCCTGCGTGCCTCCGGGTGTGACGTTGTAATAGTGTCCGTTGGTGCCAGTGCCGTCCGCAAGCGTCGGGGTGTTCGTGCTGGCGTCCCAGACGCCCTGGTAGATCATCCCGCCGATGACTGAGTCAGGAATGAACGAAATGTCCAGCTTGCCAGTGGCCGCTGTGGCCTTCGGAATTGCGCCGGCCGCAGCGGTCTCTTGGGCCACCTCATCGCTGCCGCCATCCTTGTGGGAACTGGCGTGGGGTGTTGGGGTCCTTGCGTCAGAGAGGCGAGAGTCGTTTGCCTGGACAGCTAGGCTGGCAGCGCTTTCGCCATCTGTTGCGAGCTCCACCTTGCCTTTGGCTATTGTGGAGGCGTCTGAGATCCAGCCGTCCAGCGTACTGCTTCCATCTGACTTGGGGATTTGGTTCGCCGACGGCGTTGCAGTTGAGACCTCATCTGCACCGCCGTCTTGGTGGCTCGAGGCGTGGGTGGCTGGCGTCTGGGGATCTGCGAGAAGCCCCGACAAGCCCCCGACATCGACTTCGTCCGACCCGCCGTTCTCGTGGCTTGCCGAGTGAGCCTGCGGGGGGTTGCCGGCAACGATCGTCGAGGCGGCAACATTGCCCCACCTGTCCCCGTCATTTTGGCGCAGGTCGCCGGCAGTCGCTGTGGGGGTCTCCTTGAACTGGGAGGCATTTGCTCCGCCAACGCTTATCGGTTCGCCCGTGTTGCTGTCTACTGCGTCGTGATACCAAACGTCCGAGGACGCCATCGACCCGATGATTGTGACGTGGTCTGTGGCGTTCTTGTCCATCCGCACATTGCTGAGAATGAGTCGGTTGTTGCTACCACCGGAGACGGTGACGTTGTCGAATAACACGTCGTTCAGATCGTCTGTACCCTGGACGAAGAGACCACCTCCGCCGCTTATGTCGGTCCCTATCGTATTCGGATCTCCCGCGCTAATGCGCGAGTTATCCATGGTAACAAGGCCTCCTACGATCGACACGCACGGTCCAGTCGATGCGGTGTACTGCCGATTGCAGACGCACGACCGCGCTTGTACCGCGACGTTGCTACTCGTGATCGTGATCGCTGGCGCGTCGATAGAATCTAGGAGGCAGTCTTGCAGGATGATCGTTGACGCCGCAGTCGCCGCCGACGTATTAAGCGCCGATGCACTGGCGAGGTCGAATACCCATATTCCGGTTACGGTGCAGTCGGTCCCACCTGACGGAAGGCTGATATTGCCAAGTATGCGAACCGAATTCTTGTTGTCCCTGTATGAATGGATAGCACGAACATCTACGCCGTCCTTCAGGGTCACATTCTCGAAATACACGCCGCCCATTATCCAGACGGTATTCCCGCTCGAGGCAGCATTTATTGCGGCTTGCACCGAGGTGTACTTCGCAGCACCAGCAGTCCCCACCAGGTATGCCGTGCGCTCAGCAGCCAGTTGCGCCGACGTCAACCCTCCGGCCCCGTCATCGAAGACGAGGTCGCCTGCATCCCCGCTGGAGTTGTGGAACGCACCCGCTATGTCGTGGACGGAGATCGCCGCAGCGCCTTCCCACTGCGCGTTGCCATTCGTATCGACCACGCAGGTGTAGGCCTTGTTGTTGACGGTGTCGATGAGCGTGTCGCCCTTGACGAAGCCATTCTGGAAGTCGTCGTTGTTGTCTGGAGGGCCAGCCTTGAAGTGCGGGGGCCGAACCGGTGTCGGATCAGTGGCTAGTGACATGCTATGCTCCTGTCGCCTGCTTCGGCCGGGCTACCACGCAACGATAGTGGCTGATCACGTCATTCTGCCACTTGTCCACTTGTATCACATCATACACCTGCCCGAAAAGCGTTATCTGGTCCTGTGTATCTCCGCCCTCGGTTGCGGTGATCAATTCTGTGGAGGTGAACAGAACGAAGGTGCTGTCGGTATCGTAGCCCTCCGGGACGTTCTTCCGGACATCCCCGGGGGCCGGCTGGACGCTCGCTGTGATCGGGATGTCGGCTGGAGTGCCGTCAGAGAAGTAGCCGGTGGCAGCGTTGTGCTGGATCCCGCTGCGCCTGACTACCGTGTAGGGCTTCCGAAAGCCACTCATTCGAACCGAGCCCTTCTACCACGTCTTGCCAGCGGCAGTTTCGACCGCTTCGGCATGAACTTCACGTATGTGATGCTCTGCACCATCTGTCGCGTGGCAACCAGCGGGTTCGACGAGCGTTTCCGCTTGATTGTTGCGGGCGCGTTGGGCGGCCGACGTAGGTTGGTGATCTTCGCCTGTATCTTGGCCTGCATCCATTGCCCGAGAAAGTCCAGGGCGGCTTTCGGCTTCATCTCCCTGTCGATGAGCTTGCCGGCCAGGCGCACCTTGATGAGCAGCAGCTTCCGGCGATTCTCGTCGTGCGTTGACCGTATGAATGAGCGCTCGGGGACGTGAACTTTCCCGTGCTTGCTCTTCGTGCCAAACTCGTTCCACCAGCCTACCTCTGCGAGCGTGGGCTTCTTCTTCCTGGACTTGAACTCTGGCGGGAGCGTCTTCCGTTTCCGGCCGACCTTCGCCGGAAGCCCTACCTTGACGTGAGCGCCTTTGAGTTCCGGGATAGTCCGTTTGAGCTCTTCCCATCCCTTATCCTTGTCGATGACCTTGGACTTAAAGGCCATCACATCATCCGGTTGGTGTACGTACCCCCGAGGCACTCCTTCGTCAGTTCGTAGAGTTCCTTCCCCCACTTGGTGGAGAGCCAGTCGTCGCCGCCGCTGACCGCGCCATAGGATCGGGAGAGTTGCCCCTCGCTCTCCGCAGTGAGCGATCCCCCCGAGGAGGCCTGCATATCCTTGGCGTAATTGTGCATGGCCAGCAGCGCGACGGCCCGGTCGTACTTGTCCCCGTAGACGTCCTCGTCCAGCTGATCCTGAGCATCCAGGATGAGCAGGTCACGCTGCGCCGTCAGTGCGTACAGCGCAGCGTTCCTGGCCTCGATGATCTGGAGCGTTGTCAGAGCCATTGGTTACACTTCCTCTGGCTGGTCTTCGTCCTTGGGAACCGTGGTGACCTTCTTGATCTGCTTCTCGATCGCAGATATGACCGCCGGCCTGTTTTCGCCCTCGAGCATGGTCTTGAGCTCGTCTACGTCGTAGGTATTCAGGACGTTCGAGATCGACTGCGATTCGGACTCTGTCTCGGGGTCGCCGAGGTCCTCGACAGTGACCTTCAGCGAGTCCATCTGCGCCTTGGTCTGCTTGCACTTGAGGGCAGCCATGACCGAGGCCTTGTTCCTGCGGTTCCTCCCCGGCATCAGCGGCTCCACGTTCGGCAGAACGACGAACCGTGCGTTGGGGTTGATGACGACACACTCCTCCGACGACTTCTTCTTCGCCATGCGACTCTCCTCTCTCTTGTCGCTCCTACGAAAACCGGGGGCCGCGGTTAACCGCAACCCCCGGCATCCTACGTCTCACTTACCGTGATTGTGTCTTGGAAGCTAGATGCCCTCCATGAAGGCAATCGAGAGCGGCAGATAGACGGTCACGCCGCCGAACCGCGACTCGACGATCACCTTCTGGACGAGGTTGACCGCCTGCGGGGCCAAGGCTCGTTCCGGCATCGGGATCTGCACCCGGAGGTGCTCGTCGGAGCGCGTGTAGGCCATCGCTACAGACGCCGCGCTCGCCGCGCCGCTCGGGGGGTGGGCGACCGAGTTCATCTCTGACGCCTTCATGACCGTGATCTCCGGGCGGACCCTCCTGAAGAACTCGAGGACCGTTAGGTCGCTCGCGGTCGACTTCTGGAGGCTGGAGATGTAGTTGTACGCCGGGATCGGAAGCACCAGCGTGTCCACCATCTCGACGCCGTTCGTGATGTTGTTCGGCGTGTCGACCAGGCTGAACATGTCCGTGATGATCTCGTCGGCCGTCTTGCCCGAGGTCGCGTTCCAGCCGATGCCGTTCGGCGCAGCGGCGGCGGCGGCCGCAGCGACGATTGAGGCGTTCGGGGTCTCGAACACGCCCTTGATGTCGTCCTTCTTGGAGCCCGCGAAGGCGATCTGGTTCTGCTTCAGGGTGATGGCCCTGGAAGCGGCGAAGCGACGGCGAGCCTCGAGCGGCTTGTTCGCCAGCTGCGCAGCCCGGATCTCCTGGTTGGAGTACTTGAAGGCCGAGGCGATCGAGCGGATCTGCGAGATGTTCTTCTTCTCGAAGGCGTCGACGTAGGGAATGTCGTCCGCTTCGTTCGAGACGATCCGGGCGATGCCCACGACGTCTGCTTCCCGCCACTCGTAGAAGTCCGCGCCCTCGTCGATCTCGAAGGAGACCGGGAACAGCTGGAACGCCATGAAGGGCGGACGCCTTCGCTCCCAGAGCTTGGTCTCGAGGGACCGGAGTTCGTTCTCGAAGAACATCGATTCGTCGGCGTCAAGTTTACGGGTGGCTGGGGGCATGGTGAGTCCCTTCGTTCCTTGTCTGCTCCGTGCGTCAATCGCTACGGAAGATTGATCTCCACAGGCGCGATGAGGCTCACGCCGTCCGAGGATGTCTGGCTCGGTCCTGCGAACCGGAGCGTCGACACCGCGACGCAGGATCCGCTGTCAACGTCGTTTCGGAACGCGCCCCTCTGGGTGCCTGTCCCTGTGTTGATGCGGACGAAGACCGAGTCGCCCTTGGCGACGGCTTCCTCAACCAGACACCACACCTTGCCCTGCCTCTGCGCGCCGACCGTCTCGCCGGCCAGATACACCGTCTCGTTGACCGCCACGCTGGCGGGCTGCTTGGAGTACGTCGCGGCGAAGGTCGGAGCGGTGGCGGCGAGGGCATCGTCGTCCACCGTCAAGCTGGCGTTTTCCATCAGCAACGTCGGGTTGTTGCTGATTGTGATCGTGCGGGCGGTGGAGTTCACCACTGCTGCCGCTACCCCCGGGACCTCGAGGATGGCGTTGGCGACCAGCTGCAGGGTCGCGGCCTCCGAGGTCGCGTAGGTGACCTGATCGATTGCGACGCCGTTGATGACGCCGTCGACCGTGTCGTCTGTGGTGAGCGTGTCACCCGACAGGGTCATGACGACCTGGTCGTTGTTGGTGTTCCGGGTCTGTCCGTACTCGGACGTCCGGAGCACCGTGAGGCCCTTGATGGCCTCGGAGATCGACCCCACGATGCTGTCGATCGTCATGTCTCCGGTGATCCCGGACAGGTCTACCGTCATGGTGAGGCGGCGGTTGGCCTGCGCGACGACCGTGATCGTGTCGGAGCCGGCTGCGTAGGTCGCCGAGGCGACGAAGTTGAGCGCGGCGAGCGCCGTGGCTACGTTCCCGAGGGTCGTGGCCTTGTCGGTGTCGAAGGCGACCGTCACCGTGACGCCGTTGATCGTGGCGACGTAGTTGCCGGCGGTGTACGTCCCGCCGTCATCCGTGACCACGAGCGTGTTCGCGCCCGGAAGGCGGACGATCTCCGGATCGGTGGCATGCTCGACCGCCAGGACTCCGAAGGGGATCACTTCTTCTGCGGCCGCGCTCTCGACATATCCGACCTTGGTGTCGACGCAAAGACCGGGCATTCCGAAGCGGCTGTCCTGCTCATAATTCGTCTGCGGTGACATGTGTGCGTTCCTTCCGTTCGATCACTTCCGCGGCTTGAACCGCGCGATCTCTACTCGGTCTGCCCGATGGGAGCCCGGCTGCTCTCCTCGAGGCGCTTCATGCCGTCGAGCCTCGCCTCTTCCGGATCCTTGTCCTTGGCGTCCTCTCGGCGCGTTCCGTCGCCACCGAGCGTCCGGCCGTTCTGCTGCTGCTTGCTGGTGGGCCCGGCGTCGACGATCGCTTCGAACATGCCGTCGAGCCTGTCCTCGGAGTAGCCGTCCAGCTTGGCGTCCGGGCGGGCCGCCAGGATCGCGGCCTCGCGGATCTCGGCGACGGTCATGCCGTCGAGCTTCTTCTGCTCGTCGTCCTTGGTGATGATCTTCTTGGCCTGGTCAAGGATCTTGGAGCGCGCTTCGACGCCCGCCTTGACCGCCTCGTCGAGCTTCTTGTCGAAGTCCTTGACCTGCGATTCGAGCTCTTCGACCTTGCCCTGCAGCTTGTCGCGGTCGGACTTCATCTCGACAGTGGCCTTCTCGGCTGCTTCGAGTTTCGCGTTCGCCGAGGCCAACGCATCGCACTTCTGCTGGAACTCGACCGCTACCTCATCAGCGCAGTCGTATGAGAGACCGTTGTCGAGCTTGACCTTGGCGGGCATCGTGTTCCTCCCTTTCGGACCTTTCGGATCGGCTTCGTTGGACGGCGCAGATGTTTCTTCTACTTGAAACGCGTCCGCTCCGTCAAGCCTTAAACTGGCAACCTCGCCGGCACGTCCTTGGTCGACGAGAGCCAGGTGGTTGTAGCGGATGTTCCTCTGGATGGCGTCGTAACGCTCGCCCTCCCAGAGGCCATCCTCTTTGAACACCTCAGCGGAATACCCGCACGAGAACTGGCGTCGCCCGGCGTCGACCGCACCGATTCCTTCTTCGGTGTTGATCTTCACTGGGACGGCCAGGTTGTTGTCCTCCCTGGCGACGTTCTCTCCGGTGAAGCCGATAGACAGTTCCTTCGCGGTGGCAGGCTCAATGAACACCGACTTCGGGTGATCATTGGTGATGGGGAGCATCCGCGCACTTGCCATCGAGTCGGCGTGGAAGACTTCTTCCGGCGGACGCAGTTCGAGTTGGATGGACCCGTCGGCTCGGCGATACTTGAAGATCCCGGCCCGGGTGATAACAGCGGTGCTGGTGATGGTGCCATCGTCGAGGCGCTTGATGGTTCCGAGTTGGATGCGGTCAAACCTGCGAACTTCGGTTGATTCCGGCATCTGTCCTCCAGGAGGGTGGACCGTCTAAGGCTCTGATAGTGCTGAATGTAAGTCCCGACGACTCTGCGTCAATGAAAAACTACAGCAAATCCGACAGCACCGGTTCTGCGGTGCATCGGCACTGGAAGTCCTGTCCGGGATGGAGCTCGACGGCCTGGATGCTCGAACGCTTGCGCCTCTTGCCGTCTTGGTCGATCCAGACGGTGGGGTCTGACCAAACACACGTCTTGCCCTCAAGGTTCGAGTGCTTGGGGCGAGCATCGGGATAGATCCCGGATGCCTTGCCGCGGACACGCTCGTCCTTGGCTGTGCGCCAGATGTACTTCGACACTCCGAGGTTCTCCTGCCGCAACTGAGTGAGTTCGGCGTTGGCCTTGGCGACCTGGTCTCTGGCAATGAGCTTCGCGCGTCCCTCGGTGACATTGACGCGTTGCTGCACCTGCGCCTGTATCTCTTCGACGCGCAAGCCCTGCTGGAGCCCACGCTGCACGATGCCCTGAATGTCCGACACCGAGTCCTGCTTGAGCTTCTGGATCAGCTGGACGTTCTGCGAGACGAATAGAGATTGCTGGTTGGCGAGGAACGGCTCCTGCTGCCACAGGTCGACGCCGATGGACGCGCGGATTATCTTCGACCACTGCGCTCGGTTGGCATCGGATATTGCGGATCCTACGTCCTGGACGGTGTCGCGCTGCTCGCGCTCCGATCGCTCGTTGCCGTTGAGCGCCAGCGTTAGCGCGTCCTGCAATGCGAGGATCTCGGTGGCTAGGTCGTCGGCCCTGCTGACTGGCGCGCGCGGGCGGCCCTGGTCGGCTTCGAACTTCAGGAGCTTCAGCCGTGGAACGACCTCCGACCGAACGGCCTCACGTAGACGCTGGACTACTTCGCGCTGCAGAACCTCGTTGTATCGACGCTCGAGGAATCGCGGCACCAGCCAGGTGGGCGGCCGGCCAAGACGGCGCTTGTTCCTGAGACGTAGCCGAGCCACTACTCATTCCCGTCGATCGGGGGTATGACCGGCGGCTGGATTGGAGGTATCGGAGGCATCTCTGGAGGCGGCGGTTCGTCGCGCTCTTTAGGTACTTCGTAGGTCGGCGGCTCGCTGTTGTAGGTCGCCCCGCCGTACCTGTACTCCTCCAGTTCGGCCGGATCCGCCACGTTGGAGTTCACTGCGCCCGCGTCACCCTCGGCGTTGATCTTGTAGAGCTCGGCCTTCTCCTTGGGCGTCGGGGTGATCAGCGGGTTCCACTGGATCGACCACTTCTCTGGCTCGCCACCTTGGGCGATGAATAGGAGCCTGACAAGCTTCTCCAGTTCGGGCGATACCTCATCCTCCTGGCTCGACTTGATGTCGTCGTAGTAGAACCGCGTGTCGGCTTCGCCTGTTGCGTTCTCGCCAGCCGGCGATCGCCCGAAGAGCTTGGTGACCGGAATCCCTGTGACGGCCGAGAGGGTCATCATGAACCGGTCGAGAAGATCTGGCAGCCCGGTGACAGTGGAGGAGTGCTTGGAATAGTCCTCGTTCGTGTCAACGATCAGCGTGTTCGCGCTCGAGCGGGACTGGTCGAAGAGGTTGAGGCGGGCCTTCACTGTGGCTTGGCCCTCCTTCGACCGCATCATCGCCATGACGCCCTCCATCTTGATCAGCGTCTGGATGAAGTCCTCGACGATGAACTCAGCGGAGTCGAAGACGCCGCCGTACTGTCGGAGGTTGTCATAGATCGCCTGCAGGACAGGCAAGTCGAAGTAGGAGTTGGATACCAGTTCCTGCCTTGGAGTCTCGACGCCTCGGAATCGCATGCACCTGGAGGTATGGACTCGCACCTGAACGCTCGGACCTGTGACCGGTGTGATCTCGTACATCTGCGGCTCGAGGAAGTCGGGCTGCCCCATGTCGAACTGCAGATCCTGCTCCTCGATCACGACCTCGCGTCGATCGAACACGGTGAGCGAGTCGACCGAACGGACGTTGGCCTCGTTCACGGGCTCTTCGAGCTCTCCGCCATCATCGATCCCCATCACCACGATGCCGCAGCCAAACAGACGTCCCCACTTGATTCCCTTGGTCACTTCCTGCTTGGTCTTCAGTTCCTCCATACGCATGAGGACCTTGTCGTCGTCATCGCCCTTCACCTTCAGCCAGTTGCGGGTCATGTCGTTGGCCGGCAGGTCGACGATCTTGCGTGTGATCCCATTGTCAACATAGAGCTTGGCCAGCTGCTGTGGATGTATCCTGCGGCTCGCTGCGAAGGTCGTGGCCTTCCGCTTGTCGTAGGAGGTGCCGGTTCCGGTGAGCACGTTCTGCCAGGAATCCCCCCGGATGGCTGACCACACCCGCTTGATGAGACCCTGCTTCTCGGCTGGCTTCTGATCGCTCATATTGACCTCACCATTTCAGTGCTTCAGGCGTGTAGAGGATGCTATCGGTTCCCAGATGAGAATGCAACGCATAACGCTCCGCGTCTTTGCCGTGGTCGTTTTCCTTGATTGGTTCCTCGACGCCCTTAGCAGCCTTCTTCGGATCCCAGACGTAGCCGGGATATTCCCGGATGGTCATGGGGCACTGCTGTCTGTGGAGCTTGTATCGCCCCTGGTGAATCAGCCTCGAGACAGTCCGGATCCCGTTGGAGACATCGTTGTCGGCATCCTTCACGTTCCACAGGTTCCGGCGCTTCAATTCGAGCTTAAAGCTGGCCGCGCTGGGGTCGATGTAGATCGCTGCGACATGCTTCCGGTGGTCGCGCTGTGCGATGAAGTGAACCATGTCCTGAGCGTATTCGGAGTCGGTCTTCTGGCGGAACTTCACGCGGCTGTCGTAGTAGTACTCCCGCTCGGCCCATGCGATAGTCTTGCCCATGTGGTTGTGGATGATCCCTATGAGGATGAACACGCAGGGGTTGTTCGTTCCGTAGTCGACTCCCACAATGTACTCGTCCGGCACCAGCTTGTGCTCGAGGTAGGTGTTGTGCTCGTCCCGGAACATATCGTAGATCGCGCCTTCGGCCAGCACCCAGAGGCCATCGATGAACCGCTTCTTCCAGAGCCCAGTGTACTCGGCCTCGATCTGGTCGATGTAGTCCTGGTCCAGGAAGGTATTCTCGCGCAGCCCCCAGTGGAATCGCCGCAGGTTGACCTCGCCGGCCCTGTCCAGGTAGCCCGTCTTCAGCCAGTGGTTCGGCGAGTCCGGGTTGGTCGTCCCCATGAAGCGCGAGCCCGTCAGGGACATGCGGGAGGTGGCCATACGGAAGAATGACTCCGGCCACAGGACGATCTCGTCGCCGTAGGTCCCGGCCGATGTGGAGCCGCGTATCTTCTGCTCGGATCGCTCGTCGTTGGCCCCGGTCACGTTGATGGTACGGTTCCAGAGCTTGATGATTCCGTCGCCGCTCCGGTAGACACACTCCGGACCGACCATGTCCTGCATGGGCGTGATGATGTTGCGCTTCAGGGCCGTGACGGTCTTGCCGATCATGAAGAACTCGCCGGTCCTGGGCGCGTCCTCCAGGATGAACTTCAGGAATGCCACGACGCTGGCGACTGACTTGCCAGACCGGACAGGGCCGTCCCAGATGTTCAGGCGCTTGTTGGCCTTCACTACGGAGAGCAGCTGCTTGTGGAATAGTTCCATTGTCACGCTCTATGGAGAACCGGGGCTTTGGGCCTGACTCCCGCCACCCCGGCTGCGACAATGAAGAGAAGGTGAACAGCAGACTACTAGCCGGGGCACTGCGGTGTCAATCTTAATCGCGCCGGCCTTTGACGCAGTAGCGCGGCCGGACGATTGTGTCCGGGATCATCTCGGCCCACAGGCGTGGCTTCTTGAACGCACCCAGGATCCCGATCGTCGGCGCTGGCTGGTCTAGCTCCACACTGGGGATCGACATCGGAAACCACTTGATGTCTCCGTCCAGATACTTGACCACGTAGCACTGCACCTGCCGACCGTCCTTGTTGGTCTGGCTGGGGATGTAGTCGGAGTGGTCGAGGATCAGTGCTGGCTCGTCTCGTCGGTAGGCGTCCACCCCATGGTATGCGATGAACGCACGCTTCGGCAGTTCCCCACCAAAGACCTCGAGCATGTGGGTCTTCGCCACCTCGCTCATGTCCTCCGGAGACTTCTCCGGCACCGCGACGCTGGCAAGGCTGCCGGTGTGCTTGAGGTCGTCTGCGCTGGTCGGGATCCGCTTCTCGATCGGAAGCTTCCGTCTCTTCGTCTGGCGTGTCATGTCGCTCCCCTCTCTGATAGAAGCCTACCAGCGAGGCATGAGCGGTCAATGGAAAAGACAACCCCCGGCCAGGGAGCCGGGGGCGGTCAAAACTCTTCGCGCTTGGTGACTGGCCCTCCGAGACGTTCGAATCCACGGTATCTACCGAGGCCCCCAACACAGGGACCCGACGTTTGGCTCCGGGTGGCAGATAGTCTAGACCCTATTGGCCAGCACCGGATTGCTCCAGGCAAGCAGTCCTTGCACTAATCGACCCGGGAGCTTCATCGATCGCACCTTCTCCTTGTCGGTGAGTGTGTCGAAGTCCTCCGGCATTCCGATCCTGGCTCCGTCCAGTATGGAGTGGCAGTCATCGATCTCGGTGACCAACTCCTGCTTCTCAAGCTCGAGCGTCCTCACTCGCTTCTGCAGTTCATCAATCTTGGCTTCGTGCTCGTTCATCGCTGGGCCCCTTCGGCCTCAATGTATCACTGCGAGACCATGGGTCAAGATTCAACTGCACGAATTGGCCAGCGTCAGCATCACCACCAGCACGATGAATGCCGCTTGCGCCCAACCGTGGCCTTGCATCCTGGACTTCTCTGCTTCGGTCATTGCTAAGCCCTCACGTATCTGCTGCCCATGTTTGGCCCGATCTGCCTAGCGATGACTTCCTTGTAGGAATCCTTCCAGCGGATGCCGCGCTTGCTGCCCATCTGGTGGACTATACGCATGACGGCCTCATCTGTCTGCCATGCTATGAGCGTCTTGAAGCGCGCCCGCTGAGCCTCCGTGGATATCTTGACTCGGCTGGACGGATTGTTGAGCTTCCCGATCCAGAACTCGCCAGTTAGAAATGGCTCGAGGTTCTCGTACAGCTGCATCACGTTCCAGGGCTCAAGCAGGGGCTCCGCAGAGATGCTGGTTTTCCAGCCAGCATTGAAGGCAAACGCCAGTGCCGTCACGCGCTCGTTGTAGGTCGGTGCGCTCGGCTCCCAAACAGCTAAGTCCGTCATGCCGCCGATCGAGAACCGAAATGTAATCTGATTTTGGAAGTCAGTGAGCTTGCAGATCTCGATGATGCACTCGAGGTGCGGCTTGGAGACCACCAGGACTTCATTCCCGGCCGCCAGCAGCTTGACCAAGACGGTGAGGCAGTCCTCCAATACCTCCGGTGTGATGTCGTGGGCCGACGGGAACATCACAACGCCCTTCTCCTTCTTCCGGCTCTTCCGAACCCTGTCCTTCCGAACGCGCATGTTGGACCACTCGCCGGGCGCGACCTGCTGGAATCGATTCACGGCGTTGTGGCGGGCGTAGCAGTAGATGCATCCGTGGCTGCATCCCTGGACGCAGTTGACCGTCGTGGTCGCCCACTCTCGGGTTCCGGTCTTCGGCATGTCAGGATCCTTTCGATTCCTTCGGCCCATGGCGCGACGCCGAGTGCGGCACCTCGAGGCACCACTTGAGGGCCTTCTCTCCGCCCCGCATGTAGGCAAGCAAGACGGCCTTTCGCTCCGACTTCGGCAGCTTGTTGAAGGCCGCGATGTCGTTCCGGATGGATCGCAGCTGCGCGAGGACCTCAGCCCTGGTTCGCAATGCTCTCCCCAATCGCATCTCGTAGCTTCTCCCGGTCGGCCTGCAACGACTCGATTTCCGCCATGACCTCGCTGGCCGGCGCGATGGGCTTGCCGAGCAGCTTGTGGGTGATCTGGGTCATGACGTCGAGGACGATCGTGAGGCGGCTGTCGAGCTCGCCGGCCTTGGCTTTCACCATGTCAAGGGCCCTGGAAATGTCGTCCTGCGACTCGGCGTCGCTCGTCGGGATTGTTCGTTCAGGCATCTTCAGGCCCTTTCAATGGTGAAGCCCCCGGCCGGCCGCAAGCCCAACTAGAAGGCACGCGCGGACGCGCTTCTGCTGGAGCCGAGCCGGGGGCAACACTGATCTCTCATGGGTACGCCTTCCGTTGAGCTTGCAGCTGAAGACTAGCTCTGGGCGGTGATGCACGCAAGACCTATTCGGAAAGTTATCGGAACACCTACTCGTCGGCCATGTCGTCCTTCGAGAGCCCATCGCGCTGCGCATCAAGCCACTTCTGGAAAGCCCCCTTGGACTCCTCGGTCTTGTCGGGCTCGAGGATCCGAAGGATCTTGGTCAGCATCTCCAGCGCCTTCGTCTTCGAGACCTTGATGTTCATCTTGACCGAGCCGTCCCGGCCGACCGTATGGCCGACCTCCTCGATCGCCGCCACCATGCTCTTCGGCAGCTTCGAGAACTGCTCGAACTGGAATCCCTCCCCGGGGTTGTCGCCGATGTCGGCGATGTTGAAGAACGCCATGTCCATCCAGGCCTTGATCACCCGGGCCCGGGACAGCGACAGGAACTCGGTCTCGTGGCGGAGCAGGTCCTGGAGGGCTTCATGGACCTTCGGGAGCGCCAGGGTTCGGGATGCGTAGTGCCCGGGATCCCGGCCCTTGTAGCCGGCAGCCTCCGCGGCTCTCCGACCATTGAAGTCGCATGCGGGGTAGCACTGGACCAGCCGCCACTGCAGCGGGGTCAGGCCGTATTGGTTCGTGGCCGAGTTGGGATCCTTCTTGGCCCTTCGCTTCGGTGTCTTTTTTTTCGCCATAGTGTCCAGATTTCCAGAAACAGTGTGCGATAGCCCGGACACTTGTCCGCGCGTTACTGCGCCGTTACAATATACCCTAGCGTCATTTCTCCGATGCCTTGTTCTTGCGGAAGTCCTTTCGCCAGGATTCGAGGTCGGCCTGCCGTGACGCTGCTCCCTTGCGCGACACGAATGTCCCGAGGGAGGCCTCGAGACGAGTGCATTCAGCCGAGAGCTTGAGTGCCCGGCCTACTTCTGGACGATCACGATAGCTGACCACGTTGCCGTCGGAATCCTTGACTGGCATGCGCGGCCCGTGCTGGTCGATCGATGCCATGCAGTCCTGGTACTGAGCCCAGACGAGGCAGTAGCGGATGAGGGCATTGCGACGCGTTGGCTGCAGGAACCCGGCCGGCGCTACCTGGCCGATCATGTCGTGCCATGCCGCGAGTGCCTTGTCGTTGGAGAGGATGACTTCCGGGATTTCGATGCTAGGCATTCTCGGGGTCCTCGATCTTCCGGCAGGTCATTCCGAAGTCAGTGCATCGCTGGAGAGCGTAGGCTTGGTGCCATCCATCACCTGCTGGACGTCGTTCAAATCCGTGGAGTCCCCGCACTTAATCCGGTGGGTACGGCTGCCGTCCTCGGATATCGCTGCCCAGACTTGCCCGACATGTGTTCCCCATTGCTCCATCAGCTGGTGGACGTACTCGAGACAGGGATCTGGCCCCTCCTCGGCTTCCTCCTGCTCGAGGATCCCGCAGTCCTTCGCGAGGCCCTCGAGGAGATCGGCGATACCCTCGGAGTCGGTATGGACCTCGTCCATGAGGTCTTTCAGGATCTCCTTGTCGTGGCCGGCGAGCCCGGCGAGCGGATCCAGCGTTGCCAGCATCTTCTTGGCCTCGTCGGCATCGACATCCAGCACAAGGACCGGGACGATTTCGTTCGGTGTGGTTTCGCGGCGAAGGTGCCCGTCTATCAACATCAGCTGCCCGTCTTCGAGCTCGCGCGCAAGGAGCGCGTCTGCGTACCCCACCTCCTCGAGTAGGCCCTCCAGCGCCTTCTTCTGCTTCTTCGGGTGGGTGCGCCAGTTGTCCGGGTTTGGGATGAGTTCAGCGGCGCGAACGCGCCGCAGTTCGACAATGCGATCTCTGATCTTCACGGTAGCTTCCTCTCAAGCTATCCACAGTCCGTCAACAACGCTATTGTGAGCGGCACGATGAAGCTTGCTGCGAAGAGCGTGATTGCCCACATGGCGATCACCAGATACTTCATAGCAGGAACGTCCAGATGATGAACGCGACACCCACGACGAGGCCGATGGCAGCGATGCGATTCTTGAGTTTCTCGATCCGCAATTCCTTGAGCATGTCGGTGAGCATTTGCTTCTTCTGGTTTCCACGCATGCGCCACCTCCGGTGGCAACGCTACACCTGCCCCGCATACAGGTCAATCCCATAGGACTCCGGGGAGGCGAATTCGATCGGAATCCCCATCTCCCTGGCGATGTCCATCTCGGCCGTTACGCCTTTGGACTCTATCCAGCCAGGTTGTGCCACGACGATCATCATGGAGCAGGCCGAAAGCACTACGCGATCGTACTCCTCCCAGTAATCCCAGTCCCCTGGGAGATCGCCAGCCTGCGCTATCGGGTGGGTGTGGGATATTGGGGAGAAGACCGGGAATCCCTCCCTCATGAGCGCAGCCGCCACAGCGTTGACGACCCTGAAGCGCCTCTCCTGAACCGCAGGATCCTTGTGGCTGTATGGCGTGGCCAGGTACACAAGGCCCTTCATGCCCCCACCTCCTTCTTCTTCTTCGGCCGCCCCGGCTTTCGCCCAGTGACTCTGCCCTTCTTCTTCGCCCGGTTGATCTGGCCCCGCAGGATGTTGCAGGCGATCTCGGCGTCCTTGCCGTTCAGGCCTTCGATCTCCTTGATGCCGAAGTGAAGCACCATCCATGCATCGACCTCGCCGGCACACATGTTGGCGACATCGAACAGCCTCAGCAGCTTCATGTGCTCTCGTCCGTATGGCATCGCTCCGTCCTCTCACAGTAGCGACATCTGCCCTTGTTCGCGCTCCTTCTTGGCGCGGCGTTGCTTGGCCCAATTCTTCTGCTGTGCCGCAGATTCGCTCTTGTGACACCATCGGCATAGTGTCTCAAGGCCCTCGAGGCCGCACCCGCCGCCGCCGTCCTTCACGGCCTCTTTGTGGTGTGCTTCCCAAAGAGACTTGTAGAGATCTCCCTCAGAAAGACCGATACGCCTGAGGAACCTCCTGAATAGCATCCTGCGCCGATCAAGAGCCATGTGCCACTTCTCCGTCAACACACGGAATTCCGCACACTCCCGACTGTCGTGATCTGGGTTTGTTGGTAGCTTCGGATACATGCCGTTATCTCGCTCCCGAAGTCTCTCTCTCACGTCATCGATTCTCTGTCGTACCGTGCTGACATGAACGCCGCATCGAGCGCAGTAGGTATCGTCTCGCTCCTTGACGTAGTACCTGACGTCGACCCCGCACCTGACTAGGACATCACGTCGGCATTCCTCAGAGCAGAATGATCGGCAGCGCTTCGGAACCATCTTTCCGCACTTCCTGCAGCCGTATCGCTTGTGGCCGTCCTCGTCACGGCCCAGCGGACGCAGAGGGAAATCTCGGTTGTAGTTGGCATAGCGCTCGGCCATCAGAACAGGCGCTCCTGGCCGTCTTCATCGACCTTCGCCGCTGGCTTCGGCCGCTCCCACGTCATCATCCGCGTTCCGTTGATCCTGCACTTCCGCGCGGGCCCCTGCCCTATCTGCCCGCGATCCCGGAGCTCGGGAAGCCTCTTGTGGGCCGAGGAGGCCTTCATGCCTAGCACGTTGGCTATCTCGGCGTGGGTCTCCCCTGGCTTGTCTAGGACGTACCGGAGCAGTCGCTCCCGATCGCTCTTGGCCGTCGTCTTCTCGGCCAGGTTGGCTGCCTCATGGGAGGTGCTAGGATCCGTGCGTCTGGCGGATGCCCTCATTCACCCACCTCGCACTCCTTGAGTCTGGCCCGGAGCTCCTCGATGAGCGTGGCCTGCTCGCTTATGATCTTCGAGCAACTATCGGACTCTTCCGACGGTTTCGGCAGCAACAGATCCTCGTCATCGCACACGAACTGGACGTCCTGCGGCTCCGCGTTCACGTAGTCTTCGACATCTTCCTCCGAGGACCCTGGTTCGCAGTAGAGATCGACAATCCCGACCCGCCACCGTTTTACGGCCTCAGACCAGTCTTTCGCTACCACCCACATCGGGCAGTCGTCGTCCTGCACATAGAACAGTCTCATTGTCCGCTCTCTCCTCTCTCCAACTGCGGCGGCAACAGGTCCACGAGGACCCGGTATCTGCGGTTCCCAACCACCGACTCCTTCGGGCCAATCCAGGAGCTCTTCACGATGATCGTCTTGCCGTGCATCTTTGGCCATCGCTTTTCATCATCGCTGAAGGTTCGTGGGTGAGCCCGGCGCTCGTGTGGCCGGCGCTTCGCTCCTCCCTGCTCCGGTTCGGGGAGTCGCATTCTCCTGCGGATCTGGGTCGGCTTGAGGACGGTGTAGGTCGGGCGCTGGTGGACGCGTTTCAGCTTCTTCGCCGCCTTGGTCTTCTTCTGGCGCTTCGGAGCGAGCGACTCCTCGAGGATGAAGTTCCTGGGGTCGTTGAAGTAGGCAATCTCCTCGACAGCCTTCCAGGCGTTCTGTGTCAGCCTCTCAGCGAGCTCGGCATTCGTGAACCCTCCAAACTGCGCCACTTCCTCTTCCCCGCAAATCCATTCTCCGTCGTATGTGACAACGAAGCAGTCCATTGGGTGCCCTACGACCTGGCAGTGGTCGTGCTCCCAAATCATCTCATCAATCACCCCGGCGGACACCCACAGATGTTTGTGCCAGTCACAGACTCCGATCCATTGTCGCTCACAGGCTCCGCCCCGTTGATGTGCCCTCGTATCGTACAGAATGATCAGAGAGCATGCGTCTTCGATCGCAGTCACACGAAACGGCAAGAAGAAGTTCTCGTTGAGCCAGTCTTTGTACTCCTTGTCGTGTCGTTCTGGAAGGAACTCCTCTGGCTTGGCGTCGATCACAAACAGCTTCGCCTCCTGCATCAGCGAGTGCATCGCGGCCAAATCCTCAACCGCGTGCTCCTTGCGCGAATGCGCCAGGTCAACTATCCGACATACCTTGTCCCAGATCATCTCCGCTCCCTCTCTTGAGCGCAGCTGGCTTGAACATATCTCCTACGGCGGCCGTGGACTTCCTGGCTTCGCCGTTGTCGCCGTCGACCAGAAGCCTGACCCTGGTCTTGGCGATATCGTAGAGCTTGTCGTCCGGGGCCTTGGCGTAGACCTTCGCCAGCTTATCCCATGGCCGCTTCAGCTTGGACTTGTTGATGCTGTTGATGTGGGCCAACACATGGGCCGGGTTCGATCGCATGATAGTCATGGCCTTCGGATGTACGTCGTCCTTGGCTTCGCTTTCAAACCAGCCCTTGGTGAGCGTTTCAAACTCATGTAAGACCTTCGGGTGAATGGGGGTTGGCGGTGGGGCCTTTTGCATCGGAGAGGCCGGTGGCGGCCCTTCAGGGCTGCCGCATCCGGCCGGCGCTGTCACGTCAACTGGTTCCGCCGCGCGCGCCGCGCCCGAAGGGGCGCGCGCGGCGTCACTCTTCTCTACACCACACCACTCTACACTACTAGGGCCACTGTGGCCCGGGACCCGGGCCAGTCCCGGGCCACTCTGGTCCAGGTCCCGGGCCACTTCGGCTTGGATTGTCCCGGATCCCGGGTAGGCTGGTAACCGCGAGTCCGCCACATACTTAGGGCGTTGCCACTTCGTCCACGTCGGAATATCAAGGATGTCGCAGCCAGAATCGTCCGTGTAGATCCGGATCAGGCCCCCGGCCGCGATCTCGTCCCGCCAGGCCAGGATCGTCTCGAGCTGCAGGTTGTCCATTGGGAGGAGCTCGACCTTGAAGCTGGCCGGCGTGGCCTTTCTGCGACCGTGGTCGTCAGCTGTCGATATGATCCCGATGAACAGAAGCCGTGCATCGCGCGAGAGCGCCATGAACTGCTCGCTGGTCCAGATCTCCGGGTAGATGAACCGTTGTCTACTCACTCCGTGTCTGTCCTACCAGCGACCGCTACCCGCCCGTGGGTGATCCACTCCGGAAGAGCGCGCGTGGCGCAAGGAAGGGCACGAGCGGGCAGCGATTGCTGGCATCTGAGTGTATGCTCCCATCTGTGAATCACCGCCTGCACCATAGCCTCCCCCGCGGAGCCCCGTCAAGTCTAATTCTCGAGAAGATTCGTCTGGACGTCCTCCTTGGATGCCTCCACGATCGCGTTCGCCAGGCTCTTGAGCCGTTCAATCCCTGCGTTCCTGAAGTCCTTGTCGTCGCTGATCACGCACTGCAGGGAGTTCCGCATGTAGAGGCTGATCGCCACAGCCGCATCTGCGTTGATGACGATCTTCTTCTCGCGGAAGTCAGTGATGGCGTCTATGTATCTGATCGTGCTCCAATCCGTCTCCTTCTGCTTCTTCATCTCGATCGCCTGGATCGACTCTCTCTGTTCAGCTGTCAACCCGTCACCTCCTCCGTTTAGGGACAACGATCTCCAGCACCTCTTCGTCGATTCCGGCCTCGGTGGCTTCATCCCAGAGCCGCTTTGAGATCGCAGCGAACTCCTCGTCGGTGATCTGGTTGTCAAGCCACGCGGCTACGTTGGCCAGGATCTTGTCCACCATCTCTCGCGCCGGGCTCGGCATCGTTGCCTCCGTTCCTGCTGGCCTTGTGGCAATCGCCGTTCCAGACGTAAGTCTGCTGTTTGCAAAGGCGGCCCAACTATCAATATGATAGTATTTCACACGTCGCTGATAGGTCGCTCAGCCCCAGCTATTAAGTCTATAAATACCCTGGCGTTGCGTGTGTGAGACTATTTCGCATACGATGTGAGACAGAGTCACAGTAGACGCCGGTTCTCGCATAGCGGCACTAGGGCTTACGACTGGCACGCGGGATGCAGTAGGTGGGTAGGTCGAAGACGAAGCGGACTGACTCTCCGCACACAGGAGGACGAGATGGCGACTCTGATACTGCACCAAGTCCACGACAACGGAACCGGCTGGAAGGAGTACCAGCTGTGTATAGAATGGCCGTGCTATGGCTTCGCATACGGCGAGCTCATGCACAAGGAGGACGGCTGCCCGGCGAGGTCGTGGATCCAAGCCAACCATGGCGAGGTATGGCGGGTGTCGGAAAGCATCGAGGCCATCCAGATAGAGACGGCCAGGCTCAACGGTAGCTAGAGAGGACTGGTAATGCAACACCGCCTGAAGACTTGGAGGGCCATATTCGACGCGATGTGGGTCGGGCTCAAGACGTTTGAGTTCCGTAGGAACGACAGGGACTTCTCAACTGGCGATACGCTCCTGCTTCAGGAGTGGAACGAGGTTGAGGAGATCTACACCTGCAGGACCATTCGTGCTGTCGTGACCTATACTCTGTCGGGGCCGGCGTTCGGCATTCCGGAAGGGTACTGCATCATGGCCATCTCTATCTATGATCGGACAGACAATGCCTAGGCGTGGGAAGAGCGAAGAGGCCACGATACAGGAGGCGATCCTCGAGTACTGCCAGCGGCCCTGGCTGAAGCTCTGGCGGACCAACGCTGGCTCCCGGAGCTACAAGATGCGTGGGCTCCCGACCGGGTGGCCCGACATCACCGGCTACTACAGCAGGAGGGTGCTGGGCGAGGACGGCTTCACGCGAATCGGCATCATAGTCTTCATCGAGGTCAAGAAGCCCGGTAAGGTTCCGACCGACGACCAGATGGACTTCCTGCAGGCAGCCCAGGAGGCCGGCTGCATCGCTGGCGTTGCGCGATCGGTGGAGGACGCTATGGGTATCTTGGGGCTCAAGTAGAGAGGAGAGTCGCATGCAGCTTGACAGCAGGATGGTGGCGGTTTTAGCGGTGTTCGTCATCCAGTTCGCAATCAACGTCGTGTTCGTCTGGTGGCTGAAGGCCAGGGTTCTCCGCAACGAGCAGAAGCTGGAGGAACTGGAGAAGGTCGACCGAGAGGAGCGCCGTGCATTCAAGCGCGAGATCCGGCAGGACCTGGCCAAGACGTGGGATCGCATCCACGAACTCGACAAGTCGAAGTCGACGCGCGGGACCCACATTGTAAGGGGATAGGCTCAGGAATTGATCGGATTAACTCTTGCACAACACAGCGACAGAGTTATACTGCCGTCCAATGAAGAGAGGAGGCCCTATGCCACGGAGAATGGGCCGGAGCGACGGGTACAGCTGGAAAGACGTAGAAGGGATGGCCGAACCTGACTTGGCCGTCGAGTTCACGAGCACGGGCCACAACATTCCTGACTACTATGCTCCGTTGCCAGAGGACTCGGAGCCAGGGGAGAGTATCGATGAGCGCGAGATCACCAAAATATCAATTGGCGGCGTGGAGTTGCCGGAATCTCTCAGAGAGGCACTGGAGCCCTACGTCCTCGGTGAAGTCTACGAGGTGGACCTCTCGGAAGAACAGCGAGGCTGCCATGCCTGACAACACCGACATCACCAAGGCGATCGCGGCAGACCAGCTGCGGCATACATGCAGGACGCTTGCGCTCCCGATCGACAACTTCGAGATCACGCCCTACAACCCCTCCCGCTACTACGGCTTCGACAAGAAGGAGTTCACGAGCGGGCGGTGGGCCATCGCTATCACTGTGAAGGTAGGGAGGCGGCACGAGACGCTCAATGCCGAGTGTCCGCTGCTTCGCCAGGCGCTGGCGCAAATCCTCGGAATGCTGAAGGGCAAGCACGACGTCCTAATCACGAACGGAGGCTAGCATGCAGGTCAGACTGCGGTGTTCCGAGCTTCCGATCTTCATGGCTTGCCCGAGTTCCGCCGAGGACAGCTCGGCACCAGTCAAGGACACCTCGGAGGCCAGCGAGCTCGGGCAGGCCGTCCACGAGGCGCTCGCCCAGATGCTCGAGCACCAGGAGATTGAGTTCGCCCAGATCGCCTCCAAGTATGGATGCGACGAACAGGAGCTCACGCGCCTCTACAGCGCCGGCACCTACGCTTGGGACTACATCTCCGAGCACTTCGAGGGCCCGAACGTCGAGGGCTACGCCGAGCGCGAGATCGCCCCCGGGATCGTGATCACCGGACATCCGGACCTGAACACCACCGAGGCAGTGCTGGACTGGAAGTCGGGCTGGCGGCTCTATAACCCACGCTGGCAGCTGAACGGCTACGGGATCCTCACCGGGGCAACCCTGGGGGTCATCGTCTGGCTCCGCTACCGGAAGTTCCAGGTGATCATGCTGATGACCGAGGATGAGTTCCGGGACAGGCTCCTCGAGCAGATCAGACTCATCGGGAAGCAGTACTCCCCTGGCGAGCACTGCGCGTGGTGCGGCCGGCGCGACACCTGCCCGGCCCACGCAAAGCATCTGTCGCGCTGCGCAGAACTCGTCCAGCAGGACCAGGCTGGCGCGCTCTCGCGCGAGGACCTCGGCCGCCTCTACCCAGCCCTCAAGGAGATGGAAGCGAAGATCAAGGCCGCCAAGGACTTCATTCGTAACGACGTCCAGGAGAACGGCCCGCTGCCCCTCGAGAACGGCCACGAACTCGCATTACACTCTACCAAGAAACGTGTAATTGACCCGCTGCTGGCTTGGCCTAGTCTCTCACAGCGCCTGGGGCCCAAGACGCTGTCCGGGTGTGTTTCGATCAGCCTGACGAAGGTAGAGAAGGCCATCAAGGACGGGGTGCCGAAGGGAGCCCCGCGTGGAAGCAAGAAGAAGGTGATTGCAGCGACAATGTCGGAACTGCATGAGGCCGGCGCGATCGGATACGCCGAGTCCAGCAGTCTGAGAGAGAGGAGTAGGAGCGATGGTAAATGAGATTCAGGCGAGGCAGGACCCGAACGCCGTCATTCGGGTAGTCAAGGCCACCCTCCAGGGCGATATGAGGGAGGGCCTCGAGCGAGCGATGTCGGACAGGATGGACTTCGACAGCTTCGTCGAGGTAGCCATCATGGCCGTGACGAAGACGCCGAAGCTTGCCGAGTGTGACCGGCCAACGATCTACAAGAGCATCAAGGAGGCAGCACAGCTGAATCTGATGCTCGACGGGATCACCGGGGAGGGCTATCTGGTGCCCTTCTGGAACAACAAGCCCAACCGCAAGTGTTACGAGTGCCAGTTCATCCCCGGATACAGGGGCCTCATGAAGCTCGCCTATCAGTCCGGGAAGGTCAGCTTCATCGAGGCCATCCTGGTCTACTCGAAGGATCCGTTCAAGTATACGGCCGGCCTCAACCCGACCATCGAACACGCCCCGGATCCGTGGAGCTCCGATCGCGGCGAGTTCGTCGGAGGCTACGCAGTAGGCCACCTCGTCGACTCCCCGAATCGGCCCGCCTATGCCATCATGTCTGCGGCCGAGATCACGGCGATCGAGCAGCGATCCAAGGCGAAGGATCGCGGTCCATGGGTAACAGACAAGCCCGAGATGCGCAAGAAGACGCTCATCCGGCGGCTCTGCAAGGGATTGCCGCTCTCGCGCGAGCAGATGACGGCCGCCAGCCGCGAGGAGCACATCGAGATCGAAACCATCAAGTCCGAGCCATTGCGGCCCGGGGAACACTCGTTCGCCTCCTTCGGCACCTCCGGCGCTGAACAGCTGCCGCCCCCCGCGGAGGCCCCGCCAGCGAACGACGCGCCAGCACAGGCCCCCACGCAGCCCGCGAAGGCCCCTGTGGAGGAGTCTCGCCCTGTCGTCGAAGCAGATGGCCAGAGCAGCCTCATACCAGAGCCCGCAGCCGCCCCTACGCCGGCAAACAGCCCGCAGGGCATGGAGGCCGAGCGGATGGCGCTCGTTGACGACTACTACGAGCTCTGCGACATGACAGGTGAAAAGCCCATCAAGGGAGCCGCCAAGAAGGACATCGACTGGCTCCACCAGGCCATCGAGTTCATGCGAAGCCAGAAGCAATAGAGGGATGGTGGAGGCTGGCCTATCTCCTTCTATGGCCCAACCCCCCTGGCCTGAAGCGCCAGCCTCCGCCACCACCAGAGAGAGAGAGGGAGCGACATGCCCAAGGGCAAGAAGAAGAAGACGAAGAAGAAGCGGGCCACCAGGAACGATCTGCCGAAGGAACTCGCCGAGGTCAAGACTGCACAGCTGCTCACCTTCAAGGCCGAGAATGTCCTTCGGTTGAAGGCCGTCGCGCTGAAGATGGACAAGGACACACTGGTCCTGGAGGGCGAGAACGAGCAGGGCAAGTCCTCCGTGATCGAGTCGATGGCGATGCTGATGGCTGGCGGCCAGATGCCCCAGAAGGTCCTCCGCGAGGGTGCCGACAAGGGAATCATCGTCGCCGAGTACCAAACCGATGCCGGGAAACTGATCGTCAACAAGACCTTCACGGAGTCCAAGACCCCGGCGCTGAAGGTCACGCTCGAGGGACGCCGCGGAGCCTTCACGGCCGGCCAGACGATCCTAGACGTCCTG
>Ga0180433_10002466_pt1 | contig 28501 bp, 60 predicted proteins | sample SS_ome_8_FD_132980 | JGI IMG/M metagenome (GOLD analysis project Ga0180433, IMG submission 132980) | Hypersaline lake sediment archaeal communities from the Salton Sea, California, USA - SS_1_D_1 metaG | ecosystem: Environmental > Aquatic > Non-marine Saline and Alkaline > Hypersaline >... | reverse complement strand
TCCTTTATCTCTTCTAAGTCGTATGGTTCTTCAAAATTATCGTACTCCTCGCCGCAGAAATTGCATTCGATTTTTACGGTGATTGCAATCTCTGCTTCAAGGTACCCGCTTATCGGAGATCGTTCTGTTTTTTTCTTCTTTCTTTTTTTCACTTAGCGTCTCCTTGTGTTTTTTTATTTACTCGTATATTCTGTTTTTGACTTAAGCTCCTCTTTATACCCATCATTGAATTTCTTTTTAATTCTAGATACCTCGAATTTATTAAATCCACGGCACCCAAATCGCTCGATTGCATTATCAAACATAACCTTTGGGATTTCATCGATACTAAAGTCCACACCATTTATGTCTTTTGGGTCGTCTTGATTATGGCTTTTGATTACGAACCGTGGCGATCTCCTGCCTTTACCAGGAATGTATTCGATTGTTGTTGAGTACGATCTGTGCTTATCGTTATCAGGATGTATCGTTTTGCATAATATTGCCTGCATCATCTCCTTCATTGTCTCTATCTTCTTTTTTTCGAGCTCAATGAGATGATTCATATTCTCTATCAGTCTAGCGACCTTCTCGCCATCCATGCTCGCTATCTTCTTTATTCTGTCTATATCAACGTCTGACATTAGCTCCATATTTCTTCCTTTCAGGTATGATAGTCAACAACAACGATCCATTTTTTGCCAATAAAAGATTTGTCGACACCTTCAAAGTCAAGATCCCAAAAATACTCGTCATCACTTTCTATTCCCTCCTTATCTTTCAAGAAGGTATCATAAATAGATTCTGTGACGATCATCGCGTCGAAGTCATATCCAGTATTTTTGTAGCTATCAGCCAGAAGCGGACAAAGATCATATACATATTTTTTATGATCTGGAAACTTTTTCAAAAAATGCGCTATAAAAAATAATGCTGCTTCTTTCTCAGTCATCTGTTTTATCTGTTCGTAATACCAATCAAAAAACGATTCCAAGCCAGGCTCTGAGGCTTGCAATAATACTCCAGAATATCTTCCTCCTATCACAAACCAGTCACATATCCCTCTTGAGAAGAATCTATTATCGTTAAATCCTTCATTCAAAAGAAAGTTTTCGGTATAATCTCGTGCTTCCTGCGAATTTGATGCGTTATCTTTTTTGAATGTTATAAGTGCTCTTACGTGCATTTTTCTGACCAAATTGTGGTTAACCCATCTTTGCGAAGGGCGTTTTCTGCTTCTGTATCGTTCAGAAGAGATGAAAGCAATATAAATCCTCTATGATCGTCAATATTTGTATAATACCGTTTTCCTTTTATTTCCCACAAAAAGCAATCTGTTTCATTTACATTAATAATCCTTCCTATCTTATCTATCTTCATAAAAAATTACCCCTGTGGAGTTTTTCCATCTCTTCCGCCTTTCTTCCACTTATTCCAGTCAAACTTAGTCTTTCTTCCGAAGTCAGCAGGTATTTCTCCGTACTTATCGGTGTCCCATTTTATTATTTCTGCTGATTTTACGAGCTCTTTATTTGCAGATATCCACTTATTTGCTCTTTCTATTAGATTAAAAGTCCTCACGCTCTGGCTGCTTCTCTTTAATCCTGTTGAGCAAAAACCCCTTTCCTTAACCCAATTAATCGCCGTCTGAGAATCAGAAAATATCGAAGCATTCATGTTTTCTTTCTTTAAATGGGCAAGAGCATGAACAATAGCGAGAAATTCTCCTATATTGTTTGTTCCCAAGCCAACCGATATGCGGAATAGCACCTCTCCGCTATACCTGTGAACTCCTTGGTATTCTGTGGGGCCTGGATTTCCTCTACATGAGGCATCTACGCATATTCCAGTTTTGCTTGTCATATGAATCCTTTAAATAAAAAAGGCCAGCGGGAAGAATCACGCTGGCCAGCTCCCGATAATCCATGGTGGTGGTTTTCTGGGAGCATAACAACAACTGCCGAGTTTCTAATTAAGATACGATCAAATCATCTGGATTATATACCTTCTCTGGAAAAATGGTGGAGGTGAGGGAGTCGCACTCCCTGTGACGCATTGTTTCGGTATCTGCCTCTACGTGTGTAGCCTTTTAAGTTCGACTGTTTTCCATCCCGCTGACTCAAGCTGAAGGCAAGCTGGTTTTGGGCTTTTTCCATAAACCACGCGGGCTTTGAGAGTTTCGTTCATTTCGGAAGACTTACGCACTCACAACCTATACCTTCCCATTCCGTAGTGCAGTCCCTACTCCAGATTACCACGGACATCTCATCTGTTTCGGGGGCTTAAGCAGCCATTTTTACTTCGTTGCCAGTTATTGGCGAGGTCAGCTTTTTACGAGGCCAGCTGACCAACCTCGACACGCAACAGAATACCTACACAACCGTTCGATTCTGCTCACCCCCACATAAGTCACTTAATCTTTCCAGGAAACAAGACTTCTTTCTTCTCGTGACCTACAATTACAGTAGGGTCTACATATATCTTATACCCGTTTTCACGGGCGGTTAAACAGAAGTAGACATCCTCCATGCACGCATCCTTCATATTACCTATGTTGATCATCTTCTGCCTGAACCACGGGTATTCCATTGTCTCAAATACTCCATGCTTTACAAGTAGAAATCCGAATCCAGTATAAGCAACCTCTATTGGTGCAATTGTATGCTTTGTGTCTGCAGGTGTTAGAAAATTGAAACAGCCATACTTCTTGAAGAAGTTCTCATCCCAATCTTTGACCGCAGCATACTTCATTCCACCTTCCATAAGGTACAGACCGCCAACTATATCGAGATCTCTTTTGATTAGCTTGTCCAAATCCTCTGGGTTGAATACCTGGTCTGAGTCAATCCAAAGGATATAATCGTAATGCTCGCCTTGGAATGGCTTTTGATCTTTGCCAGCCATGACCTGTCCGCCAAGGCACATGTTCCTGACGTAATAAATATTGCATGACTTTGCAAATGAGAGCCTCAGATTGTGCCCAGCAAGTGCTGCCCATGCTGTCAGGTTAATTATGCTTTTTACGAAGTTGTCTGAAAAACTGTCTCCTGGTAGGCATGCTATAATTTTCTTTTGGAGATTCATTATTCCATCTCGCATTCTATGAACTCGTATCCTTTTGGAGTGGCTTCCTTTGCCAGTTCATCTTTTATGTCTGCCTGCTCTGATGTAAGAGTAACGACTTTGTGTATTATATCCTTGTCACCAAACTTTTTCTTGAACGGATTGATGTCCTTTTTCATGTATTTTGCTTTGTATGTTCCTGCGACACCCATGACATTGCCCTCCTTTCTCGTCTCTTGCGTATAGAGGTTGGCTTGTTAGGTACGGTGTGATCTTCGTTATGTTCCCTCTGTTTTCCCACAGACCCTTCATTCTCGTCGCTAATTCATAAGATCGAGCGTGTTTCCAAAACAGCCTCGGAAGGAGCGGTTCTCGTATTATTATTATGTGATGTCTAGTGTTTAGATCGACTGCTAATACCGCATACAATTTCATGTCAACACCACATCGAATACTTTGCCGATATTATCCCTATAGTATTTCTGTTTTGGCATGGTATGCCTTCTGAGTGTGATGAATAGATTTTCCGCGCACTCATGGCTAATTTCTGGCTTCCTAAACATCAGCATTAAAAAAATTCCACTATCTGGCAGCTGATATAGCCCTGAATCTGTATCGTAATCTATGAGCTCTGGATTTAGGTCGGCCAGGTCGACAGTGAATACCCCAAGGAGTGTAGCTGTACTTATAATATTATTGTCTGTATCAAGGAGTTTTTTGTATTGATGTGAGAATTTAATTTTTGGCATCTGAGTCTCCTTAGTGAGCTGCTCCAGCGGACGTGGAGCTGTTCCGCGTCAGCTGATCTTAAGCGTTAGCTCTTGACAACATGCGCCCAGTGGATCGCCATGAATTCAAGAAGGTGTTTTCCGTCATCGCCCATCGTTGACCGTCCCGCCGCTTTCTCCACCAGCCGCTGAAGGTTGATGCAATCGTGGATCGTGGCGCGGAGAATGATGTGCGCGTCCAAGTCGTTGCCCTCAGGCCCGCACGCTGGCCAAGGCTCGCACCACTCAAGTTTAACATTGTGGCGCTTTTCAAGCATTTCGTTGATGGTCATGAGGCCCTCCTTGGGCGAATGGTTTTAATACTGAAATAATTTTGTCAATCTCTTTTATTTTCATCACTCATTCGCCTCATGCCATGTATAATACACGGCGTTATTATCATAAATGTTTTATAATTGTATTGTTAGCCGTCCAAGGCTCCGCGTTCTCGCGCATAACCCATATATTTTTTCACCCGTTCGCGCTTGGCGTCATACATTGCCTTTGAGTCTCCAGGTTGCCCGATAATCCCGTGCTCTCTGCATAGGTCAACCACCGCAACGATATCTACGTACTCCCGCTCAATGTCCTGCGCGTTCGTGGTCTCCGCTCCTGGATACCCATCATCCAAGCCGAAGCGCAAAGCCTTGGAAACCGCTTGCTGTATCTCTGCGCACTCCTCGGCCAAGCACGTCAAAAGATGTTCTTTAGTGTTCACTATCCTCCTCCTCATGTATTTCGTGGAACAGTAGCGGTCCCATCTCCGTTGCACACAGGTACATTTGGTATACTATCTGCAAAATAATATAATCCACCGCACGTTGGACATTTCCACTCAGAAGCATTAGAGCCTTGAACATGACCTATCAATTTACATTTCGCAGGAGATTGATTTTGATCATGTAATTTTATATCCTTTTCACTCATCACTCACCTCCTTACTCACCTCCTTTATAATTAACGATGTTTTTATACGCTGTGTCGTATATTTGTATTGTTAGATTTTACTAATGATAATGCCTTTTCAAGATGGCCAACCTCATGCCAACAGGCCGAAGTCTCGAACCATCCATAAGGGCCATTCTCTTTTTCACGGAAGCAGACCCGAACATCGCCTGGGTCGGCCTCAACTACCAATTTCAAGCAATCATCTTCTTCTAATACAATTTCAGTCATGCTAACCTCCAATCTAACAAAGACATTCACGGTACGGGAATACCCGCCCGTGATGTCAGCGTTCTGCGTCACACCAACGAATCCAGGTAGTCCGCCATGGTCATGCCGAACAGTCGCTGGTACTCTTGCGCCGAGGCGATCAGCTCTTCTTCGGTCTCGCCCGAAGCGACGACTTTCTCGTCCACGTATTCCCAGTCAAGCATCCTATTCCCGTCCGCGTCCTCCCAGTGCCCAGGGTCGTCCCTGGTGCTGCGGCGGTGGCCAATGACGAGGAACATCCTCGGCCCCAGTGGGGAGGAGACGCGGGCCGTATCCGCCTCAAGGAGGTCGCGAAGACGCAGAACAACAGCGTCAAGCGGAGCGGGTGGGGCTTGGGTAGTTTCGCTATCAGGCATTGGTGGTCCTCCTCTCTTTGGTGGCCGCCCGCTTACGCTGGGGCGTTATAATTATTGGCGGTTAGCTTTCTACATAATTGACAAATTCATCGCCTCTATCGCAAAAGGATTTTACCATTGAGCAAACCAACCCAAACGACATCCCAGAGTGTACTTGCTCTTCGATAACCCCCTTTGCAACCTCCAAGTCACAATCGGCATTAAGCTCTTTCACTATATCCAAAGTCATTCCTAACTCCATACCCCTATACAAATCACTGAGTCTTATTGGTACGCATTGCCCCCAAAGCTCGTGGTACTTTTCAGCAAGTATTGCTTTACCTTTCTCAATCCATTCAACGGTTAATTTTGGTATAGAATCTTCGTGCTCTTTCTTTTCACGTTCATAATCAGCTTGCCTCTGCCGTTCCGCTTCGTCACATTCAGCTTTAGTCTTGCCTGTTATCTTTTTGTAAGCTGAGTCCATATCGTCAATATCAGAGTAGAGCATTTCACCATTGAATGAACCACAAACTAAATCCTTTTGCTCTTTAAGTTCTTTGACTGCTGATTCAATGCTTTGTCCAGCACCAAATTTAATTTCTCTGTACTTGGTTTTCATTTTATTATTCTCCCACCGCCAAAATTATAACCAGCAAATCAAACCGACCGATAAATCGGTCTCGGCTCTGCGGTTTAGGATTGGCGATATTTTTATTTAAGTTATTCATTTAATTTTAGTCGGCGGTTTATTTGCAACGCCGTTATCCAGCTCCAAGTCGCGGCAAACCTTTTCTCTGTCTCATAACGTTTTCAATCGTTCCTTTTCCCGTTTCCGAAAACTTAACGCATTCATCTCTGACATCCCCGTGACGAGGACAGATCGAACCGTCCAGAGTGTGCCAACACCTGCCACAGGCAATGCCATCCCCCGTCTGCTCCAAAATTGGGCAACAAACTGGATAACGTGACTGCAGCTCCTCACGAGCTGCGTCAATGATGTGTTTTACCTGTTCTTCCATCTCTATGTATGTGATACCCTCTAGCTCTTACGCTACGATCGCTCATTCTTCGCTCCCTTCATTCCGTGTGTGATTTGATGTTAGGCGTTTGTATATTGCGCCTAAACCATTCAAAAAGGTCATGTGGTGTCATATTTATTTTGCGAATTTGTGTTTGAGTGGTTGTGCTGTTGTGTCTTGTTTCATCCGTGCATTCATCAAAAAATTTATCACGCAACTTTCGCCAATTAATATTTTTACGCCTAACAATGTTTTCAACATAGCTTTCGCGGTTATTTTTCTTAGTCAAAATTTATCCTTTAGCGCACTTATTATATGCTATTGGCCTAAGATCTTTCTTGAGATACAACGGGTGTTGCGGCTGTCCAGATTTCGTGCGCTTTAGACACTTCAACCCTGGTATCATATTCTTTACATGTTCCCCACGGTCCATATAAGCCCCATGTGAGCCCCATGCAGCGACCACGACGCCAGCATCCTTGGCCAGCTTCTTGATCCACATATCATTGTCTGGCCCAATCGGATCCTCCTGGGCCTTCATGACCTTGGGATCTGTGGCCCTGAATGCGAAGATGTTCAGCATCAGGAATCCGCCGTATCCCCAGTCCTTTGAGTAGTTGATGCAGCGCCTAACGGTATTGTCGTCCGATATTTCATCTGCTGTAGATGGATTTAGGCATATGAAGCTGGCATAAGGTTTTGATTTATCCCACCATCTCCATAATGTATACCTGTATTTTCTGCACGGAGAGAAGTCGCATGTGTTGTATCCAAATAAGTCGCTCATGTTATTTCTTTCTCGATCTCTTGGAGTGCCCTTTCTGCCCACAACATCGTCGCAGTGTCTACATGATCACCATCTGGTAAGATTCCATCTTCTGATATCTCTCTTATCTCTTCTATTACCTTTTTTATCTTCTTTTCTTCATTCCTGAATTCATCTATGTCGATACAGTTACTGCATAGCTTTATATCTTTGTCAAAAACGATATGCTCAAACATGGCACCACACTGTTCACACCTCCAAAGCTTATCAAGAAGGCAACGCATACCATCCCACTTTCCCTTAAGGTTGACAGCGATCATAGCTCTTCGAATGTCGATGTCTGCCTTTGTGTTGTCATTGCGAATCTCTTTCATGAGATCATCAAATGAATCGAAGCAGGAATTTTTCAGGCACTCCCGTTCGAATAGTGCTTTGAGTTCTTCTTCTGTCATTCAGATTTCCTTTCGTAGATGTGATAAACAAATACTCTTTCAATCCCTTCCTCGTCATAAAGATATTCGTGTTCAGGTTTATGTGTCCCAATGTATGGACCCCACTTGTGCCATCGCCATCCACCATATGGAGGTTCGTTTGCTTTTTCAACACGAGTTAATGTAATAACAAATTCTCTCTCTTCATCTTGAAGCTCTGGGCATTTCTCTATAACCTGATCTTCGTTGTCGCACACTCCATACGCACTGATTGACAGGTCTTCTGGGCGTCCCGCATACCCAGGAAGAAAATTACTGGATCCGAAGTGTCCTACTTCATAGATTCCCTTTTTGATCTTCCTCGTTGCTCCGCTTTTATTTACAGAAGCAACGAGCGCTAGAATATGGTTTGTTGCCAGCACCATTTGCTCATCGATTAACATTTTAATCCTCCTCCTCAGCTTTCTGGTTGTACCATATTTGTAAATAAAATCCAAGCAGCCCAATGTTCGTTTTGTATGTATCTATGTAGAGCTCTATTATCGATATATTGAATATCGTCAAATCGAGATTTATTATTTGCATCATTCCCTCGTCGTTGTTAAGTAGTGTCAATGTGAAATCGAGAAATCTTTTTGGCTCGAATAGCATCCATAAAGATAAAAACTTAATTTTCATGAGTCTCTCCATTGAAATTGTCAGGAAAAGAGCAACTATTAACTATTTCTTAAAAGTTGCCATTATTCGTCAAGACATTCCTCCTGTACTTTCAAAACCACCCTTCTCAGCACACGATATGCAGATCATCGTGTTGCGACCCTTCTTTGGTCTGTGTCCAGGGAAGCTTATCTGAAATATATCTATGGGCAGATCTTCAAGATTTTTGTCTACCGCTGGTGTGTCTTCTCCTCCAAATCTCTTTCGGCATATATCGCATCTCCAGGCTTCTTCGGCGATCATGTATTTTTCTCCTTAAAAAAATAATTGGATATTTCTCGTTGTATTGTAATTAGAATTTGTGAAATCGGCAGGTGTGACATTACGTCACACATGGAATTGACCACCCTTCCCAGCGGGTACGGTGTAAGGACCAGGGGGAAGTCAGGTACCCATCCATAGCCATCTGCACTACGCCGAAGCGTCTTCTGCCGATTGATTAGCTGTTCTTTTGCTTGATTAAAAACAGTCTGTGGTGCCTCACATGCCGACCCGCAGAGGGTTCCTATGCACTCTGCTTAGCGTGTTACCCCATAGGAGGGAGGTTGCGTGATATTGGCATTCCACAGACCGCTCGTATTATATAAAACTCCGCCGCAAGGCAAAAGGATGAAGAGCGGTTGGCTCTTGTTGGAATTTGCAAAATCCTCACGGCGGAGAGGGGTGATTAAAGAGGGGGCTGACATGTCAACGCTTCCCAGGATTGCCAGCTCTCCAGGGACCGCAGGGCAGCAAACCCTGATTTTAGCTCGGGCAAAAGAAGCTCTATGCCAGCCTCCCACAATGAATGCTAGAAGGTAATATATACCCTTCTTTCTTATTTATATTATACCAGCTTCGCCCATATATTTCAAGGTGAAATTCGGTAAAAATGTTATTTTATTTAGAATAAAATAAATAATGTCTTGACATATCAATAACATAACATATAATGTTGCTTAGAAAGTAACGTTAAAGACTACTTGTAATGGTAACAAAAAACTTATCTAAAACATTAGCGGGAATATTATGGGAAATATTAATTTCAAGCTGGAAGACACTGTTCACCAAAGGCTTAAGAAGAAGTGTGCGTCCGAGAATGTAAAGATAAAAGACGTTATACCAGCGTTGGTGAAATATTACATAGGCAACGGAATTAAGGCAAAAAACACGATCGAAATAGTATCTCCAAAAAAGGCTTCTGATGAAAATTGAAAAGCCGATCGGCGTCTCTTTTTCGTATACGTATCCAGTCGAAGAGGTAGGTAGTATTGTGACTGGAGAGAAAGTTATGATCCAGGGGGTTGGTGTAGACAAGGCCACCTTTGTGTTCAGGGATAAAATCGAAGAATACGAATGCGGAAAGCTCGTTTCTGTGCAACCTGTCAATGCTTTATAGGCGGTTATTCTTGAGAATAGAAAGAATCATTTTATTCGATAGCAAAGAATCAGTGATGGCTGATATCGGGATGTGGGTTGACAATCCCATGGTGAACAGGAGGAAGTTTAATGTTGTGGTTCTCAGAGACACACCAATAACAGGATACACAACTGTCGCTATAATATGTAGTTCTGTCTTTTACAGAGAGTATATTAACACGAAGAGGATGATACTTGATGGGTGATAAGAATACAGAGAGGAAAGATGGCGGTTTTGATATTGGAGATCTCTTTGATGCACTCAAAGAAGCGCCTGCGGAGATCAAGAAGGCATTCTATGAGCACGGGCGTCAAGAATCGGTCAAAAACAAGAAAATCCACCACAGGCTCGGGTATGCGCTTACCAGGAGTAATGTGGTTTTGGGGGCTCTTATGATCGGTGGAATTCTCATCGGATCCATGTGGGTGTGGGGGAATATATTGCAGCCCATCCTTCTGAAGGTTGGAATATTAAACAGGCACATACAGAACGGGTACGTGCAAATACCAGAGAAGTTCGAGATTTTTAAGGGAGAGAAGCCGACGCGTGACACTATATCAAAGCTTGAGATTGAGATGCCAGTCATTAAGGACGGAAAGATTTCTAAAGAAAAGCGGATTGTCTTTGCTGATGATAAGGGGCACATGTATGCGAAAAGCCAGGATCTTGAATCGTTCAAGGTTATCTCGATGAGATCAAGATTCGACTGGAGGCTTCAGCCTGGTCTTGGATTTCTGATTATACCGACAGCTGATGACGAAGAAGATATGGCCGACCCAGCTCTATTCGTAAGTCCTCTTGAAATATACAACAAGGTAAGCATAGATGCTTTCATCAGTCCTAGACGCCTTGGAGGCGGTATATCAGGGAAGCTCCCATTCAAGTGGACGAAGAATACGTATATTGGCGGTGGCGTATCTGCCCCATACGATGATATGACTGCAAAAGAATTCGTTATTTATGGGAAAATAAATTTCTGATGAAATTCTGGTCGCTTGAAATATGCCTTGTATGTAGATATTGGAGACGTAAACCGCTATTAACTACCTATCAAGATCAGGAGAGCTATATTGAGAATGGCTACAAAGAAGAAGAGCTTGGTTTCTGCTTTGTTGATAAGAGGACATCAATGATGCCAATGGATGAAACATGTGGAAGATGGAGCCAGATAAAAAAGCCGAGGATAACGCCTAAATGGTTACGTATATTATATGACAAAGAATAGTTTATCGGAGGATAGAAAATGATTGATGAGGTAAAAACATTCAGAGATGATAAGGAGCGAAGGGTAACATGCAGGATTGATATTAATCAAAATCAAAATGCTGCATCAGAAAATCCTCAGTATAGATTTTATGGCCACGGATTCGTCCCAGTAGCTGCGGTCACTCAAGTGTTTCCATTCGAGTTTTTGATACCAGTTGACACTACCAAAACAATATATGAGGCAGCAGAAGAAGCTTTTAGCAAATATGATGAAATATTCAAGAAGGAAGTTGTTGTTGCGAAGCAGAGAATACATCAAAAGATAATAGATGAAAGCAAGAGGATACATCTTCCAGGAAATGATCAAGCTGTTCAGGCGGCACACAGAGTGATGAATGCTGCCAATGGGCAGAGCAGGGGGTGATCGTGAATATATACAAAATCGATGCATGCCTTACCTGCGAGTATTTTGAGATAGGAGATTCAAAGGGGTCGTGGGTTGTCCATTATAGTCACAATGGTGGCATTAACCTGTCAGATGACGACTCAAAAATAGAATCCTTCTTGTGTAATGGACAATGCAAAAGAAACCCCTCTCCGCAAGAAAAGACTTCTCTCGATTGGTGCGGAGAGTACAGTGCGTTAAAAATTAATCATAAACATTTAAGAGATAAATGGTATAAAAATAACAGAGGAATACATGCTAATTCTTTTTTTACTAATTTAGAAAGTGGAGAGGTGATGTTATCATGAAAAGCGAGACTGTTTATCATTTAGTTAAGGGGGAATACGAGGGAAAAATCGACAATGTCGATGTAATCAGAGAGGCTCCTTCCGATGCCAAGAAAATAGGATTCAAAGCAGGAGCGGGAGACGCTTACCTTATTGATGTGTATCTCAGGGATTCTGGGTTGAGACCAGTAAGGAAAACAGTATCTGGACCAAATATCTGCAGGCCGCATGAGGTCAATATGGCATATTTGAACGGAATCTGAGAGGAGAGGTGTTATGAGAATTTCTAAGGCCCTGAAGAAGCTCACAAAAATAAAAGGTGAAATGTCTGAGTTAAGGAGTCGTATAGGAAAATCAAATGTGGCTCTTGAAGACAATGAGTTTGAAGAGAATATAGACGATCTATGGAAACAGTATCTCGAAAAAAGAGATGTCATGATTGGTATCAAGCAGAAGATAATGAAGGCCAATATCGAGAACGGCATTTTCGGGAAAATACTTCTTATGGCAGAGAAGAAGGCAGAAGCAGCTATGCTAAGGGATTTAGAGATCAAAGAAGGAAAGCATACTTCTGGGGGGTTTCACAGCGATACTATCCATACGTATCGATGCCAGATTAATCGTACGGAACAGCACAAGCGGATTAAAGATCTCGACTTCGAAATAGAGAGTATTCGAGATGAGCTCGACGATTTTAATTCGGATACTAATATATAGTTATTCGGGGTGGAATGGTAGTCGCAGAAAGCCCAGTCACACATGAGTGTGATGGCATTCCGTTGGCATCGATAGGTGCTGACTGTAATCTTCTGATTACGTTGACGGGGCTTTAAGACAACGATACAGAATGTCAGGCCAAATAAGTTGGTCGTCACAATTCTTTTGTATTCCCTATCGTTTGTCCTGCTGTCATAAGTCTTCGTGACTTCCATTTCACCCTTTTTTTATTGGGGTTATATCATGGCGATGGTTCCTTCCAAGTGGATGATATTCAGCGGACGAAGACATCATATGGAAATGTGTGGTATCGAGTTCTTCGATACTTTGTTTCATAAGGAGACCAAGTAATTAAGATAGAAACCTTGATTCAGGCAAATAGAGCTCCAGAGCCAGGAGGCAGAAGCGGATGGGTGTATCATTATCTCATGACGGATAAAAAGATGTATGCCTTGAAAACTTATATAGGGTTAGGCACAACAGAATATCTATATGAATGTGATACTTCAAACATGACAAGCGAGTTAAGTGTCTCAGCGATGACAAGCATTACAAAACAGTTAGGTTTATCAGTGATTATTTTTAGAAAGAAAGAATTATGTTGGTGATTTTGTCGGGGTGTGGCGTCATAAAATAGAGAAGAGCCGATGACGAAAACGGGAAAATGGAAATATATAAAAGTTAAGGTTGAAGACCATCCGCACTCTGATAATCGCGGATTTGTCTTGTGCCATCGTCTTGTTGTGGAGAAAAGTATTGGGAGGTTCAAGCAGCTACTAATAAAGTTAAAAGAACTTAATAAAACTTACTTGACAAGGAGACAATAATGCGTATAATAAGGGTAAGTAGGACAGAGTTTGAACTGGAGGACGGATCGGCGTATCCGATAGAACCACCACTTGAAAAGGAGCTTTCAATAGATGAGTTCCAGAAAATATACGGAAACACACTTGAGGCTCTCGAAGGCTGCGGAATTACTAGGAGTATCGACGCAGACACTGAGAGTGTGGACCAATAATGGTAAATTAAAAGAAGTACGTACCGAGGGAAACCAAAGGCGTATTCCCGTCAGCGAGGTGGAGCGTCTAATAGGTAAGGATGCAGTAAGTCGGGATGTTGTTTTAACTTACGCAAGGTGCTCCACACAGAAACAGAGTGAAAATTTAGAACGTCAAGTCGGCAGGTTGTTGGAGTATGCCTGCAACGAGGGGTTCAAGACGGAACTCTACAAAGATATTGGCAGTGGGCTGAATGAGAATCGCAAGGCATTCAAGAAGCTGCTCAAGAGGATTGGAGACCCTGATATTAAGGCTGTTCTCGTGGAATACAAAGACAGGATATGTCGGTACGGGTTTGAAACCTTCAGGTCATATTGCGAGACACTTGGTGTAGATGTCCTGGTTCTATGTGATGACGAGCCTAAAGAATTCGAGCAGGAGTTTGCTGAGGACGTGATAGCGCTGGTGACCTCCTTTTCAGCAAGGCTTTATGGTCGCCGAGGTGGCAGAAAGAAAAAGGAAGACATGAAATGAAGCATCGGTCTCATATTATACAGCTGAAACCAAACAACAAGCAGTCCACCTATTTTGAAAAAGCTTGTGGCTCTCAGAGGTTCGTATATAATTGGGGACTTGCTACGTGGAAGAAAGAGTACGAAGCTGGGAACAAACCTACGGGGATGGTCTTGAAAAAACAGTTCAACGCCATTAAACGTGAGGAGTTCCCTTGGATATATGAGGTGACGAAGTGCGTTTGTGACAGCGCTTTCGAGAACCTGAACACAGCATTCAAAAACTTCTTTAGAACGAAGGACGGCAAGACATATCCAAAATTTCACAAGAAAGGGGCAAAGGATTCTTTTACTGTTGACAATACCAAGTTCTCTGTTGAAGGTAAAAAGATAAGAATACCAAAGCTCGGTTGTGTGAGGATGACCGAAGAACTTAGATTTGACGGTAAGCTTATGTCAGCCACGGTGAAGAAAAGAGCAGGCAAATGGTTTGTGGCCATCTCAGTCGAAATAGCAGACACTGCGAGCGAGAACCAAGCTCCAGGTGCTGTTGGGATCGATCTAGGAGTGAAAACCCTTGCCACGCTCTCAGACGGAACCGTTTTCGCGAACCCGAAAACGTATTACAGGTATGATAAGCAGTTGCGACGTGCTCAGAAAAGTTTATCCCGCAAGAAGAAAGGAAGCAGAAACAGGGTGAAAGCCAAGCTCAAACTGTCAAAGATTCATTATAAGATAAACTGCGTCGTGGATGACTATATCCACAAGATGACTCGATATGTTGCTGATAATTATCATACGGTAGTATTAGAGGATCTTAACGTGAAAGGAATGTTGAAGAACAGGCACTTGAGTAAAGCAATCTCTCGAAGTAACTTTCATAAGACAAAACGGTTTCTTCAGTATAAGTGTAGAAAGGTGCTGTTTATCGATCGGTTCTACCCCAGCAGTAAGACTTGCTCTAGGTGTGGAAACGTTCAAGACATGCCCTTAAATAAGAGGGTATACACATGCGTGTGTGGTCTAGAGATCAACCGTGATCTTAACGCCTCGCTAAATATTCTAGGGCAGGGTTTGCCCGATGTTAAGCCTGTGGAGATGAAAGCTCTGGCTGTCGGCAACGACAGTGAAACTGATGTCTGCGAAGCAGGAAATACACGTAAACAAGTAACGGATGAAAAAGGCATCCATTACAACTTTTTATAAGTTGTATAAACCAGGCAAAGCGAAAAATCGGGGCTTAGTGAAGTCTGATCATCACGCTAGTTTTGGGTACTAGAGATCATCGGTTTGAATCCGATAGCCCCGATATTTTTTTGGATGATTAAGTGCAAATCGAACCGATAACAAAGGTCAAGAAATTGGGTCGAGATGATCTCGCTTCCCGCTGTTATCATTTCATATTAAAAGACTGTGTGTGGATGATGACTGAGAATTATAGTCGCATTTGGCTCAAGCAAAAAACCAAACAGCAATACAAGAGACTTTATCGTAAATTCACAAGCGCATACTACGTAAAAGTTTTGTATAGCAAAAGCAAACAGCAATTGATGTTCGAAGACACGTGGGAGTATATATGAAACTAGAGTCAGTGAAAGAGGTTCGTCGTAGAGACGATAGAAGGAAAAGGCAACGGCCTTATGTTATATGGACATCTCTCCATATCTGTCTGTGCGATTTTGGAAGGGTAATAGATATATCACCAGAACGCGCAATGGCGTGGCACGACAAAAACAAATCAAAGAAGGTGTACAAGAAAATGAATACAAAGAGTTTTATATTTGAGTACAGGAATGCGGCGGACGATTTCCAATTGTCCTCCATATCTATATTGCCTAAATTACCTTTCCCATTCAAGATCATCAAACCATGAAGGTAGAGCGAGTAAAAAAGCTTGAAGTATACATGCATAAGCTTGTGTTTACCAGAATATATTATGTTATCCACTGCCACACGCACTCATACATACAAATGTGGATGCAGGAGTATCGGAGTTTTAAACCGTGGTGCTGCACAAAAGATATCAAGTCACCATCTGCGGAGCTGTCTTATCAGGATAGCTTCAGCTTTGACAGAGAAACTATCTTTGCAGGAGAGGAAAATGCCGATTAAAAAGGAGAATCTTAAATTATATCCAGACGACTGGAAGCAAATACGACTCAGGATCCTGGAGAGGGCTGATAACAGGTGCGAAGGAAGTCCGAAGTATCCCGACTGTAGAGCACGAAATCATGAGCCTCATCCTGATACTGGGTCCCGCGTTGTTCTCACTTTGGCTCATCTTGACCACAACCCTGAAAACTGTGATGAATCTAATTTAAGGGCGTGGTGTCAACGGTGTCACAACCAATATGATGCACCTCGCAGGGCGAAGAATGCTGCCGAAACAAGACGAAAGAAAAAAGAGGAAAAAGAACGTTCGTCAGGTCAGCTGAAATTATTCGAGGATGATGGTGAAGATTGATCCACTCAGGGGCGTTCTGAAAGACACAGTTGGGTATCTGATATTCAGCAATAATATTGTATGTGGGACCAGTGAGCGGTTCAAGACCATGAGCTGCTATAAAGCGGGAGTAGATGAAGGCTTTGGTTCTAAGGAGATAGATGCGGCTCTTGCTAGAGCTGATATTATATGGAGGAGAAGGAATGATACGAAAACCAACAGAAAAAGAGGGTACACTCATAAAGAATGTGCTAGAGATTGACGGGCACGTACTTGCTGTGTATCTGAATGACGGGATAAAAATAGGTATAACAAGAGAGGGAGATGCGGCTTACCTTAAGGTGGGGTCAGCTCCCATAATAAAGCCTGCAGAAAAGGAGAATAAAGGTGACGATGACTGAAGTGTTTTCAAAGCAGAATATTGCCAGGAAAACTGTGATTACCGCAATTACATCCGCAGTCGGAACCTTGATTATTACGGTTATCGGATGGGTATGGTCCGTAGAGAATTTCAGGACGCAGATGCAGGAGCAGCTGAAATTTGGTGTACAGAAACAGGATATAAGAGAGCTTGAGAAGAAAATACAGAGTATTGAGATGTCGCAGGAGCGCGAACGTACAACTCGTATGATAGTGAAGCAGATAACAGAGGACGTCATGAACGATCAGATGGATATGGAAGTTCGAATGAGGGTTATTGAAATGGTTACGGCACAGCAGAAGGCCCCTGTAAAACCAGACAAGATCATCAAAGTTGATCCAGATTCTCTAATGAAGCTTCATGACAGGTTGAAAAAATCAAAGTACAGAACAATTGACCAATTGATACAGCAGCGAATGCACGCTAACGAGAGCGCAAAGTGAAAATACAAAAACTTATCGAAATAGTCATGACAGCAGACACTAATGAGATTGTATGGAAATTTAATGACGGTCTCTGGAGGGTTGATAATAACTATACTGGCCTCTTTAAGCGCGAAGGAAACAGACTGATCAGGCAGACAAGATGGAAGAAAATATGGAGGCGACGTGAAGATAACAAACAATGATGATTTAAGAAAAGAGTTGTCAATGTTCATATTAAATGAGGCCCTTGACCATGATATAAGACGTAGCATTGCTCAGTGTTATCAGGAAGAAATGCGGAAGAATGGTATTTTGTATAGAAAGCGTTTGATGAGGAGGTTTACTAAGTGAATATCGACCCAATAGACCTTGTAGGCTTTGACTGTAGCCAGGAGTTCTTTTATATAGAGAGCAGGAATAATGTGGCTTACGAATTTATAAGTGTAAAGCAACCTGTATCCATATCGATCTTCCTTGCGGAGCACAGGTGGAATATTTTTTCAAGGGCGTCATCCGAGCGTCTTGCGATTAACCCCGTCTTTAAGGCTGAAATAAATGCGTATCCATTTTATAGGAGAGAGTATGATGGAGAAGGAAGAAAGATTTTGCTTGGACGAAACGCTGAAGCACATCAACAGGGTGCGTCATTACCTTGCTGACGTTATAGGAAAGCTGTTTGAACGCGGGACCTGGCATGATAAAAGCAAGCTTGAGGATCCAGAGTTTCGCGGATTTGTTGAGTATACACCGAAGCTCAGAGATACGACATATGGATCAGATGAATATAAGAAATATTTAGAAGAGATGAAAACCTTTCTCGATCATCATTACGAAAATAACGATCACCACCCAGAATATTATCCATGTGGTATGATGGATATGTCGCTCGTGAGTCTGATTGAGATGCTGGCAGACTGGAAGAGCGCGAGCGAGAGGCACGAAGATGGAGATATCAGGAAAAGCATTGAGAAAAATCAGTCGCGGTTTGGGTATTCAGACGAAGTTAAGTGCATCCTCATGAATACGGTATCGGAGATGGGATGGTAATCGAAGGCATTGACATTGTCTGCTCTAGTGGCTTTTATTATTACGTCTTTATGAGTCCTGATAATCACTATAAATACAATACAGGATCTCCTTCTCCAAAATGGGAGCATTGCACATATCATGTTCCATATGATGCTGTGAGGATGAGGGTGGCAGAGGGCCTATTACTAAAGAGGTTATAATTACATCAAGAAAGATCAATAATCGTTGGCACTGGGGATGGGTGCGAGATGAAAATTGAAATTGTTGATGGGTTAGAAAGTGGCGAATCACCACTGCATATAGAATATCATATGATGATAAGGGAAATTGGACGAGTGGGGAAGGTTTTCAGGATTCTGGATGATACATGGAAGCTCTATTGCAACTATTATGCCCCATATAAACTAGCATGGATAGGAAAAATTGATAATTGGAAAATGCACTGGAGGAGAGATTGAAGATAAACAGATTGTTCAAGATATTTCATTTCGATAAGGTTCTATCTGAAATAGAAGGACACGAAGGCTTGTGTCGATTTGTCTATATATTCTACGATCCACTCGCAGAAGAGGACGCTTGGGACCCTTGGACCTATTGCTTTTGGTGGGATGACGAAACTCCATGGAGCTGTGCAACAGACCCATTCCAGAGCGGTGGCATGAAAGTAACGTTTCTCCCATATATTGATTGCATCTATGATCTAAGGGTGTCAAGGGCAGGCAGAGGTTTTAATGAATATCGATAGGCTTGAACGCTATCACATTGACAGGACATATCCTAGCTGTGTCTTTGTTTGGTTTGGGTTTGTGTATTTCGAATGCATGAAGTATTTTAAGAAAGAACCTGCTCAATGGGATATTACTGACTACATAAAGATTCTCCAGGATTGGAGTAACAGCAGATTATCTGAGGCGAATGCTCGTCTGTTCTTGGATCGATTCCGAAAGAGTAAATACAAACCAGACTCTGGGTTGCTCTGGTCAAAAATGATTGAAATTATTGAGGGCGCAAGGAAGAAAAGAAATGAAAATTGACCATCTTGAAGATGTGTATGACGGAGTCGTCACATATGAATTGAGGTTCAAGAAGTATTCAGCATGCATGGTCTATACTTTTGTGTGGGATCGCGACAACAATATGCACGAATGGGAGATAGTCGACAATGAACATAATGGGAATAAACGGCGAAAGAAGCGTAGAAATAAGAATAGACGGCACGAGTAACAGCTATGTTAAAATAGCAGGTGAAAAGGTTCCGAATGTAGCGAGCGCTAAGATTGAAATGCATAGCCACACAATGGTCCCCACAGCCACAATACAACTTGTCGGCGCTGATGCAGAAAACTTCCTTAAGCTAAGGCAGGTCAAGTTCGAGGTGATTAAATAGTGATAATAGAACACATAACAACCTTTCATATAAACCGATATTATGGTTGGATTATAACAAAAAATAATTCATATACTTATTTTCGCATAAGTAGTGATGTCAGGTGGCGTTTTCATTTCGGTAACAGCAACAAGGGATACCAGATAAGTGGGTGCCTTTGATGATTATCGAACCTGTACTCGAAGCTATTGATGATGAATGGGGGATTATCATAATCACAACGAAGAACTCATATTTCAATTATGTTTATCGCGAACTTATCTCAGTTGAATTTTCTCGTAGTGTATACGAGGAGCGCAGAGGGTGGGATTGGCTTAAAACAGGGGAAGAAAGATTCATAATTCACAGCTCGGCTGAGCCCATTTTCAGGAGTAGGATATATGAAGATTGAGAAGGTTGAGACATGGGAATCTCAATCCTTGGATTTTATAATTGTCACAGACGATGTAATATATCAGGCTCTATTCCATTCAATCTGGTTTTATCAAAGAAAAAATTCTAAGAATTGCGACTCGTGGCCAGTGAGGAGTATGGGCAAATGAAGATAGATCATATTATCGGTTTTCGTGTCGGCGATAACTTGATTACGATCGAGACCAGTCTCTATAGATTCAGTAAATACAGAGCTGATTCTCTAGGATTTCTTGGATGGCTTGTTACAATAAAATATTCTCCTGTTAATCTTGAAGTACACGTTTACGATGTTGAAAGGCTTGAGATTGAAGATCTTGAGAATAGATGAGCTTAGAATTGGTAGGGCTGGCACAAAGGCCATTGAAGCAATATCTGTAAATAGCTACCCAGATAAATGGTATATGCGCACACTGAGAAACAATCTTTACTCTTTGTGGGTTCCTACTAGACGGATGAGGATCTTCTCTAATCGCTACTCTCATAGATTTGGTGGACACTGTAAATCATTACTAAGGCTAAATATTCGTAATGGAATGATATGGAGCAGGTATGAACATAAGAATGAATAAGGATTTAATGATGGATCTTGTCTTGATGGATGTCAAATTAAAATGTAGAGAATTCATTGCGCCAAAGATATTGCGTGGAAGAGCGACAGGGAGGGGTATTTTCGTGGACGAGCTCCTCGTATCGGCACAAAGGCATCTCTCTAAAGAGTTTCCGAGTTATTATATCAATGTAAGGCCCGTGAATACATTGGCAAATGGCATAAATATACGTCTCGAGGAGAAGACTTGAAGATCACCAATCATGATAATTTAATGAAAGAGCATCGTCTGAATGTGTTAATACAAGAACGCATATCGAAGATTAGTGCGTGTATAAGAGAAAGCGTTTCTTCGTATATAGGCGATCAATTGGATTCACGAATTACAGAGTCCATAAAACAAGATATATATAAAGACCTGTGTCAAAACTTACGAGAAAGGATCGCAGAGTAATGAGTGTGGATTTGAAGCGCTTTATTAGCTGGCGTTGGTGGAGCGAACTTTTTGTTGGGCGTTATGTAGCTGATGAGGGCAAGATTAGCAAGACACCGCCAGCATCTTGGAGTATGCTAACCAAAGCATTGGCCGCTATAGATGCAGAAAGCATACAGCGAGCTATTGTAATCCAACACGGACAACCGCACGCAGAAGTCTATGACTACCTAACACGGACACTTGATTTGGCCAGAAAGACGCCGACGTTTGTACATAAACCGCTATTGACAAGGGTGCAAAAGAACAAATAAAGCGAATTGAATGGCGATACAAAAGACATAGAGCAAAAAGTAAATCAGTTAGGAGGATTGAGAAATGGAAGAGAATATCGAAGCCACGAAAGACGGCAATACCGCCAGCGTTCCTGCGGTCGTCTGTGAAACGTCTGGTTGTGTGCGTATGCCTATAAAGCTGACGGCTGAGAATGGTGCAAAAGAGGCTTTAATGGGTGAGTTTTCGGTCGCACTTCCTGTTGTCTGTCCTATATGCGGCGGGGACGCTGATGAGTATTGCTCAGGATGCGAAAACTCTGGTGAGGTGACATGGAATATCAATGTCCCATGGACTGTGATTAAAGATATTTATGCTAAGGCTGTGAATCTCCTTGCACAGGAAAACGCGCCTTCCTCCTGCACGGTGGAATCCATTGTTCGCAACGTCTGGAATCACATTGCTGACGGACGCAACCAATGGGGGGCATTAGGGCAGGACGAGAAGGACGAACTGATGAACGCGGCTGTTGCGGAGGATGCACAATGAAGACAAAGCGGCCATTTTGGGTACGTGTGAAAGATTTTGTTCGGCGTCCGCCGAGCCAGGTTGTGACCGTGTTTCCAAGGGGTACTGTGGTCAAATATCGCGGGTTGCCTTGCGAACTCCTTCAAGACACGCCCTACCACACCGAGACCATCCAGCGACAGGCAGACGCCGATCGCGCTTGTGCGCCGAACAATGAAGATATACAACAATAAAAGATGCAGGAAGCTGCTGAACGCCAAAGAGGCTCGCTTCCAAATGTCTCTTTTCTTGAAGCAGCAGCTGTATAGTCATACGCAATTAGGTTGTATTCAATCAGATTGCAAAAAAATAGCTGATGAACTCATGGGCGACAGGCATGAGCACTTTGATGAAGACAAACTAAAGATAACCACAAATCCATATAATATGACTGAATTGTGGTTGTCGTATGAGTCGTAAAAATATTTGAATTTAATAAAGATCAACACCAGCCTAGACGCAATCACACGAAAGTAAGCTGTGCGAAATTGATAGTCGTAAGATATTTATTCCAATGTACTTGTGATTATTGACGATCTTCTCTATTAAATGGAGAAGGCAGGGTCGGTGTTCGCTGGCCCTGCCTTAACTCCATGCCAGTAAAGATTTTACTTGACAAAATCATAATATGAGTTATAATTTTAATAATGAATTAGATAACATTTTTTTAGCTGAAAGGGGTATTTATGCGCGCAGGGCCGTAGTAAGGAGGAAAAAATTATGGGCACACAACTTCTCTTCAAAAAACTCGCCGCGTTCGACAAAGCCGACGCACTTCTCATTTCCATCAGGAATCAGGTATATGATGGAGACTGGGATGCCATGCTGAAGCACCTTCGGAACAATCTTCTCACCAAAGGTTACATAATGAAATTCGCGAATAAGCTTCGAGATGATATTAATCGTATCGAAGCCATGGTCGATCTCTCTGATGAGGACCTGGACGATATTTCTATGACCTATGGTAGTGAAGTGGCGTAATCTTCCACTTTTACAATTTTTGTCATTGACAGATTCTTCTTGTATCATATAATGATATGAGAGAAAAGTGTTTAACCATGTAAGGAGTCTGTCAAATGTCGGAGATGGAAGGGTTCGCAGAGGAGTTCAAGAAGCAAGCTATAAAATTACCATCCAGGAAAGCACTCAAGTCAATAACAAACAAAGTAATGGCCCATGCTGGCCGCAAGACACCAAAGGGGTACGGGAAGACCTTTTGGGAGGGCGCTAAGGCGAGTGTCCCGTGGACATTGGGATTTGGCGCATTAGAAGCAGCATCAAAAGGTCCCCACATCAGTCTCGACACACCAGAACAAAGAAAAAAGAATATCATGAAGGATATCGCTACGGGCGCTACAGGTTTCGGCGCGTGGGACGTTGCGTCGAAAGCTATAGGTCCAAAAAAGAAAAGCGGACTCTCAACCCTTTATAGGATGTCCAGGAGGGGAAGAGGGAGAAAGGGACTCAGGCTTCTCCCCAAGGCTCTCAAGAGAGTTCCGAGATCTGTTGGTGCTATAGGAGCTGGGCTTGTCGCTGCTGGTGCCGCAGAGAATCTCATGGGTAAGCTATTCAAGAAAGAACCTTCAGTTGAAATACCGCTGCAGGCAAGGAGGAGATGATGAATTACTATGAATCATTAGGATTCATAGAGGAGTTTGCGAAAAATGCCAACGCCATACTTCCGAAGAAGTTTGTAAAAAATGTGAGCAAGGGCCAGAAGGTAAAGCCTAACGTGAAGCACGTTAAGCCAGAGAAGCTCAATATCAAGCGGCCAAAGCTAGAGGCAACGGCGAAGGGAAAGGCCCCTACCCTATGACGGCTCAAGAAATCATAGAGCTTGTCAGAGGAAGGAAAAGCCAGGATCGCATAGACAGTATACTCAAGGACGCGGCAAAAGACAATAACCTCGTTCGAATTAAATACAAAAGAAAGAAAGATGGATCTACAAAAACATATGTTATAGAGCCGTATTCATATAGAAAACGGGGAGGAAATTCGGTTCTGTTTGGATACGATAAGAAAGACAGGCGAATGAAGATGTTTATAAAGAGAAATATAAAGAATGCATCCTCGGAAGACAAGACGTTCAAACCACGCCATAAAGTAGAGCTCTCCAAAGAAGCAGTAGACCTAAGCAAAGTTACCAGATTCGTGAAGAATATTGGGGGCGCAATAAAGGAAAACCCCAAAAAGACCATTCTCATGGGAAGCGGAGCGGGTCTTTCGTTGTATGGAATGGGTCAGATGCTCTCATCTGCCCTGAAAATGCCTAACGAGGAAGGTATGAAAGATCTTATGCCTGGGAAAAAGAATATAGGAAAGAAGCAAGTTGAGCTTATCGGAAGAGCAATAGGGTTAAAGCATGATCTTCATGTGGCCACTAATCCAAAAGAACTCGAAGCACAAATGAAAAAAAGCGGATACGGGCCGATTACGAGAAAGCTTGTCTCTTTCCTTGATGGCAATGATCTGACCGAAGGGTCAAACGCTTTTTACGTACCTACTAATCCGAAGAAGAATATCAAGGAAAGGCATATCATAGCGGTATCTCCCAAGGCTTCGCCAACAGTTGTCGCTCATGAGATTGGCCATGCAAAAAACTTTGAAGACCTCGGAGGCTCTAAGGCAGCTCAGAAGGCATACAAATATGGAATCATAGACGACCTCATCGGGACCTTCTCGAAAAAACCTTATGAGCGGGCTATCAGGAAGCCCGAGACAGAAGCATGGAGAAATGTTCCTAAAAGATATCAAGACAAAAATCTTCAGGAAGCTGCTCTTAAAACTTACGATCTAGGCGAATCATCTGAATCTGGATCAAAGAAAGCATTGATGGGCCTTGCTCTTCTTGGAATGGGATCGAGTGCGATATGAAGGTAAAAATTGGAAACACTTATTACGATAGCGATGATCAGCCTATCATGATAATCCTTGACGGCAACCATACTACAGATCATCACTTCACCAAATTAAGCAACCAAAAGGGCCAGAAATACTGCGAATATCCTCACGGTACATCGACAGAAGAGATTGAAAGATTTATGGAGCTAGGCAATTGAATACATATAATACATGGAGAATTCGAAATGGACGACGTTTTCAGGCTGAGGAAGTATATTTACTCCGACCTCGTATACATAAATAATTTCGATGGTGATACGATACGGTTCAGGATCAGGAAGGGCTTCGACATGGGGTTCGGGTTTACCATGTACGGCGAGAAGGAAGTCGCTGTACGCCTCATGGGTATTGACACCTACGAGCTAAGGGATTCTGACCCAGAGAGAAAGAAAAAGGCGTATGACGCAAAGAATATGGTCAGGACTAAGCTTCTTGATGCAGAGAGGGACGGAGAGAAAGTGGTAATGATCACATTCAAGGACCGAACAGGGAAGTACGGGAGATACCTTGGATGGATTTATATAGGGCAGATAGACGACGAGCACTGTCTGAACAATCAGCTCAAGTGGGCTGGCCTTACAACAGGAAAATATGAAAAAGATCGCAGCGGGAAGCCGCATAGAACACCAACAGCTGGAAAGGAATAAATAATGACTGAAGTGGATTTCAAGGAATATGATCTCAGTAAAACACCCCTGGCCGACATCAAAACCGATCTTGATGCGCTTCTGGCAGGCGGATGGTCTATCACATCAGTGATTCAGAGGTCTTCATTCTTAATAATCTTTGTGCTGACACAATAATATGTGGGAAGCCATAAAAACAGTTTTTAGCATACCTCCTATACAATGGGCCATCTTTGTTGGAGTTATGGGAATTTATTTTTTAGTTGGCATCTCTATAAGCGATGCCAGAAGGAGGAAAGAAGAAGATGGGCGAAGAACATTTGATCCTAATGCAGAAACTCGCATCTTGCGCAAAGTCACATCCAAAAAACGGGATGGTGAAGTACACGAAGAAGAAAAAGAAAGAGAAAGAAAAGACAGCCTCTCTCCTCTCTAAGCTAGCAGGAGAAAAAGAGCGAGGTGTTCGTGATGGCACAGGACCTTTTAGCGGAAGCTATCGTCGCCGCATGGAAGGTAAGTCATACGGAAGACGCCTCGAGGCTGGAGAGAAGTGCCCCGTCACGAAAAAAGAGCTTGAAGATGTGGAGCCTAACGCCAGAAAGAAAGTCCTGAAGGCCATTGAGAATAAAAAGGCGAAAGCTCGCCTCAAGAAGACTGCCAGCCAATACAATGGAAAGGCAAAGATTAGAGTTCCTGACAAGGTCCAGGAGAAAATACTAAAGAAGGTGCGTAGTGAAAAAACAGGACCCAAGCAGGACAAGAAGCTTCTAAAAACCCTCAGGAAAACTGCGGGTATCGATCTTGGTGCTGGTGGCGCATTGCTGGCAAGGAAGCTTCTAACCAGAGGTAAGTAAGATGATGGGTAGACGACAGAAGCTGAAAGGCGGTATCGAGTATGATGTAATACAGAAGGCACCGCTCTGCATTCTTCAGCGCTCCAAGATTAAAAAGCGTATCAAATCGATATTAAATCGCAGAGATCGACGAAAACATAAAAACGAAGTAACTGGAATGACGCTTTATCTTGGCTCAGCAGAATCATGAAGAATAAAGATATCCCTTTCTGCGACACGGAGAATTCAATCAGGATGCTGGCAAAGGCTTACGATCCATTTCAGTTCGACAAGATCAGGTGCTTTTCCAGATCATTTGGAGATTTAATAGTCATACAGGAGGATAATAGTGGCATCGAAGAAGATCATCAATATGACAGGAATGAGGATTTGTCTCACGCTTCTTATTAGAGAGGGAGAGTCGGTAGCGCTCAATTTAGAAGAGAAGAGCGTTGAGATGGACGCTGGAGATCAGAAGACAGTCGAATATGGCGATGAAAGTAATCCCTACCTTAACGGAATAGGTATTAAGACCATGGGGAATGGATATGCAACCCATACTCACGAGCTGATAATCGCAAGAAAGGATTCTCCATTAGATAAGAAGTTCAACGAGAACAATACCTTTCTTCTTAAGAGCATCAATTCAGATTTAATTATAGAGGCGCGCAATGAATAGGCACGAACACCAAGGATTCATTGATGAGATATCCAAGGTTGCATCCCGCAAGGCTCTATGGCTCACGATTGATGGGGGGAAGGCATATAAGGGCCGAGATCTTCTAAAAGGAAAGCCCCGTGTTAGGCGCAAGAAAGGACCTCAGAAGATACAGGGAAAGCCCCAGATAGCCACCTTTGATCAGCTCAGGAAGATGGCCGCCAAGACGGACGGTATGACAGAAGAAGAGATCCTGAAAGCTCGTAAACTGCATAAGCCACAAGTGGTTGGGAGCGGCCAGTATAAGGTCAAAAGTATGTGATTATGGTGAGCAGAGAACCTTTTGGTATTGGAGCTGGTGCAGTTATTTCCAGCAAGCTGAAGTCAAAGAAAAAGAAACAGTAAGGAGATTTAATAATGAATGAGATGGTAATGAATGGTTTTGTGGATGAAATTGGCAAAGAGGCAAAGGTCGACAAGGATATCAGGGACTATGCCAGCAAGGGAGCCAAAGGCCCTGTTATTGGATACTTAGCTGGATCAGCTCTTGGCGCAATCCCTCTTTACAAGGGTGTAAAGGCTGGAGGGATCGGAAAGACTCTCCTTGGTGGGCTTGGATACCTCGGAAGCGTTGCTGGTGGAACCGCTCTTGGCGGTGCATATAAGAAAAGGCAGCAGAGGAAGCACCTCAGAAGCCTTGATACGAAATCCAGAACTCGTTTAATTGGCAAGCTCAGAAGAAGAAGTAAAGAGATGCCAGCGTTCAATAAGGCATACAATGAAGCCTTCGCCAAAACAAAGGGGCTGAATAGGGCGAAAAGGCACAAACAGGCTGTTTCTATGCTGTCACCGAAGCATCAGCAGATCGCAAATCAGATAATGTAGATGGAGATTTAATACCATGAGTGAAGATAAAGAATCAAAAAAAGACCTTTTGATTTGCAAGTAATGGAAATTAAATTTCGAATAGAGGCATCTTAGGAGGGTTTCATTGTGGCTGGTATACAAGAGGCTATGAGAAGGGTTGCCGATCAAAAGAATATAGGAAGAGTGGTTGCCAAGGGCAATCTCAGTAATGTATGTAGCTGCGAGAAGAAGGGGTGTCCTTTATGTGATGAGGTAACATATATCATCATAAAGCTAAAGGACGACAATGGCATTATAACCGCATTTAACGTCGGAGATATAAGCATATCTGATGATGTGAGCGTCGGAGATGTTGTTATTCTTATGATACTCAATAACTGGAGTGCCGAGTGGCAGAAAAAGAAATCTGTCGGTATTTCCTACTCTCACATCGATCCGCAGCCAGCGAATGGATATTAAATGATGAATGAGTTTATATTGAGTGGATTTACAGAAGAGATCAAAGAGGCCGCTGGATCTAGGACAATGAGGAGCATAAAAACCTTCCTCGCAAAGAACAGACAGTTTGCTGGGCACTCGAGCCGTAATATATCTCAGTTGATAGAAGACGAGGCAATCATAAGTCCAATGCGTCAACACCTTAGGCGTTTGTTCAAAAAAGGTCCGAAGGTTACGGATATGGAGTCTTACGCAAGGGATTACATGAAAAAGCACCCAATACTTGGACTCCTTAACCTTCCATTACAGACAAACGCTCTGAAGAACAAGCTGATGTCAAGGAAGTCTGGATACGGAGAGGGGGGTGTTTTATTTAAGAG
>Ga0180433_10002464_pt1 | contig 28516 bp, 46 predicted proteins | sample SS_ome_8_FD_132980 | JGI IMG/M metagenome (GOLD analysis project Ga0180433, IMG submission 132980) | Hypersaline lake sediment archaeal communities from the Salton Sea, California, USA - SS_1_D_1 metaG | ecosystem: Environmental > Aquatic > Non-marine Saline and Alkaline > Hypersaline >... | reverse complement strand
TTTCCGCCAAATAAATATTTATTCCATTGTAATAAATATTGTGCAGGATTGTAATGTTTTTCATCATAGAAGTCATCTTGACTCCAATGACAATTGTGACAGTGTATAAACGCCATGTTATTTTATGTTTTTTAAATTTTCTTTTTCTGTATTATAAAGATTTTTAAAATTTTCTTTATAATGATTATTTAATTTTTCAATAACATTACGATATGCATCCATTATTTTTTCGTATTCTTCTGGAAATATGCTTTCTATTATATCTATTCTATCAACTTTTATAAAAAGTCCTAAATTTGGTTTCAAAGACAATATATTAGTTGACATTAATTGAGAAATTTTGCAATTTTCATTTAACCATTCTTTTTTTGCTTTTTCTTGATATTTTTTATAATTCATAATATTAAATTTTAATGTTTTTAATTATTAAATTAGCAACCCCCTCTGTTTTAATATATAAATCTTCTAAAGTAGAATTGTTTTCTATAACATAATCAAAATCTGTATAATCATCTAATGCTGTTTCAGAAATATGTGACTTATCTCTTTTTGTGTTTAAATTGACTTTAGCTGGGTCTCCATTTACTCTGATAATTATTCCTCCTCTTTTTTTAATAGCATCGGCTTCATTAGTAAATCTACAATCGCTAATCACCCAAATATAATCTTCTTTGTCATCATAATTAGAAAAAATTGCTTTAGCCCATACATCGGAATCAAAATGATTTCTCATAGCTTCTGTCCCTATTTTTTGAAGCATTTCTCCTATTGTCATATTATACAATGGAATAAATGTATTTTTATCTTCTTGTGAATAATCTCTTATTCCGCCTTCAAAATAATTATCGTAATTTGTTGTTAAAGGATGACCTGTTAAGATAGCAACAATATCTTTTAAGGGATGAGCAAAGATTTTATAATAAACAGGTTTTCTTTTGCTAAGAAATTCTGCAAGCTTTTCTGACACGACTCCTTTTCCACTGCCTATTTTTCCTGAAATTCCTATAATCATAATATATTACGTAATTGTGAGGTTTGGCATATTAGGGTCTGTGTTTTCTGTTGGTGGTTTTGTACCATAAGTTTCTGGTTCAACTTGTGGTGGTTCAATTTCTGGACTATTTTCAGGCTGAGTTTCTTGTTGGGCTTCTGTTGGAGGAGGCCCTAAACTTTCAGATTGAACTTCGGATTGGTTTTTTAGCTGAGATTCTGGAGTATTTTTTTCTAAAATATCCCTTTCTGTTTTTAAATCTCTATTATTTGCTTTTTCATCTGAAAATTTATCCCCATATCGTGCATATAATTTATCAATATTTTTTTGCAGCATTTTATGAAAATCTATATTAAGTTCTCGCAATAAAATAGCAAGATACCAACAGATATCTCCAAGTTCTTCCTCAATATTTACAGCATCAAGTTCTTCTCCATTAAATTTATGCTTCCCTAACGTTTCAATAAGTTCACCAGCTTCTGTGCCTATACCAATAATAGCATGTAATATTTTTTCTGCTCCCTCATTATCTTTATGAAATTTTACTTGTTCAAAAAGTTCTGGTTTTATTATTTTGATAGGGTCTTCCAAATCTCTTCCATAAAATTTCTTTTTCTTAATTACATCAAGACAATTAGCAATCCTGATAAACTCTTTTAATATGGCAAAGAGTTGTTTTTCTTTTCCGTCTTCATCATATCTAAAATTTAATGATAATGTTTTTTCGCTCTTTTCGAGATATTCTTTTATTTGCATGATATTTTGTTTTTTAAATTTGTAGCAAATATAAAAAACTTTTATTTATTAACAAAATTTTTGGTGGAATTTTTGACTAAAAGTTTTCCAAAATTTAATACAAACTTAATTTTAAATTAAGATGCTTTTGATATTTTTTCATACTTATTGGTGAGAACTTTAATATTATGAAAAAGATATTTATACTATTATTTTTAACTATTTTAATATCATCTTGTTATACGGGCAAAAAGTTTCCAAAAACATTTGGTCAGGCAGAAAAATATATAGAAAAAAAATTTACTAAAATAGAGACTAGTTCACCAGCTGACACAACTAATAGCTCTAAAAAATTATTTTTTACGCAAGATTTATAAATGGAATTTTTTTCTATATTCAAGAATTGGCATTTTTTCTCTTCGTAATTTATTTAACATTTTATCTTTTTTTGATACAAATTGTAAATCTTTTTTGATTTGAGCTGCTTTTTCATATTCTTCAAGACTAGCAAAATATTCCATTTTTTGTTCTAAAATTTTAATAAGTTCTTTGGAATGATTTTTTTTAGAAGGAATATCTGTAAGTTTATTTTTTTCCGCTTTTTTCTCACGTTTTATTTTATTTGAAAAATAAAGCATTTCATCAAAATTAATATTATCCTCTACTTCAACAACAACAGACCCTTTTGGATTAATATTATGCATAATTTCAATTATATTATACACATATGTTCTACTATCTAAGTAAGGCATTTCTTGATTTTTATCCTTATCTATATTTACATATTGAAACCCTCCTCCTTTTAAATAATCTAATTCTTGTAGAAAATCTTTATTTTTTTTACAACTTTTTAAAATAATTTTATTTCTATTTTTAGGGTTTTCTATTCTAATAAATTCTGATTCAACTTTTTGAAAATAATTTTTTGTTGGCATATCTGCTGATGTTATAAAATTCCCGCTAAAACTAACTAAACATTCTTTGGGAGTAATAAATTTACATTCTAAAAACAAATAAAAATATAATTTAATTTTTTCTCCAATTTTTGGAATTTTATTTTTAGCCTTAATGACATCTATTGGGTATGTACTATAGTTAAACAATCCTTGTAAAGACAAAAAATTTCCTACAGGTTCTTTTGCCTGTTGCATTAATAATTCAAAATCTTTATATATATTATTTTCGAGTTTTTTATTGTAATTTAAACCTCGTTTAAGTAAAACATTCTTGAGTTCTTTTATATTTGGGGGTGATTTTTTTGAATTTGTAGAAAATTCAAATGTTAATATATCCGATTCAGTATATCCAAGACCTTCGATAAATTCTGCAACTTTATAATATTTATTATCATTAATAATAGTTCTATCTAAATATGGTTTTCCCTTTTTTGTAACAAAAATCATATACTCTTTTTTATTGAAAGGATTATTAATTATACAAAAATCAAAATTGTTATTGATGCTCATAATATTGTCTATTGTCTTCGTTTTTAATAAATATAATAAAATTAAAATTAAAATTGTAGTTTTTTAGATTATTTATTAAAAACAGTTTAATATGAAAGAATTAACAAAAGAAGATTTGAGAAATATTGTAAGAGAAATAATTATTGGCAACGACAATCTTAAAGAATATGGTATTATAGCTAAAGATGCTGGCGATTGGGAGGCAATAAAAGATAGCATAAAATATTCTTTAGTGTCTATACTTAAAGATATCGAAGAAGATGAATATCATGACCCAACAAAAAAGAAATTAATTATAAGTAGAATTGATATTCTTATCTCTAATTTAAAATCATGGAAAAATAAATTAGAAAAACATCTATAGCTAATTCTTATATTTAATCAATTCAGGATTATGATATAATATTCTTTCCCAATTATTTTTATTTAATTTTTTAAGATTACACTCATGAATAAATTTTTCAGGATTATGTATTATTAATTTCTCCCACCCTAAAGCAGATAAATCTTTTTTATAATTTCTTTGTTCCAGTAAAAAATAAGCATCTGAATTATTAAGCAAAATTAATAATTCTACCAACGGAAAAATATCTCCTTTTAAAAAAATTTCTGAGTTGCAGTGTCTCCATAAATCTGGCTGATACTTTAAAATATAAATCCAATTATTTGCTGTCAAGTTTCTTAAATTTAATAAATCCATGCTTTCTTTACCTGTTTGTCTAAGTATTTCTGCAACATCATATGATTTTAATTTGTGCGACTGAATTTGTTCAATTATATTTCTTTTAAAATCATGTGCCTCAACAATTCTAAACGTTTCAATAAAATTAAAATCATAATTTTTAATTTTTATTTTTTGGACAAATAAACTTTCTCCTACCGTTAAAAGAGTTAATGCATCTTTTTGATTCAAATTTTCTAAATCTATTCCAAATGAATCTATTAAATCAGGATGAATTTTGAGCAAATATTGTATATCATTTACAGAATAATCAAAACGTCTTAGACTAACGAAATTTAAAATATCTTTATTTCTCGCAATTAATCTTATTATTTTCATTTTTTTTACTCTCTCCCATAAAATAACTTTTATTATTTCTGGATTATCTGCAATAATTCTATCAGAAACATCTTCATAGTCTATAAAATTGCTAATATGTTTCAGTTCTTCGTGAGATAAAATATGCCAATCTTTGCAAAATATATCTAAAAGCAATGCATTTGCAACAACATTTATTTTATCCCTATTGTTCATTTTAATTGAATTTGAATTTAAATTTATTTATATTTAATTATAGCAATGAATTATTCTGTTTTAAAATATGATAAATTTAATAAGAAAATTTTTGAATATTCAAGTTTTTTAAATAACTTTGTTTTCTATAAATATGAAACTAAAAAAGTTACAAAAATAACCATCAATCCAAAATTTTATAACAATCGTAATTTAGAATATTGTGATATAGGCGAGTTTGATTTAATAGATAATTTTAAAATAGGAAATAAAAAACGTAATATAGGAATAAGCAATAGATATATTAGAAAAACTATTTTTGATGATTTAGGAAGACGTATTTTTTATAAAAGAATTAATTTGCAAAAAGATACTGTCTTGAAAGAAAAATTTGTTTATAATAAAGACGAAATTTTTGAGATAATAGAATATGAAAATCAACAATATTTGATTTATAATGTTTCAAATAAAAATTTAAATAATTTTATTAAAATTTTAAAAGATGGCAGAAAGTAAAAAAAATGAATTAAAGATTGATTTAACTCAAATGATAGTTAAAGTATATAATAAAATTGCATTATGGCATAATGAAGAATGTTCTAATGAAGAAAAAGGAATACGATTAAAATCTGTTTCTCATGAAATTATAGAGCTGATATTAAATGATTCATTAGAACAATTAGATGTTCAAACTAAAATGAAAATAGTATCAGGTGAAGAATATGTAAAAGAAAGAAAAAAAGAGGGGCCAATGAAAGACATCCTACAATTTAAAGAAAAAACTAAAAAAATAAAAAAAACTAAAAAAAATAAAAAATCATGAAAATATTTATTGCTTTAAAAAAATTTTTTAATTTCATAGTAAAATATCGACAAGTAATTTTTGGAATCAGCATAGTTTTATTTATTATGCTTTGGTTGCAACAATGTAATGCAAAAAGAGAAGCAAAGGCTGCATTAGAAGCCGAACAATTAAGGGGAAAACAAAATCTTATGGCTAAGGATTCTATAATAAATGTTTATAAAAACAAATCTGGTGAAATAAGTTATGAAAAAGCCATTGCAAATATGAGCCCCGAAGAACTTAAAGAAAATTTTCCAGAATTATATGAAAAAATGCAAAATGAGGTAGACCCGAAAATAATAATTCGACCTAAAATAATATATCGTGATACAGGTTCTGTTCAAAGCAAATTGGCGACATTTGGCAACAATCAATATGCGCTAAATTTTGAATATAAATCTGATGATGGAATTTTGTTTACGAAAGGACAAAGCTCTTTCTCGGCTATACCAAAATTAATTGATAAGGAAAAAGGAATTATGGACTTGAATGTTACTCCTGGCCTTACTAAATTTACAGATACTCGTATTGCTTTTGGGCTGACAGTTGGAGTTAAAGAAGGCAAAGACGGTATTGATAGAATTTTTGTTACACCTGATAGCGATAAAATTACTATAAACGATTTAAAGGGGGCAGATTTAACAGATTATTTAAATTCTAAGCAAGACCCTAAGAACAAAAAAAGATGCAGCATAGGGCCTTATATTGGCTATGGAATAGTGTTTGGTGGACAAAATGCTATACACCACGGAATTAGCGTGGGGGCAGCATTTCAATACTCTTTAATTAGATTCTAAAAACCTTAAAAATAAAATAACAATGGAACAATATTTAAAATTATTAGATAACATTCTAACTAATGGCACTAGAAGACCATCTGGACGACCAGGAATGCCAGATACAATATCTTTATTTGGCACTATGATGAAATTTGATTTATCTAAAGGCTTTCCTTTAATAACTACTAAAAAAATGTTTACAAAGGGCATTTTTCATGAGCTAATCTGGTTTTTAAATGGAGATACTAATATTAAATATCTAGTAGATAATGGAGTTAATATATGGAACGGAGATGCATATAGGTGGTATAAAAGAAAATGCGAAGAACTTGAAGTAGAAGCAACAGACGAAGATGGATATATACAGAACATTAAAAATCTACCTGATTTTGCAGGATATTTTGGGAATTTAGGCAGAGTTTACGGTGCTCAGTGGAGAGAATTTGTTGGTATAAATAATTTTACAGTAGACCAAATAAAAGATGCAATTGACACATTAAAAACTAATCCTGAAAGTAGAAGGATTGTTATTACTGCTTGGAATCCTGCAGAAGTTAAAAATGTTGCATTACCGCCTTGCCATATGATGTTTCATTTGAATGTAAGACCGAAAGAAATTGTGCCAGGATATTATCTAGATTGCAATATGTATCAACGTTCATGTGATTCCTTTTTAGGTACGCCATTTAATATCGCATCTTATGCAGCACTGACATCAATAATTGCGAAATATGTTAGTATGGAGCCAGGCGTATTTACTTGGATGGGGGGCGATACGCATATTTATGAAAATCATATAGAACAAGTTAAATTACAGCTTAGCAGAGAACCTAAAAAACGTCCACGACTTATAATAAGTGATAATATTATGAATACTGAATATCTCAAAGGTTTGAAAATAAAAGATTTTGAAATAAAAGATTATGAATATCATCCTACCATAAAAGGAGAACTTTCTACAGGGATTTAATCAAATTTTAAATAGAGCTCAAAATTGAGCTAAGAAGAGTTTTGAATCGATTTAAAATGAGCTTAAAATGAAAAATATATCTATAATAGTAGCTTTGGACCTACATAATGCAATAGGAAAAAACAACAAACTATTATGTCATCTTCCGAATGATTTAAGACGTTTTAAAATTATTACAGCTGAGCGTGATATTATAATGGGAAAAAACACTTTTTTATCTCTTCCAAATGGCGCATTGCCAAATAAAAATAATATTATAATATCAGATGACAGAAGAGATGTGTTTGAAAACTGTATTATGGCATATTCTATTGAAGAAGCATTGCAAAAATGCAACCATAATTCAGAAATTTTCATTATAGGTGGGGCAACGATTTATGAACAATTTATGAAATATGCAAATAAACTTTATCTAACTTATATATATCATGTTTTTGACGGCGCTGATGCTTTTTTTCCGAAAATTGATTATAGCAAATGGATATTAATAGAAAAATATGATTTTTATCCAGATAAAAGACATAAATATTTTTATTCTTATGCTGTTTTTAAAAAAAAATAGATTTATAAACTATTTATAAAAAAATCATTAAAAATGTTAAAAGAAGAAACAAGAAAAAGAATGATGGAGTTGGCTGGTTTGACAGAACATCAAGAAAAAAAACAACCCCTTAATGAAGCCCTTCAAAAACGAAAAAAACTTATAATGGAACAGGTTTCAAAAGATGATTTTGATATTTTTAGATTTGATAGAAAGCCAATTCAAAAAAATCCAGAAGACGAAAAATTATACGAAGTTTAATTTTTTAATACAATTTATATTTTCTTTATTATTTTTGCACCACATTTTAGCTTTTGCATAAGCCATCTTTTTAACACTATTGCTAAAAATTTGTCCAAATGTTAATGTTCCATTTTCATGTAACCAATTTGGAGGATATTCTTCTATAAAATATCCGTTTTCTGTTAAAATATAATAATTTTTCATAAATAATTTAAATTTAAAAAATTTAACACCTTTTCATTTTCCATATTTTGATATCCGCTTGCAAATAATGCAAATTCAATTATCATTTTTTTATATTCTTTCTTAGGAGTAGAATTCCCTTTTCCATATTGTTGCAAAACTTTTTTTGAATTTACATCAATTTCTATTGTAATATGCGGTTTATTTTTAGAATCTCTTAATGATATTATTAACGATTCTAAATTTTTAATCTTTTTTTTATAATGTTGACCACTAACACAATGGGACATATATTTTGCTTCATATTGCAAATCCTTTTCCGTAAGAAGATAGAAGAAATATTCTTTATTGCTGCATCTAAAAATAATTCTTTCTTTATCAATATCTGGAATCTGAATATTTTCTATATTATAATTAACAAACATTTCGTTATGCCATACTTCTTGTTGACGAAATGCTCCTTCAAATTCATAGTTAAATATGTTTGCTCTAGAATTTGAAGCCCAATCAATTATTAGTCTTATATCGCTAAATCTGTCAGCAATTGTGAAATCTTTTTTTATTTCTTTGGCTATCCATACATCGTACTTGTGTTTTCGCTTATCCGTTTTCTTTTTATTTTTGCTCTTTTCATTGCCAATAAATCCTAATTTATTTCCTATATTAGAAATTTCAGAAACGATTTTGTTTACTTTGTCTTCAGGCAAATATTGTTTCTTTTCGCTTCTTTTTTTAGGAAGGAAAATAGATTTTATATAATTTTCTCGTTTTGTTAGTTCCAGCATTATATAATCAATCTTAATATTATTTTCCCAATTTCTTTTCCTTCGAGAATTTCAAATTTACCAGAATATTCTTTCTCGTCATCTATTTTGACACTCTGTACTTTATAACTTTTTTTATAGACAAAATGATTATTTTCTTTGAGTTCAAAATCTCTTATAGTGTAGCATTTTACAAATGTTTTTAAACTATGTTGAAGTTTTGTTAACTTTTTTTTGTAAAAATCAATTTTATCAAATTTAAAATCTCGATAAATCATTATTTTTTCTTTCTTTTAGAGCCTTTTTTTGGTCCACGTTTTTTAGGACGACCAGGCCCTTTTCTGCTTTTTTTCTTCTTTTTTGTTTTTGAATATTTTTTGGTTTCTTTTTTTGCAGTATCAATTATAGATTCTTCTTTTATACCTTCCTTTGTAGCTTCTAAAACAGCATTTAATGCTTCCTCTATTACTTCATCATCAGAGTTTCCTTCTTCAACAAATTCTGTTTCTTCATCAGCAATTTCTTCCAAAATAAGATTATCATTATAAATTTTATTTAACTGAATACCTTCTATTGAAACATTACTATTCATTGTTATGATTCCTTTTTTTTCATAAACTCTTAAAGAGCTTGGAATAACCTCATATTCAATAAATATATGGTCTCCAATATATAATTCTACTGGAACATCATTACCACCGTGGTCTTTATAAAAGACAACAATTGATTCTGCAGAGCTTGTTTCTACGTGTGTAATCTTATAAATTTTTTTCATTTTTAAAAATAATTTAAATTTTTATAAAATATAAGAATTTTTTTTTAAAAAATAAAATTTTTGAAATAAAAAAAGCTGTTAAATTAAATTTAACAGCCTGATTGCCCATTAAAACGTATTTTAATAATTTAAAATATATTTAACAGGGGCCTATGAATATTTTATGCAAAAGCGTCCTCTTGCTATCATAGGGGATGATTTTTAATATTTTTCAACTTTAAAATTAGGATTTGGCACCAATTCTTGAGTAAGATAATCAAAAATATATGCTTTTCCTTCATTTAAATAATCTTTTTTGCAAACTCTGAAAATAACTCCAGAAATATTATTTTTACCAATATCAATTATTTCTTCGCCATCTATTACATCTCCAGCTTCCACTTGTGCTTGTTTAGCAAAATTTCTTGCGTTTTCCTCTTCTCCTTGTTCCCTTGTAACAAGGTTGTTATTTTTTTCTCCAACAAAACCAAGTTCATTCAATTGTTCTTTTTTGGTTTCTTCTTTATTTTGAACAATATTTTCAGCTTCCCTGATAGTTTCATAAGGCTTTAAATTAGATAACTTTTTCCATCTTTCATTCATTTCTTCTTCTGAGCGTTTTTCTGTAATGATATACCTTTTATTTATTCCTAACTTTTCATTTTCTTCATTAACAACAAATTTTCTTTTCATTAATGTTTCTTTTTGAAGGGTTTCATCTACGCTTGTTTCTTCAACAGTTGCTTCTTCATCAATTTCTTCTTTTAGCTTATCGGCTTTCTCTTTGCTCTTTTTAGGAACACCGAAAGGGTCTCTAACTGCACTATAAGAGGCTTCTCCTGGTGAATTTGGTTGACTATCTAAACTCATGCCAGGAGCTCCAAATGTATGATTTTTTTTAAAACTTGGAACAAGATGTCCGCTGCCTTTTTCAACAGGAACTTTTACACAATATGAAGCACACCCTCCTTCTTCAAGAGTTCTTTTAACAAAAGCTCTAGGTTTTTGGGCTTGTGCATAAGGTGTTTTTTCATACGATTCTTTAAAATTTCTTTTAATGATTTTTTCTTCATCATCTTTTTTGCCTGAAAGGGGTGCCATGTAGCCACCTGCTCCAGATTGAGCCCCATCTTTAAAACCTCCCTCAGAACCAGCGATAACAGGACCAGAAGTAGTTATTTCTTCTAATTCTTTTTCTTCTTCTTGCTCTTCTTTAGATTCTTTTTTATCGCCAAGAAGCAAATCCTCTTCTTTTTCTGGCTCAACTTTTTTACATGCTTCTTCTTTTTCATGTTTCTCTCCGCAAGATTCTGTTAATTTTTCAATTTTTTTAACTGAATCTTCTAAAGAATCGATAACTAATTCTTTTAAGCTTAATTTTATTGTTTGTTCTTTTACTATTGAATCATTCATATCTTTTTCAATTTTATCGTCATTTCCAATTTTGGTATTGACTAAATATTTTGCTTCTGCATCAGCGATGTCTTGAAACATTTTTGTTAATTCTTTCTTAAATTTGTTTTTATTATCAATATTAGCAAAATTTATTTTTTTATTTAATAAACCTTTTGCATATGTTGGACCATCCGATTGTTGATTGAAACCAGATGCTTCTGTGTTTTTATAAGAAATATTAAGATTATCTTTATTTATTTCTATATAAATTTCGGATACAAGTTTTTTGCCTCCAAATGTTGTAACTTTTTGAAAACTTGACGCTGCAGTTACACCTTTAGGTTTTGAAATAGTAACATTAAATTCACCATTTGCAGTACCATAACCATATCTTTCTTCTGTGCCATAAACACCGTGGTCATAATTAATATCATCTTCTTTTTTGCCTACTTTTTTATAACCTAATTTATCAAAAGCTTTTTCGGTAGTTTGTTTTGCAACTTCTTCAACAACATCAGAAGCTATTTTTTTAATTTTCTGACGATTTTCAAACTCTTCAGTTCTTTGAACAGTCCCTTTTGGATAAATTTCTTTTTCTGCCATTATTGTATATTTTTTTATAAATAGCTGAAAAAAACATTTATTAAAATGAAAATCAAATTAAAAAACTATATGATTTAATGATAGATATAAAACAAGATTGTTTTAATCTTCATCAATGCGTTCAGGTTTTATTATATCGACAATATCTGCCATTGTTTCACTCGCTTCTATATAAGGATTATCACATTGCATAACAGATTCGCCACAAGTAGTTTTGTGTTTAATAATATAATCTTCTATTATCTTTAATACGATTTCTCTTTTTTCGTCTGTCCAATTAATCTTTATCATTATTTTGTGTTCTTTTTTTAAGCTCTTCTTCATCTTTTTTATCATATTCACGAAGTTTATCAACAATTTTTTGTAATTCATCAGCATGTTTTGGAGCCAATATAAACTCTTCAAATGCTCCATAACGACATTGATATCCAAATAAATATTTTAGTCTGTTCCAAAAGTTTGTTTTGACTAAATGAACAGAGCAATAAATGCTTCTCCATTCATCATCTGTTTCCATAATGATTTGGTGTTCTCTGCTAGAACACTTACAAAGAAATAATTTTGTTGTTTCCATGTTTTATTGGTTTTATTAATCCTTTTTTTTTCCAAACTTTGCGTGTTTCGTCATCTATTCCTTGCAATCCAGGATTATCTAAATATATTCCGTTTTTATAAAAATATCCAACAAATCTTTTCTTTATTACTTGTTTTTTTTTAGGAATCATTTTACCTATTATATCTACATCATAGCCTTCATCAACAACAGTATAAGTAATTGTTTTATACATTTTTTCTGCAAAAAGCCAAAATCTGTAATTCCACAAGGCATTAAGAATGTAAAATCTTAACTTTGAATGTTTCCATTTATTTTTAAAAAACTTTTTCATCTTTAATAAATAACTATAGATAATTAAATTGAATCATCTACATTACACTTTCCAGTATACCAAAAAGGTTTAAAGATATATTTTATTCTGTTTTTACTTTTTTAAGTTTATTTTTAAAATCTTCATCTTTTGGCAAAATCAAATCTAATGACGTAGAACTTTTTCCATCAACAACTTTATGTTTAATCTCAATTTCAAAATTCACTGGAAGCTTATTTGTAGACAAATACGTCCACACAATATCGTGTATTAATTTTAATTCAGCATCAATTGTGTGCTGGCATTGAATATACATATCATGTCCACAAGAACATTCTGTATTTATTCCATAATTTCGCAATATTTTTACTAAATCTCTTAATGGCTCCTCAATATGATGTTCATACCAATCTTCTGAGCTTGGATATAAATAATATTTGTTCAAAAAGTTTCTTTTCATAGTTTAAAATTCAAATGTTTTAAATAATATGTCTCCATTATAATCTTTATTTAATTCAAGAATACAACATTAGATTCTACTTCCTGGAAATGTGTAACTGATTTTAGTCCAAACTCTTTTATTCTTTTTAGTCTTCGCTCTGAATTGATTAATATAAACCACGGCAATAATGCAATTATATTATCTGACATTTTCATTACATCTTCTAAAAATTGGTATCCAACTTTCATCGGAGTAAATGGGGGGTTCATTACAACCCAATCAAATCTCAAATCTTTTGATAACTCTTCAAATCGCTCAGGTGCAACAATAGCACCAACAGAAATTCTTTTTCGTAGAGCACTTACTATATTCCCTTCTCCAGGAGTTGGTTCTAAGATGCTCCCAGTTATTATTTCGGGCAAAAAAGATGCCATATAATCACAAACTGCAGGCGGTGTTTGAAATTCCATTTAACCAATTTTAATAGGCACAATTATGTAATATATAAAAAATACAGCCAGAGCGGTTAAAGCAGTTATTAAGAAATAAAACATAAAATTAACTACAAATCTTTCAAATAATGTGCTATTATCAAAATCTGGAGATTTCCTTGTATTTGAGAAATCTTGATAGACAAATCTACCAACAAATCCTGTTAAAACTAAAAACAATCCTAATATTACTTTGAGTAGAATAATCATAGTTATTTGTCTTTTTTATTTTTTGAGCTTGGTGCTTTATGTATTTGAGGAGTATTTGCTTCCAAAACTTTTTTGTTTTGTTCAACTGCATATACTCTTTGAACTGTTTCAATACATTTTTCTGCACGAGCTAATTGTTCGAAATGTTTTGTCAATGAACCAATAATATCTACAACATTTGAATATTCGCCATCTAATAAAAGATTTATTTGAGCAATTGCTTCATCTCTTTTTGTTACGAAACGAGATATAACAGCTTGCAGGTGGTCTTTTTTATTCGTTGATTTCATCTTCTTCTTTGTTTCTTTTTTTATGATTCCTTTTTTCTTCTTTCTCTTTTTCAAGCATTCTTTCTGTTGCCAAATGAACAGCCTCAGAGCTATTTAACACTTTTTCTGCTCCAAAATATTTCATGTTACAAAAATATTCTCTGGAGTCGGTCTGTTTTTTTGCCAATTTAGGACTTTCCATAGTTCCTAAGTCTATTCCACATAAAATTTTATCTAGCTGAATAACCTTATTTTCAATATCAAGTTCTTTCCATACTTTATAATAAACAAATATGATATAATCGTAATCATCATTAATCATTTTTTCAAAGTCGTTTCTTTTCATAAGAACTCCTGTGACATAGCTATTGCCATCCTTTTTTGGTTTATCACAATACAGAAATTTTATTCTATCTGTTTCGATATCAGCATTATGAATTGTTTTTTCTTTAATGAAGTTTGCAATTGGAAGCAATTCTTCATCAGCATCTTCAAATGAGCGTAAAGATGTAAATTCTGGTGTTGTTATATTTTCTAATTGAAAATAAGGGTTAATCATTGTCATTTTTTAAATTTTTTAGGGTTAATAATTAATTACAAAAATAAACAATTTTTTAAATAAAAACAAAATTAACGGTGAATTCTTTGCTTGGTAGGATTCATCATTGTAATATCTAGTGTCCCCATTCCTTTATTCTTATTTGCGCCACCAGCAATTCTCATATTTTTCTTGGTTCTTAGATTAGCATCTTTAGTTTTTGAAATTTCTGAATCTACCCAATTTTTTCCCTCATCTCCCCCATGTAAATTCCAAATCATAATATAATCTGAATTATATATATCTTTTCCAGCGCTTTTTTCAGAGTTTACTTTGGCTGCATTATTATCAAAAAAAGATTTTAATCTTTTAAGTTCGCTATGATTATGAGGCCTTTGGGCTATTAAATCTTTTGCTTTTTGTGTCCCTGTCCCTTCATTTCCAGTTTCATCAGTTTTTTGCAAAGGCATAGCCCTATTTTTTAAAGCATTTTGGGCTAATTCTGCGGTTTGTTTTACTTTAAGTGGGGGAATAAAACTTTTATTGCTGTTTCGAAACTCAAATGCTTCAAAAATTAATTCAATTTCTTTAAAAATAAATTTTCTTAATTCAGTTTTATCCATTTTCTAGCATATCTAAAATCTTATTTTTTATATCTACAGCTGATTTTGCAGGGAAACCAAGGTTCATTAAATTCCAATTTGTTTCATCATAAAAATTTATATTGTTTACTGGGACTCCTGAATTTAATGTTCTTTTTATAGAAACCTCAAGCGCTTCTTCTGGCTGTAAAGATTGAGATTCAGGCTTTGGCATTGTTTGTGCCATTTCTTCATATTTAAAATCTCCTCCAATAGAGTTTACAGTTTTTCCTCTGCCCCCAGTTTGAAATCTTCCAGCAATATAATAATTTTCTTTTAAATTTTCTTTAAAATCTTTATTTAAACTTCCGTTAGCTAAATTTTTTAATCTCTCGTTTTCTTCATTTAAACTCTTTTCATCAATATTTTTTTTATTTTCTTCCTTAATAATCTCAGTTGGTTTTTCAAGAGATTTCATAATCTCACGCATTCTGTCATCAGTGTTTTTATTTTTTTCCATTTGTTAATAATTTTTAAAGTTTACCATACTACAACCCCAAGACCTAAATTTCCAGAATAATTTCTGACTGATTTTGGCATTGAGCGTTTAAATATTTTTTCCAAATCCATTACATGAGTTGTACCAACTAAACGATTTGTTGCATTATCTGGCAAATCATTATTTGGTAAAATATTTCCATAATCGTCAATTATTTCGTGGATTTGTTCTGTTTCTTCTGAATTTTCGAAAAAATCTTTCAGAAAAGAGAAAAAGACATGTGGGTTATCTTGATTTTTAGTGAACCATTTTTTAAAGTCAGCCAAACGTCCTATGAAGCTTAATTTTTTTCCATATGTTGTTGTAAAATCTATTTTTATGTAATCATCTTCTTTGTTATAATTTACATCATTAACATCTCCTATTACATCTTCTGACAAATAAAAAAAATCATTCTTGCTTTCATTTAAAGCATTCAAATAAATGTCTTTAATTCTTGTTTCCATAGAAAATCTATTTTTAATAAATAGATTTAAAAAACAAATTCATAAACAAAAATTAATTGAGATGTGCTTTTTTTGCCCATTCATTAATTAAATCATATTTTATTGGATAAATTGTAGGACAGCCGTTTTCAACTTCAAATTTTTCGATTGCCATAATGCGCCTACCTCCCAAAAGACATTCATTGTGAGATGTTACGGTAACCCAACTTTCGCCATCTATTATTAAGTGGTGTAATGCACAGTCGCCAGAAAATACATTATAGCTTCTTAATGTTTCTGTGCCGCCTGTTTCATTAATATATTCATAGATTTTTTGCAGAATATTATTATTAAATTCATAGTAATGCTGAATATGATTATTATTTAATTCAACATATTGTATCAAGTTATTGTTTTTATCGTAACGGAATATCCAGTCTTTATATTTTTTGTTCTTCATAACTTTCATTCCTGAGTTTTAAATCTTTGATTGGTCTAAATGAAATGTCTTTTATTGTAAGAAATTCCATTAATAATTTTTTAAATTTGTCACTGCCTTGTTCATTTCCATAGCTTTTTGCTTGGTCAAATTCTAAACCATGAAGATTGTCAAATGTGAACCCAACAGTAAATCGTGTCAATTCATCTTTCTCAAGGTCATCGCTTCTATCAAATATTTGTGCAATTAAATAATTTTCATTAATAACTCTTCTAGAGTATGAAGATGCCGAATGTTTCATATCTATACCTTCTTTAATAAGCATTTTGGGTGTTGATATTAATTTTAATTCTAGGGACCCATTATAATCTTCTCTGTTTTCTAAAAATTTAAATCTATTTACAAAATTTCTGAATTTACTGTTTTTTTCTTCATCAGTTGCCACTTGGAAGTATCTAACTATATTATTATGATATTCTTTAAGTTTTTTAAAGGTTTTAATTTTATCAAACTCTCTTTTTCTATCAAACTTAAGAACTTCAATCATCATTAAAGTATCATCATAATAAGAAAAATCAAAATTTTTTAAATAATTATAATCAATTTTTTGTTCTTTAAGATTTGGATTAAATTCTATAGTTTTTTCTAAAGCATATGATTTCAAAATATGAGATAATTTATTAATTTCTTTCAAATCTATACCATCTCTAAAATATATTAAATCAATCATGCTGATTAATAAATCAATCTCAATTTTCATCATCAAATCTATTAATTGTTGCTTGTTAATAAATTTAAGGTATTTTATTAATTGATTATAATCAGAAAAATTTCTAATATTTTTGAAAATAAATTTTGATATACTTCCATCCTGTATTGCATCTAATACTGCATATTTTCCTGCAGCTTTTATAACTTTCCCTTCTTTATAATCAGTTGTATTTTTAACTTTAATTCTCATGCTTGATTCATGAATAAATTCATGCATTTCTTTATTATCTTCATTTACTTCTTCATTAAGTTTTTTTATGTAATTATTAATCAGAAAATTAAAAATTTTAATAGGAGCAGTTATATTATTTTCTCTTAATATGTTTGGCTTAGGTATATCACATTCTTTCATCAAATCATATAAAAATTTTGAACCTTTTGTAAGAGCAATTGTAGACAAGTTAGAGTATTTTATAATGCCAAAAAAAATAGAAACAATTTTTTTAATATTTTCTATTCCAGCATCATTTATTCTGTTTCTAATTTCACTTATTAGCTCTTCAATAATATTAATATTTTTAACATCAGAAACAAACTTTGCAAGTTGACCAATATAAATATGCAATTCAATAATATTTATTATTATTTTTGAATCATCTGAGAAAAATTTATTTACAATTTTTATAACTTCATCTAAATCAAATTCTTTTTCTTCTTGGGCAAAATCTTTAAAAAATAATGTGTGTTTTTTCTTGTTATATTTTATATAGCTATGTATTTCTTTTAATTCTAATGATTCTTTATCGTTCAAAACTGTTTTCCCTTTAGCATAATATAAAAACAAATCATTTTCATCTTCTATCGTTTTATACCCTGAGATAAAATATGTGTTTAAGTCAATTAAGGAATTTTTATGCTCTGGCAATATATAATTTTTTTGACAATTAGGGCATATTAAATCATCCTGAGATGCTATCTTAATATCTTTAAATAATTTTTGAAAATCTTCTATATATTCATCATTGGTGTTTTCTAAATATTCAGCATCTTTTTCAGAGACAGCATATTCGTCACTAATGTTTATTTCTGCTAAGTTTTCTGTGCTCCCATCTCGTTCAAAATATTGTCCACAACTGCAAAAATATCTGTCTGTTTTATTTTCTTTATCCTCATAAAAAAAAGAATGATTTGATTGAATTTTATTAAAGTTTAGCACTTGAATATTTCCCATAATTAATTTTAGATTAAAATTTATATAAAATATAATTAATTAAAATGAAAAAACCAAAGCAAATGCTTTGGTTTTTTAAAAAAGTTAAAAAAAATTATTGTTTAGATTAATTTAGAAATTCGGATTGCTTCTTTAAGAATAAAAGATTCCATTTCTTTTTTATTTTTAAAGCCTTCTGGAAGCTGAACTGTTTGAACTTCCATTTTAGCTGTTTCTTCTTCATTTTTAGCATCCTCAGAAGCAACAGATTTCTTTTGTCCTGTACTAAATCCTTTTTTAATTTCTGCTCCTGGTTCTACAAATGTTTTTGTGCCTTCGTCAACTTCTTTATCAAGTTTTTTTGCCTCTGCTTGTGGGTCATCGCCAACTTTTTCAGCACTTGTTGGGTCATTTTCTACGGTAACTTTAGGATTATCTTTTTTTGATGTAAAATCTCCATCATGCATTCCTTCAATACTGTCACCTTTTTTGGTTTTTTTCGAAGCTTCTACAGCTACAGCAGTTGCAATTTCTTCGTCATGACCTTGGTCATCATCCTGTTTATTCATTTTTTCTTCTAAAGGATTTTCATCATCAGCTGCTTTTGTTTCAAATCCACCTGTTTCTTTGGCTTTAACTTTGGCTGGTGCGGTTTTTTCTTCTGGAACCATTTTGTTCATTTCGGTTTCTAAAGGTTCACCTTGGCTCATAATTTTTTGAGCTTCTTCTTTAATAAGTTTTTCAAGTTCTTCTAAATTAATTTTCTTAGCTTTCATAGATAATAAGATTTTTTAATAAATATTTGAAAAAAAATAAAAAGAAAAAAAAATGTAACTTTTAATGTTTTTTTGCGTATAAACTAATTAAATATTATATATTATATGAATAAAAACAGAAAATTCAGAAAACCAAAAAGAGAACATAAACTTAATAGAGAAATAAAATCACATGAAGTAAGAGTTGTTGGTTCAGGAGATAATATCAACGGTATATATAAAACTTATGAGGCATTAAGTTTAGCCAAAGAATTAGAAAAAGATTTGGTTGAAATTTCCCCAAAAGGTAAACCCCCAGTTTGTAAAATTATAGAATATTCAAAATTCCTTTATAATAAAAAGAAAAAAGATAAAGAAAGAAAGAAAAGCCAACAAACATCTTCTCTAAAAGAAGTGCGATTTACACCAAATATAGGCGAACATGATTTAAACACAAAATTAAATAATATTAAAAAATTCTTATCTAAAAAAGACAAGGTAAAAGCATCTGTTTTTTTTAAGGGACGGCATATAATTTATAAAGAACAAGGAGAACTTTTACTTTTAAAAATTCTCCAAGAAATTGAAGATATCGGTATTCCAGAATATTTTCCCAAATTAGAGGGAAAACGGATGCATGTGATTATTCGGCCTAAATAATTTATTTATTCACGAGACGTACTTTTGTAAGTTTTAGAGGTGATACAGAACTTATTTGATACATCTGCTCCCCTACTTTAATCAGGTTTCTATTAGCATCATAAATCTCCAAAGTATTTTGTGGATTTTGTATATCCATATATTCTTTTAAGACTTTTCTTATAGTATTTTCCGAGACTTCTTGTGCTATTTGTTGCATCATAACTTTCATAGTTGAGTTTGAAGCAACTGTTTCCTGCTCTTGTAATACAGTTTGTGTTTGTTGCTGTTGTTGTTGAGGCTCTACTCCCCCTTGTTGTCTTAAATGTGCAATTGGGTCAAAACTAGGCATTCCTGCATTAACATTATCAATATCTAGTGGTGCATCTGCTGTTTGTGGAGATGTTGTTGATATTCTTCCGCCGCCACTACCTCCCATCATATTTTCTAGCATTTGAAATTCGCTACCACCACCTTCAGGAGCAAAGCCTTCTACATCGACAACATGCTCAGCCCTTACTTTATGAGCATTTGGGTCGTTTGGGTTTGTTTTTTGTTTTGACTCTGGTATTTGAACTCCTTTTGCTGCATTGCTTTTTTCAGCAGCATTTATAAATTTTTTAAATACATTTTTTTGTGCACCTCTTTTAAGTTCTTCTAATTTTGAAAACTTATTTGTATTTGTTGCACCCTGAACTACTGAATTATCCATCATAGTACCCGCTCCAGAAGGTAACCCTAATTTTTTAAAACGGTCTTGACGTTTTTTCAATTCTTCTTCTGATATTTTATTATTTTCCATCGGTTTTTATATTTTCATTATAGTTGTCTTAAATTAGCAATTTCATAAGCATGTATAAAATTAAATTTATGCTTAATTTCTTTTTTTTCTGGATTGGTTTTTATATTATTTGTTGCTTCCCAATTAATCTCTTCTTCATTTAAAATTCTTTTAAATTTTTCAAACTCTTCTGGCAACATTTCAACTTTTAAAGTTAAAATCATTCCATCTCTACAATATTTTCTAAATTTTATATTTTCATTAATTTTTTCAAAAACCATTTTTTTTAAATCTATATAGCTTTCTTGTTCAACAAAAGAGTATGAAACATTGTCTCCATAAAATTCATAAAAATGATTCATAGAATGTTTATATTTAATATCAATTAAATATTTTTGAACTTTTCTTCTATTATCGTCTATCATATTGTAAAATATTTGCTTCTTTGTTTTCATCATCCCACCATATATAAAATTCTTTATTTCTATTAATATTCATAAAAAAAAATTTTTTTAAATATTTTAAAAAATTAAATTTTTTAAATTTTTTTTCTAATTTTTCTTTTTCAGATAAAATAAATTTATCTTCAGTCTCTATCTTAAATAATAAAGATTTAGTTTCACTATAATCTTTTTTAAACCAATCATATATTTCTTCTTTGTATTTAGACTGATTTTCAATTATCTGTTGAATAGAGTGCATTTTAATTTAAATATAAACTATCGCTTATTTAAAATAAATAGTTTATTTAAAATTTTTCTATAGATTAAACTTCCCCAGCTTCAGCTTGTGCAAGTTCCTGATTTCCTACATCTGCCATCATATTATCTGGACTTGGAGCTCCTATTTGGGGTTCAATTTCTTTTTTATAGGAAGGAGAAATTCTATTACGCCAATATTGTTCAAATTTTGTATAAAGACTAGATAGTGTACCTTGAATATCTCTTGTCTCACCATCAATTTCAAGATTTTCAGTAGATATACTTAATCCGTTTTGTAAAGAGAATACAAAATTTATTTTTCTGTTTCTGCCAAAATCAATCACTCCTGATGTTACGACTTCTAAACCATGAACATTTTTCGGAAAATCTATTATAGTACCGCTTTGTCCAGGTCCATCGTATTTTTTAAAATAAACACTGCCATTCGGTATTTGTTCTTCAAATTCTTTTCTGAATGTATTTATTTCACTTGTTGTAACAGGAGGAATTTTAGCATTATTTTCTATTAATGTCTGTTGATTCTTTTTGGGTGGTTCATAAGGCGCTTGCTTTTTTTCACCTCCACGGAATATAAAATCTTCTATCTCTTCGTCAGACATTTGTTTTATTTCTTTTTTAATTGGTTCAGGTTTTGCATTGCTTTTGCATTTAACAATTTCTACAACCTCTTCCATTATAATCTCATTAATTAATTCAATTAATTCTTTTTTATTCATTTTAAATTCGGTTTATAAAAAAACTTGACTTTTCCCATAAATATTTATATTGAGCAACAATGGTTTTTCTTATCATTGATTTTATTTCTTCTTTTTCTTTCCTTGTCAATCTTTTGGTATTTAATTCGCTTCTAACAATATTTTTAATTTCTTGCCTATTATTTCTAAATTCTTTTTTAACAGTATCTTTGACGAGTTCCTTTATCTCTTTTTTTGTCATTTCTGCCATTGTTTAATATATATTTTAAATGTTTTTTTTTGCTATCCTATTCAATAATGCTGTTAATCGTTTGTCTGGATATGAATCAGATTTGTCTTTTCTACAATTTACATGCGTATGAATACCAGGAGTTACATTATCAATAATACTTTGTTTAAACTCATACCAGTTTTCATCAAAATGATTTTGGACTGATATATCATATTCTTTAACTAAATATGAAACTAATTTTTCAACTGATTTCATTTGTTCGTCAGAATATGAATGAAAATAAGAATACCCTCTAAATAGTTCCTCTAATTTGTATACTTCATCGGCAGGTATTTCTTTTCCCCAATTGTTTGGCCACGCATAATATTTATCATTTTTTTTCTTTAATGGACCATATGCACAAATTTCTATTCCAATAGATACTTTATCTAATTTTCCTTTACTTCCTTTAATTCCTAAATGATAACTCCAATAATCTGGGTGATAAGCCTGATAGATTTTTCCATTTCTACTAATCACAAATGCAGTAGCAATTCTTGATTCATTACTGTCCCAATATTTAATAACATTCGCTGCATTTGGTCCCCCTGCTGTAAAATGAATAAAAATTTGTTTCTTTTCAAAAATTTGTTTAATATATTGCTCAGGAGCTAATGTACAATCAGTTATAATTTCTAAATTTTCATATTGTTTTTTAGCAATATCTTCTTTTAATTCTTTGGCAGTTCTTCTTTGGGATAATTTTAATACACTATATGTTTTATCTCCCACAATTCCGTCAACTTCTAATCTGTTCTTTTTTTGAAAAGATTTAACTGACCTTAATGTTCTTTTTCCAAAGTGTCCATCTATTATTAAATCATAACCTAATTGTGACAGCAATTTCTGTATTTCTGCCACTTGTAGATTTTTATCTCCGTATTTAACTAACATAATATATATTTTTTATAAATAGATAATTTTTTTAATTAAATTAGAAATATTTATTGAAAATTGAAACTTTTTTTGAATTTTTACGTATAATATATATGAAACAATTAAAATTTAAAAATATGAAAGAAAAAAATTCAAAAATTGGAAAATTAATTTTATTATTCTTATTAAGAATTGCAGTAAGTCAAATTTTTCTAGTATTATTTTGCGTAACTGTCTGTTTAATTCCTGCCTGGGTTATGTGGATTGTTAGTGATTTTCAAATGTTTATAAATTTTGCTATTCCTTTATTAATAGTTGCAATTATTTATTTTGAATTTCATGTCAGAAAAAATATACTACCAGATTCGGAAAGAAGATTTTATGTTAATACTATTAATGAAAAAATAAAAGAAATAAAAGCAAAATTTTAATATTTTTTAGATTTTTATAAAAACAAAAAGCCAGAAAAATTCTGGCTTTTTTTATATTAGAGATTTATAAAAATTTTAATATCTTTCTAAAGCTTTCCCAATAGTATGAAGAGTTATTCCTATTCCAACTGCAATAGCGCCTCCATAAAATAGTGGACTTACAGTTGGGAAAAATTTAATAATCTGTAGAGCAACCATCCCTGCAACTCCAGCTATAACCCCAAGGGCACCTCCTCCAATACCAATTGCTTTTAATACTTTACTAACTCTATCTTTAATATCTGCTATATCCATTGCTTCTGTTAAAACGCCTTCCTCTAATTTGCCTTTTACAAGACCAACTAATTGTGCTATATTTTTGCCTTGAAATGGAGCAAACCATTGTTTAAGAGTTTGAATTTGTTCAGGAGATAATTTTTTAATTTGTTGGTCTGCTATGTTTTGTGCATATGTAGTTGCTTGTTTTGCAGCCCCTTTAATTTTTTCACCAAATTTTCCAAGAAAAGCTTCGTCCATAGTCGGAGCTCCTGCTTGTGGTTGCGCTCCTGCTTCTGGCTGTGCTTGTTGTTCAATGCTTCCAATTTCTTGAGATAATAAACTTTCTACCTCAGAAGCTTCATCCTCTGTCAATTTTACTTCAGCAGGATAACCATATTCTGCAAGCTGTTTTCTAATTTGAGTTTTTTCTTTTTCAAGAAGTATTAATTTTTTAAGCCTTAAAGTTTCTTCTTTAATTATTTGCTTTAGTTCAGATTCTTTTATTTTCATAATAAACAATTTTTTAATAAATATTTTAAAAAAATTAAAATCTGAATATAAAATTATTTTTCTTTCAATCTTTGTACTAATTGTTTAAATATACTTTCATCAGATACATTAACTTGCTTTTTAAAATCCTTGCTATCTAAAACTTTACTTACAACTTGAGCTTTTTCAATAAGCAATTCTTCTATATCTTCATCAATCGTATCTTGACAAATAAGTTTTATGATTTGTACATTATCGGCAGTTGTTGATGCTCTATGTAATCTATCCTCACATTGTTCCATACTTGCAGGAGTCCACGCAAATCCTAAGAACATTGCTTTGTTTGCAGCAGTTAACGTTAATCCTTCACCAGAAGCTTCTATCATTCCCGAAAATATTTTTATTTCATCAGTTTCTTGAAAATTATCAACAGCATCTTGTTTAGCTGTAATATCCAGTTCCCCTGTATGCAAAACAGCAATATCTTTAAAATGTTCATAAATAAATTTTGCGGTATTAACATAATCAGAAAAAATTACTATTTTTTCACCAGCATCTACAATATCTTGAATCATTTCTATTGCACGATTTGCTTTAACGATTCCAGCAAAACTTTTTAAAGCATGTATTTTGGCTAAATATCCTTTATCTTCTTCTGTTTTTTCTTTTTCTATTTTCAGATATTCTCTGTATTCTTTGTCGGTTAATTCAATAGGAATATTTGTATAAGTTTTTGGAGGCAAATCCTTCAAAACATCTTTTTTTAATCGTCTCAAAAAGAATGGAGAAACTCTTTCAAATAATTCTTCTAAATTAGATGCTCCAGAGTAATCCCAGCCGAAATTATCTTCATATGCTGCACAATATTTAACACCAAATTGATGAGAATTGTTCCACATTTTTGGGTCTATAAAATTCAATGCCGAAAAAAACTCATAAGGTCTGCTTTTAATTACGGTACCAGATAATAAAAGTTTTCTTGGAATATCTTGAAAAGCTTTTTTAATAATTCTTGTCCATGTGGTTTTTTGTTCTTTAATTCTATGACATTCATCAATGATAATTAAATCATAATCATCTGGATTTAAAAATATATCTTCCTTATCTCTAAAATATACTAAATTTTTTGCTCTAGTTTTAATTGTGCCAACATTTTCACATATCGGACATTTTTTATACTTTTTAACTAAATCAATTTGTTGCCATCCACACTTTCCATTTCTTCCATCTGGCTGAATCATATTTCCACTACACTTATGTGAGTATTCAAATTTGGCATATGTTTCTATTGATTCATAATTGATAATATGAAATAAAGATTCGTCTTTTGTATAAGCTATTTGCTTACTTTTTTTCTTTGGCTTATATTTAAAAATAAAAGATTTATGACCTGCAAATTTTGTTATTTCCTTTTTCCAATTTAATTTTAATGATGCAGGACATATTACTAGTGTTTTCAAATTATGTTTCACAGCAAAACCAAATGCTGCTAATGATTTTCCAACTCCAGGTTCGTCCCCCAATATAGCCAATCCTTTATTTATCTCGAAAAATTTAATAGCTTTCTTCTGATAATCATAAGGTTGGATTTTCATAAATGAATAATCCTCTATAGAAACATCTAACTTTTCAGCTTTAAGTCTGAGGGCTTCATTAATTCTTTTTAGTCTTTTAATGTAATCTACTCTTAATTTTTCTATAGCATCGGCTGGAACATTTTCAAAAATAAATTTAATTGAGTTATCTAAAAGAAAAGATATAATTTTTCCCATTTGAACTTCTGCAATTATTCTTACCCATTCATCTTTTCGTTGTCCTTCTGGAGTTACAATATTATCAACTCTAACCTTTCTGTGTTCTTTAGGAAAAGTTTTAATATATTCTGTTAAAACTTTTAAATAATCATATCTTAACTCATAATTTACTCTAAGCTTTCTTATTCTAACAATATTTGTATGTTTAGTTTTATTTTTTTTCTTTCTTAACATAAAAAATCTTATAATTCATTTAATTTATGATTCACTTCATTAAGTTCTGTTTGTATATTTGCATCGGGAGATGTTTCTTGAATATGTTCTAAGTCTTTTTTGAGACGAATTAGCTCTTCTTTTATTGCTATTTCAAGTTTATTTTTTCTTTTTGGACCAGGTTCCAGACCTTTACGAATTTGAATTCGGTCTCTGATAATTTCAGCTAGCAGTCTAATATCTTGCATTTTATTTCTTACTCGTATTCCTGGTTGTTTTTTATTGTGTAAAATTTTTTCTGTATCTTTTTTGCAATTTTCAGCTATATCAATTAGCTTAAATAATAAATCAAGTTCGTTATATTCTCGTAATTTTTCTAATTCTTCTAACTTCATTTTGTTTTGTTTTTAATTCTTTTTTCAAAAACCTTATATAATTTTTCTTTTTCTTCTTGCGAAAGAGCTCTTTCAGATTCTTTTCGTTTCCTTTTTCTCTGTTTAATTGCTTCTTCAATTGTAATTCCGTCTTGAGAAGCCTGATACATGTCTATAGCAAACATATCATCAGTATATAAATCATGAACTATTCTTATAAACGTTTTACCACCCATTTCGATTCTCAAATGTTCGTTATAATCAAAAAACCAAAATCTGACTATATCTTCTTCGTTTGCAAGTTGTGATACAGGCTCTTCAATTGGAGTTAATGGTTTAAGTCCAGATTCAATAATTCTTTTGTTGTTTTTTTCAACGTATTTCTTTATTTCTTCTTTTGTGTAATACATTATGCTACTTTATGTTGTTTTAATAATTGTTTATATTGTTCATATTGTGAATTGCAAAGAGGATGACAATTTCCTTTAAATTTACAAAACATACATCCTCTTTTTTCATTGCCAAAATGTTTCACTTTGTCAAATTGTCTTGTTATGTGTATCATTTTTATAGATGCACTCAGTTTCTCTAAAGATTGTTTTATTTCGGTTTGTGTTGATTCAATGCCAATATATTGAGGCTCACCATATTTACCCATTGGATTTTTTTTGTTTTTTAATCTATTTAAAACAATATACTGACAATCTATTTCATCTAATGCTATATTGTTTTTCCTTGCCCAAAAATATTTATAAAATCTCATTTGTGCCTGAAAAACTTCATCCGAAAGTTTATACTGTAATTTCCATGCTTCGCTAGAAGTTTTCCAGTCTATAATTTTATATTTGCTTGATTTTTTATGCTTTAAAACTAAATCAATAAATCCTTTAAAATAAAAATTTTTATATAAATTCTCATAAAGTTTTTCTTCTACAGAAACAACTTCATAGTCTTTTAGTATATCATCAATAGACAATGTTTCGAGTATATTTTGTCCTTGGTCAAGAAAATCTTCTGTATCTTTAAATTCAGGAGTATCTCGCATCTTATCCATCATATGTTTTTTAAATACATAACGAAAATGCCTTATTCGTTCTTTAACGTCTATATCTTCCTTTAAAGTTCTTTCTAATGCAGAATGTATTGCATCTCCAAAATATAAGTGTATTGACGGCGGTTCTTTATCTAATTTTAGATAATACATTATTAGATGTAAGTGGGGGCATTGTTGAAACTTGCTAAATTCGCTATAACTAATATGTGTTGCGTTTTTTGGTATTTCTGTTTCTTCTTTCATGGAATTTAGGTTTCTTTTGCTAATATTTCATCAATAACTCCTAATTTTAAAGCTTGTTTTGGTGTTATAAACCAATCTCTCTTTTTCCCGTCTATTTCTTGCAATTTTTCTTTTGTTATTTTTGTTTTTTTGATAATTATATCTTCCATTTTCTTTTGCAAACGTTTCATTTCAAATAATTCATTTTCTACATCATCAACATTACCACACATTTCACTTGTTAATTGATGGTATAAGGGAGTTGCTAAAGGGTAAGAAAATCTTCTGTGACCACATATTAAAATCAGAAAACCAGCTGACATTGCCGTGCCAGTTACATAAGTATAAACAGGTGTTTCGGAATTTTCCATAATTCCTACTAAGCCAAAACACTGATAAATTACGCCGCCATAGGAGTCTATAAAAATCTTAATTGGTTTAGGTTTATATTTTAAATCATTAATAGCATATATTTTTTTAATATATTCATCATCATGATTTATTTCAATAATTTCTTTTGATAATTTTTCTATAGACTCTTGGTCCACTTGCTTGCTAAAAAATAAATTTCTTTTTTTCGGAAAGGGAAGAGTTTTGTCCGACATTTTGTTTCTTTTAAATTTACGATACCTGTCCAAGAAAGCCCACGACTTCAGTCGTGGGATGAATTGGACAAATTTTTAACAAATATAATAAATTTTAAATTTTAAACAAAAATAATTTTTAATAAAATTTTAGA
>Ga0180433_10002463_pt1 | contig 28516 bp, 33 predicted proteins | sample SS_ome_8_FD_132980 | JGI IMG/M metagenome (GOLD analysis project Ga0180433, IMG submission 132980) | Hypersaline lake sediment archaeal communities from the Salton Sea, California, USA - SS_1_D_1 metaG | ecosystem: Environmental > Aquatic > Non-marine Saline and Alkaline > Hypersaline >... | reverse complement strand
TCGCAGGGACAACAACTCTGCAAATGCACCAATCACCTCCGAAGCAGTCCGATGGTTGTTTTCGCACTGGCTTGGGAAACTGAAGGCCATCAGAGTAAGCAGCCCATTGGTAATGAACACATAAACCAGTAGAAGAACTAAAAGGAGGTACCTATACCGTTTCAGAAATGTTTTCATCTTTTACGTCCTATCAAGAGCTATATTATGTTCTGGGTTTTCAAGATTGCCAATGCCTCATTCCAAGACAAACCACAAGTAATAGAAAATCAGTTAGGATGACATTTGCAGAAACGAATACCACAACACACCAGAGCAAAGCATGTGTAACTCTCTTTGTGGCAATCCACACTGCGTGGCCAACAAGCAACGCTGTAACGATCGTTATCAACAACAATGCAAAAACAAAGGATGGGGGACGGCAACCAAATATCCGCACAAGACAGTGCATTCGAAACAGTGAAATATCCAGTACCTCTCTAGCCCAGCCAGCCACGTTCCGCAGATATGTACCCGCTATAGGTTCATTACCGTCGATGTGTGATATGAACACGACCAACACGCTCGTGACGCACACATAAGCCAATACCAGCACAAAGAAGCCCAAAAGGTACTTATGTCTTTTCAGAAATTCCTTCATCTCTTAATGTCCTATTGCCATCATATATGCAAGAAAAACAGCAGAAAGATTGGAAAGAAAGGGATATCATTTGTCACTACAGTTGCAGCAACGTAAGCCACGAAACACCACAACAATGCAGATGTCTTTCTCTTTGTACGAATCCAGGCTACCAAACCAACAAGCAGTGCGGTGGTGATCATAATCGGCAACTGGAGCTGACCATAAGTCCCGTGCATGTGTGCAGAGCGGGCACCAGATAAGAAAAAGGGAATGGACATCCGTGCAAGGAAGAAATGCACTATGAAGGCCCCAAGAGTCAGAGGGGTGTAGCCGCATTTTCCTGTGAAATACAAGTCCACCAAAGCCACCAGCCCATTAGTGATGGACACATAAGCCAGCAAGAGCGCAAGGATCCCAAGAGGGTACTTATGCCGTTTCAGAAAATCTTTCATTTTTCAACGCTCCATTGCCAGGAAGAACTCAAGATGAGATTGCTTTGGTCGCTATCACGACCTCGCAATGACACCTGCAGTACTCACACATTGTCATTGCGAGGAGTTCGCATAAGCGAACGACGCGGCACGCTCGAATTCTTCAGAGACTAGTTTCTCTGATCATCTAATGAAAACCCGCACGAAGAAATTCAAGAAAGATCGAAAAGAACCCCAAACCTATCAGCGACACCAATAGAAAACATAGAAACAAGATGAGTTCATTTGTCAGCAAAGTTGCAGCAACATATACAACCACACACCACAGCAACGCTGATATCTTTCTCTTTGTACAAATCCAGACTACGATGCCAACAACCAACGGGACAATGACCATTACCGGCAACTGGACGTGGTTGGGAATAAAACTCGTCGTGGGTGTGAACATTCGCAAGAACGCAACGTACGCTAGCCATACTACTCCCATACCAACCATCCGCAAATCTACGTCTATAGGGACTGGTCCGCCATCTATTTCGGCAAAGCCCCAGGCCATGACAAATCCCCACGCAGTCATGCCGCAAGCATAAATCAACAGAAGAGCAAAGAAGCCAAGAGGATACTTATGCCGTTTCAGAAACGCTTTCATCTTTCAGTGCTCCACTACCATAGAAAGCCCAGGAGAGATTGCGTCGACCGTCATTGCGAGAAGCTCGCAAATGCGAACGACGCGGCAATCTCGGCTACTTCAGAAACTAGTGACCGTCACTGTTTCCCAGTCTTTGTCCAGCAATCATCCGTTAAAGAAGATGATGTTGAAGATGCCAGTGAAAAGCTTCACGAACAATGGGCTATCATTTGTCACTACGGCCGCAAACACATATGCCACGAAACACCAAAGCAACGTTGATATCTTTCTCTTTGTACGAATCCAGGCCACGATGCCAACAACCAACGGGACAATGATCATTACCGGCAACTGGACATAGACGCATATTCCGAGTCTGAGAACGAAAGCGGATATGGGAATGAACATCCGTGCAAGGAAGAGATACAATACAACAAATCTCAACCCTGCAATGAAATCCCCAAGAGTCAGAGGCTTATATCCGCATTCTCCTGTGAAATACAAGCCCGCCACAACCACCAGACTACTCGTCACAAATACATAAGCCAGCAAGAGAACAAAGACGCCGAGGACATACTTATGCCTTAGGAGAAATGCTTTCATTCTTCAATGCTCCATTACCATAAAGAAACCCAGGAGAGATTGCTTCGGCCGCTGTCACGACCTCGCAATGAAGCCTGCAGTATTCACTTTTTGTCATTGCGAGGAGTGAGCAACCGCGAACGACGCGGCAATCTCAGAAACTAGTGACAGTCACCATTTTTCCACCATTTTTCCCGAGTCAGTCGTCCGATGAAGAAGCTGCATCTGAAAATGGGAAACTGGTGACTGTCACTAGTTTAGTTTCTTCAGTCTATTCAGTATTGTGTCCCGGATTTTCCTCGCAGCACAATTTTTTCTGAACGAGTATTTGACAAGCGCTATTTCGTTTCGTAAACTACTTTGTCGCACAAAGTAACTATACAGCAAAAGGAGGTACTTGTCCAATGGACGGCCACGAAGCTCGTAAGCGGCTCTGGGAGGTTCAGCGCATCATGGAGTGCACAACCCTCTGCACCCTGTTGCCAGACGTCTCGGCAATCATCGGCGGAGTGCTTGCCATCGCCGGATGTTTCCTCACATACGCAATCACTGGCGCCCTGGATTTTCAAGCGGCTCTTTCTCTATCGCAATCCTCACAAACCGCCCTATTCGTCATCTGGGGATGTGTTGGTGTAATTTCCATCGCTCAGCACCTGTTGATCAGCGCACGCACGATTCGGAAACGTGACCTCCCCGTGATTGTTCGACCGGGCCAGCTCGCAATATTGGCCCTGGCACCAAGCGTTCTGGTGGCTATTGTGCTGTCCGTGAATCTGTGGATGGACGGTCACATTCGGTATATTGCGCCAATTTGGATCATCTGCTACGGACTGGGCGTTTTCTCGAGTGGACTATTCTCCTTGCGTCCGCCGAGAGTGCTGGGTGTGATATTCATTCTCATTGGAGCAGTTGGCCTGAGCTTTTTCCAGCAGTATGGTCTTGTGCTCATTGGACTTTCATTTGGATTGGGGCATATTGTATTTGGCCTGCTGGTGGTTCAAAGGGAAAAGCGAGACGGCGAGAGATGAATCGATCAATCACCCCTGACAAAATCGATTCCGTGATACACGAGCCTGCCCGGCTGGCGATAGTCTCGACGCTTGCCGTTGCGCCGGAAATGAGTTTCAAGGAATTGAAAGCATCGTCGTCGCTGAGCGATGGAAACCTGAGCGCACACGCTCGGACTCTCGAGCTGGCCGGTTATATCAAGGTGAACAAGTCTTTCAAGAATCGCCGCCCCCTGACAACTATGCGACTCACACGAAAAGGACGCGCAGCTTTCAATCATTACCTGGACACGCTCGAACATATCGTCGAGGCAGGACGAAAGTCCGAGAAGAAACAGTAAGATCGGAAGCAAATGGATCGGCGCTGTTTGATCAGAGCTATTCACTGAGCCCGAGCAGTCTGTTTGCGAGAACCTGAGAAAGCGAAAACACTCCTGAAACGCCCAGTTCTTCACAAGCCGCCCCCACCCAGAAGCCACGCAATACATCCCCCAACCGAACACAAACACAACATGCGGGTTATATCGGGGTGGGGTCATGATTTTTCGCGTTCGCCTTTGACCTGCGTCCCGGTAGTGGAAGCTACAGGCACAAAATGTTGACAACCACTGGCTGCGGGAGTATCCTCACTGTAGTCAAGACGTGCTTGTTTCATTGGACCCGCGGCCCGTTATCACACGGCACTTGAAGGAGGGCTGATCCGATGGCCCAGTCAAAAAGCGGCTTGTTTCTGGCTTTCCTGCGGCAGATTCTTTACATCGTCATCACAATCGCCGTTGTCTTTGTTCTCTTCTGGCTCGTCGCGATGCCGAAGATCGAAGAGCGATTCGCGTGGGAAATGCAGCGCACCATCCACAAACACCTCCCCACCGCAGTCGATGAGTCCGTGAAGACGTCCGTCGACAATGCGATGGAACAGAACGTCCCTGACACGGTCAACAAGATTTTGGCTGATCAACTGGCGAAGGAGGTTAACCTTGCTCTGACGAAAGTCGTCCCTCAGGCAGTTCGCAAGTCCGTCGAAGAGCAGTTTGGCGAGATCGAGGAGAGCGTCCGTCGGAAGATGGATCGGGAATTGTTTGAATCGGTGTTGAGCGATCTTGAGCAGAAGATTCCCGCCGTCGTCGCGGCATCAATCACTGAGCACATGATGAAGCTGGAGGAGTTGGCGGAGAAGGTGTATACCGAGGCAGCAGCGGTGCGGGAGGAACGTCAGAAGATCGAGGAAGAGATCCAGAAGGCGGCGGTCAAGGAGGTCGAGAAGATTGAGGAGCAGGAGTTTTTCGTGATCAACGTCACCGGCTCGGCAAATGAAGTCGACATTGCCGAAGGCGGCTCTGATCTGGTTGATGCTGTGGGGCCGATGGTCACTGTCAGCGGGAAATATGGCAAGACCCGTGTCCTCGTCAATCCGAAGCGGCCGATCAAGATGATCCTGACCGGCAAGTTTAACAACATCTTCGTGCCCAAGAGCGTCTACAAACGCCTCGTCGTCGATGACCAGGCGGGCGCAAACAAGATCATCGTCAAATCATTCTGGAACCTCTACGGCAAATCCGAAGACCTCAATAGGCTGAAAGAGATGGAGTGAGGGGGCTACCCGCTAATAGTCCTATTGAGAATGGGCCTACCTCATGCTGCTACAAGGCTAAACCCCTTCTTGTTCCTTTGGTTTCTTCTCAATGATGAATTCGGCTGTCCCGTTCTCAATCATATCGATTACATTGATGGGCCCAAGATTAAGTGTGGGCAGTAGGCTTCTTGAAGTAGTATTGGCAATGACTTCCCGAGCATAAGGGATAAGGTGCGCAGGTGCATTGTGTTTCGCAAACTCTTCCATGGACATGTTTGTGTTCTCGTCCGCCGTATAACGACCTCGAAGTGCAAACTTGAGATCAATTGGAGGACGATCTTCGTCTTTGACGTCTCCGAAGACGTCCGTTTCCAATAGAATGTCCAAGTCCTTCTCGTCTTCCGACAGTCTCCTTCTAACACTAAAGCCTATTCCTGTAGGTATCTCCTTCGGAAGCTGACCGCGAATGGCGAACTGCAAATAAATCAAGTCAACACCAATGAACTTGATGCCGGGTTGCACGGGGTCGTCCATAGTTACGCCGCCTTTGGATAGATAGTGCGGACCGAGTCGGATTCAACAACAACCTCCCAGGTTGTGATCTCCTCATCAGAGAATTCCAAAATAGGCTCCCAAACTGCGAACCCCTCATCAAAAACAGGCATTCGATCATCCTCTAGTCTCTTTGTGTCTTCTTGGAAGTACGCTGCGCTTTCCTCAGGGGGCCAGAGGTTGAAGGTAACACTTCTCTCGCTCGCCAACTTCAATGCGATTTCCAATGTTTCCCTCATGCGTTCCTGAGGCACATTGAAAATCTCTATGATAGTACATTCGCCACGAACACCTCCAAGTTGAGGATTTATAAACCCTTCGTGGGCGGCATAGACTCCCAAGCATGCGAGTTCTATCTCATCGCACAACTGCGCCAGAGATTGCTCGTTTTGCCCTTTCATTTCGTTCTCCTAGGAATGTTTGCGCTTCGCATGGCACTGTCGATCATGTCGGTCACTAGGGATCTACTAAGGTCCAGCCTTTGCTGAGTGACCGGCACCTCGTGATAGTCTGCGATATACCTAGCGGAATATGCGCTTTCGAGAGCAACCCCGCTTCCATCTTGCTTTTTGTCGCATTCGTAGCGAATCGTATCATGACTCCACTTGCATCTGTTTGGACTGAGCCAACCTGCTATGTGATGTGCTGTGTGAAGCGCCGCATAATAGTACCTGTTGGCAGCACAATCGAAGTGTTCCTTATCTCTCAGCGTTTCAGCGCTCAAGAACGCTCGCCTTGCTTTCCATAGGCCCGGCGACTCATGGCAACCAACTTGGTATTTCTCTATATTCTTTTCACGAGCCACTCTTTCACCTTCCCTGGACCGGCACGATGCTTTTTGGCAAGGGAAAGATTATCGGCTATCTGCAACCAAGTTGTCAAGAGCTCGACCGTATTAGTTTTGAAATCCAATACAAGTATACGATATTGCATGTCACGTCCGGCATTTTTCACCCATAGTCTCAGCACGATGCGCACTTTCCCGTACTCATTGTCGGTATGTTCTCTACACCAGTTCATATCCCCACAGGACTTTTCAGGCCGTTCCTTACTCCATCTACAGATAGCAGGCAGGTTGTACGCACTCATTGGCTGCCGAGGACTCCCAGTGCCTCGTTGACCTCCACCTCCACTTCCTCCACGGTCGTGATGACGCGCCCTTCTGCGGTTTCTTCCTGGTGGATGCCTTTGACGGTGACTTTGGTGGCGAGGCCGTCGAATTCAAAAACAACGTTTTGCGTGTTACTAAGGTCGGGGACGGCCCATTTGCCGAGGTCGGCTGCAACGCCGATCCCAGCCAACGCCTCCGCTGATGCAGCACCCGCCGATACGGCGTCCGGTACAATCTCAAATGCGGACTCGACCGCAGCGGGCCAGGTGGACGCCTTTGGCTCACGGTTGCGATGGACGACTGGCATGACAATCTTCCAACACGGCCCCTCGCCCGCCCGGATCCGCTGTGTCGTCGTGGCAATACCAGCCTCAGTAGTGATGTCACTCTTCCTGCTGCCCACACATCCGACCGCTGGAAGCAGTGCAAGCATTACGACGGTTAATATCAAGCTTCTACTCATTGATGTGTCTCCCTATTTGTCTTTCTTGATGGATGCCGTGTCTGTCCACGCCCTGGCAATCATGAACCCGACCGCTATGACACCAGTGACAACGTCTGTCAGGTAACTCTCGGCCGATGGCTGGTCAACGCTGCGTATCAGGCCGTGGTTGATGAGTAGCGTGAGTAACGCGCCCACTGCCACAGCGACTTTTGTGCCGACAAATTTCTCGCATATGGCACTGCCTAATAATTTCTTCATTATCCATTCGAGCATAATAGAAACCTCCGATAGGGAACATGGGGAGGAAGATTTGGGAAAGAGAGAGCTGGGGGAAACCTTTCTGAAGAAAGGTTCTCCCCCATACCCCTTTCCAAAGACTTTGCTACATTTATGGCTGTGTTCGATCAACAGGCTAACCAACGGTGAAATTGAGTCGGCGGCCACTCACGCGGTCCCAACGAAGTGCAGGATCGTGAGGTAATCTCGATTCTTTGAAAAAGCGGGACACAATACTATTTTTCGACGAGGCGGAAACAACGGCGGATTTTCCAGAAAGCCTGGTGCTTGCGGAAAAATAGTATTGTGTCCCGCTTTTTCACGCTTTTTCAGTCTGCGGAGTGGGTGACTAGTGGTACAGCGAAGTATGCGGTCGCGGCTTCGATGACTTGGTCGACTGTTATGCGCTCCATTACCCGACAACCTTGCACGCCGCAGTCAAAGCGAAACCCACGCTCCGGCCGGTTGTAGCACGGCGGCCGACAATGCGACGGTGATGTTTCGTGTCCGCATATCGGCAATGCCTTGGGATAGTGGCGACAGATGACTCGACCATCCGTGCAGCCGAAGAGTCCGATGACGGGCACGTCGACGGCAGAGGCCAAATGCAGAAGTCCGCTGTCAACGGAGATGAGGAGAGCTGTTCGTCGGAGCAAGGCTGCCATCTTCGGCACACTGAGTCCTTCGACTCGTCGGCAGTCGAGTTTGTCGAGTCGCCCGACGTTGCCATCGATTGCATAGACATTGAACCCTTCCCCTTCGAGGCGTGTAATGAGATCCTGCCATCTGGCGAGACGCCAATCGCGAAGAAGTGTTGTGCTGAAAGGTTGGATCGCTATGGTTCGTGATGGTGCATATCCGACGGCATCAAACCAACCCTCCGCCCATGCACCTTCAAATGCTGTCACCTCAAAATGCGGAAGCGTCGGCTTTGCATCCGCAGCTTCGCAGAAAAGCTCGATGCGGTCCCTGGTGACTGCGCCGCAGGTCTCAATCTCGTGCTGCAGTGCCGGGCAGAAGAGGTCGACAGTCAGGTCGAAATCACCTCTGAGATACGGCCACCTGTCTGGATCAATCGAAGCGTTGCGGTCTCGCCGCGCTGAAAATGGGACTTCAACAATACGATCCACGTCTCGGCAGTGTTCGACTGTCTCAACGTAGTCGGGGACTGTGTAGTACCAGACGTCGAAGCCGCGTGCCTTTAGAGCGCGCGCCACGGGAAACGTGCGGACCACGTCGCCCAGCCCACCAGACTCTCTGAGTATTCGGGCTCGTCCAGCCAAGATCTTGCCTCCTCAGTTGTCAGTTCGCAAAGAATCCAAAGCACTTCTCGCGCAATTGTCTGTTTGATCATGCACATCGTTTTGTCAGGCGGCAGGTCACGAGGCGAATTTTTCCAACGACGCTCGGGCAGGTTGCAGTTTTGCAGCGAGTCGGAGCGGCAACCGCCGCCGCAGACATATCGCAGCCAGCATTTTTCGCAGCTTCGTCGCAGGGAATTGTCCGCCCACGCTCCCGCCTTGAAAAGGTTGATGCCGCTATGGACATCGCCAATGACCGCGCCCTCGCGGTGACACGCGTGCAGACGCCCTGCCGGGTCGACACTGATGTAATGCCATCCGGCGCCGCACTCGGTGGGGGCGGGACTGCCCGATGCAATTCGGCTCGCGAGTTTGTCGAAGTGGAAGAAGATCGGGCGGCGACCCGCACGCACTTCTTCGATAACCCACTTCGCCGCCTCGTGATATTCTTCCGCAAGTGTCGAGCGCATTTGCGGCGTGATAGCGAGGGGATGGTCGGGCGGCAGTGAGACTGGCTCGACAGAGATGTTCGATGCCAGCCCTGCCCTTGCCAATCCATTCAGGAAACGCAGGCGTTCTGCAAGAAGGACATTGCCGGGAGTGTACGTGCTCCGCAGTGTTGTGCGTGATGTGATGCCAAGGCCCGACAAGCTTGCCAGTCCGCGCATAGTTTCGGCATGCATCCCGCGACACGAATTGTGGATGACCTTCTCTCCGTCCAGTGACACGATCATGCTGAAGCCGTGTGCATCAAGGAATTCGCTTATCTCACGCGTCAGCAGTGTGCCATTCGTTGTGATATGAAAGGAAATGTTGACTTTTCTATCAGCCGCCATGCGTTCCGCGTCGCCGACGATTTGCCGGATCAGGTCAAATTGCAGGAGCGGTTCGCCACCGAAGAATGAGATCGACATGTCGCTGTCTTCTGGGAATAATCTCAGCGCGGCCCTGGCATTGTCCAGTGACATGTCGCTTTCGCGCTCGGGATATGCGCTTTCAAAGCAGTATTGGCAGTTGAGGTTGCATCGATGTGTGACGGCGAGGCAGATTGCCTGCACGCGAGAGGGGCGACGCTCGACGAGCGGCTTTCTGTCGCAGCGCAGGAGTCCGTTGCCGGGTACTTTCTCAACATAGCCAGCCACGTCGTCCGTGGTTTGAAGAGTACACAGGCTGTTGCTGTCGAAAAGGACGATGTGCTTGTGCAGTCGCAGGATAGAGAGCTGCGGAGTGGTCGTTTCGGTGGCAAAGCCGCGGTCGAAGCGAAGATTGAGTAGTCGGGATTTTTTCGCGCAAGGCGGATCCGATACATGGTCAACACTGGATGAAGACGTTGAATCATTAGGCAATATTTTTGTTGACATGGCGCTCCTGGGAAAAAGCGGGACACAATACTAATTTTCGGCAATATCAAATGAGATGGTCGCCATTGTGCGCGGAATCCGATTATCTGAGACTATCGAAAATTAGTATTGTGTCCCGCATTTTCATTTCACGGTGTAATCATCGCGCCGCCACATGAGCCTGAGTGTGGCGCTATTGAATGGAACGAATTCAACGTCATCGGTCGCGGGTCGATCGTCCGCTTCTTCCCGGTCGGAGGTCAGCAGGAAGTAGGAAGTCCCGGTCTTGTTGATGTCACTGGTTCCCAAAGTGACGACTCCCGAACCGTTCGTGCCCACCTGTCCTCGATATGTGCCGGTAGACCAGCCGCTGCTGCTCACGCTGTAGACTTTGATGTTGAACGAACGCCCACTATCGGGCGCGGGGATGTCTACAAGACCCAGTTTGGCGGCGCCTATGACTGCCGCGTCGGGTATGCTCGATGTGTCATAGGCCGGGCAATATCTCTGCCGACAGGCACTGTAGTATGTGACCGGCGGCCACCCTTTTTGGTATTCTTCGACAATATGTCCCGTCACCATGGTTGAATATGTGAATGGGGTATCAGCTTTGCTGGCCGTATATGCGCCCGCCGCCGTGAGCTGGTCCAGGGCTTCTTTGCGCCATTCAGTCGAATTCACGCCGTCGGTCGCCCACTCCCACCGCAGTTCTTTCAGGACGGCCTCGACTTCATTGAAGTGTACTGCGCGCACCGGATCTCCATCGCCGATGTTGGCATCTGTCCATGTCTTTGGATCTCCCTCGCCGATACTCAAATGGGTCAAGATGGATGGAAGCGTCCAGGAATTTCCTGTTTCTTCATCCGCAAAATCCGAGACAAGCCCTCCAAGGGTCGATCGGATGTCTCTTACAAAGAGAGACGAGGTGCCGCCACCAGTGCTTAATGAGGCAGGAGGTGTTCCGCCCCGTTCAGTGATTCCAGTGCGAAGCGTGTTCCAATGTTGAGCGGAGATGGCATCTCCAGCGTTGACCGGCATCACGAGACTCCTCAAGACAATAATGATCTGGGAAAATGCGGGACACAATACTATTTTTCCGCGAACACCAACCTCTCTAAGAAATGCACGCTCATTTCTATCCTCTGGAAAAATAGTATTGTGTCCCGCATTTTCTTGATCAGCTCTCTTCGCCATGTCCGCACAATGGCGCTTGTCACTATCCTTGGTTTCCGTCGTCTAGCTCTCGTATCTCGATGGCAGCATGACGAAGGCCGGACGCTCGGATCCTTCCACTGGTTTTCTGAAGACGAGGACAACGTAGTCGTCATCCTGAGGTTGTCCGCCGCCATAGAGCGGCACTCCAGTCCACGAGCGACCATCGCCGCCCACTTCAGTAACTGTGCCTTCCTGGGTTGCTGCAGAGTACGAACTAAGCTCGCACAGAAACGCGCGCCCGAAGTTTCCTGTCACTGTATCGCTTGTTTCACATGACGGATCGTCACCGCTGCGTCGGCTGCTGGCCTGGCACGATTTCTGACAGGAACTCGTGCAGCTCCCGGTACAGGAATACATGCAAGCCGATCTACAGACATTTGCTGTCGAGTAGAGCTGGCACCCGCTCATGCAACCGATCATGGTGGGATACTGGCACGAAGTCTGACAGGTCCAGCAAGTCCCGCCCGGCTGTCCGCTTGTTGTGCATGTGAGCTGACAGCGAGATGCACACCCTGTTTCTTCCAATCCCTGGCAACCGTTTGAGCCGCATCCCGGCCATCTCCAGAGCCTCATTTTGAGGCCTACGCGGTCCATCTGAGACGGCACGCCACTGCCAGGATGATGGCTAACCTCAATGACCCGAGCCTTCTGGCCACTCCCAAACATACCGGAAAGATCAAGCTCAACCGTATCCCCCACCTCAAGCTCCAGGCCGCCAAGGAACATCTCCAGAGATGCTTCGTCGATCAAGTGTTTCCAGCGATTGAGGTAGAATGCGGCAACAAATTGCACCCACTTGAAATCATCATAGGCCCACAGGTCGATCTCCTGCGTCCTTCGTCCCCAGGTCAATTCCGCTGTCGAATCGCGAACCGAGTAGCTCCGCGGCTCGCCTCCAGCGCTGAAACGGGCGATGATCTCAGTGACAAGCTCCGATTGATCGGGCTGGGCAAAAGCTATCGTGCCCAGTTTGACGTCGGCAGCAGATACGGTCGCAACTGGACTCTCAGGGGTACCGTTGTGCAAGACAGTAGGAGTGATTTTCTTGCCGTCAGTCCCGGCGCTCCAACGCAGCCCGCGCATACCTTGAAAAGCGATATCCTGCACGAGCTGGACGCCGCGAACCGGACAGCTCAGGTGAAATGCGCAGACGGTGCCCGGCTCGTCACCCGACCACGAAGGGTCATAGCTGTTTATGTATTCACTGCCGATATTCATGAAGCGTTCGTCGCTGAGAATAGTGTGACAGATGTGCAACGGCTCCTCGATGAGATCGCCTGAGCCGTCCCCGCCTGTTTCGACGCCCTCGAGCGTCACCCTGATCTCATCGCTCGTGTGCTGCGGTGGTTCATAATCACCGAGATCGCGCAGAGTGGTATGAGAGCGAAAGACTCTCATGAGAGATGGAGACATGCTATACCGCGCCCGACCGTCCACGGGCATAGGGCCGTCAGACAACATGGCGCCCACGGGACGAGCAAATGTGATCGTTGTTATCGCGTGATCCACAGATGGAAAAGTGCTCGTATCATTTGCGTTCACGGTGTAGAGTTCGGGGGGGATCGTGATCCACCCTTCTCTTGCATGCGCAACTCTTTTCCCTTCAAACCACGTTTCTTCGATGCCCGAGGCCCATACTTCAACGCTCTTGACACCTTTGCTCGCAGCATCACTTGCGATGTAGGTGAAGCCGTCGGAATTGATCTCAGATATTGTTGCCCCGACCTTATGATAGTTGGACGCTGACCCGATTGTGTAGCTTGTGCTGGAAGGTATGGTGATGTACCCCAGTGTCACGTCAGGATTCCACAAGGAAGGAAAATAGTACAGTTTGCCTGTGGCTGGATCGTGGCCCGTGATGATAGTCCGATATTCTTTGGTCCAGGATGAGTCGGCGTTACAAGTGAGTGTGACCTTGAGTAGCGAGCCGACGTAATTCCCCGCGTCGAGGTTTGTGTCGATCAGAGCATATCTTTCACCGTCCGAAGTGGTAGTGCCTGTGGCAACATTTGCGCCTCGCTGGGTAACGTTGAATTTGTTACCGTCGAAGCTGCCTAGCATCTCTTCCGTTCCGATCCGTATTCGGATGGATTCCCCCTGTGGAAAATGACGTGCATCGGTGACAACAATTTCCTCATCATCCGGAAGAACGTACTTGGCCAATTCGGAGGTCCCTCCGCCGCGAACAAGCAAAGCGGGGACCCGACGAGCCTTCCCAAATACCAGCGGCAGCATGCGGCCCTCATTTTCGACCGGCAAGTCGGGAAACAATTCGCGAGCGGCTGTGGTGCCTACAACCTGATCGTGGAAGACCACTATCTCATCAATGCAGAAATGGAAGACTGCCGTATGCTCTTCCCACTTGACCGGAGTCGCCATCACACCGACAAGGAGAGGTACAAGGTCGGATTCGCTGAGTCCGGCAAAAAACTGGTACACCGTCACCTTCGTTCGCTGCGCGTCGTAGTCGGAGACGTACTGCCTGAGCACACCATCTTCGTCACGCAAGGAAAGACGCGACTTGCCCGCCGAAACGAGACGTCCGTCTTGATACTTGAGGTCAAGCGAACTCCAAGAAACAACGCGTCCTTCTGCAGCAACCGGCGTCGTCAGATCGCGATCAGAATAGTACTTCGTACCGGTCGGCGAGGGCCAGTCGATCCTGACGATGTTTATTGGCGTTGTAGCGTAGAGATTCTTCTGCACGATTGTGTCTGCGGAGAGTGTTCGAGACATACTTTCAAATTCCGAAATAGGTGTGGGAAGACGTTCAGCTCACTTCAAGACTCACCTTCAACTGCCATTGATCATTTCGCACTTGATCAACCGCAAGCTCTGTATCAATGAACCGCGCTGTCCAAGCCGTTCCTTCATCATCTGCGTAAGTGAATGTCTCCATCATTCCGTCCGCCATGGAATGGAAAAAAGAAAGCAATGCATCCTTGTCGGCAGTGGAGACACGGCGAAGAGTCAGCTCAATGGTTTGGCGCTCGACGCCTTTGTCATAGACATAGCGTTGACCGGCTGCTGATAGCCCTGTTGCCTGATGTTTGATCAGCTTCGACTTTGCCCCAGGCGCAGGGGCTGGGAGTTTTACGGTCGTATTGTTCTTTTTGAAAATCACCGTTTGAGCCATATGAGTCTTTCCTCACATCAAAGAGCATAAGATGGACTTGGCGAAAATCCGGGACACAATACTATTTTTCAGGCGGAAACGTAATGAGAGTCCTTGGGGAGCGTGGCCCTCTTGGAAAAATAGTATTGTGTCCCGGATTTTCAAGTTCAGCGACGGCTGCAATTATCAGATTGTTGGTAGAAGGTAAGGCGCGAGCAGTTCACGGACGGCAGTTGGCATGCCATTTTCGTAGACCAGAGAGTGACCTGCTGCAGACTCCTTTTTCAGCCCACTGTTTCGGCGCTTTGCCCGTTGCCAGGTGGCCGCTACCAGCAGGCGGCAGGCGAGTGCTACGTCTTTGGGTACGGCCTCGTATCCGGCGGTGTAGATGACCTTGACATTTTGATTGCCATCAGCAAATGTGCCGCTATCGAGTCGGATCAATCCGGCATCGTTGTCGACTGTGTAAGAATCTGAATCGACCAGATCCGAACCTCCATACTCGCGATTCAGGTCGTCGTGGACAGAAGTAACCGAAATGACCGGCACGTGTCGCAGCGCTATCGTGTCTTTTCCGCCACCGTCGTAGTACTCTGTAAACGTATCTGATCCAAAGATTCGACCAGTGAAATGTTCGATTGCTTCACTTCCCGAATTGATTAATGCTGTGAGCAGCGCGTCCTCATCGGTATCGGCAATGTGAAGGTGTTCCTTCATCGCGTCGAGAGTCGTCAAATCGGTACTTGCTGACATATCTTCCTCCGTAAACAAATAGTGACAGTCACCATTTATTCGTCACATTTTTCGTGAGGCAATCAAAGAGTGGCTCATTGCTGGCAGAGTGTTTGGAAAGGGGTATGGGGGAGAACCTTTATTCATAAAGGTTTCCCCCAAATCCGTTCTTTCCACGTTATTTTTCAGAATCCTCAGGATTCTTCGTGCCGTGTGGTCCCAGGTGAAATGTTTCCGGATCCTGCGAGCTGCCCCTTGCCCCTTCCTTGCGGCGCGTCTGTATCTGCGGATGACCTCCAGCATCTTCCTCACCATGTCGCCCGTGTCGGCCTGAGCAAGCTGCGTATCAACGCCATAGTACCTGCCAGTCACCACACGGTATTTCAGTGGATAGCCGCATTTCGCATTGTTCACATCCAGCATTGCGGTCCACGGTGTATAGATGACCGGCAGTCCTGTTGCCATCGCTTCGGCCATTGTCAGGCCAAATCCTTCACCGAAGCTCGGGAACAGAAAGCAGTGAGCGCTATGGTATAGCCTGACCAGTTCAGCCACTGACAAGTTTCGTGAATCAAAAACGACATTCCCCCGCCCTGTCATCTGTTTGGTTACAGTGGTCTTGATGTAAAGCTCGCACTCCGGCGCGTTTCGGAAAGCTTCCCACGCGTGCATCACTATTTCCCAGCCCTTGCGCGCGTTTGGCGCGCCGACCCAGAGAAAACGAAATGGCACTGAAAATTTGCGCTGCCGATATGCAAAAGTATCAACATCAACCCCGAGGTGACACAGGTGCACGGGCTTATCCGGCAGACATTTCTTCACAACATCAACAAGAAATCCTGCAGTCACCAGCACTACATCAGCATTGGCGAGTCCATCGACATACTTCTGAGAAAGATCGTGCATCTCGTGGGCCGTGTAGAGCACATTGAACTTGCCGGACACCGGCCTGAAACGATGAGCAGGCGCGACGTGAAACGCCACCGTTGCATCTTTGTCGAAGGTCACGCCGTGACTTGCAAGGGCTTCTCGCGTCCGGCTGTTGTGGACGCTGTAGCCGTATGCATTGCCAATGCCTTCGTAATCTGTTGCCCAGTGAATTTTCATTTTTGTACTTTGTATGCCGCCGGAAAAAGCCGCGATAAGGTTGCTTCGAAAAACTAAAACTAAAAACTAGTGACAGTTACCACTTCCTGGGCGCCCCGCACCGCCATTTTTCAGCGTAGTGAATGACCAAAGGTGTGGTGGAAAAGTGGTGAAAAAGTGGTGACTGTCACTAGTTTTCTAGTTTTGTCACTAGTTTTAGTTTCTGTATCCCGTCGCTGCGAAGCTCCAGTATGCGTCGGCCTTTTCTTCCACTTTCACCCGTTCGAGTCGGAGTTCTGTCTCAAGCCAATCGCAAATGGTCGATGGATCCGGTATCCACTTGTGCTGATCGCCCACGAACGGACCGCCAGGATGCCAATCTTCCATATCCGGATGCGGCAAATAAAGAAAAAGGACGCCGCCCGGTTTCAGCTTTGATGTCCACAGTCTCAGCGCATCAAGAGGGCTTTCGAGGTGCTCCAGACAGTGGGAGGAGAACACGAAGTCGAGAGAGCCGTCGCTAAACTGTCCGAGTTGATGTGCATCGCAGCCCGCTGTTTTGTCAATCGAAATCGATCCCTTGAGCGGAAATGATCCGGCACCGATATCAAGTCCGCGGCCTTTGCACACCGACAATGCTCGTTCCTCGATCCACGCCATCGCGTTCCCCTTGTTCAGATAGTCCGGGTAGCCGCGAGCTTCAGAATGCAACAGCTTGTGAGCAGCTTCGATGACTCCTGTGATACCGTCGCGTATTGGCACGCGCACTTGGGTCACGTTTGGATAATTGATATGCCAGTTTTCCCCGTCGTCAGGCACCCACACAACATGCGGCACTCCGTAGCCAGCGGCAACATGTGCCGAAGCAGATCGCGGCGTAAGCACCAGCCGCGCGTGTGCAACCACGGAGAGCAGGCTCATCTCATCGCCGAGGCAGTATGTCGCGTCTTCGTGCTTGGGTGTATCTGGCTTTCCCACAATCACGACGGGCGCTATCTTGCGCATCGCACGAATGAGTTGTCGGATTGATTCCTGCGGCGGATTTTCGGCTGTCAGTGAGAAAGGCTGGAGAGCAACGTATGAGCCGGGTTCCAGGTAAGGCGGTGGACCGACTGCCGGTAGCTCCGGAGCGGCAAGACGGTCGATCTCTGCACCCAAAGCAGCGCAGTACGTGCCTACATAGTTGCCGTACTTCCCTGCAAGCCCGCCTCGGTGGAGCTTTTCCACTTTCACGGGAATAGTATTGTCAGAGGACGTGACTGTGATCAGGTCATCCCCAAATGCTTCAATGATCTTCGAATCCGTCTGCACCGAGACCGCAAGCTCGGGATGCTGTCGCGCGAGTCTTCTCGCAGCGCTGATGAGACAAACCAGATCGCCCAGGCAGCCGCTTGGTGGCGCGAATGTGATCGACTTCTTCGGCGAAAGACGATGACCGCGTTTCGCAGCAAAGGCGGCAACCTTGCCGGTCTTCACCCATCGCTTGTTGAACAGCCTGAGGTTGGCGGCGAGATGTTCGTGGTTTTGCCGACCGCTGTGCGCCACCTTGTGAATCACACGGGAAGCAGGCTCACAGAATACCTTCAGCCCCAGGTCACGCGCTCGCATGCAAAAGTCCGAATCCTCCGCATATGCGATGCGATATGCCTCATCGAGACCGCCGAGGCGGTCCCATATATTTCGAGGAATGAGAACGCTGGCGAAAGTGATCATGTCACGTTCGACCGGACGAGAAACATCATCCGCACAATGCACATAGGTCCTGTCAGGACTGCTCCATTCGCTTCCGACGGAAATCACCTTGCCGTTGCGGGAGAGCGTTTTTGATCCGATCACACCTGCATCCGAATTTGCACCAGCAAATCTCAGAAGACGTGCCAAAGCATCCGGCTCAGGTTTCGTGTCAGCATTGAGGAGCCACAGATACTTGCCGCGTGAGTGAGAGACTCCTCTATTCACAGCGTGCGAGTAGCCCGTGTTGGCAGACAGTCGAATGAGCTTCCACCCAGATCTCTTCCTCAATAGCTTTGCGATGCGAACACCACTTGCGTCAGGAGATGCATCATCGACAAAGACCATTTCGGTCGACACGTCGCATGCCTGGCCAATCAATGACTCGATCAGCGGCTTCACGTATCTGGCGGATCGGTAGATCGGAACGATCACGGAGACCTCGGGATCGATAGCATCGGTACCCTGAACATCTTCGCTAACGACATCAGAGAAATGGTCGTTCGATCTATCGATGGGTCTTGCATAGCCCTGAGCAATGATGGCGCGAGCCTGTCTGTCTGCCAGCTCAACAGTCTGACCGACAGACCAGTTCCTCCCCGCGGCTCGAAATGGATGAATTACCTGTAGAAGTTGCAATATATCCTCCACCATAAGAAGGCACCAGAAAACCGCATAAAACCGGGACACAATACTATTTTTCAAAGCGGTCACGATTTCGTTCAACGTCAAGTCATCAAGTAAGAAACGGCATGGAAAAATAGTATTGTGTCCCGGTTTTATGAAGTCTTTGGAAGGGGGTGTGGGGGAGATTCTTCCCTCACAGTATAGTGAACATGTGCAGCTATACTGTAACTGCTCACCACCTGAATACTCTCAGAAGGACTGTAGTGAAAAGAGTTTCTTCAGAAAGGTTTCCCCCACTTCCCATAACGTAGATCAACCGGTAATCCCGGTGCCTTTGGCAAAGGCCGCCGGAAGGACGATCTTGCCGTCCATCCTGGCCCAACACTTCAGCCACAACTCATGCTTTTCGAAAGCCGTACCAGCCGTGGTGCTGCTCTCGAAGCCAAACTCCTCCCGCTGCAAGATGCGGTAGCAACTGAGGTCGCCAAAGCCAATCCACGTATCCGGCAAGTCCTCCTGCTCACAGATGTACTTTCCGAACAGCGTATCCGGCTGACCGCCTTCCAGGCCGGGGCGCCAGAGGTACTGGTCGTTTTGGTCCTTGAGTTTTCGGATGCGCTCGACATTCGTGTTTGTCATCATCCAGCGCGCACCTTTGCGGTATTTTTTCGGAACTGTGTGGTAGATCTCGATCAGGTCATCGGCAGTCAGAGCGCCATCGACCGCGACAGCGGTGATTCCGCTCGCGCTGTATATGCCTTCCGGCTCGTCGCTGCCGTCGCCAACCGCAATGACACGATCAAGCTCAGCCGCATAAGCCTCGGAGAAGAGCTGCTGCAGATACTCGGCCAGGTCGAAAGCCGCATCGCCCAGAAGCTCACGCGAAGTCTTGGTCATCGCGTTGCATCGATGGATCGAAAACGAAATCTGATCGAAGGACGGCGTGCTTTCGTCAAAGGCCGTGCTCTCCCCCTCGTCCCAGCTCATCTGAACGTCGGTATCAAGCTTGGGGAACTTCACCGAGTCGCGCCCAGTGGGCAGCTTGCGAACGTGGGGGTACAGTTCCGACAGTTCGGGCAGACGCTGGATCACCTCAGCGCGAAAGTCTTCGGGCACGAGGTAGCCACCAGCCGAGTCGCTGCCTTCCGAAAGCGCCTTGACCACCGTATCCGGCACATTGCGGCGAACTCCGAGAAGAGCCGCCCGGAAGTAGTCTCCCCAGTGCTGCTTGTCCAACCTGATACCGTGGCGGGCTGAAGCAATCTGCGCCTCAGTCCCGGCGCCGGGAATAGGACGGTCACGCCGCGGAGCGGTGAGGCCAGATTTCTCAACCGCCGTCTCCACTTCTTCACGAATAATACGAGCGAGGTCTTCTTTTGTAATTGAGGACATACAGTCTTTTCTCCTTTCAAGATTTCTGATTATGGGCCGACACAAGAAACCGGGGTGATAAATCATTCCGAGGAAAAACCGGGACACAAAACTAGTTTTGCAGAACGGTTTCTCGCTGTTCTACACTGACCAGGACAAAACTAGTATTGTGTCCCGGCTTTTCTTATCCACACATTGTCATTGCGAGCGAGGCGAAGCATCTCTCCTCGAGGAAAGTGACCTTTCACAACTGGCCTCCTTCCCTTACCCTCCGCCGCAAATATTCCGGATTTCTCGTATCGACTTGCTGATTAACAACCACATCAACAATCGACCGCCCCCTTCAGTCGCCTGATTGTTGATCCGATTTCCTGCCGCGCAATAGCGGCAACTGCTTCGGGATCAATCTCCGGCGAGTCAGAAATGATCAATCTGTCGGTCTTGCCTGAAGCCTCCGACGTGTCCCGCTCTCGCAAGGACTTGCCTGGCTCCTCCGGTTTGTCTGATTCAATAAGCAATTGTTCAAAAGCTTTCACCAGCACGGGACTGCTGATATGCCCGTCACGCAAGGCGTGGGTCAGTGCTTCGGGATTTGCCGGAACAGGGACGGCCGAGTACTCCAGCAGCTCCCACCGGACAACACGATACCCAACAAAACGTCGCTCTGAGCCTCTGTCGTTTTCAACGATAGGCTCCGTTTCGTGTGGGATAAACCCGACGCTCCAGGCGTTCAAGAATCCTTCGGCATAGAGATTGAAAATCTCATTGGCCACGGCCGTCCGCGCAAACTGCGGTTTGGCAACAACGCGGTCACCGTTGACCTTTATCCAAAGTGTCTTGGCGACCGGTGGCAGACGATAGTCGTGCGCCCACAGGACGACCGGGTTTTTCCGATACGCATCGAGTTCGGCCCCTGCCGGATCGAGGATATCGCCGACACGATCTTTTGTGCGGCTGCTGATCGTCACGACAAGAGTGCGCTCATCATGGTCGATCTCCTTGATATCCAGAGCACAGGGAAGTGTTACGCCACGATGGGCGTCTTGGGTATGAAAGATTTGCATTTTTTCTCTCCATTGGGGAAAAACCGGGACACAATACTATTTTTGCGAAACGGTATCTTGCTGTTCTGCATTGACCAGGACAAAATTAGTATTGTGTCCCGGTTTTTCCCGGTTTTTCCGGCAGCTATTGTTGTGAAGGCTGATCGCCCCACGGGACTGGCGGAAACCCGAGTCGGCGGCGTTCTTCGTTGATCGTCGTGACACCGGCGGCAATTCTCGCCTGCATATCTGCCCGGTCTTCCTCGCGATTTTCGATGGAGACCTCTTTGAAAGAGCAGGAAAGCTCGTCGCCGTACCGCGGCAGCAGGTCCTGGTTGAGCTGCTCGGCGATCATTTGCAGTTTTGGTGCGACTGTGAATGTCATGAAGATTCTGTAAAGTGATTCGGCGGATGCTCGATTGACGTCTTTTGATATTCCCGCAATAGCGGCGGGAACCTTGAAGATGCCGAGCACCTCGTTTCGCGAGAACTCGCCGGAGCGAATGAAATCCATCTCTCGCGGGCTACGTGTCACCGGGCTGGCGCTGAGGCCCTGTTCCAGGACGAGGACCTTGCCGGCGTGTTCGGTGCTGCCGTATCGTTGGTGTATTTTCTTTTCTAGCCGGTCAATAACCTTGTCATCGAGCTTTTGATCGGTACTGAGCGAGAGACCGGGGTATGCGCCATTTCTGAAGGCATGCCACTGAGCGTCCTGAATCGCCTCTTGCGCGTCAACCGATGAAGCTGCCGCCTGCAACGGCCCCTGGCCATAGTAAAGGCTCCGCGGATTTGGATATTTGAAGTGGATGATCTCGGACGGGGAGAATCGCAGTTTTCGGCCGTTCATGCGAAACTCGTAACCGGAGATGAATTTGTGCGCGTCCGGGATCACACGCATGTATTGGCTCTGCACCAGCCAGATCTCACGCGGCACGCCCAGAGCATCCGAGACAACCCACCAATAGGCGTTGCCGGTGAGTTCGAGAAAAGTCATGGTCTGGCTCCACAGCCAAAAGCGCGTGTGAAAGGGATTGACCTCGCGCATAAGATCGAGAAAAGGATGGCTGGCGATTTCTTCGGCCTTCTCGCCGGTGCCGTTTCGACAAAGCTGCAACGGCGCGGCCGCGACGGCGCTCGATATTGCCGAAACCGCAGCATGGACCCATGCCTTGAAATGCCTGACCTGTTCGACAGGGTCGGAACTCCACGCGGCGGCGCTACCGCTCCGCCACGGTGGTGCAATAGTACCAAACCAACGACTCTTTTCTCGATCAGCGCTTTTGCGGCGCCAAAACAACACTTTCTCAATGAGATTCATGCGATATCCTCTACGACGTTGATCCAGAATCGGCAGAGTGTGAGGCGTTTTGAGGTCGACGAGAAGTATGCCTCGACTTCGGCGATGGTCAGCTCGCGGGCGGTTGCCGTATCGTCCCCGTCCAACCCGACCTGCACTATGCCGTTGGCGGCATCGGTCTTGTCGAAGTCCCCGTCGGACTTGGTAAACACGGTAGTGAGCAGGTCCTCGGTCTTGCACTTGAGCGTGAGAGTCGCCGGGCTGAGGTCGATGGCGTCTCCCGTGTCCTGATATGTGCAGGTGAATTTCAGCGTGGGCGTGTCGTTTTGATATACCGTAAGCGTGTCCATGTTCGCTCCGAAAAGAGTAAACGGAAGATTATCAAGACGGTGAGTTGCTAGGTTATGGTGGCTCTGCCGTCGTGGATCGCGACCTGAGCGTTGGCGTTCCCGGCAATCTGTACGTTTGCCGTCGAAGAATGAAGAGAGACACTGCCAGACGTGCGGTGGTAGCTTGCAATCTCATCTGTAAACGTGACATCAAGGACGGCAGCTTTCGACGGATTGCCTTCGTAACTGTACCATTTCTCGATGGCAAAAGCATCACTTGTCTGGTGCAGGAAACAGAAGACGATATGATCGCCTGGCGAATATGTGTCGCCGCCTATTCCGCTGATCCACGTCTGCAGAAGGCTCTTTACGTCCGGTGTTTGCCACGTATCTTCAGTTGAGATATCTGGGATGGTACACACAACAGGTGTACCGGTCAGGTCCGTGGGTCTTGCCGTCAACGGACCGGCATTTTGCAGGTTTACTATCTGGGCATTGTAGTTGTGAGTCGAGGCGACGCTGCTCTGTTGGCATGTGAACGTGATCTTCGCTTCACATATTGTCACGTCTGGCGACAGGTTGATCGCAAATCGCACGTAGAAGTTCATCGTCTCCTGAGGCGGCTTGCCTGGTTCCGTGCCAAATCCCAGCCACGAATAGCTGTTGTTGAAGACCGCTGCGCCCGAACTGAACGCGTCATCCGTGCCGGTCGCGATGTTGTATTGAAATGTGGCCATCAAGCATCTACCTCAACAGAAAAGCTGCCGCCGGTGAACGATTGCGCCTGAATCTTCTTCAGGTCTGCGATAGCGCCGGAAACGGCGTGTCGAGCTTTTTTCGGATCATCGTTTTTCAGTGCAGCCATGATTCGGTTGTAAGCTGAATCCTGCGTTGGCCAGCACGCGCTACTGACGGGGCACGCTTCACAACGACGTTTCCTGTCGTCGTAGGCGAGACCCTTTATCCCCATCTCGATGCAAATGGGACACTGTATGCCTTCCGCGTCCGCATCAAGGCGAGCACCGGCAATACATCTTTTGGTGAAGAAGTTCTTTTGCTGTGTGGTGAAAGTGTTTGATACGGATTCCACGGCGGCGAGATCATTGCGCACACTCTCGAAATATCGAATTACGAAGTCAAGCTTTGAGATATCGACCTTGAGTCTCATTGTCACCTCATCAGAAGGAAAAACCGGGACACAATACTATTTTTCGATCAGCGGAAACGACGGTGGATTACTTGGAGGAGTCAGCGTTTCTGGAAAAATAGTATTGTGTCCCGGTTTTTCTCGGTTTTTCTTACATCAGCAGGAGATTTGCAGCTGAAAGAATTATGCTGACGACAATTCCTGACCCCATCAGGTATAGGGACCATTTTGCGCGTCGATCTGCTGCGAGGTTGGAGAAGAAGCCGTTGAGCGGCTTGTGCCTGGCATCGCATACCTCGCGTGTGACCATGTTTGACTGCATATCGCAAAGACGACGGGCGATCTCGGCGGTGCGCGATTCGAGCACTGCGTGTGAGGTGCGGATCTGGCTAGTGGTTTCTATGAGCAGATCGATTTTCTCTTTCGTCGTTTGCGAGTCACGCATCTTTTTGTCTTTCCCTCAAGAACTAAGAACTAGTGACAGTCACCATTTTCTAAAAAGCGGGACACAATACTATTTTTCGGCCAGCGGAAACGGCGGCAGCGTGTTCAGAGACATTGATGACCCCGGAAAAATAGTATTGTGTCCCGCTTTTTCCTAGATCAACCATAGCCTGAGTTCGGCGCCGTCGGTGTTTGCAAATGAGATCGCGAGTGCATCGGCGAAGTCAGGTGAGACTCCGAGGCGTTTTTTCGTTTCGCTTTTGGGTTCGAGTTCGAGCTTGCCTCTCGAATTTGTCCGGTACTTGGGTGCGATCAGTTGTGCTGCAAGTTGATCGTGATCCGGAAGGCTCAAGCGTCTCTCCTCAAGCTCGCGCTTGACGACGTGAAACAGCTCGACCCTGAGGTTTGCGAAGTGCTCTTTGTCTATTGGCGAAGCTCCGAAGTTGACCGGTGTCACTGGTATTTCCTGTTCGCGCAGCATATCGGTCACGCCACCACCAACGCCGCTATCATCCGTTTTGAGAAACACACGATTCCCCTTCGCGGTATCCGAGTATTTGCGGAACAATCTGGCTGAAAGACCGGTGACCTCGGTAATTGCCTTGCCCTGGTAATATTGGATTTCGAGAATCACCCCGCCCTGACGAACCAGCAGCACGGTCAGATCGTCACCGTAGCGGGCGACGTCGACTCCTATATGGATGTCTCCCTCCGGCTCTATGACAAGCTGGCGAGCCATTTCGACAGTGCTCAATCCGATGAGCGTGTCGATTCCTTCGGTCGGAAAGTTGCCGAGCACTTTTGATTGGAAGACTGCCGATTTCTCGCCCCACTCGCGACGACTCTGCTCGACCCATTCGGAGCTGACCATCGGAGAATCGTTTGGTCCGATATGGATCAGGTGCCAGTCAGCGCTGTTACGGGTGAAGCAGTCGTAGAAGTATCCGCTTGGCGATCCTGGGGTCGAAGTGAGGAGAACGCGCGCGGTGCCTCCGTGCCGCTTCCCCGTGCTGAGAGCCCCTTTGATGCCGTTGAAAATTTCCCGATCAACACCTTTGGCCTCATCGACGATGAAGAGGATATTTGAGGCATGGTAGCCTTCAAACCTCGCGGGATCATCCGTGCTGAGTCCGAGTGCAAACCAGTTTTCAGCGAGGCTCAAGGAGGTCTTCTTAGGAGAGCCGCCGAGCTGCAGCCGCGCGCGGGCGTGACGTCGTCTGATTTCGGCCCAGATCTGTGTCTCCACCTGGCGCCATGTTGGTGCCGTGGTAATGACCTTGGCATCCGGACCGAAGCTATAAAGAAACCAAAGAGCGACGTTTGCTACACAAAATGTCTTGCCGGTTCCGTGGCTACTACGCACCGCGACACGTTCGTAGTCGCGGACGGCGCATGCCACTTTTTGTTGACATTCGAAGAGCTGTGTGCCAAGAATTTTGTGAGCAAACCAGACCGGGTCAGTCCTGATCTTGTTCCGGAATCTTCTCTTTTCCCTCTTTTTCCTCTTCGCACTGTTCAATGATGTCCTTCAATGTGAGATTCACATCTCCGTTGTGTTTCATTTCTTTCTTGTTCTTCCATCGTTGGGGGGCGCGGTTTGTGAGCCAGAACATCTGGGCCGTGACCTTACCGTCTTTGGCGCTTTCCAGGAGTGCGTCCTCGACGATGTCATTCTGACTTTGCAGGGCCTCATTGTATTGTCGCTCGAAGTCGGGGTCCTTTTTTCGAAGACGGTACACCTGGTGCCTGCTGATATTGGCTTCTTCACATGCGTGTGCAAGAGAGTTGCCTTCACGAATCGCGTCAAGAATGATCTGTTGCTTTGCTGTGTTCAGTGTGTTGTCTTCTTTCTCTGACATGAGAATGGTTTACACGCGTCTGACAATAAGCCGGGGTCGTGTGGTGATCTCTACGAAATCGGGGATTGCGGCATCGGCGGATCTGAGTCTGCGAATGTGGGCGCTCAGCGATTGGCCGTTGACGGTTCGCTTGATCAGTTTGCCGTGGCCGGTTGCGCGCAGCCATCTGAAGAGGGCATCCTCGTCGCGAGGAGCGGCCCATAGCCACTCGCTGCGGCCTGCGCGATTACCTCTGGTATCCTGGTAACTTGATAAACCGAGTGCCTGCATTCCGTCGAGCATTTGCTGCTCGGCTTTCTGCAGTTTCTCGCCAATTCCTGCGAGGATTGTCCGCTGTCGTTGTGCCTCGTCACGAAGTGAGAGGACGTTGGAGAAGAGTGTGTTCAGTTTAGCTCTGCTTGGTTTCGAGGGTGTGGCTGTTTCCGGCAAGGGTTTTGCTCCTCAGTTTTGGTCAGTTTTTTCAATGGGATCCTGGCAAACGCGATTTCTTCTTCAATGAGTTCAAGAATTTCATTTGCGGAGTCCGTGTTTCCGCTGGCCAGTTCCGCCGAAGCCCTTGCTGCAAGGAGCCTGGCTCGACGGAGGTGGGTGTTTGTTTTCGATAGGGTCACGTTGTTTTCTTGCTTGAATTCGGTAGTTGTTGGCTGCACTGCTTGTCCTTTCGGCCTGTTGGTCGCCGGTGTATCCGTTCAGCTTTCCATTGCCAAATCAATCTCACCAAAGGTTTGCACGGAGGCGATATCAAGGCCGTAGCATGCGATTTCGGAAAGCGTGATTGGGTATTCGTCGCGTTTCATTCGGATGGTTGAGACGTTTATGACATTGGCGTTTGCATCGGCGCATCTGGAGCAAAACCGGTGGCAGCGATCTGTCCATATTTTCCTGCCACACCGCAGGCATCGAAACCACTTTTTTGCTGTATCGAGTTCTCGTATTGACATCCCCCTGTGCTCGTGGTATCGAGGTGATTCCATGGCGCACCGTTCCTGCAACTAGATAAATGTTGATAAACACCAGGAGGGGCCGATCCTGGCAACGCAGGCGGGATGGACACGTAATGGAAGTCTGGGTCGCGCAGCATTTCAGGCGTGAGCCCTTGCGGGAAACTTATCGCCAGCTTATCGGGCCGGTGCTGTCGCTATGACGTCCAGAGTCAATCAACGCCCTTCACAGAATAGTATACACCATAGTGGCGTAAGGTCAAGAAAAAAGTTAAAAATACACTTTACTTATTAGGTGTAATCATGTAGAATGGTATCGTCATCGACAAAGGAGGTCTGCGGATGAGTTTCGCGACATGCCTTCGTAAGCTAAGGAAAGATCGGTCCATGACGATCACCGAACTAGCTCACCGCATCGGTGTAACCACTGCCTACCTGGCTGACATCGAGAAGCGTCCAAACAAGAGACCCCCTACCCCTCAGAGAGTTCATATGATCTGCGAAGCCCTCGATCTCGATCAGGATGACTCGACGATGCTCAAACGTCTTGCCACAGAAGGACGCCTTCCCGCTGAGTTTCGTGATCAAGTGACGGTGAAGATCGAGGTAGAGCGCCCGCCGAAAGTCCCAAGGGAACTCATGATATCTGAGACGGAGGAAGAATACCTGAGCCGAGCAGCGTCTCTGCCGCTTCTGGCGGAGGTGCCTGCCGGTGACCCGCAAGACGTCCACGACGAGGTGATCGAGGAAAGGCCCGTACCGAGGTCAATCGCCCGACCAGGACGCTACCTCCTGCAAGTGTCCGGCAAGAGTATGCAGCCATTGCTGGGCGATGGGGATATTGTATTGGTTGACAGTGTGGTTCAACCCGTCAACAAGAGCATCGTGGCTGCCAGGATCGCAGACGACGCCGAAGATCAGAGCACAATAAAGCAGCTCCGCTTTTGGCCGGATAGGGTGATACTCCATCCGCTGAATCCGGACTTTGATGATATCATCCTGATAAGAACGGGTGACCTGGACGAAACTGGCACAGAGTTTTTTGAGCTTGACGGTCGTCGGGTTCGTCTTTTCCTCAAAGGAACAGTGGCCGCTATTGTCTGGCGGGACCTGTCGCGAAATCCCTAGTCCGGATATTTCATGCCATTTTTTGCGACTTAGCCCAAACTCTGGGTTATTTCAGCAGTTACACTAGTTTGCCGTCTAACTTGAAAATACAAACTGTTATTATCGGCCCGATGATTTTTTGTCCTGACAAAAACGATGAGCGATTACGACGACGGCATATCCGTAGATATTCCAAGGAGTAATCGTAAAATCGGACGCAGTCAAGGGCCAAAAAGCGTCCGCCGACGCGGAAAATAGCATGACATGTCCGGGCTAGTCCACGTGCTTCCTGTTGTCAATCCGTTATGCAAACGTTTCACCACTCAGTTCGCTTGAGGCTGACTTTTACGCCCTTGGTCGTTTTGCCTTCTTCGACCATGATGGTAGCCGGCAGATCTGCCCTGTATCCTCTGGGGCCACCCAAAGCTCCCGCTTCGATGCTATGCAATCCAGGGTAAAGATTCTCGACCCTGAAAGTACCCTCTTTGGCTGAAAACCAGATCACAACTGCACGGCCATTGACGTTCTTCGCAGTAAGCGTGACTCCATCTTCGGCTTGTTCGGGGTAATTGACAAGTTCACCCTCGATTGCGCCAGGGCGATAGAG
>Ga0180433_10002462_pt1 | contig 28538 bp, 15 predicted proteins | sample SS_ome_8_FD_132980 | JGI IMG/M metagenome (GOLD analysis project Ga0180433, IMG submission 132980) | Hypersaline lake sediment archaeal communities from the Salton Sea, California, USA - SS_1_D_1 metaG | ecosystem: Environmental > Aquatic > Non-marine Saline and Alkaline > Hypersaline >... | reverse complement strand
GACAGCAAGGACCAAAACGCATATTAGAAACGCCGGCTGCAGATAGACGCGGCTGATTTTTTTTTCGGCCATTTGAATTTAGTGCTCGCTGTCGCAATCCCGCGTGAACATCTCGAACTTTAAGCTGCTCACCGGCCCATCGCCAAACATTCCTTACCCGCGCCTGTATATCACCGTTTCCTCCTGCTCATGCGGTTCTTCGACGAACAGACTCGAAGTGAACCACGCTAGGGTCCCATAGAAACCGAACGCCAAAGGCAGCATGGCCAACCCCAGCAGGTCGTGGTAGATCCCGTGCGCGTACTTGGGATCAATAAGGACGTATATAAAACCTGTGGCGGTCACCCGTATGATATTGCAAAGTATCGCTATCGGCACCGTACTGGCCAGCAGAACGAACCTCTGCCACAGGGGCCGGTAATGCAGGTACGCCATGGCCACGCCCAGGGCAAGGAATGCCATAAGCAGCCGCATGCCGCTGCAGGCCTCTGCGACATTCAGCCCCGGCTCCAGCCGCTGGCCCTTGTAAACCACTTCAATGACCACTCCGGTGGCGTTGGCCTCGAGCCCGCCCACCAGACTCAGAAGGCCGGCCGCGACCCGGGCGGCCAGGTGACGCATCGGCATGGTGAACGCTACATAGTACCTCTGAGGCAGTGGCACGGCGAATATCAGAAAGACGACCGGCAGCCAAAGATGGCCGGCAAGGCGATAACCGCCCAGGAACAGGACCACCGCGCCCAGGGTCGCCAACATGCATAGAGGCCTGAAATACCCGTATTGAAAATGTACTATATTCAGCGGATAGAACAGTATGCAGCATATAAGCAGAACAAGCCCAAGATAACTCGGCCGCGGCTGGATCGAGAGAATCTCTTTCTTGTGCTGGTTGATGAAATAAAGGCTAAAAAGCGGTATCAGAAAACCGTGCGACCAGCTGCTGTCCGTGAGCCAGCGACGTACGATCTGCTCGATCTCGTTGTGGTAAAGCCAGTAGAACAGTACCGCGATCACGAAAATCTTAACATAATTATGAACACCGATATCCGACCAGCGCGCGCGCCGGCCACAAGAGGTTTTCCGGCCCGGAACTTCGCGGGCACTTGTGGTATAACAAGCGGAGTCGTTGGCCATTACGGGAAATCTGTTTAAAACCAGTCGGGTATCGGCCTGCGGGTTCCTATGTCCCGGTCCGCGTAATTGCGGTCGTAGATGAAACCGAAACCGTAAGTAGCCCTGAATGCGTTGCGAAGAATCGCCCGCCACCTGGCCGTCGGGTGTGTTCCGACGTTGATAAGATCGTTGGGCTTGATAAAGAAGTCGGGTTGCTCACCACGCGCTATCTTCTCAAGATCCACCATTACGATCTCTTCCTTGTCCTCGGCTATCCTTCGAACCACTTCGCACCGCTTCGGCCACGCCAGCGGGCCGAGGCCCCCCGCGGCGGCTATGGCCATTTTCAAAGTCATGGGCCTACCCGTCAGGTTGATATATCCCTGGGCGTTCACATTACCCATGATACAGAATTCCCCGATTATATCAACAGGAACGTGTATCGAATCGTTGGGCCTTATTACGACGTCATACCTGGAATCCCCGGCCAGCAATTTATGGGCCGGGATCTTCAAGACTCTCCGCCGAGGTCCGGCAACGGCGAGGTCGTCCCATTCCGCATCGGGCAGGACCTGCCGCCCTAAATCCTCGCCGATCTCCGGAGGCTCGGCCCTTTTCTGAGGCTCCCGGGGCTCCTGGCGGCCGACCTGAACCGGAATCCACCGCCCGTCCCTGAAGACCCACTCTACCCGCCCTTCCGGCCCGCCCGCCGATTCCAGCGCGGGTTTGTCGACGGCCGGTGGTGATTCGGCGACATCCTCCCGGACCGGAACTTCGGGCTCGAACCCCTCAGGCCGGGCCGCTTCGGTAAGCTGTGGATCCACGGCCATCTCCGCGGCCGCGATAACCGCATCGTTGCGGGAAGGCCGGCGCTGTGCCCGCGGAGCCACTACCTCCAGAAGCTCGTCCTCTCCGTCCTGCGGTATCTCGGGCTCCAGGTAATCCCCCCTCTCGGCCGCTTGTTTGATCCGGCGCTCGACCTTCAGCGAACGGGAAACGTAAACATAGCTGATATTGAACTGGCTGATACCGCCGGCGGTCGCGATCGCGTCAGTCAGCCTGAAATCGTACCTGGGAATGTTATACCTTCCCGGACCGGGTATGCCGTTTCCCAATATGGAGAAAGTCCTCTGCTGGGAGCTTATGGATATGACGGTAACCGACGGATCCTTCAAAATCCCCGGGGAGAGTATCTGCTTTATCTCCTCCTCCAGCTGCGATTCGGTCAGGCCGGCCGCCTGGACCACCCCGACCTCCGGTATCGATATCTTGCCGGTTTCAGTAACGACATAGTCGTTAACCAGCGGTGCGCCTTCCTGCAAAAGCTCGAAAATGGACACCCGCACGATATCGCCGGGACCGAAGACATAGTCCGTTTCGAAAGCCATTACATCTATCGGTCGGGGGTCTTCGGCCCCCGCCCAGGCCACCGGAGTCTCTTCCGCCACACCGAGCGAATCCAGGATAACGTTTACCGCCGGCACCGGCCTGAACCTGCCTATCTGAGTCGGATCGAAGAATTCGTCCCCGCAGCCGGCCGCCAGAAGAGCCGCCGCCGCGACGGCGAAACGCCATATTCCGCCTGCCCTGGGGACCTGCCCGCCTCTCATCTGAGAATACCTCCCTGATTTTCCGGAAATATGCATTGCAATCATCACTGCTCGATCCTCCTTATCGGTCCGCGGGACGGGCGGCTTGATCGATGAATCAATTATACCGCCGCTGGCGGGCGATTGTTCGATAAGCGGCAATCAAAGTCGGATAATCACGCGAAGGAGAGGGCGGAAGAATCGCACGATCCGGACTCGTTCATTCAGTCCATTCTATCGGACCTGTCGGACGTGTCGGACCTGTCGGACAAATCTGACATGCCGGGCGAAAACACCCTAACGGAGGCTGTAATACTCGATCTTGGCCAGGCGTGTTTCGGATCGACCGCGCCGTTCGGTGGAGAAAACCTCGATAGTCGCCGGCACGAGAATGCCTTTGCCGGTGACCAGCGTGTAATCGTAGCCCCGAACCCGCACAGCCCCATTCCCGCCCGGAAAGACTTTCCGTATCTGATCCACGCGGCCGCCCGAAGCCTGGTAAAAGACCGCCCGCGGGCCGGCCGCGCCGGCGCTTTCTATCGGTCTGTACCAGAGGCCTTCCATCCTGACCGGGTCGCCCTGCTGTGAAAAATCACCCGGTCTCTGCAGAAAAACCGCCGGAACGGCTGTTATTTGCAATATCGCGACTGCCATATGCCTGTTACAAACATCCGCGGCCCCATTCGGCCCAAGCAGTTTTCGGAAGCCTTCCTCCGACAAAAGCCAGGTAAAACTACCCTGCGGTTCCTCGGCCGAAATTTTAACGGAATTCGCCCACGGCCTTATCTGGTGGTGTTGTTCGGTAAGATAGAAGGTGCCGTCGGGACGGTACAAAGTCAACACGCAGTCGGCGTTCAGCACCCGCACGGCCGTCCAGGCACCGCCCCCGCCGGCCGCCTCGACGGCCCGGGAGAGAGACTCCGGCAGCAGGACCGGCTCATGGCCGTCCGGTTTATTCGAGTCGCCGGTGCCCGCGCAGCCCGTCAGGCCGAAGAACACACATGTAACCATCAGGCCGATAAACACCGGCACCATAGTGAATCGTCTTTCCGCTTTTGCCATCGCTGCCTCCCAAGAAACAAAGCCTGTTTTGGCTTTTTCCAACCCCGGCGGCCGAAGGCCGCCATTCTGGATTCTGGATTCTGAATTCTCTTTTCCCCCAGCATCCCGCGGTCGGGTCTCACGTCCCCGGCGCCTTTTCCCCCTGGCATTTAATCTCCGCCAGCTGCTGCATCAAAACGAACCTCCCGGCCGCGTCGGCGGCGGCCAGCTCAAGCAGCCTCTGCGCTTCGGCCGGCTTGGACTTGGCCAGCGACCGGTAGCGGTTCTGGCCGTAGGCATACTCCTTGAAATCGAGCGTCGGGGGCTTCGAATCCAGCTGTAGCGGATTTCGGCCGGCTTCCTTGAGGATCGGGTCGTACCTGCACAGTATCCAGTGGCCGCACTCAACCGCCTTTTTCTGCTGCTGATAACCTTTGATCATGTCCGCTCCGTGGGCGATGCACTGGCTATAAGCGATGATCAGCGAGGGGCCCTTGTAAGCCTCGGCCTCGATAAAGGCCTTTACGGCCTGGTTCGGGTTGGCACCCATTGCCACGCGGGCGACGTAAGCGTTGCCGTAAGCCATCGCCATCAAAGCCAGGTCCTTCTTCGCGGCGGGCTTTCCGGCCGCGGCAAACTTAGCCACCGCCGCCCTCGGAGTGGACTTGGACATCTGTCCACCGGTGTTGGAATAGACTTCCGTATCGAGAACCAGCATATTCACGTCGCGTCCGTTCGCCAGGACGTGGTCGAGGCCTCCGTAGCCGATGTCGTAGGCCCACCCGTCGCCGCCGACGGCCCAGACCGACTTTCTGACCAGATAATCCGCCACTTCCAGCAGCCTGGCGCAGTCTTCGCAGTTGCTTTGGGCGCAGGCACGGCGAAGCTGTTCCACACGGGCCCTCTGCGCCTCTATGGCCGCCTGAGCCGGGTCGCCGTCGATAACCGCTTCACGAATGCGATCGGCCAGTTCACCGTCGACGCAGCCAGCCGTACGGACCCTGTCCAGCAACTCGACGGCCTGCTCGCTCATCTTGTCGATCGTCAGCCGCATGCCCATAGCGAATTCAGCGCTGTCCTCGAACAGGCTGTTGCTCCAGGTCGGGCCCCTGCCGTCTGCCCTGGTGGCGTACGGCGTGGTCGGCAGGTTGCCGCCATAGATCGAAGAGCATCCCGTGGCGTTGCCGATAAAGGCCCGGTCGCCGAATAGCTGGCTGAGCAGTTTCAAGTAGGGCGTCTCGCCGCAGCCGGCGCAGGCGCTGGAGTACTCGAACAAAGGCGGCACCAACTGGCTGGTCTTGACAGTGCCGGCGGTAAACCTTCCCGGTTCGGGATCGGGTATGGAAAGGAAGAAACGATAATTCTCTCGCTCCTGTTCCCTGACCGGCTCCTGCGGAACCATGTTGATCGCCCTGACGCCTGTGGGCTGCTTATTCTCGTCTCTCTCCATTCCGGGACAATTCACCACACAGACACCGCAGCCGGTGCAGTCCTCCGGCGCCACCTGGACGGTGAACTTGGAACCGGCGAATTCCCTGCCCTTGGCGTCGGCGCTGCGGAAGCCGGCGGGGGCGCCGGCCAGCTGCCCAGGATCGTAGACCTTCGTTCTGATGGTCGCATGAGGACAGAAAAGACTGCACCTGCAGCACTGGATGCACAGATCCGGCCGCCACTGGGGAACCTTGACAGCGATGTTGCGCTTCTCATACCGGGTTGTGGCGGTGGGAAACTTGCCGTCGACGGGCATCTTGCTGACGGGCAGCTTGTCGCCGCGGCGGGCCATAAGTTCAGCCGTCACTGTCCTTACAAACTCCGGCGAATCCGCCGGCACCCAGGTGGATCTCTCTATCCTGCTGGTCACTTCGCCCGGAACCCGGACCTCGTGGACCCTGTCCAAGGCGGCATCGACGGCGGCATTGTTCATCTCGACGATCTTCTCGCCTTTCTTGCCGTATGTTTTTTTTATCGCGTCCTTGATCGCCGCTACGGCGTCATCGAGGCCGATGATACCGCTTATCTTGAAGAAAGCCGTCTGCATAATCACGTTGATCCGGCCTCCGAGGCCCAGTTCCTCCGCAAGCGAGATGGCGTCGATGACATAAAACCTCATCTTCTTGTCGATGATCTGTTTCTGCATTTCGCGGGGCAGGGTATCCCACACCTCGCCGGGGCCGTGGCTGCTGGTCAAAAGAAAAACGCCGCCTTGTCGGGCGTCCGCCAGCATATCGTATTTCTCGAGAAAACTAGGGTTGTGGCAGGCAACCAAATCCGCACTGTTAACCAGGTAGGGCTTTAGAATGGGTTGGGGGCCGAATCGCAGGTGGGATATGGTCACGGCTCCCGCCTTCCTGGAATCATAGACGAAGTAACCCTGCGCGAAGTTGTCCGTCTTTTCGCCGATGATCATTATCGAATTCCTGTTGGCTCCGACGGTGCCGTCGGAGCCGAGGCCGTAAAACATCCCGGCGAAACCCTCGACGGGGACCTCGAAAGACTCGTCCACCGGCAGGCTCATATTCGTGACATCGTCTATAATGCCCACGGTAAAGCCGTTCTTGGGCTCGGCGGCGTCAAGGTTGTCGAAAACCGCCTTGACCATCGCGGGAGTGAATTCCTTTGAACCCAGGCCGTACCGCCCACCCACTATGAGGGGGTAGTCCTTGAAAGAAGCCCGGCCGGCGGCCATTTCCTCGCCCACCGACGTGCGGACATCGAGATAAAGCGGCTCTCCGAGCCCGCCGGGCTCCTTGGTCCTGTCCAGAACGGCGATCTTCCTGACGCTGCCGGGCAGGCAGGCCACGAAATTGCGGCCGCTGAACGGCCTGTAGAGCCTTACCTTGACCACTGCGACCTTTTCACCGGCGGCGGTGAGATGCTCAACCGTCTCGTGCGCGGTGTCTGCGCCGGAGCCCATAACGATGATCACCTTTTCGGCATCGTGCGCGCCGACATAGTCAAAAAGACGGTAGCGGCGGCCCGTCAATTCTGCGAACCTGTCCATCGTCCGCTGCACCACTTGCCCGGCGCCCGAATAGAACCTGTTCACTGTCTCACGGCCCTGGAAGTAAACATCCGGATTCTGGGCCGTGCCGCTGATCTGCGGCCTGTCGGGAGTAAGCGCCCTGGCCCTGTGCGCGGTGACGAGGGAATCATCGATCATCGCCTTCATCTGATCGAACGAGATTTCCTCGACCTTCTGCACCTCATGGCTGGTCCTGAAACCGTCGAAAAAGTGCAGAAAAGGAACGCGGCAGGCAAGCGCGGCCTGTTGGGCAATCAGTGCGAAATCCCCGACCTCCTGGACGTTGCAGGAACACAGCATGGCGAAACCGGTCTGGCGGCACGCCATGACATCGGAATGGTCGCCGAAGATAGAAAGCGCTTGGCAGGCAAGCGAACGGGCCGAAACGTGAAAGACCGTCGGCAGCAGCTCTCCGGCGATCTTGTACATATTCGGAATCATCAACAAAAGACCCTGTGATGCCGTGAAGGTGGTTGCAAGTGCTCCGGTAGCCAGAGCCCCATGAATGGCCCCGGCGGCCCCGGCCTCGGATTGCATCTCAGTGACCGAGGGCACCGTGCCCCATATGTTCTTCTCTGCCCGGGCCGACTTGGCGTCGGCGATCTCCCCCATGGAGGAACTGGGCGTAATAGGGTATATCGCTATAACCTCATTCGTCGCGTGTGCCACGTAAGAGGCGGCCGTGTTTCCGTCGATCATTATGTTTCTGCCACTCATAATCTCTCCCGAATAAACTGCTCAAACCAGTCTTTTCAACCATCGGCCGAAAACCTTATCTCGCCGCCCACGATCGTCTTCTCCACCCGCCCTGTCACTTCCCAGCCGTCGTACGGACAGTTTCTGCTTTTGGACCGGAACCTGCCGGAGTCTATCCTGTACCTGGCGCCGGGGTTTATGATGGTTACATCGGCCTGCTTGCCCCTGCCCAAAGTACCCTTATCGATACCCAATATTGCGGCAGGCTTTTCCGTCATAAGACGAAGAAGTCCCGTCCAATCGAGAAAACCGGGCTCGACCAGAGCCTTGACGTACAGGCCCAAGGAACACTCAAGGCTGGCTATGCCGAACGGAGCGGCCAGGAACTCCAGTTCCTTTTCGCTTTGAAGGTGCGGGGCGTGGTCCGTCACCAGCGCGTCGACGAGCCCTTCCCTGACCGCCTCTTTCAGCACCAGGTTATCCTCGGCGTTGCGCAGCGGCGGGTTCACCTTGTAATTGGTGTCGTATTCAGCACACGCAGTTTCGTCAAACAGCAGGTGGTGGGGCGTGACCTCACAGGTCACCGGAAGCGAAAGTTTCTTGGCCGCCCTTATAAGCTCGATCGAGCCCCTCGTAGATATATGCTGGGCGTGGTAACGCACTTTCGTCTTCTTTATGAGCTGTATATCCCGCCACAGCATCGCCTCCTCGGCAAGCGGGTCCATACCGGGAAGGCCCAATATGGTCGACTGGTATCCCGAGTTCATCACGCCGCCGGCGGCCAAACGGTCATCCTGGCAGTGCTGCGCCACCACTACATCGAACATCTGCGCGTATTTCAGAGCTCGCAGCATGACCGAGGGATCCTGAACGCCGCTGCCGTCGTCGGTGAAACCCACCGCCCCGGCTTCGGCCATGAGCCCCATCTCGGCCAGCTCCACTCCGGCCCTTTCCTTGGTCAGCGCCCCCATCACGTAAACGTGGGTCTTCCGGGCCCGCCGGCCCTTGCGGTGAACATACTCGACGTCTGTCTCGTTCTGCACGGCGGGGTTGGTGTTGGGCATACAGACGACGGACGTAAAGCCCGCGGCGACCGCCGCGGCCGAACCGCTGGCGATGGTTTCCTCCTCTTCGTCGCCCGGTTCGCGAAAGTGAACGTGCATGTCTATCAGACCGGGGGTAACCAGCCTGCCTGATGCGTCGATCTCCTCGGCGGTGCCCGGCGCAACATCGCCTATCCTTCCCACATCGGCGATCCTGCCGTCGGCTATAAGCACATCGCAGATCTCGTCCACACCGTTGGCCGGGTCTATCACGCGTCCATTTCTAATCAGAAGTCTGTTCATCGGAGAACGGCCCGTTCGGCTGTCACCGCTTTTCCCATATAAACACTCAACCTGCCGCGGCCGCCGCCTGGTTGACCAGGAACAACACGGCCATCCTCACCGCCACGCCGTTGGTCACCTGCCTGAGGATCACACTGTTCGGCCCGTCGGCGACCTCGCTTTCTATCTCCAGGCCCCGGTTAATGGGCCCGGGATGCATGACCAGTATGTCGCTCTTCGCCCTCTTCATACGTTCGACGGTGAGGCCGAAATAGTGCGAATATTCGCGTATGGACGGGAAGGGGTTCCCGCCGATCCTTTCGAACTGTATCCGCAACATGTTTACAACGTCCACCTTCTCAATCACTTCGTCGAGGGAAAAACTCAATTTCACCGGAAGCCGGTCGGCCTGGGCGGGCATAAGCGTCGGCGGACCGACCAGGACCACCTCGGCGCCGAGCTTGGTCATCGCCCACAGGTCGCTGCGGGCCACCCGGGAGTGGGCTATGTCGCCCACGATAGCGATCTTCAGTCCCTCCAGGGTGCCCCTTATTCTGCGAATGGTATACACATCCAGGAGCCCCTGGGTGGGATGCTCGCAAAAGCCGTCGCCGGCGTTGATCACGCAGGCGCTGATGCAACGGCTGAGGAACTTCGCCGCTCCGCCGGCGCCGTGCCGGATCACGACGATGTCGATTCCCATAGCCTCGAGGTTCCTGGCGGTGTCGAGCAGAGTCTCGCCCTTGCTGACGGAACTGGTCTTTTTGGTGAACTCTACGATGTCGGCGCTGAGGCGGCTGGCCGCCAGGGCGAAGCTGTTCCGCGTGCGCGTGCTGTCCTCGAAAAAAAGGTTCGCAACGAGTTTGCCGCGCAGCGGCGGGGCTTTTTTCACCGCGCGGGTACTTATCTGTTCGAAACCCCTCGCCGTATCGAGTATATATTTGATTTCCGCCGCCTCGAGCTCACGCAGCCCCAGCAGATGCTTTCTACACCATCGGAACTGTCTGGGCTTTTTCTTCAAGGCGCAAACCCTCAAACCTGATTTCACTCGATAACAACCTCTTCACTGCTGTCGGACTCCCGAAACAACACCCGCACGAGCCGGTCAGGCTCGACGTCGGTTCGGTAACCGGCGTAATCGGCTTGTATCGGAAACTCCCTGCCCCGCCTGTCCACCAGTACCACGAGCTTGATCGCCCGCGGCCTGCCGAAATCGATCAGGGCATCCATCGCGGCCCTCGCTGACCTGCCCGTGTAAAGAACGTCGTCTACAAGAACAATGATTTTGCCGTCGATATCGAAACCTATGTCGGTCGTGCGCACCTTCGGCTGGATCAGGCCCTGCGGCGAATTCAGGTCGTCCCGGTAGAGCGTTATGTCGAGCGTGCCGCAGGGAACATCCTTTTTGAGCAGGCGTGAAAGCCTTTTTGCGAGGCGCTGGGCGAGAATCTCCCCGCGGCTGCGTATACCAACTATGGCGATCGCAGAGTCCGCCGGCACGAGGCCGACGATCCCGGCGGCGATTTTGTCAATGATACCGGCTATTTGGTCGGTGTTGAGGATTACTTCCATCGAAACGGAACTCCCTGAAAACGCTGGAGTATATCACGCTGAATCGTCAGAGGCAAGAGGCCGGCGGTTAATGGACTTAATGGACGAAATGGACTTAATGAACTCAGTGGACGGGGCCGTTCTGTCCACTTGTCCACTTCGTCCATTGAGTCCATTTGGTCCATAGGGCCACCGCCTTGCTTGAAAAAAAAACCGATCTCGATTATCATTACCCAAGGCGATCTTCCGGAGCAGGCGATGAACAGATACCGAACGGTCATTATTATAGCCATATCGCTGTGCGGCGGCGCGGCTGCCGTCGAGGATGTCATGCCCGTCCAGCCGCAGGCGATGGGTTACGCAGGAGTAACGACGCTCAAGTTGGCCGACCCGGGCCTGGACGGCTCCGGCGTGAAGATCGCCGTCATCTGCCGCAGCACCCGTTACGTTAACGGTGAACCCCAGAATGATTACCGGCCGATGACCGCGCACAACTGTTTCGCCGGCAGCCGATTTGTCTTCAGAACCGACTCCGATCCCGCCGGTGAGCCTTCGCCTCATTCCACGGCCATTTGCTCCATCCTGCTCGGCAACGATCCGAATGCCTGCGCCGCCGGGACCGGTCGATTCAGGTATCTGGGAGCCGCGCCGGCGGCGGAGGCGCAAATATACGAGTTCTGGGATTTTCTCAGCACCTGTGTTTTCGGCCACAAGGACCCCGCTGTAGACGTAATCACCGCCGGCATAGGCAACGAATTCGAGGATTGGTGGACCCGTGGGATCGACTCGCTCGCACAGCACTACGGCATCACGGTGGTGGCGGCGATAGGAAACGGCGAGGATTCCGGTGACCCGCCCCTTTATCCCGCTGCCGCAGCCAATTGCATCGGCGTCGGCGTGGTGGACTCGGTCGCCACGGCGAAGCTCGATAAGAAACTGGCTGATTTCGCCCTGGTTAGGCCGGAACACTCCACCACCGGGCCCACCTCGGACGCCCGGTGCAAACCCGACATCGTGACGGCGGGCAATTGTCTGGTGGCGGACTACAGAAGTGTCGATTCCTACCAACCGGCGGGGGACTGGTCGAGCTTCGCAACGCCGGTGGCGGCCGGCTCGGTGGCCCTGATTATCCAAGGAGCCAACCGGTACGGCCTCCTAGCCGACACCAGGCGGCCGAAGGGAACCAACTGCCTGGTCAAGGCGATCTTGATGAACTCCGCCGAAAAACTGCCTTATTGGCACAAGGGGATTCTGACAAAAAGCGACGACCACGCTGTTCCCCTGGACTACAGCCAGGGAGCCGGCGCCCTTGACGCCGCGGAGGCCTTCAGGCACATCAACGCTGGAAGGCACAACGGCGGCGAGGTCCCCGAAAAGGGCTGGGACCTGAACGAACTCGAACCGGCCGGCTCCGCGGCCAAGACGTATATCCTGGATATCGACGAACCCGCCGGCAAACGTATCACCGCCACGCTGGCCTGGAACCGCCACTACAGTAAACAATACCCCTTCGAGCGGGACAGCCGCATGGACTCGGACCTGCGCATCGAGCTGTGGGGGGTGGATGAGGCCGACCCGGCTGCAAACCTCCTGATCGATTACAGCGACAGCCGCGCCGACAACGTCGAACACATTTACAGCGCGGCCGAACCTGGCCGCCGGCGATATCACCTGGTCGTCACCCGCAGCGGGCTCGAGTCCGCCGGCCGGCCATGCCTTTACGCCCTGGCCTGGAGCGTTGTCGAAGAACCACGGCTCAAGGGGCCGCTCTGGTACGACCTGAACTGCGACGGGACAATCGACGAACACGATCTTATGAAAATGCTGGAGAACCTGCTCAACAGCATGGCCCAACCCGAACGGTATTACCACGGCGATATCAACGAAGACGGACTCTTTGACCTGTCCGACGTACAGGTCCTCATGCAGCACAAGAGCATCCGCAGGAGCCTCGCGGCCCGGAGGAAATGAAGTGAGACTTATAGTGCGAAAATCCGCCCTCACCGGCCGGGCCGCAATGCCGCCTTCGAAATCCCACACCATCCGCGCGGTGGCGATAGCCTCGCTCGCCGGAGGACGCAGCATCATACGCCGCCCGCTGGTATCCGCGGACACCCTGTCGGCGGTTGGTTGTTACCATTCACTCGGCGCGGCGATCGAAACCGCCGATCCCAATCTTTGGCTGATCCAAGGCACCGCCGGACGGATAAACCACCCCGAAAGGGCCATAGACGTCGGAAACTCCGGCACCACACTACGGATAGCGATGGGGTCGGCCGCCCTTTCCACCGGCGGACAGGTCACGCTCACCGGCGACGATCAGGTACGCAGCCGCCCGATCGAACCACTGATGAAGTCACTTGAAAACCTGGGCGCGAAATGCCGCTGCCCGGCGGAAAATGACCGCGCACCGGTGACAATCCGCGGCCCGCTGACCGGCGGCTCGACGTCCATCGCCGCATTTACAAGCCAATACCTGTCCAGCCTGCTGCTCTGCACTCCACTGGCCGCCGGCGACAGTGAAATAGACGTGAGCAAGCTCAACGAACCCGGGTACGTGAGGATGACCCTGGACTGGCTCGACAAGCAGGGGATCCGCTACAGGAACCAAGGTATGAGGGAATTCACCATCAGCGGCGGCCAGCGATACAGGCCCTTCGACGAGACGATCACGGCCGATTTTTCAAGCGCGACATTTTTCATCTGCGCCGCGGCGTTGTTCGGCGGGCAAGTGACATTGACGGGACTGGATTTCGCCGACAGCCAGCCCGACAAGCACGTGCTGGACCACCTCAAAGCCATGGGGGCCGACATTGCCGTGCGCGGCGGCCGCCTCGTGGTAAGAGCCTCAAAGCTGCACGGGGCCCGAATCGACATGAACGACACCCCCGACGCCCTGCCGGCCCTGGCGGTGGCCGCCGCCTTCGCCGAAGGCGAAACGCGCCTGGTCAACGTCGCGCAAGCCAGGACCAAGGAAACCGACCGGATAAGGTCCATGGCCGAGGAACTGCAAAAACTCAAGGTCGCTGTTGAAGAATTGCCCGACGGGCTTATAATACGCGGCGGCCGGCCGGCGGCGGCGGCCGTAAACGCCAGGGGCGATCACAGGATCGTTATGGCCCTTGCCATGGCGGGACTCGGCATCGACGGCGGAATAACCGTCGAGGGCGCCGAGGCCATGAACGTTACGTTTCCCGATTACGTGCCGCTTATGAGAAAACTCGGTGCCGATATGGAGGTTCAGCAATGATAGGTTGTCACACAGGACGTTTTTTCCAGGTAACAATATCCGGCGGGTCCTACCAAGACGGCCTGGCCGCTGTCATACAGGGGCTTCCCCCCGGGATGCTGTTCACCGAGCAGGAGATTTACGCCGACCTGCTGCTGAGAAAGCCCGGAACCGACGAGCTTTCCAGCCCGCGGAAGGAACCCGACCTGCCTATAATCTACAGCGGCACCAACGCCGCCGACACGGTCGAAGGCGCCGGCAACGCCGGGCACACCAACGGAACGCCCCTGACCGTGCTCATCCCCAATCTCGACAGGCACTTCATCCACATAAAGCAGTACCAGGACACCAACAGGACGCCCCGGCCGGGCCACGCCTCGTACGCCTCGTTTGCAAAGTACGGCCCCGACGACGACGCCATAGGCGCCGGGCTTTTCAGCGGCCGCTACACCGCGCCGATAGTGGCGGCCGGTTACACCGCCAAAAAGACCCTTCTGCTTTTCGGCGTAAGGATCTGCTCCTACGTCAGGGAGCTGGCGTCGGTGAAGTGTCCCCAAGTGGCGGAGGAGAAGGTTTTCGAATACACCGACAGTTTCAAAAAGATGCGCCGCGACACGGACCCGTTCTACAGGCAGGTCTACCTCGACGGCCGCATCAGGCCCCAAATGCGATTTCTTGAAAAGATGGCGGTCCTCGCCGAAATCGAAAAACAAATCGACGACATCCGCGCGACAGCGCCGCGAATCGATCCGGAGGCGATCGAACAGAAGTACGGGGTTCACCCGGTGCTGAACTGTCCCGATCTGGACGCCGCCAAGGCCATGGTCGAGGCGTGCAACCGCATATCACGGGGCGGCGATTCGTGCGGCGGGGTCGTCGAGGTGATAATAACCGGCGTTCCCGCCGGGCTGGGCGAACCGGTGTTCGACAAGCTGGACGCCGAGCTGGGCCGCATGCTGGGCATAGGCGCGGTCAAGGCCGTCGAGGCGGGGGCCGGCATCGCCGTAAAGGACATGACCGGCTACGAGTGCAACGACCAGATGAGAAGCGAAAACGGCAGGGTCGTATTCGAGTCAAACAACGCCGGCGGCATAACCGGGGGCCTTGCCACCGGCCAGTCAATCGTTGTGCGGCTGGCGGTCAAACCCACTCCGACCATAGACCGGCCCCAGAAGACAATAGACAAATACACGCTTGAAAACAGGGACCTGGCGGCCATAACCAGGCGGGACGCGACCATCGCCGGCAGGATCTGGCCGGTCGCCGAGAACTACGCAGCAATGGTTATCCTCGACAACCTGATCGCGTACCTGGGATACGAGGCGATGAAGGACAAGGCAAAAGGGTAAGCCGGACGTGCCGGACGTGCCGGACGAGTCGGACCTGTCCATCTGTCCACTGGGTCCACTTCGTCCATGTGCCGGCCGGCGGCCTCAGTCGGGGGTTAGGCTTCCAGCCTGCCCCGGCGGCCGAAGGCCGCCATTCTGGCTTCTTGCCTTAGAACGTACTGGTGCTCCTGGTCTCCGACCACGCAGTTACGTTGCCCACCGCGTCGCGGGCCCTCACCCGGTAGTTGCAAATCGTCGAAAGCCCGGCCTGGTAGGTGTAGGTGCTTTCCGCCTGCCAGCCGCTGTCGAGGCAGTTTCCCGACACGCAGCCGAAGTAGTACTCGACCGGCGGGTTGTCGGCGTCGGTGGCGTCCACGGCGGCCATGTTGTGGACGTAGGAGCCGCCGTCGAAGGTCTGCTGGGGCGACACCGACCACTGTGCCGGATCCGGCGTCGGCGGCGTCACGTCGTCGGTCGGACCGGGCGGCTCGTTCGGATCGGGCTCGTCCTCGCTGAGGGTGGTCGCCGGCGCGGCGGCCGACCAGTCGGTCTCGTTCTGCCAGACGGATTTGTCGCGTGCCTTTACCCTGTAGGTGTAGGTCGTATCCGGCACCAGGTTGGGATCCACATAGGCGGGGCTGTCCTGCCAGCCGCTGTCGTGGCCGCCGAATGTCAGGCTCTGGAAGTAGTATTCCACGCCGCTTGCATCCAGCGCGGTCGTGGCCGTCATCGATATCGACCTTGAGGAGCTTGCGTAAGGCACGATTGACCAGGTCATCGGATCCGGCGCCGGCGGGGCGATATCGGTCGAATCCACCCCGGTTACGGCGTAGCCTATAAGCGACCAGCCGGTCTCGTTTAGGTTCGCCGAAGTGTCGCGGGCCTTGACCCGGTAGCCGTACTTTTCGCCTCCGGCCAGGCCGGTGTCGATATAGGTCGAGCAGGGATCCCATGGCCGGTCGTGGCAGTTGCCGTAGACGCACTGGAAGTAGTATTCGACCTGGGTTCCGGTGGAATTGTCGGTCGCGTCGGAGGCTATCATCGCAACGGACCCGGAACCGAAGGAAACCGGCGGAACCTGCCAGGTCATCGGATCCGGTTTCGGTGCGACGGTCTCCTCGAGGCTGTAATTGCGCGAGAAGATCGCCTCGTCCCGCAGGTTGACCTTGCCGTCCTCGTTCAGATCGGTGCCGCGGCACCAGTCGGGGAACCGGCAGTCATCGGCCAGCCAGTTCGCCAGCAGTATCGCCATGTCGGCCATGTCCACGTCGCCGTCGAAATCGAAATCGCCGATCAGGTCAGTACCCAAAAGGTAATGGAAACCCAAATCAGCCAGGCCTGAATCGAGCACCAGGTCCGTCCGGGTGGTGTGCCTGTACAGTCCTAATGCGTCGGCTGTGTCGCTTCCGGCGTCCACAGCCGGCGAGAGAACCAGCTGATTGGGATCCGGCGGAAAGACGTCCGGGTTGCTCAGGTAGTAGCAGATGTTCGGCCTTAAGAAATTCGGGTCCCCGCACACGAAATTCGGGTCCGAAAGGACCGTTCCGTCGAGATTGCTGGCATCATCCCAGATCAATACACTTCCGTTTTCAATATAAGCACCGGTTGCGCCATACTGAATGTCGCTGTAAGAAACGTGGACCTCTGCGGGGCTCTTGTCGTACTCGAAGCCGCTTCCCACGGCCAGCTGCCTTCCCCTGTCGGCCGAGTTGCCCCAGATAACGCTGTCGATAACACTCGTTACCGCCTCGTAGGAGCTGTAAAGCCCCCCGCCGTAGCTGTTGGTGAAACCCTCTGAGGTGGCCGCGTTGTCGGCTATGGTGGAATTGGAGATGGTAAGCTGACTGTAGAGGTTGGCCGATACGCCGGCGCCGTCCCTGCCGGCGGTATTCTTGACGATAAGGCAGTTGCTTATTCCAGGAAAGTTCTCGCCTCCCACGTAGACGCCCCCGCCGGACGACTCGGCCTCGTTGAAGCTTATGTCGCAGTCGATCAGCTTTACCGCCGTCCTCCAGAGGTGGACGGCGCCGCCCTTTCCGAGCGTCTCCTCGAGGGCCAGGTTCGGATCGTTGAAGTCGAATATGTCGGAGGCCGCCTCGTTGTAGAGCATGTTGCAGCCGGCGATAACACCGGAATCGTCGTTGGCGAACACCGCCCCTCCGTGGTAGGCGGAATTGGCTATGAAGTCGCAGCCGCGTATGTCGGGGTCGGCGTTGGCGAACTGCATCCCGCCTCCGATCGAGGCCTTGTTCTGCCGCAGGACGCAGTCCGTAAATGTCACCTTTGCGGTGTCCTCGGCGCATATTCCGCCGCCGTGGCCCAGGTACGGGTCGACGTGGTACCTGAAACCGTTGTCGTCATCGTTCGGGTCGTTTTCCGGTTCTGATGCAATGTTGTCCGATATGGTGCAGCCGGTGAAATCCACCGTCGAGCCGCCGGCGCAGTAGACGCCGCCGCCGAAGCTAGGTATCTCATAGCTCACAACCGGTTCGGTTCGTATCCCCATGGTGGGGGAACCTCCTATACCGCTCATTCCGCCATAGGTGCGGTTGCCGCTTATGGTGCAGTCGGTGAAGGCCACCACGCTGTTGGCGTCGCAGTAGACGCCTCCTCCGTAGGCCGAGTACCAGCGGTAGTCTCCGATGTAAGGCGGAAGGTCGATCTTTATCTCGTTGCCCTCCTCGTCGATTCCTAAGATAAACCTCTCCCATACGCTCCAGAGATCCTCCTCGACGAACTCGATTATCAAGCTGTCCGAATGCACGTTATACCACTCGGCCCTGCTCCAGTTGCCGCCGTAGTTAGGCGAGCCGGCGTCAGTACCGTCACCACCGTTGCCGCCGTTTCCGCCGCGGGCTATGTTGTCGACGATCTGGCAGTTTATGAAGCTCGGGGTGCTGCCGATTCCGCAGTACACCGCGCCTCCGCGGGCCCATCCACCCCAGCCTCCGCGGCCGGCGTTCTCCTCGTCGGTGGCGTCCTCGCCGCTGCCGGCGTTAGCGCCGGTGATCGAGTTGTCCCTGATCACGCAGTTCTTTATGACGGGCCCGGCGAGGTCTCTGATATAGATTATACCGCCTGCGGCGCCTCCGCCGTCGAAGCCGTCGGGATGTCCCAGGCCCCTGTCGCCGTCCATGGCGTCGACGACGAACCAGGTGGCGTTTTGGAAGGTAAGGCCGTTGAGAACCGTCCGGGCGTTGTTCTTTCCGGGCTCCAAATAGACCCTGGGGCCGGCGTATTCCGAACCGTCTATGATGGTGGCGGCCACCACCGCCGGATCGTCGGGATTGAGGCTCCTTACGGTCACGGACTTGTTAAGGTGTATCGGGGAGCCCTGGTACACACCGGGGTAGACCACGATCGTGTCGCCGTCCCTGGCGGCGTGGTTGGCGGCGTGTATGTTCGGGTAGTGCCCCTCGAAGCTGCCCCCGACCGACACGACAAGTGTCCGCGGCTGCCCGAAAATCACTGTCACGTCCCTGTCGGTATTCATCACTATGCTGTTGGTCGTTTCCGTAGACACGTCGTTATCGGTTCCGCTCCAGCTTTCGACCCTCCAGGCGGTATCCGGATCGGCTGTAAGTGTCACAACGGTTCCGGCGAAGTAAGTGCCGCCGGCGGGCGTTACCGTGCCGTGGTCGCCGACCACCGTCACCGTCAGCTGGTACTTGACGGCCGCCGAGGCCAGCTTGTTGTGGTAGCCGATGTCCACCTGGCCGGCATCGGGGCTGTCGGCCGGATCGGTGGTATACCCATCGAGGCCTGCGTTGACCGCCGTATCGCTTCCGGCGTCGATCGCCGGACTGAATGACTGGTCGAGGTAAAAACCGCCCAGCGGGCCCGAAACGAAAAGCGGGTCCCCGTCGATGTTGCCGGATGCGCCGGCGATTAGTGCATTTATCGCAGCGGCCCCGGTGACCGTCATGGCCGACTGGGAGTCGTGAAAGTCACCCTGGTAATTATCATGGAACAGGCAGTTTCTCAGCACCGCGTCGCCGCCGCCGTCATCCTCGTAGACCGCGACGCGCTCGGACCTGGTTATGATGCAGTCTGTGATGATCGTGCCGGTGGAGTTGAAGCTCAGGTAGACGCCGCCGCCGGAACCCGATGCGGAATTGTCCTGGAAGGTACAGTTGGCTATCTCCGGTTCGGCGTTGCCGCAGTAGACCGCGCCTCCGTTGACCGCGGCGGCGTTGCCGGTCAGCAGGCAGTTCTTGAGCGTCTGGACGGCGGTGGCCTCCAGGCTGATCCCGCCGCCGCTGCCGAACTGGCCGCCGGCGGTGTTGTCGGTGATCCTGCAGTCCGTCACCTCAATGTCCGTTCCCACACACTTGAAACCGCCGCCGGTGCCGTCGGTCGTGGTGTTTCCACTTATAACACCGCCGTCGATCGTGACCTGACCGTAAGTCAGATACATCGCGCCGCCGGCCTGGGCGGTGTTGTCTATGTAATAGCAGTCGTTCACCGAGCCCGTGAAGTTCTCGCAGAAGAAGCCCCCTCCCCACAGGCCCCGGTTTTGCCTGAAGATGCAGTCGGACAGATTGACATTGCGGTTCGCGCCGCTGAAGATGTCCAGCCCGCCACCGAAGCCGTTGCAGTCGTTGTCGTTGAAAGAGCAGTTCGTCAGCGTGGCGCTGCTCTGGCACTCCATGCCGCCGCCGTCGAAATCGGCGGTGTTGCCCGTGAAAGTGCAGCCGGCCAGGTCGGCCGCGCCGCCGCCGGAAACGTAGACCGCGCCGCCGTAATCCGTCTCGGAGTTGTTGGTGAATACGGTGTCGTCGAAATCCAGTATGCAGCCAGTCTCGCAGTAGACCGCCGAGCCCGTATTGAGCTCGAAACGGCAGCCGTTGAGCCTGAGGTTGTTTCCGAACGCGGCGTATATCCCGCCGCCGGCGAAATACTGCGCCAGTTCCATGCCGGTGAACGCGCTGATCATCGAGACCTTGGCGGTGTTGTTGGTAAAGGCTGTGCCGGAGAAATTGGCGGCGCCGTTTATATCGTAGTAGGCCCCGCCGCCGGAAATCCGGCCGCTGTTGGCTACCTCGCCGTCGATACCGGATGCGGTTCCGCTTTCGCCGAGCTCGTCCTCGGTGAGATCGTCGCCGCTTCCGGGCGATCCGCCGACGCCGGCCAGCCCCTCGGTGGCGAGGTTGTCGCTGATCGTGCAGTCGATAACCACCGGCCGGCTCAAACTGTCGGAGTAGATTCCGCCTCCGAAGCCATCGCCCGCACTCTTGCCGCCGTCGCCGCCCTTGCCCATCTTGCCGTCTTCGCCGTCGTCTCCGTCGCCGCCGTCGCCGCCGTCGCCGCCGACGGCGCCGCGGGCGGTGTTGCCGATGATTACGCACCCGTCGATAACGGGACTGGCGCTGAGACATGCGATTCCGCCGCCGTATCCGTCGCCTTTGGCTTCTCCTCCGATTCCGCCCCACTGGCCGTCCTCAACCTCGATCTCGCATGCCGCCGGGTCAGGATCCTCGCATTTCGGATCCTCAAACGACCAGGTCCCGTCCTCTCCATCGGCTCCCCGGCCGCCCTGAGCGCCCGTTATGGTGCAGCCTTCTATCCTGCACAGCATGATCGTGGGTGAGGCCCCATAGCAGAGTATCCCCCCACCGAAGCCGTCGCCTACGGCGGCTGCGCCCCCGGCTGCCTGCGGGGGGCATGTATCCTCGTCGCACGATATCGGTTCGCCGGGTATAATCCCATCTTCTCCGACAGGACCCGATTCCCAGCCGTTTTTGATTGTAATGCCGATCAACCTGCTGGCCGGCAGTTCGCCGTTATCGAAGACAAAGCCACGAGAGTGGTTGTACTTGCTCCCCTGGCAGTCGATCACCGTGGCGTTGATAACGCCCCAATCCGGATTATTGGGATCGATGTCGCTGGTGACCGTTATCGCCTTGCCCCTGAACCTGAGATTCGTGTTGCCCACGCCCGTATAGGTTCCGGTGTAGCTGTAGGGCGGGCCGGGATTGGCCCCTACCACCACCACGTCGCCGTCATCGGCCGCGTCGATGGCCCTCTGTATGGTCGGATAGGTCCTGGTGGGAACGCGAATGTCGCGGGCAGCGGCCGGTGATGCCGCCAGCAGCGACGCCAACAGGGCGATATAGAGCGATAATCTCATGTCCTGCGTCTCTCAAAACTGTTTCGTCGGCCCCGGAGGCGGCCGGCTTTAATACACTCTAATAACCGGTCTGAAGCGAGCTGACCGCGTCGGCCTCAGCCTCGTCCCGCAGCATTATGGTCGGCTTGACCATGATCAGCAGGATGTCGTGTCCCTTGACCTTGCTGCGGTTGCTGAAGAGCCTGCCGAAAACCGGCACCTTTGAAAGCGCCGGCACACCGGCCTCCCGCTCGGAGTCGCGGCTTATCTTCTGGCCGCCGATCAGAAGCGTGCCGCCGTCGGGCACGCTGACCCTGGTCATTATCTCGGCCACTTCGGAAACCGGTATCTCGATCGGGAATGTATCGCCGCCCGCAACCGAGGGTATGTCCTGTATCCTGAAATCAGACTGGGTAAAACTGGTCGTAATGCGAAGCAGCACGTATTTCTTGTCATTGCTTATGGTCGGCGTTACGTTGAGGACCACACCGTCGAATATGGTGGCGATCTGCGGGTCGGCGATGACCCTTACCGGCTGGTCCTCGCCGGCGGTGGTAATGTCCTCGAAGTCGTAGTCCGATATGTAGTCCCTTTCCTTTTCGATCCTTATCGCCGCCGACTCGCCGCTGAGAACCGCCACCCTGGGGGCGGTCAGCGATTTGGTGTCCTCGCGGGTCTGGGTGGCGCGGATCAGGAAGCTGGCCTGCAGATCGTCGAGTATGGTACCGTAACCGCCGCTTATCGTCGAGGCGATGTCGCCGGCGGCACCGACCATGCCGAAGTGATTCTGCTGGAAGTCTATCACGCTCCACTTGCCGCCGACATTGTTAAACCTGAAGTCCACGTCCAGGCCGATATCCTCGAGGAAATCCTCGCTGACCGAAAGGAACCTGGCCTCGATGGCGACCTGCCTGTCCAGGCCGAGGGCCTTTCGAAGGTCCTCGATGACCTGCTTTATTATCTCGTGGTTCGCCGGGGTCTGCTTGATGATCAGGCTTCGGGGCGGATTGCCGTAGGGCCTTACGGTACCCTCGCCGCCGGCGTCATACCAGCTCTCCGGATCGACGCTCTCCCATATGATCTGAACGATGTCGTCGGCCATGAACCAGGTCCGCTGTTCCCCCAGAAGGTCGCCGCCCATGCCGCCCATGCCGCCCATGCCGCCGCCGTAGCCGCCGCCCATGCCGCCGCCGTAGCCGCCGCCCATGCCGCCCATGCCGCCGGCAGTCACATCAAAGGAAAATGACGCCGCGGCGCTTAGCAGTTCGCTGACGTCATAAACAACCGTTACCATCTCCTCCGGCAGCGACTCGGCGGTGGCAACGGTGATCACGCCCTTGCTGACCACATAGTCCAGTTCCACCAGGCCGCCGGCGACCGACTCCAGAAGCAGTTCCAGACCCTTGCCGAGCTGGATGGCCGGAACGGCGTCCATGTTGATAGGCGAGTTCTTATCGATGTCGGCGTTGTCCAGCAGGTCCCGCCACAGAACCACTACGGTAAGGGGCGGATCCACCGAGTGCTTGAGTTCCTCCATGGCCTCGCTGAAGGGCATCTCCGGGCTGAATGCCGAAAGATCGACCGTTTTCTCCAGTTGCCTGTAGACCGCCACGTTCGCCGGATCCTGGCCTATCGCCTCCTCGGGCTTGCGCCTGGCGGAGATCTCACGCCAGTTCTTCGGGTAGCTCAGTTCATCGGCATAGGGGATCATGGACTCGTCGGCGTCGAGCAGCACCTCAAACCGCTCCTCATCGGCCTCCTTCTGAACCTCCAGCTGCCGGCGAAAACTCACAGTATCATCGAGGGTCTGCTTCAACACCAGTGCTTTGTCGTGCTGGGGCTCTATCGCTATAAGGCTCTCAAGCTGCGCTATGGCCTCTTCGTACCTCTGCTGCTTCTGGTAGGCGAGGGCGTTTTCCCACAGCTCGGCGATCCTTTTCTGCCTGTCGGCTTCGGTTTGCTCCCGATACCGGCGCTGGGCCTCAATCGCCTCGGCCAGCCTTTCCTTTTCCCGGGCCTTTTCCGCTACCGACCGTGCTTCAGCGATCCTGGCTTCAAGGCGGTTCAGCAACTTGTTGTAATGTTCGTACAGTTCTTCGCCCAGATGCAGGCGGTTACGTTCCACAACGCGTTCAGCCCTTGATGCCGCTTGAGCCGCCTGCTCAAAATTACCGGCGGAGATATGCTCTTCGGCCGCCGACACCGCCTCGTTGACTACGGCGCGGGTATGACCGCGAAGTATGCTTTGCTTTTTCTTGACGACGTCTATATAGGTTTTTTCACCGGCCTGGGCTGAAGCATCACCCGTCGCGGCGGCAGGTTCTTCGGCGAAAGCTTCGGATTCAGTTGTTTTGCCCGCTTCGTCTGCCCCGACCTTAGCAGGTCCGACGGCGGCGGCGGCCGTAAGGGGCCTATCGTTTTCCTCAGCGTTTCGGACGGCATCATTGTCGTCGGTGGCTTGGCCCGCCAGATCGAGCCATTCATCGAGCTTGCTTCGTTCACCTGCGGTGAGGTATTCGGCGTAGTTCCGCGCCCGCCGGAAAGACCGCTCGGCCGCGTCATACAATCCCCTCCGGTATTGCTCTTCCCCGATCCGAATCCAGTCCTGGGCCACCCGCCTGACTATTTTTTCCTTTTCGGATTCCGCGGCACTAAGCGTGCCGGTGCCGTTCAAAACAGCAAAAACCCCGAAAAACAACAGCGCGCAGAAAAACATGCGCTTACGGCCGGCATCATTTTTGAAACAATTAAACGCCTTCAAAATCAAGCCTCCTCGACACGGCGGACAGAACCCGCGACCCTGCTCACACACACCCTGCTTCCTCGGTGAGGTTATTCCTCATAGTGATTATTTTAGGCTTTCAAGGCGTATTCTGCAAGAGAAAAATAGAAGCACGGTCCATCGCCCTATAATATCGCAGCTGGGGTTGAAAGGGGCCAAAAAGCGGGTAAATCAGAAGCCTGAAGCCCAAAATCGCAATGACATGGACGACATGGACGATGTGGACGACATGGACGACATGATCCTGTCAATTTCGTCCATTGAGTCCACTTCGTCCACTTAGTCCATTTCACCCGGGCAACTGCCGTTGCCCCCTCCTTGTTTACCTCTTATCCGTCAGCGCCTGGCTCTGCCGCAGCCCCACCTCCTCAATCAGGCGGTTCAGCTGCTCGTGATACAGGCTGAAGGAGTCCGCCGTTAGGTGCATCTCGTTGGACTCCACCGCAAGCACCGCGCCTCGCAAAACGTCCATTGCCTGTTCCAGCCTGCCGCGTTCGATGTGGCGGCGGGCCTTTTCCAGAGCGTCTTCAACCAGGGCGCGAGTGTGGTGACGTATGAGAATGGTTCTGCGATCGGGCTCCTCGACAACCGGCTCGACAGTCGGCAGCCGCCGTCGGGCTGCCACGTCATCCTGCACAACAGGCCCTTCTGACGGACCGGCCTCGGCGGCGGCAACGTCTGTTGCATTAGATTTCTCAAACGAATCAACCGCGGAATCAATATCACCGACGGAGAGACGTTCAGATTCGTGCGGCGGCGATTCAACAACTAAAGGGGACGAAACGTCAGGTACGTCGGCGAAAATCAGATCGATCTCAGCCAAGCACTGCCTGGCCTCCGGGATGCGGCCGTTGCGATAATGCTCGACACACCGCCTGTGGATATCATTTATCTTTTCGACGCGGTCGTCGATCCGGCCGTTAACGGCCGCCAGCCGCTTCCGGACCCGCTGCTTCTCAGCAGCCGTGAGGAACTCGCTGGCTTCGAGAGCCTGCAGAAAACTCCTGGCCTCGAACATGCTGTCCTGTTCGATCAAACTGTCAGCAGTTTCGAAATCGGATTCCAGACGCTGTCTCGCCTCACTATACTGCCGGGTCTTGGCCAGAAGTTTCTCAATTCGTTTGTTCTGCTCGTCGGTCAGAGCCCGGCCGTAGCTTTTTGCCTGTTGTAAAGACCCTGCCGCGGCCTCATAGTAGCCTCGGCGAAGCTGCTCAGTCCCTATGCGGATCCAGTCCTCGGCCACCTCCCTCACAGCATCGTTTTTGCCGGCGGGCCGGGCCGAACCGAAAATAGCGCCGAAAGCAACGGCCTGGAAGAGAAACAACACCACGATCGCACATGGAACAGGGCGGTTCATATACATCGTCCTCATCTTTAGAGCGTATAAAATCACTCGCCGCGAAAACACTCTTGTATTATTATTGCAGGTAAGCCGGTTTGTCCACGGAAAAACCAAAGGAAAAACCAAAGGGGTCAGGTGTTTAGGGCGTGTTGCTCAAATGGCTTTGATGCCAAATTGCTTGAATTTTCGTTCGCTTCAAGGCGAAAAACGAAGCAAAAGCTATTCTTTTGCGAGGCTTTTCAACGCCGAAGCGGGCAAAAAGGCAAGTGATTTCGCTCGAATGCATTTGGGCAACAGGCCCTTTATTATTGACATTCGCTATATTCTCATAAAACGGTAAGAGCGGCAAGGATGGTAATGTCAATAATAAACACCCGACCCCTTCGCCGTACAAGGCCGCCGCAATGAGCAATAATGGCTTGATCCACGACCCCGGCGGGACCGCGGCCGCCGGTTCGCCGCGGGCCGAACGCGGATGTGACAACTGTCTGGCGCTGGCCGTGGAAACGTCCTCACTTACCGGTTCCGCGGCGTTGGCCATAGGACAGCGAATAATAGCGAGCCGACGGCTTTCGGGGCCGCTCAGGCATAACGCCGAACTTTTCGAAGCGGTTTTCGGCCTGCTCGACGCCGCCGGCCGCGCACCGTCTCGGATACAACATGTTTATATATCCGCCGGTCCCGGCAGCTTTACAGGACTCCGCATCGCCGTGACCATGGCCAAGATGATGTCCCTTGCATGCTCCGCACGGATAGTCGCAGTCGATTCCCTCGATGTGGTTGCGGCCAACGTGATCGGTGCCGATCGGTTCTCCGATGCCGCAAGCCGGATCGCCGTGCTCGTCGACGCCCGCCGCGGCTACTTCTACGCGGCGGTTTATGAAAAACGCGGCGCATCGACATCACACGAGAAGAACGCCGCTGAAGGCACCGTTTTACCCTCAGCGGGCTGGGGGAAAACCGCGGGCAACCTCGTCGTAACCCGGGATGAATTTGTCGGCAAATTCGTCCGGGCAAAGGCCCCGCTGTGGCTCCTCGGTGAGGCCCTGATCCGGAACAAGAACAGTTTTACCACGGAAGGAGCGAAGTTTCTCGACCGCCGCCTTTGGGAACCCTCGGCGGAGAAAGTCCACCTGTTGGGCCGCCGCAAAGCGATGGCGGGACTGTTTGTCGACCCAGCGAGCCTGCAGCCAATCTACATGTGCCGGCCTCCGCGGGCCCTTGGCCCGCAGAGCAGGTGAGCAGGGGATCAGGTGAGCAGGTGAGGAAACGGAACTGTTTGGGAAACAACGTTACATTTGGCGCAAATACAGCTCATTTGCGGTCTACTGCTCAACTGTTCAACTTTCAAGAAGCGGGCCTTCAGCCCGCAGAGCGGCACATGGCACTGACGGACCAAATGGACGACATGGACCCAATGGACGAAGTGGACGACATGGACATCCTTGTTGTCGATTGAGTCCATTAAGTCCACTTAATCCACATCGTCCACGCCGTCCACGCCGTTGCTCCTGCCGACCGTTTGGCCAGCCGACTGTCAACTTGACGGAAAAACACGCCCCTTTCGGTGCCAATATTACATGGCAGCTCCGGCCCGGCCGGGCCGGCCGATCAGCCGACAGGCCTATCGTGTTTGCGCAAGCCTTTACAAAACAAGGCTTTAGTGTGAGCCCTTGAGAAACACGCTGAAAAAGGCAAAATTGGTATCCGGTTTGCTCAACTACGGACGGTCGGTTTGTGCAGTCAATTTGATAGGAGAAAGCTGATTATGGCGGTCAAGGAACTGGCATTCAATTCACAGGCAAGAGAGGCGCTTTTGGCCGGGGTGGAGAAGCTCGCCGCGGCCGTCAGGGCTACACTGGGACCCAGGGGCAGGAACGCTGTGCTCGACAAGAGTTGGGGAGGGCCAACGGTGACCAAAGACGGGGTGACCGTGGCCGAGGAGATCGAGCTGTCCGACAAGCGCCAGAACCTTGGGGCAAAACTGGTAAAGGAAGCGGCCAGCAAAACCTCGAAGGCAGCCGGAGACGGCACAACTACGGCAACCGTTCTGGCTGAGGCCCTGTTCAAGGAAGCCTACAGGCTGGTGACGGCCGGCGCGGACGCCATGGCGATTTGCCGGGGCATGCACAAGGCCGCCGTGGCCGTAACGGACAAGCTCGCGACCCTTTCAAGACCGGTGGAAGCCACCAAGGCAACTGACATAGTGAATATAGCCTCGGTGTCCTCCAACAATGACGTCGAGATCGGCAAGACCATGGCCGAGGCTTTCAAAAAGGTGGGCAAGGACGGGGTAATAACCGTAGAAGAAGGCAAGGGCCTGTCTACAACCGTTGACTTCGTCGAAGGCATGCAGTTCGACCGGGGCTACCTTTCGCCTCACTTCGCAACCGACTCCGAAAAGATGACCTGCGAACTCGACAAACCATACGTCCTGATCTACGAGGACAAGATCAGTTCCGTTGCAAAGCTGCTCCCGCTGCTCGAAAAGGTTGCCAAGAGCAAAAAGCCCCTGCTGATCATAGCCGAGGACGTAGAGAGCGAGGCACTGGCCACTCTGGTGGTAAACAAAATCAAGGGCATACTGCAGGTTGCGGCCGTCAAGGCCCCGGGCTACGGCGACCGCCGCAAGGCGATGCTGGGCGATATAGCCATACTGACCGGTGCCGAACCCATATTCAAGGATCTCGGCATCGAACTTGACAGCGTAGCCCCGAAGCAGCTTGGACGGGCCAGGAAAGTCACTATCGACAACGACAACACAATCATAGTCGAGGGCGCCGGCAGCCCGGAGGCGGTAAGCGGCAGGATAAAGCAGATACAGAGCGAGATCGACGCCACCACAAGCGACTACGACCGGGAGAAACTGCAGGAGCGGCTGGCCAGGCTTACCGGTGGCGTGGCCCAAATAAACGTCGGCGCCGCCAGCGAGGCCCAAATGAAGGAAATCAAGGCCCGTACTGAAGACGCTCTGCACGCTACCAGAGCTGCAATAGATGAGGGTATTGTGCCTGGCGGCGGCGTGGCGCTTATCCGTTGCATAGACGCGGTCGAAAAACTCAAGCTCGAAGGTGACGAGCAGGCGGGTGCCGAGATACTCGCCAAGGCACTGACAATGCCCTGCCACTATATCGCCGATAACGCCGGCTCCGTACCCAACATTGTGGTGAGCAAGGTTCGCCAGGGCAAGGGCGGCTTCGGCTACAACGCCGATAAGGACACATACGAGGATCTTCTCGAGGCCGGCGTGATCGATCCCTGCAAGGTAACGCGCATCGCCCTGCAAACAGCCGTGAGCGTCGCGGGACTTTTGCTTACCACCGACTGCCTGGTTACTGAAAAGCCCAAAGAAAACGAACAATCACCGCAAGGCGCACCCGGCGGTGGAATGGGCGGCATGGGAGGAATGGG
>Ga0180433_10002461_pt1 | contig 28546 bp, 29 predicted proteins | sample SS_ome_8_FD_132980 | JGI IMG/M metagenome (GOLD analysis project Ga0180433, IMG submission 132980) | Hypersaline lake sediment archaeal communities from the Salton Sea, California, USA - SS_1_D_1 metaG | ecosystem: Environmental > Aquatic > Non-marine Saline and Alkaline > Hypersaline >... | reverse complement strand
GTTGGCGATAATGTTGGTGATGTAGCAGGTATGGGTGCTGATTTGTTTGAGTCCTATGTTGATTCAATTATTGCAACAATGGCATTAGGAGCGGTTATTGGTGGATTTGCAATAAGTGAATATGGGGAAAATGCAATAATTCTCCCGCTTTTAATTGCTGGTATGGGTATTTTCGCATCGATTATTAGTACATTACTTATTTTTGTAGGGAGAGGGGAAAATATTTATTCAGCATTACGAAACACATTATTTTTAAGCACTATATTGACAGCAATATTTGGAGGATTTATTACTTGGTATACAATTGGTAGTTTCGATCCATTTTATGCAATGCTTGCTGGACTTATAGCTGGAATAATAATAGGCTTAACTACAGAATATTTCACATCAGAAAAAAATAAACCAGCGCAAAATATTGCAAAATCATCAGAAACAGGTCCCGCAACAGTAATTATACAAGGTTTAGTAACCGGTATGATGAGTACTGTAATTCCTATTATTGCAGTAGTTGTAGCGATGCTTGTAGCATATTGGTTTGCTGATTTTTATGGAGTGGCAATTTCTGCAGTGGGTATGCTTAGTATTTTAGGAGTGTCTTTAGCAACTGATTGTTATGGACCTGTAGCAGATAATGCTCAAGGAATTGCAGAAATGGCTGGAATGGGTAAAGAGGTAAGAGAAAGAACTGAATCATTAGATGCAGTAGGTAATACCACAGCAGCCATGGGAAAGGGTTTTGCAATTGGTTCAGCAGCAATTACCTCTTTGGCACTTATTTTTACATATATTATCTCTGCAGAACAAATTGCTGCTGATATTGGGAAAAATATTGTAATGGGTGATTTACTTAGTCTTCAAAATCCCCAATTGATTTCAGGTATCTTTATTGGTGCAATGCTTCCTTTTGTTTTTACTGCTCTTACTATGGGTGCAGTGGGAAAAGCAGCATATGCAATGGTAGAAGAAGTTAGATATCAATTTAAAAAGTTCAATTTATTAAAAAGCGACAAGAATAAACCAGATTATGCGCGCTGTGTTAAAATCAGTACAAATAGAGCATTAAAAGAAATGATTTTACCAAGTTTAATGGCTGTTATATCACCAATAGTAGTTGGTCTTGTATTAGGTTTACATGGACTTGGCGGTCTATTAATAGGTTCTATCTCAACTGGATTTTTACTAGCAATATTCTTGGCTAATTCAGGAGGCGCATGGGATAATGCTAAAAAATATATCGAATCAGGGAATTTAGGGGGAAAAGGTTCCGATGCCCATAAAGCAACGGTTATTGGTGATACGGTTGGAGATCCCTGCAAAGATACATCAGGTCCCTCTCTTAATATATTAATAAAGTTAATGTCAATTGTTTCTTTGGTATTTCTTCCATTGTTTATTATCTTTAGTTAGTTTAATTCGAAATTATAAAATAATGAGTTTGAATTACTGAAAAAATGGAGGTATAGATAGTTATGATAAAAGAATTCGAAGAAGGAGAAATTAAAATAAAAATTGATTATGACAAATGCAATGGTTCTGGAGAATGCGTCACAGCTTGCCCAGTTGAAATATTTGAATTAAAGGACGAAAAAGCAATTGCAAAAAATGTTGGTGAATGTATCGAATGTTGCGCTTGTGTAAATGCATGTCCAACAGAGGCAATAGAACATAGTAGTTGTTAAAAATTAAGATTATTATAATTTCTTAAAAACTATTTATGCAAAAAATTTTCAAATTTTGGTTTATTGGTATATTTATTCTTGCAATAATAGCATCTTTTATTGTTGGAGTTGAATCTACAATATTTGGTTTGCTTCTCTTGCCTTTAATTATTGTTTTAGGTGTAATTATTGTTTTAGGTTATCTGAAAAAATAATTTAAAAATAAAATAAAAAAGAAAAATTACTAATCTATTACATACAAATTTCTATATATGTTTGTTATATTCAATGATTGGTGGTTGATTGGTAGATATTACTACTAATATCGCGGGTATAAAAATAGAAAATCCTACAATCCTAGCATCTGGGATAATGGATGAAGATGCTGGTAGTATTCAAAGAATAATTGATAATGGTGCTGGTGCAATTGTAACTAAATCAATTGGCAGTATTTCTCGTGGGGGTTATCCAAATCCAACTTTGATAGAATTGGATCATGGTATTTTAAATGCAATGGGATTACCTAATCCTGGAATAGATGATTTCGGAAAAGAAATCAAATTATTGACTTTATCAAAAAAACCTATTATTGGGAGTATATTTGCAGGAAATATTGATGAATTTATTAATTTAGCTAACAAGATGCAAAATTATGGAGTGTCTGCTGTAGAATTAAACCTAAGTTGTCCACATGCAAAACACTATGGTTTAGAACTTGGTTGCGATTCTAATTTAGTAAGAAAAATTACATCTTCTGTAAAAAAAAGCGTTAAAATACCCGTTTTTGTTAAATTATCTCCAAATGTTACTAACATTGTTGAGATTGCAAAATCCGCTCAAGAGGGAAATGCGGATGCAATAGTTGCTATTAATACTGTTAAAGCAATGAAAATAGATATTGATATAGGAAAACCTGTATTATCAAATAAAATAGGTGGTTATTCAGGTGAAGCAATAAAACCTATAGGGGTTCGTTGTGTTTATGAATTATCAGCAAATATTGATATTCCAATCATTGGAGTCGGTGGAATTAAAACTGGAGAAGATGTTATTGAATATCTGATGGCAGGAGCCTCTGCAGTTCAAATTGGCTCTGGAATTTATTATAGAGGTACTGAAATATTTGGAAAGCTGAATAAGGAAATTATTGATTGGATGGAATTACATTCATATGTAAAATTAAAAGATATAATTGGGGTTTCTCATACATGAATTATCCAAAAATAACCGAGGTTCTTGAAAATAAACGAGAAGCAAAAGATGTAAAAACATTAACTTTTAAAAACTTATTTCAAACAATTCCTGGCCAATTCTATATGATTTGGATTCCTGAAATAGATGAAATACCCATGAGTGTATCCTATATAGCCGAAGAAATTAAAGGTTTTACATATAGAAATATTGGAGAAGCTACCAACGCTTTGTATAATTTAAAAAAAGGAGATAAAATAGGCATTCGAGGGCCATATGGAAATGGATTTGAAATCATAGGTAATCACATTCTATTTGTTGGAGGAGGAACAGGTATTGCAATGTTGGCTCCAGCAATTGAAGAAGCAATAATAAAAAACATTAGAACTACCTTAATTATTGGTGTAAAAACAAAAAGTGAATTGTTTTTTGAAAAAAGATTAAAAGTTAATGGAAATGAAGTAATAATTACTTCTGATGATGGCTCTATTGGAGAAAAAGGATTTGCCTCTGATGTTGCAAGAAAAATAATTGAAAATGACGGTATTGATTCAGTTATAACTTGCGGTCCAGAGCTTATGATGAAGAAATTATTAAATTATTGTGAGAATATTTCTTTTCAGGCTTCTTTAGAAAGATTTATGAAATGTGCAATGGGATTATGCGGTCAATGTTGTATTGGAAGAGGTATTAGAGTATGCAAAGAGGGTCCAATTTTTAATGGAGAATTGTTGAAGAATATTGATGATTTTGGTAAGTATAAAAGAGATGCTTCAGGTAAGAAAATATATTTTTAGGAGGAATTATGCAATTAAATAAAATGTTTTATTTTTTTGCAATTCTAATTGTTATAATTATTGTTATCCTATCCTTTTCAATTGTTGCAATAATGACTCCAATCTCCAATGATTGGGCAATAAAAGTAACTCAGATTGATAGGTTACATGAACTTGGATACTATGGTAATAATGTAACTATAGGAATAATCGATACTGGTTTAGATATAAATCACCAAGATTTTAATAAAAATTCATTCATAGCTTGGAATGATAGTATCAATAGCAATCAAGATTATTACGATGATGAGGACCATGGAACACATATTTGCGGTATATTAGCTTCAAAGAGTTCTATTCAAGGTATATATTCAGGAGTAAAACTACAAGGCGTTTCACATGATTCAGAATTCATTATTGTTAAGGCAATTCCGCAAAATCAATATCTGTTTGGTGGTGGAAACGATAGTATAATTTCTGAGAGTATAGACTTTTGTATTGAGAATGAAGTTGACATTATTTTAATATCCTTAGGTCCCATACCTGAGAATTGTGATTTTAGTAAAAATAATTTAACTATGGAATCAATTAACCGAGCGATAAAAAAGGGGATATTTATTGTTGTTCCTTCAGGTAATGATGGACAATATGATGATGGAGATGTTTGCTTTCCAGGAATCATTGACAATGTAATTTCTGTTGGTGCTATGTCTAAAGGTAATTCAATAATGTCATTTAGTTCAAAGGGTCACCAATACCCAAATAATCTTCATCCAAATAAAAAACCTGAATTAGTTGCACCTGGTGATCAAATTGTTTCTACTAGAATACACGGTGCATATGGTGAAATCAGTGGTACATCTCAAGCTGCAGCATATGTTACTGGCATTATTGCATTATTGCTTGATGCTTATCCTGAGTTTAAACAAGATGGAATTAAAAACGAAAATGAATCAACCATACAACTCTTCAAAGATACTCTTGCTATGACTGCGAAAAAAATTGGAAACTTAATGAATAATAATGATGAAATGAGTCATGATGACTTGTATGGTTATGGTTTAATACAAGCATATGATGCATATAAAGAATTAGCAAAGTATTAGTGGTGTTTAATAATGGTTGTTTTTAGTAATGAAATTCCAATAAAAACAAAGGGTGAAACAGATATTATTGATATAACAGATGACATACAAAAATCCATTAATAAATCAAAAATTAATAATGGAATTGCTTGTGTGTACGTAGGTGGATCTACTGGGACAATAACTACCATTGAATATGAACCAGGTTTAATGAAAGATCTTCCAAAAGCATTAGAAAAAATAGCTCCTAAAAATATTTATTATAATCATCATGAAACATGGCATGATGATAACGGACATTCTCACGTTAGAGCAACAATAATGGGTCCAAGTCTTAGTGTTCCTATAATTAATGGTAAGATAATTCATGGAACATGGCAACAAATTGTTTTTGTCGAACATGATACTCGACCAAGAAATAGAAATATTATTTTACAAATAGTTGGAGAATAATTTTAAAAATCAAAATCTACCATTTATTGTGATGAATTCTATTATAATCAAACCTTTCACTTGGACTTTTATTTTCTCTAGGATAACCTAATGCAATTAGTGATAAAGGTATAATATTTTCAGGTAGATTTAATAATTTTTTAGTTTTTATAATTCTATCTTCTTTAGGATATATACCTAACCAACAAGCACCAACACCTTGAGAATGGGCCGCAATTAAAATATTTTCAGTTGCAGCTGAACAGTCCAACATCCAATATCCTACAAATTTTTCAAGATTTAAATCCCCACAGACTAATATTGCTTTATCAGCATCTTTCAACATTGATGCATGAGCATGAAATTTTTCTATCTCCAGTAATAGTTCTTTATTATCGATTATTATAAAATGCCAAGGTTGTTGATTCCCAGCAGATGGAGCACAAAATCCTGCTTTTAAAAATAATTTTATCATATCCTGAGAAATAGGTTTATCTGAATATTTTCTAATACTCCTTCTATTTAAAATTGCTTCTATAGCATCCATTGTATACCACAATAATTGTAGGGTATATTGGATATATAAAAATTTTTGGGGAAAGAGGAAGAAAGGAAGATAAGAATACTTAGGGGATTGTAATATGAAAGGAAAACATCCTTTCCTCCTGTTCCTCTCTTCAGCATATTACTATATGAATAAGTAATATATAAATATTTCCTTAAATAATTGTTTTTTGAAACATTTGTATCATAATTATAGGTGATATTATTTATACTTTTTGATAGAATTATATTTAATTTAAGTAGAAAATTTTATTTTTTCATTATGTATTTATCTTAAAACTCTTATGATTAAGTCTATAATATTTGATTGGGGTGGGGTTTTAATTGAGTCCCCTTCTCACAAAATTATCTCATATTGTGCAAATTATCTAAATGTCTCATACAATAGTATGTATGAAGAATATAGAAAATATAAACCGATTTTTCAAAAGGGATTAATTACTGATAATATGCTATGGGAAAAAATTTGTAACGAATTAACCTTGAAAATTCCCAGAATAAACTCCTTATGGAAGGAAGCATTTAAGGCAGCTTATAATGAAAGGAAAAAAGTATTTTCTGTTGTTAAAAAATTAAAAGAAGATGGTTTTAAGATTGGATTTTTATCCAATACAGAACTACCTTCTGTAGAGTTTTTTAAGGAACTGGATTATAATCTATTTGATATTCTAGTATTTTCTTGTTTTGAAGGTGTTAGAAAACCGGAGTTAAAAATATATGATATTATCGTTAGTAAATTATCGTTAAATCCCAATGAAATTTTATTTATTGATGATAGGATAGAAAATATTTTAGCTGCAAATCAAATTGGAATAAATACTATACAATATAAAGATTTTAATAAATTTTATAATGAATTAAATAAGTCAATAGAATTAAAATAATTTTCAATATTTATTTTTTAAATTTAATTAAAAAATGTGTAATGTTGTTGTTTATATATATATTTTTTAGGTAAAACCAAAAAATTTATAAATGATACTTGTATACATGCCACAAATTAACAATATATAAAAATGTGATAGTAATGAAAAAAATTAAATTCAAAAATAAAATGATGTGTATAAGTATAATAGTCCTTTTTATTATTGTTCTTTCCACTGTAACTTCAGTAATAGGTTTTCAAACTTTTAATATTAGTAAAAAAAATTATTCTCCTCTTTTTAGAATCAAAAGTATTAAAATATACAATCAAGAAACCATAAATAATTTAAAAATTGATTATCTTGGAAAAAATTCGAATAAATTCATTCCTTTTTCAATAAAAAACAATACTTTGTTCTTATTTAGAGAAATTGTAGATGGAATATCTAAAATGAACGATATTAATTTTAAAAAATTTTTAGATGAAACAACTAATTCATTAAAAATTAGTAAAGAAGTAAATGAAAAATATCTTCCAAAAATTAAAGAAATTTTTATTTTTATAAAAGAGAATCCTAATGAAGCAAAAAAATTTCCATTTAAGTTTAAACAGCATTCTTATACTTTAGATTGTCCTCCACCAACATTTTCTAGTTATCCTAGAATTTGTTTTTCTGTTTTTGTATTTCTTTTTATTGCAGTCTTAACAATACCGATATGGATACCGATATATCTAGCTTTTATGTTTCTAAAAGACATAGATGAAAATATTTCTTGTAATTTTATAACCTCAAATGAAGTGAATAAGATAATATAAATTTGCTTAGCTAAAAAAACATTTATTAACAAGATTTCATTATGTAAAATCAGCCGAGGGGGAATTAAAAATGTTAAAATGTATGGAATGTAGTTATACCACTGAGGATGAACACCAAAAATATTGTCCTTATGATGGATGTGAATTAGTTGAATCAACTGAAATAACTAAAAATTTAGAAAAACCAGTTGAAGAATATTAAAAATATTATAAATCGGGTTAGAAACCCGATTTATTTTTAAAAATATATCAGTTAAATACTTCAATTACTAGTTTTTGAAGAACAGGAAATCGTTCTGCTAATTTTTCTAAAGCTTCACTGTCAAAGTTTTTCTTTAACCTTTCATATGTGTATGATCTTATTGGTTTTACACTAGATGTTGGATTCTGTGAAATATAATCTATTGCCTCTGTTCCAGACAATGTCTTGAATTCTTTTATTTCACCTTTATTTTCACATATTCCATTATCAGAAACTGCACGAACCCAATATGTTGTACCAATATTAAGTCCTGATACTGAAGCTGTAAAAGGTCCTGTAGTATTCATAGTCTGAGGTGTTGTACTTTCGTCCAGGTTATTTGGATTATCGTCTCCATATTCAAACCAAACATCACATTCTGCAGGTCCACCAAGATGCCATAAAGTACCGTGATATAATGCTGAATCCATTGTAATATCAGTGGGTAAATAAGTTTCGACAACTGGCATACCCGGAGTAACTTTGAATTTTAGTCCAACCCATATATCTGCATCATTTTGAGCTATTGTGCGGTAATAGTATGTTTTACAGCTATCCAAATCAGATATTACTGCATTAAAATCACCCGTTGATGTCATAGTTTGGGGTTCTGTTTCTTCACCTAAATAATTTTCATCTTCACCATATTCAAACCAAACATCGCATGTTGATGCTCCACCCAAATGGGTTAAATGTCCATTTAAAGTAGCTGAGGTTATTCCAATGTTCGATGCATTATCAGTCCATACTCTAGGTCCACCAGGTATAAATGTTGCATCTGCACCAACTCTAATTATACTTTGTTGACCTTGGTATTCTCCGACTGCTCGATAGTGATATTCAGTAGTTCTAGTGAGATTTCCAATATTGACAGAAAAATAATTTAGAGAATCATAATTGTCTGCCTCGACTCTATAGTCGTAGTTCTCCCAATCATCATGAGATTCAGTATCATAAACAAACCATGCATTCCAATTATGGAAATTCTCAGATAATGTTAAATGGCCCCAAATTCTTACTTCTGTACCTTCAGTATTTTGATGGTCCCAGCCCCATGTAGTAATAGCATTTGCGCCAATACAACCAGACAACGATGTTATAGCTATTAAGATTGGTACTATTACTAAAATTATCAATTTCTTATTCTTCATATTTAACCTCCTATTATTTTTATTATAAATAATAATAGAATTTCTTTATTTAAATATTCTTATGTGTATAGTATTTGATGGTTAATAAATAAAACATTTTAACTTTACTAATCTCTTATTCCATCAGTAGTAACAGTAAAAACAGCTTCACCTTCTGCTAAATGAGGAGAATCAATTAATCTAGCGATTCTTTTCCCACCTTTACTTTTTCTAAGATATATTCTAAATGTGGCAGTATGACCTACAATATGCCCTCCGATTGGTCGTGTAGGATCGCCAAAAAACGCATCAGGTTTTGAAGAAACTTGATTAGTAACCAATACAACTCCATTGTACAAATCTCCCCATCTCAAAAGATCATGCATATGTTTATTCAATTTTTGCTGTCGATCTGCAAGCGCTCCTCTTCCAACAAATTCAGCTCGAAAGTGTGATGTTAAAGAGTCAACAACTAAAAGTCTTGCCGGAAATTCCTTGGAAAGTTCGTTAACTTTGTCTACAAGTAGCATTTGATGACTTGAATTATAAGCTCTAGCAACATGTATTTTACTAAGAACTTCATCAGCATCTAATTCATAAGCTTCAGCCATTTGTTTTATTCGATCAGGTCGAAAGGTGTTTTCTGTATCTATATAAAATACATGACTGCCCAATCCGCCCCTTTCCCCTGGTAATTGCACATTAACACACATCTGATGAACAATTTGTGTTTTCCCTGACCCAAATTCACCAAAAAATTCTGTTATTGCTTGAGATTCAAAACCACTTCCTCCTAATAGTTCATTGAAACTTTTAGAGCTAGTAGAAATATAACCTATTTTAAGACGGCGTTCTAATAAAGCAGTACCTGTTTCAAAATTACCTACATCCGCTGTTTTTCTTGCAGCTTGAATGATTTTCAATGCTGTTGTTTCACCAATTTCGATCAAATCTGATAGTTCCTTTGGGGAGGATACTGCAATACTCATCATATCTGAAAAACCTGAATCAGTTAATTTTTCAGCAATTGCTGGACCAACACCTGGTAAATCTATTATCTTATCTTTTCCCATAAAGCTCCCTTATCTGAAAAGTACTTTTTGTTTATATAATTGTTCTTTGGTTAATTGTAAGTATAAAAAAAATGTTTATTACATTATCCTTTCTATCATCTCTAAAACAAAACCACTATCATCAATAGTATATCTTGCAATTCCAATTTTTTTTGCATAATTACGCATTTTTTTAACAGATAGAAAACGTTCAAATGATGAACCCTTTTGAACTACATCTAATTCTAAAACACAGTCAGCAAGTCCTTCCATTTTTCTTTCAAATAATTCTCCATGAATTCCTTTTGTCATAACTATTAGTAAGGCACCTCTTTTTTTTAGGTTACTTACCTTGGATGCATAAATCGTCTTTAATACGTCTTCCTGATTGTATTGACTCATAAAAAAATCTAATGAATTAATGATTATAACATGTTTATCTTCAACATGTTTAACATTATTTGATAATATTGCCAAAAAATCCTCATCAACCTTGGATGAACTAGGCATTCCTTGAGAGCCAATTTCAATTAGTTCTTTTAAATTTAGCTTTGTTCTTTGATGATAGATATTTACCCTTTTTTCTTCACCTTTTATTATATTTTGATAGTATTTTGAGGATATGTCAACAAATTTAATATTTTCGGTTTTCCAATTAAATCTATTCATCGTGTCTTTGATTTCGTCTTCTGTTTCTTCTGTTGTGATATAAGTAACATTGCCAATAGTTGATATTTGCTTTACTAAAATTTCAATACTGCTTCCAGGTGTTCCTAAAATTATTGTGGTAAATCCACCAGGTAAACCACCTTCTAATAACCGGTCTAATTTTTCAATACCGCTGCTGATAAACCCCTCTTTCTTATCTATCTCGTTAGAGATAAACATTTCCTCTGCCATCTTATCAATCGAGTATAATTAATTATAATATTAATCATATTTTACTATTAATAGCTCACCTCAATTATTGCATAAAATGAATTTGCACTTGAAAAATGTTTTACCATCAACTTATGAAAGAATCTCTCAGTACAACTATTTTGTCATTCATCTGTAATAATTTGTGGGCATCTACCTCTTCTTCAATTAAAATGCTTATAATATGGATGTTCATTGATCTTGCCTTATTTAATAGAACAGAAACAAATTCTCTAACAATCTCAGTATCATTGTACACAATTAAGGAACTTAAAGAATCAATAATCAAATATTTCTCTACGTCATATTCTATTCCCTTAAATATGTTCATTACCTGGAGAATAATCTTTTCAAGCATTGTTGGGCTTTCTAAATAATTACATTCTTTCTCCAATATAGTTATTCCAGAAGATCGTGAAATACAGTCAATAAATTTGATATTTTTATTTTCATAATATTTTTTAAAATTATCAGATATATTCTTATAAGTATTATTTGCAGTTACATAGGTCCATATCTCGTCTTTTTCAGTATTCATAAAACTAAAGAAAGCTTGTAATAAGTCATTATGACGATTCTCTGGAACTTGGATTCCGACAGATTGATTTGCTTTTATTGCAACAGAGATTCTTTCCTTCAAACCCTCTATAACAGTATCTGGCATATTTCATCCTCCTATACCATTACCTTCTCTTTACCTCTATCATACCCTCTAAGAGATGATTGTACTTTTTGCTGAATTATTGAATCAAAATCTGAGGATTTTAATAAAGGCATAATTTCAATTCCTCGTTCTGCAGAGATATTCATAGCAAATTTAGATCTAGAATGAGAACTTCCCCTCATTTTTACAACCTGAAGTGTTCGAATTAAGTCTCCTCTTCTAACCACATCGCCAAGAAATACGATACCATCAGAAATAAACTCTTCAATTTCATATTGAGAAAATTTATAGGTTTGAGGAGGTACTTCTGATGTTAGTAAAGTTGTACAGTTCATCATTGCAAGAGAAGTGCCTAATTTAAAAATAAAATCTCTAATCATTTCCCTTGTTTGTAAACGATAACATAAAGCTGTTATAGAATCTATAATTAGTCGTTTTACATCAAGTTCATTAGCAATATCTTTTAATATATCAAGTAAGGATCCTGCATCTTCAACTGTGTATTTTTCTGTGTCCAATCCTAAACGTTCACTAATTATTCTTAGATCAATGATATTTACCATTCCAGATTCAATTTGTTTATTATCATAAAAATGAAATCCTTCAACATTTTTTGTTAATTTAAATAAGGGTTCAGTAATTGTGAAAAATACACCTCTTTCCCCTTTTTTGGCCCCATCAAATAAATATTGCATACACAACGTTGTTTTTCCTGAACCACTGCAACCGGTAAGTAACACAGTGCTCCCAATAGGAAATCCTCCGCCCATTTGCAAATCAAGTTCTTCTATTCCAGTACTACAAAATTTACTCTCATCCTTATTCATGATTTTCTCCTCACAGTGAGCGCATCAATATTACACTGAATAAATTAATGTAATATAAAGCTTAAGGTTTTATAATATCTAAATTTCAATTTGGTTATGCAATAAAAAAAATGCAGGGGAAGGGATTTGAACACGAGTTTAGTCATAAAAAACATGACTCATACCTGTTTCTCATACTTATTTTTAATCGATAATTAATCAATTGTGTCAAAAGACATATATTATTGCTAAAGTTACCCTGAGAAGATGTCTAAACCTATTTCAAAGGTCAGCAAACTCTTAGAGATGGCAATAAAACGATATCAGTTTGATGTGGTAGGATGGACAAGCTTCTGCAATGAATCTACAAAAACTGAAACTAAAGCGCTTCCAAGCGGACCTTCAGAATCACTTGAAATGTTACGTATCCAAGATAAATTATCAGCACCTCTTTCTACACCCCCAGTTAATAAAATATTTAATTCAAAAAAAGCCTATATCAATTGGTTAGAGAAAGAATATGATAGAGACCAAGCATTTTATGAAGCAGTTCTTAAAAACCCAGGAAAATTTAAACTTGATTCAGAGGATAAATTATTAAATGAAGAGATTAACCATTCAGCAAAAGAATACCTAAAAAAGATTAAAGGTCGTAGAGTTGATGAAGAGTCCCTGATTAAAAATATATCTGATGATATGTGGGATGAAATCAAAGTATCAAAGTATCCAAAAGTTATGTTAGGTCTAATTCTTGGTGCTTCAAAAGAGGATATTATAAACAACTTTGGTGTATATTTCATCAATTTACTTAAAGCACATTTTGCAGGTGGAAGAACTGCATTTTTATCATCATCTGGTCCAGAATATTGGCATGAACTTGATAGGTGCAAAGCAGAGTTAACATACTTCAAGGAAGAAGTGATTCGCCCAAGTTTAGGCGCAATTAATCACAAAAAGAATAAAAAATAACTTTCCACGAATATATTTTTACCATTAAACATCAATTCAAATATAATTATTTGTAAAATAATATAAAAGTATGCAGGGGAAGGGATTCGAACCCTCGGACTCCTTCGAGACAGGATGTCTCATCGCGAACCTTTTTTATTCTTAGATCTTAAGTCCTGCGCCGTTGGCCAGGCTTGGCTACCCCTGCGTGTAAATAAATGCGGGCGCCGGGAATTGAACCCGGGCAGAGGGCTTGGAAGGCCCTAATCATAACCCCTAGATCACACCCGCAAATTGGGAGTGAAATAAGTTGATTGTTTTTGTAATTTGCTATAATCTTATTATCAAAACTGATTCTCAAAAATCCAAAAAAAATAAAAAAAGTGATTAAATATTAAACCCCTAAAATATAATATAATATTGGAAAAATATCTGATAATTGCTGAAATATCCAAGTAAGTATTTCCTGATTAAACCAATTGACTTTATTCTTAGGTGTCGTTAGAGATACTTCTATTTCGCAGAAGTCAGTTGGGTCGTTGGTATTTATCATTTTGATTTTTCCTGTAAATTCTGTTTTTTCATCAAGTGGTGCAATTACTGACACTTCGATTGTAACACTTTCACCTTCAGCTAAATCTTGTCCACTATCAGGAATAATCTCCCATATTCCCCACGATGGTGCCGAACTAAATTGCCAATCAAGTAATGACCCTTCTTCTCCACAGTTTCTAACTTGAAAACTTCCGGAAACTGTAGAATTTGGTTTTACATCAATCCAATTTAGAGTACCCTCACAGCAAATATCAGGTATGGGGCCACCTATTTCACAAACAGTATATCCAGCTAATTGATCTCCAGGACCATCTGGAAGTTGATCACATTGTTGTATTGCAAACAAAACACCAGCACTTTCATTCCACGCAGTTGTAAATCCTAAACCACAAGCTTTATTATCAGTTGAACCAGGATTTTCAGCTTCAAAGGAAACACCAGTGTAATCGCCTAAGTCTGGATCAAATTGATAAAAAATACATCCTGCTCCTTCTTGTGCAGCGCACCATAAAAATGGTCCACCCGGTGATACATCATCCCAAGCTAGCCCATATACTAAATATGAGTTAGAATATGAATTGATTATATTTCCATCCATATCAATTTCATAGAAGACTAGATCAGTAAATTTATCAGTTAACCATATGTGATCTGTATTTGGATCATATGCTAAGCCAACCGCTGTGGTTACTCCCTGAGGAAGATTAGTAATTGAATCGATAATTGTTCCGTCTTCATCAAAAATATCAATTTTTGAACCTAAGTATGGCCCACCATAAAAATATTCACCGTCCCAGGCAAGATCAATCCAGCCCCATTCCGTTGTTCCAGATTGATCATAACTATCTATGTAATTTCCATCAAAATCAAAAATATAGACCTTATTTGGATCTGTACCATTGTTTCCACCCGTAACATAAAAATGAGTATCGCTACACCCACAGCCTACTGTTTGAAAATCACCTGTTTGTTCTTCTACACCCCACATAAATTGTAAATCTCCAAGATCTTTAGAGGGTATATTTGTTTGTTTTAATTCTATTTCAGATTCTGTAGAAAATGTTGCCTCAATTTCTTTTTTTTGATAGCTAGATACATTAATTGTTGATATTAATAGTAAAATAGCTATCAATCCACAAAATATTATTTTTTTCTTCATATGATTCCTCCCAAAAATTTATTTCTATATAATTAAAAGACTATATAAAATTTATCTATTATAAATAATTTAAATGATTTAATTGAAACATATGTTATAAAATATATTATTAACTATATCACCCCTTACTTTAAATAATAGGGTAAAGTAATAGATTAAAACTTAAAAAAATTGAAATAACATCGAACGATATTATTAAATATGCCTACCATACAAGACATTGAACAAGCTTACCATAGAATAAAACATCTCATAAAAGAAACCCCAATCCAAACCTCTAGAACTTTAAATAATCTAACAAAAACAAATATCTTTTTAAAATGTGAAAATTTTCAAAGAGGCGGATCATTTAAATTTAGAGGAGTATCAAATAAATTATTACAAATAAACAATAAAGATAAAAGAAAAGGAGTAATAACTCATTCTAGTGGTAATCATGCACAAGCTTTAGCACTAGGGGCGTCTATACTAAAAATAAAATCTATTGTCGTAATGCCAAAAAACACCCCAAAAATAAAAATGAATGCAACTAGAGAATATGGAGCAGAGATTGTTGAATGTGAAAATAATATTAAAGATAGAGAAGAAACATGCAATAATCTTATTTCAAAATATGGCTATACTTTGGTCCATCCTTATGATGACGATGTAATTATTACAGGAGCTGGAACTGCTGCTTTTGAATTATTAAATACAGAAAATAATTTAGATTTTATTTTTTGTCCCATAGGAGGTGGAGGATTAATTAGTGGTACTTCTATTGCATCAAAAGGACTTTGTGCTACTGCAAAGGTTATTGGTGTTGAACCTGAGAAGGCAGATGATGCGTATAGGTCGTTTAAGGACGGAAAATTGTATCCAAGTAATTATCCAGATACAATTGCCGATGGGTTACGTACTTCTTTAAGCCAAAGAACTTTTAGAATCATACAAAAAAATGTTGATGAAATAATTACTGTAAGTGAGAAAGAAATAACTAATGCGATGAAATTTCTATGGGTGAGAATGAAACTTGTTGTTGAACCTTCTGGGGCTGTTCCACTCGCTGGAGTTTTTAAAATGAGTGAAATTTTAAATAACCAAAGAGTTGGAGTGATAATAAGTGGAGGAAATGTTGAATTAAGTAAATTTTTTAATAATTTTCTATAATTTTTTAATATAGGTTGATAATGATTAAAGAAATCCAAGCAAAAACAATATTAAGAAAATATAAAAAAATCGATTCATGGTTTATTTCTCGATATGGTTTTAATCTTTACCGAGGATGTTCTCATAATTGTGTATATTGTGATGGCCGAAATGAAAAATATAATGTAGAAAATAATTTTGGTAAAGATGTTATTGTAAAAATCAATGCCATTGATATTCTACGTCGCGAACTTGATCCTAGGAGAAAAAGAAAACCAATGAGCAAATGCTTTATAATGTGTGGTGGAGGAGTTGGGGACAGTTATCAGCCTGTAGAAAAAGATTACAAATTGACAAAGAAAGTTTTAGAATTATTATATGAGTATAATTTGCCAATTTCTATACTAACAAAATCAACCTTAGTTAAAAGAGACATTGAGATTATAAAAAAGATTAATGAAAAAAGCAAGGCAATTGTTAGTTTTAGTTTTTCATCAGTTGATGAGAAAATTAGCAGTATTTTTGAGCCGGGTGTTCCAACCCCAGATGAAAGACTTGAGACTATCAAATTTTTCAGAAAGGAAAAAGTTTCCTGTGGAATGTTTCTTCTTCCAGTAATTCCATTTATAACAGACAAAACAGATCTGTTAGAAGAGTCAATTATACATGCAAAACAAGCTGGAGTTGACTTTATTATTTTTGGATGCATGACACTTAAAGAGGGAAAACAAAGAGAATATTTTTTGAATAAAATCAAAGATTATGATATTAATTTAATTAGAAAATATAAAGAAATTTACAAAAATGATAGATGGGGAACCCCTATTTCAAATTATTATGAATCATTCAACAAGAAGTTTTTCAAATTGGCTAAAAAACATAATGTCCCAGTAAGAATACCAATCTATATTTTTAAAAATATACTAGATGAAAATAGTCTAGTAATTGTTATTCTTGAACACTTAGATTATCTTCTAAAATTACAAGGAAGATCTTCGCCATATTCTTATTCAGCATATTCGATATCAAAACTTAATGAACCAATATCTAATATGAAGGACAATCTTAAAGATATTAAAGGAGTTGGAAAAACAACTGAAAAGATTATATTAGATATATTAAAAAATAAGACTTCATCTTATTATGAAAATCTTTTATTTAACTAAACAGATATTTTCAATAAAATTATACCAAATTTGAAAATTACAAAATTATTTTAGTTGAAACTGGCATACCGTTCAAACTTAATATCAATTAATAATAAATAATCATTAAAAGAATATTTAATAAATGAGATTAATGGAGTTTATCCAATGAATACTAAAACTATTATGTGTCCACAATGCAAGACAAAATTTACTATTCAAGGAAATTCTGGAGAAAAAATACAAGTTGTTTGCCCATCTTGTGGTGTAAAAGGTGTATTTACCTTTTCAATTGATCAGACAAAATCAACAATAACACATGATTCTTATGCTGTTGAAATTAATGACTTAACCAAAAAATTTAAAGATTTAGTTGCTGTAAATAACTTATCTTTAAATGTTAAAAAGGGTGAAATATTTGGTCTTTTAGGTCCTAATGGAGCAGGTAAATCCACGACTATAAAATCCATACTCGGTTTAATCCATACCAACTCTGGAGAAATAAAAATAAATGGATTCGATATTATTAAAAAGGGTATAGAGGCTAGAGCTTCTGTTGGATATTTACCTGAAAGAGTAGCATTTTACGATAATCTTACTCCATTACAGACAATGAATTTCTTAAGCGAATTATGGGGCGTTGACAAATCTGTATCAAAACCTCTAATAAAAGAGGTTGGCCTAGAAGGTGCAATGAATAGAAAAGTTGGTACTTTCTCAAAAGGAATGGTTCAGCTATTAGGCGTTGCCCAAGTGATGATAGGTAATCCTCCAGTTTATATTCTTGACGAACCAATGGGTGGTCTAGATGCTAGATGGGTTAAAATAATTAGAGAAAAGATTAAGATATTGAATAAACAAGGGGCTACTATTCTTTTCTCATCTCATATTCTTAGTGAAGTAGAAAACTTATGCCACAGAGTAGCAATTATAAACAAGGGTAAACTTATTGCAGAAGACACAGTTGCAAATCTAAATAAATATTTACAAATTAAACCACGTCTTGAAATTTCTATCCCTGGTTTAAATGGAGAGGTTCCAGACATTATAAAAAACATTGAAGGTGTGGAAATTGCTAACGCAAAAAACGATACACTTTTTATAACTTGTGAATCATATGCCAAAAGTAAAATAATAGCTATTCTTCAAAATTCAGGGATGACAATTGATAATATTAAAACATTAGAGCCATCCTTAGAAGATGCTTTTGTAAAATTAATAGAGAGGGATGCATAAATGAAAGTATTGAATCCAAAGGCAATTTATACTATTGCAAAAAAGGAATTTATGGATAATATCAGAAATAAATGGATTATACTTCTAACATTAATTTTTGTTATCCTAATAATAGTATTTTCATATTTAGCTGGAGGACAATCAGGTGAAGGGGATGTTTTTGGAGGTTTACAAAATACCGTTTTTGGATTAGTTGGTATTTCTTCACTTCTTATACCTTTAATTGCTATTATTTTAGGTTTTTCAACAATATCGGGCGAGGCCGAAAGTGGAGCGTTGTATGTAATTTTATCATATCCCGTAAAACGAGTAGAAGTTCTTATTGGAAAATTACTGGGACTTGGTTCTGTGATTATTTTCTCTATTTTTCTTGGATTTGGATTAGGTGGAATAATTATAATGGCTTCATATGGAGCAGAAGCATGGGGAGGTTATCTTTCGTTTATTGTGCTTAGCATATTTCTTGGATTTATATATCTGAGTTTATCAATTTGTATTTCTTCATTTTGTAAGAAACGCGTTACATCAATAGGTGGTGGAATTCTAATATTTTTTTGGGGTTTAATATATGGATCTATAGTTTTAGGAATTCTATTTGGATCCGGATATTCTTTTGAAGATTTCCAAACAGGAAATGTTCCTGATTGGTTTTTTAACTCTGTAGTATTTAGTCCAGGGGATGCACATCAAACAGCTGTGCAAATAGCATTTGGTGTTAGAAATATTGAAGCAATGGGTTTTTCAATAGAAATTCCAGAATTTCTAAGTATGGAGATGTTACTAATTGTCCATTTTATTTGGTTTATTATCCCTTTAATTCTAGCGTATTTCTTCTTTAAAAGAAGAGATCTATAAAAATATCTATTTATACGATTTTAAACTTTTTTGAAATCCTTTACCCGCCCAGCAATACAGACATAATTTCTCCTTTGGTAAGCCTATGGCTTTAACCATATCATCTAATGTTAGATATCTTAAAGAACTAGCTCCTAGATCTTTTCTAATCCATTCAATCATTTTGTGGTATTTTTCAGATTTATGATCTAAATATTCTGAAACATCTTCTATATCTTTACCTTCTATAGATCTTATCGCTTTTCTTGCAGCTAGTTCGTCAATACTTCTTGTTGATAAATTATAAATACATGGAAACATCAAAGGCGGGCAGGCAGGTCGTACATGAACTTCCTTTGCACCAGCATTCTTTAATTTTGTTATTGTATAATTTTTAAGTTGAGTACCTCGTACAATAGAGTCTTCACATAAAATCATTTTATTATTTTTAATAATCTCCTCATTTGCAATCAATTTCATTAATGCAATACGATTTCTTATCTCTTGAGACAACGGTGTATAGCTTCTTCCATATCCTGGAGTATATTTAAGCAATACCCTTCTAAATGGCTTACCTGATTCCATTGCATAGCCTATGGCATGAGCTGTTCCTGAATCAGGAACACCGGAAATCAAATCAACTTCGACATCGTCTCTTTTTGCTAAAAATCGCCCGCAATTTTCTCTAACTTTTTCGACATTAATATTTTCATAGGTAGATGCAGGAAATCCAGTATATATCCATAAAAATGCACATATTTTATTTATATTATTGCCCTTTTTTTCTACATCCAACCCTTTTTTGTTAATAAAAACAATTTCACCAGGGGCAATAAACTTTTTTATTTTAAATCCTAAATTTGAAAAAGAGCTAGATTCACTGGCTACAACTAGCTCCCTTTGGTTTTCCCCAATTATTAATGGAGTTATTCCATTTTTATCTCTTGCACAATAAATACCATTTTTTGTTAATATTAACAATGATATTGAACCAGATATTCTGTCATGCATATATTCAATACCATCAATAATATTTTCTCCACGATTTATTAAATTAGCAATTAATTCTGTTGTATTAATTTCATCATTTTCTATTTCGGAGAAAGAAATACCTTTGTGAATTAGATCTTTGACTAATTCATCTTTATTATTTACAAGTCCAGCACAACAAATTGCAAAAGGTCCAAATTTTCCTTCAAAATTTAATGGTTGAGGATCTTTATCAGAAATAACTCCAATTCCTAAGTTGCTATTAATTTTATCAACAACTTCGTCGAATTTTGATTTAAATTGTGAATTTGATATATCATGTATTTTCTTAACAGGTATCCCTTTATCATCAATAAATGCAATACCGCCATATTCAGTGCCTAGATGGCTGTGATAATCAGTTCCATAATAAAGATTAGTTATACAGTTCTTATTGCTTATAACCCCAAACAAACCACTCATTTAGCCCCACCATAGTTAAAACAGAGTTTATGTATATAATAATTATTAAAAATTTTAAATTTTTTTATTAATTAAGGGGAGGAAGTGGGGATCTGGCATAGGTTTTTAGAAAAAGAAAAAAATGGCCTAATAAGAATCCATTTTTATCCACTTAAGACCCCCATATTAACAATTGTTAATACATCTTTATATTACTTTCGGTTTTTTAGGTATTATAAGTATAAAAATCATTTAAAGTAACTTAATTTTTTAAAAAATTATCTATTTAAATATAAAAGAATATTTTCCATTTGATCTAATTATTTGACAAAGTCTGCAAATCTCAGGAACAACCGATGATGACCCGTTTTCAATAATTCTTTCAGCTGAAATATTAATTTCAATTTTTATTTTTTTATCATTAATTTTAATTCTCGCACGTTTATTTGACATATATTGGCAAACAGCTGCGGGTGTCATACCCATAAGTCTGGCAGCTTGTCTTTGATTTTTACCAAATTGATCAATTAGACATTTAGTAATTTCTTTTTTAATGGCCGGTAATCCCTTCCAAATCATACATTCGCAAGGATTTTTATTCATAATTAACTAATATTCTTAATAGTATATATAATTAACGATTGTTAACTAACTAATAAAATGAACGTTTAACTCTTTTTCTTTTTTTATTTAAATTGTTAATATTTATTGTTCCAAACTTTCTTTTAGACATTTTTGCCTCAATTATTTTATGTACTCTAGTTGTTTCTTCATTCACCACTAAAAAACCTATATTTTCCTTTTTTAAAATATAGTCTGCTTTTCTAAGCACATTAAACGATTTCATGAGAGGAAAAGCTATATATACAAAATCAGCACCTAACTGATAATTCTTAGCCTGTACAATTGCCTGTTTCCAATTCTTTAGTTTTAATTCTACAGCCGTAACCGAGTTTTCTTTAAAAGCTAAAATATCAGCCTTGTGATACCCAATTTTTATTTCTCTTTTAACAGTAAAACCTTGATTTTTGAAATAATCAGATACAGGCTTGAACAATTCCAACTCTAGGTAAAACGGATACATTCATTTTCTCCCTAAATTTTATTTTTTGAAGCATGGATTCTAATTTTTCAAGGGTATAACCAAATGGTACAAGAATACTCTCTCCACACTTTGCAATATGCCTAAGATAAAAATCTACATCAATTTCCTCATTTTCATCTAATGTTTCAGCAACACAAACACGTTCTTTATAGCTAGATGCTCGTTCGTTTTTAACTAAGTATCTTACAGATTGACCTGGTTCAATGTGTATGTCATGATCTCTCAACTGCAACAATGCAGATTTTACCAAATTATTTACCTTGTATTCTGAAATACCTCTAGCTACACGCGTGGTAAAAATCAATGTGTTTTTGTCAACATCACCGTTTATAATCTTTTTTCCATACATCTGAATAACGTTTATTACAAGAGGTATCTTTTTCAGAAATTCTTTTGCATTGTTTGCTTGAGAAAAAACCTTGAGCATATCTTTTTGTATAATTTTTAGAAACTCCGGAGTGTTTTTTTGTCTCAGTTCAATTCCACGTATTTTTAGTTCCCCATTATCAAAAAGCCCGTAATAACGATTTAGCGCTCCAACGCCGGTTTGTTTGCTTGGTAAAAATACAATCCACTTGTAAAATCCTTCAACATCCATTCTTATTCCGGTTGCTTTGCTAATCATTCTTGAAAGCTGAGAAGGTTTTACCTCGCTATTTTGAGATTCAACCCATAAAGAATCTATAATTCCATGTAGCACTTTATACCCTGTTTCTTCAACTACCTCTATTGCAGACAAAAGTATGTCACGACTAAATGCGGTAATACTTTCATGACATTCTATTCGACCATAGCGTGCATTACGATAACCCGTATAGCCAAAACAAACAAGAAGTATCCATTTCCACGCCATCTGCTTATCCTGATACAGCTTTTTATCATAATTTTTGTTTTTCGATCTAGCTTTTAAACAAAATCTCCTGCTAATAATTGGTCTCAGAACCTCTGGAATCAATCCTCTGTGCTTAACGCAAATGTTATATTTTAGTTGAGGTACAATTGTTGCAGAATCATGACAACATGTACAGAACATAGTTTCTGGACTTATATTGTACTTTAACATTATACTAGGGTATAAAGAGGCGTAATCAAGCTCAACTACATTCTCATGTAGCCCAACTACAGGATCAAGAATTAATCCTCCACGGTCTGATACCAAAAGATCAAATGCAGTCTTCCAATTTTCAGGTTTATTTTTTTTCCAAGGAATAAGATAACCTTTTTCCATTGCCTTGTTTACCTGCATTTGACTAATTGCAGTACCTGGTCCTAATCTTGATAAAAGTTGTATAGGAATATTTGAACAACGTGAAATATCCACCAATCCACTTAAACCACTTTCACCGTACATAAAAGAGCTATATGAATCAATATGAATTCTTCCTTTCAAAGTATAAAAAGCAGGACGATATATTATCTGCCCATAGCTAAAATAGGACTTTGCTTGTTTAATAGGGTTTAATTTTTGAGTGCAGTCTCTCCCAAGATTTACTTTATGTCTGAGCCCATGTATGTTTGCTCTATAGTATAAATACGGAAACAAAAAACTGTCTCCACGAACGGTGCAAATAATATCGGGGTCAATCTTTTGAATATGCTTTACAGCAGACAAAATAGTATCTACTTCGTTTTCTTCTTGCATACAATAATCATTTACAATAATTGATGAAATGGGATCATCAAATGATGCTATTTTTCCGATTATTTTTCTTTTTATATCAAAATTTAACAACTTAAAGGACGGAAGTTCGTAATCAATGATCCACTGTGGATCTTCACAGGTAAAATTTTTTCCATTCCATTCTACCAAAGCATTACAAAAAACACCTTTGCTTTGTAGATAACGGGTTGGCATACGTATATCGACATTAAAAAATTGATAATCATGGTAATTTCCCCAAGAATCAATCATATCTGCTAGCTTACTTAAAAAACCTAAATTCTTTGCTGTAACTTCAAGAACTAGTTTTTCATTGCTTGATCCTAGAACTGTTTTTCCTTTTTTAAAATTAAATTTCTTTACTTGCGGTAAATCATGTAAAATTGATGCTAAATTATACAGTTTTTTTGAAGAGGCATGTACATAAAAACTGGGTTCATAAGAATCTTCTATTCTAGTTGCCGTACCGTTGTTTATCAGCCATATGACAATCAAGTTTTTATGATAATCTGGATATGCATCAAGGATGTTTCCTTTTATCATGTTCTCTTATTTTTTTTAATGTTTTTTCATGCTCAACCAAAATAGACATTACAATCGGCTCAAAAGGGTTGGGATGAGCCATGTTATGGCCTGCAGAAGCGTGCTTTCTTGCATGATTCATAAGTTCATCAAATGCCTCACGGTCAATGTTTTTAAGTGCCCGTTTGAAGTCTTTCCATTCCCAGCCAAATGATTCAATGATGTATCTAAATGTAGGAACGGTACGACCCATAGTTCATATCACCATACCAAAATCTTGTAAACGCATCTGGCCCTTTGCAAAAGTGAGTATATTTGTTTCTTTCTCTTTTTTAACCAGATCAATGTGTATGCTTTTTTCCATCTGATTCATTTTAACAATTTCATTAACACTTGAATATATTGTATTACGAATGTTTCTAATTTTAGACAACATTTTCTTATCAAGATTTGTGAAAATAGTTATTAGATTATAGTCAGTAGTCAGTCTTTTAATTTTTTCAATATTGTTTTTTATAATTACTTGCGCTTCATTTGATTTAACATCTTTATCCAGATAAAGCAAAGGAAAACGTCCAATAATCAGCGTTCTGGGGTTGTATCTTTTAATTGCAGGTTCCAACATGTCACAAATAAGTGTAGACATTTGATAAACGGTAAATGCTCTACTTATGTGAACGTGCTTCAAAGTTTCCTTTTGATCTAATTCCATACTTCTAGCATAACGCGCAATTGCATAGGGATTAGCCCCCATCCCACCATCTATGTAAATTGTATCAGTGTTAAAAGTCCTATAAGTATTTACGCATAATTGATTTGGAATACAAGATATACAATCGCTGTTACCATCAATAAAGGTTATTTCGCCTGCCTTAAAACCTCCCATAAGTCCATCCAATTCTTTTATTCCCGATAGTACAACTATATCTGGTTTCAATACATTTTTTACAAGCAAAGAGTTTTTATTTGAATTTTTGAAATTGTTGGTTAAAATACTGTTTTTCATCAATTTATCCCCCTGTAAATAAATCTAGGACTGGTTGAATACACATCTTATATTAAAAAAGTGAGAGAGGGGGCAGTGAAAGTATTCATTTCCCTAATTAAATTATATTAATACAATAAAATTAAATATGATTTTTAGAAAGTGATGTTTTACAAAGAAATTATATAATTCAATATTGGAAATATTTTCAATAATCGTTCAAAAAATAAATCAAAGGATAAAATATTTAATCTAAAGGATTTTTTATAAGGGGTTGAGAGAAAAACATCTATATAGCAATAGTCATCAGGATTTTCTTGATTTATTATCTTTATTTTTCCATTATATTCATTATTTTTTCTATCAGGTGCTGTACAAGTAACATCTATTTTTATAGGCCCATCATCTGGTTCAAGGTTTTCTCCAGAGCAGGAGCTAAATTCCCAATCTCCCCATGTAGGCCAATCTATTATCTCCCAGTCTAGTTTCGATCCGGTTTTGCCAATGTTTTCAACTGTAAAGTTGTCCATAACAGTTGATCCAGGGCTAATATCTTCCCAGTTAATGCTGCCTTTGCATTCTAAATCAGAATCAAATGATAGTTTGTTGTAGTACAAATAATTGCCAATATTGCTATCCCAATTTGTTATAGCCATATCAAGTGAATTCGAATAATTATAAACCACTTCAAGCGATTCAGTGGGCAGAGTGCCTACTGTAATCCAACCATGTTCGCGACTGAATGTATATTCAGAGGGGCTTAAGTCGATATCATCAAGTATCACATTCACTATTTTTTGAATAGGCTTATTTGGTAAATTAAATAATTTACAATCACCGTCTGGAGTGAAATTTTTTGTATAAGTAATTTCATCAAATTCAGGTCCAATGTTGCCAAAAACAATTTTCTCAACAACACTAGTTTCTGATGAATTCCAGGAGGGATTGTTTGGTAATCCTATTCCGTTATTAATAAAAATTCTTGTATTATCCCACCATCCTCCTGTTGCTAAATCAAGTTTTTTATCAGCATTTATATCTGCAAGAGCAACAGCAGAACCATAACCTTCAAAATAACTCCATGAGTATGTTGACTCAAAAAATCCATCCTCCAATCCATTATATTGTTTAAAAAGACCGCTACCATCTAATTGAATATTGTCTGTTGCAAAAAGATCTGAAACTCCATCATTATTTACATCGCCATAGGTAAGCATTATTCCATCTTGATTTGAACTATCGGTGGTTTGCCAACTTGCGGTGGTTTCTAGTATTCCACCAAGATTTTTGTACAGCTTAATATTCTGCCCGGTGCCGGTACCAACTAAATCAAGCCAACCATCATCATCGGCATCAACCCACAAACAACCTTGATAATTATATGTATCATCAGATACCCAGCTTGCTGTTGATTCAAGAGTTCCATTTATGTTCAAATAAACATAATTATTGTAATTATGTTGAGGTGTGTATGACCAACCTGTTGCAACAGCCAAATCGGGCCTTCCATCGTTATTCATATCACCAAAATCAACTCCAAAAGCATTACCAGTAATATCTGAGTTCCAATCAGGAAGTGATGATAAAGTGCCTTCATTGTTTAAATAAATCCTAGCTATAGGGCCAAACGAATTACCTGTTCCAAGATAAGAAACAGCCACATCAGGCCATCCATCACCGTTTACATCAGCAACATCTAAATGACCATTGTAACCAATATCATCAGATTGCCAATTCGCTGTTGTTGGAAAACCCCCTTCACCATTGTTATAATACACATTAACATGCCCCATCTGTATATCATTTCCATCCGCAACAACAAAATCCAGCCAACCATCTTTATTAAAATCAGCAAAAGCACCACCAGTACTATAGTGAGGATTGTCTGACACCCAATCAGGGGTTGATGAATAAATAGAAGAATTAAACAATATAATTTTTTTTTGAAATTCAATAGATTCAAATCCACTAATGACAGGGTATGAAAAGAAAGTTATTAAAATAACAAAAAAAATTAGCAATATTGCTTTTCTTTTCATTTATTCCCCTAATAACTAAAATTAATTTCCTGGTATATAAAATCTTGTTAGATTTTTGATTATAATGATTTAGCTAAATCTAATTAAAAGAAAAATAAAAAATAATTTTAGAAAAAATTTGAATCTTTATGATGGATAATAATCATCGTTAAAGCTTGAGTTAGAATTGTTTGAAGTAGTTTTGATAGACCCTGCCCTTATAACGACAATTTGAGTATTTTTTTTCTTTACAAGATTTTTAAGTCTTTCAGTGATATCTTCCTTTTCATTTTTCAAAGATTTCACTTTTATCCAACCACCTGATTTTATTATTTTATATTTGTATAATAAGTGTAATATTTCTATTATAAATACTTTTGCTGAAAAAATGTCACAAGGAAAAATAGAATAAAAATGATTAAAAACTCATTTTTAGCGGTCAAGCTTTAGCACGTCATTCAAAAATTTACCCCTCTTCTTATTTAAAAAAGTAACTTAAAATAAAAAAGGAAGATTATTTTCATCTAATTATCATAAGGTTTTTTTGCAGAATATCAAACAAAACTAAATAACCCTGTAAATTTTTTTAAAAATCTGATATTATGGGCTTGTTTCCTCGGGACCAAAACCCAAAAAATTTGTTGGGTCATTTTGATTGTTATATTCAGTAGTTATCCATTCTGAACTTCTAGCGATATTTGATACACGTATTTCATCTAAAATACCATTAAAGTGTCTAATATAGTTCCTATTTGCAGCAATAACAAGATTTTTATTAGCATTTGAACTTGAGCCTTTATTTCCAGATTCCCCACTACCAATGAAATTTCCATTTACATAATATTTAGTAATGTCAGAATCTCTGATTAATTGAATCATATACCAACAGTCAAGATTGATGTCAAATAAGTAGCAGACACTTTCCTCTCCACCAGCTTTAGCATATATTCCATCTGATTGGATTACAACTTTAAATGAGCCATAATTTAGTTTATTTGAATCTTGTGTAATAATGATATCAGGATCTGATGAAGGTATCACAATAGTATTAAACCAAAAAGATACCGTTCTGCAATCATAATCGAAAGATTCACCAGTTCTTAGATGGTCATTACCGCTATCAAATTCATCCGCACCATCTATAATACCCTCACTTGTTGCCTCATCTCCATCATAATTATTTGGTGTAGCATCTCGATAATTAATGGTTGAGTCTTTTCTTATATCTGTTCCGTCTTCGCTTAAATGCCATATTCCCTGATAGTTCAGATCCCAGACTAATTCCGATGTCTGCTGGTTATCGCTATCAGAATTTCCATAATACATGTACAACATGGTATCTTGGGATGATGAGATATTCGCTAAATTTGCCCATGCAAAAAGTTCTCCGTTTGAACTATCAAAATATTCAATTTCATGATATAGTCTTCTCGCAACACCAGTGTCATCCATAAAAAGAATATCATCTCCATCATCTTGTGCATGGATTGTTAAATCATTATCAGTTGTGCTTACAAGAACAGGGAAGTTATCAAGATTACCTTCTACCTGAGTGTGATCTATTGTAATTTTCTTTCTATATTGCCATCCTTCCTCAAATGGATCAAATGTCATCTTAGGTT
>Ga0180433_10002459_pt1 | contig 28556 bp, 18 predicted proteins | sample SS_ome_8_FD_132980 | JGI IMG/M metagenome (GOLD analysis project Ga0180433, IMG submission 132980) | Hypersaline lake sediment archaeal communities from the Salton Sea, California, USA - SS_1_D_1 metaG | ecosystem: Environmental > Aquatic > Non-marine Saline and Alkaline > Hypersaline >... | reverse complement strand
GATTGGAAGATATAAGTGCATCGTTTGCTAATTTTAAGGAGATATTTGTGTGTAATGGGTAGTCAGGATGAGCGGATTGAGGAGGTTTTCTTGAAATTGGTTAACCCCTTACTAGGCCAACTTGTTTTCTTCAAAATTACAGAGCTTGTGTTATTTTCAAAAGGCACCTGAATAGTTACAAAATTTTTATATAAAAAATTATTTATTTAAAAATATTTGCAGAATTAAGACTTTACAAAAATAAATTTAAGTTATATTACTGTATTAATGAGGCATCTTAGAATTTTTTTAAAAAAATCTACAAATTCAAACTAAATTTTAATACATTTATAATAAGTGTGTGTAGTAAATATGTTTAACATTAATTATAAATAAAAAATTCAAAAAAAAGTAAACCCATTCGGGCGAAACGAAAGGAGAAGAGTAACGAAAAAAAATTATTCTTTTTAATCATAATATTATTCAAAATTTTTATAATACAATCAACCTGTCCCCCGTAGTATTACATTTTGATTAAAACTCAAAACTATAGTGGACAAAGAAGGAGATAATAAATGAAACGAATTGTAAGAAGTTTATTAGTTGTAGCATTATTTGCTAGTACAATAACATATGGAGCTATAAGCTCTGGTAATAGCGTCTGTAATTGCTGTAGAGCATGCTGCGATATAGACTGTGGTTGTTATAGTTGCAGCAAATGCTGTACGGATCCTTGTGATGGATACCCATTCTTGTTACCTCGTTCTCAAGGAAGAAACTCAGCGATTGGAATAGTTGGCTGGCAAGAATTTGTTAATAAATATTGCCAGGAAGATAGGTATGGTGCATTATCTTTAGCTATTGAATATAAAAGAACATTCAGACCAGAAAGACTTGCTCACTTCTACTTTGGAAATGACCTTATAAACTGTTGTGAATTATATATCCAAGGTGATAATCCATGCGGTGAGACTGGTAACAAACATCCAAGAGCATGGCAGGCCGAATATTTTGGGCTTCCAGATGACTATAGCAGTAAAGTTCGCTTCTGCCCTCATATAGAAAACGCTATTATAGATCTAAATTACTATGCAGGACTTGATAATATCACCAAAGGTTTTTATGTAAAAATTCATGCGCCACTCGTCTGGACAAGATGGCAGCTTTGCATGTGCGAAAATGTTATTTGCGATGGGGACAATGGCATAGGAAAAGGTATTCTTTCTAAGCCTCCTTCTCTCAATAGAAATCAATTACCTAAAACATTTACCCAGGTAATGGGAGGCGGTGTCACTTATGGTGATATGAAATCACCTATGAGGTACGGCCTTATGGACAACTGCCGCCGCAAAAAAATACGTTTTGCAGAACTTGACCTTACTCTTGGACATAACTGGTACTTAGAAGAAGATTACCACTTTGGTGGAACATTCTATTTTGCAGCTCCAACTGGCAGTCGCCCATGCTCAAAATATCTCTTTGCACCTTTAGTAGGTAATGGCCATCACTGGGAATTTGGTGTAGGTCTTTCTGGATCATACATCTTCTGGAGAGACTGCGAATGTGATGATAGATATCTTGGCGTATGGATGGAAGCTACCATTGCCCACCTCTTTAGAGATTGGCAAAACAGATCATTTGACTTCTGTGGTAAACCAAATAGCAGATATATGTTACTTGCTCAAATGGGTGAAAATTCAGATGCAATAAAAATTGGAGATAACCACGATACTATTTCTTATGCATCATATCAATATAAAGAAAATTTAATACCGGCAATCAACTGGTCAACATTCTGTATTGGCGTAAGCGTTCCAATCCAAGCAGATATCGCAGTTAAAGTTGGATGGGTAAAAGAAAACTTCTCAGTAGATCTCGGTTATAACTTATGGGCACGCACCGGTGAAAAATTCACATTCGACAACTGCTTATGTGATGACGGTAAGAAATATGCTATAAAGGGCAGTGCATATATGTATGGTTACGATAGTAGTTCAACCTCATTCCCTGGCATACCATTCTCTCAATCGATGGCTGACATTCACGGTGGCATAGCAGATAATGATGATGCTAATACAAAAGTCGACAATAGGCAAAAAACTTGGAATTCTAGTGGCGAAGCACTACTTTCGCTTGAAACAGGAGAAATTAGACCTCAAATGAATGGTTCTGAACCTCCAATATTAGTATCACGCAGACATCTTAACACCGGCAGATCGCCAAGCTCGCTTACTCACAAATTATTTGGAAATATCAGCTATGCAAAAAAAGATCAAGACTGTTGTTGCCCTTGTGATGATACCTATATACCATTTATAGGTATTGGTGCTGAAGTTGAATTTGCTTCTGACAATTGGAAAGAATGCTGCTGCGATTGCAATAGCTGCACAACAAACTGTAATATCGATCGCCCAATTGCTCCTACAGTAAGCACGGGAACTGAACTTTGCAGCTGTGATACATGCTACAAAGATTGCTGCTGTGGCGAAAAAAAACGTGGTGGTTTAACACAATGGGGCATATGGCTCAAAATGGGTATCTCATTTGAATAATTTTTATATATAAAAAATATAAAAATAAAAGAAGCTCTCGGGTATAAGTACTCGGGAGCTTTTATATTCTATACTATGAGTTTCTAATAATAAAAATCTATATAAAAATATTTTGATATCTCAGCAATATGATACACTTATGATATATCTTCTTTACAAAATTTGAAGCTACTTATTATAATTTGCTTGAATTACATTAACAAAAATAATAACTAAAAACTATTTAAAAGGAGTCCCTCTATGACTAGAATATCAAAAAAATTCTTTTATATAACTTTTTTCCTCATACTTTCTTTACACATTGGACATATATATGCATATTGCTGCGGAGGATGTTGTTCGGCTACAAGATGCGGTGACTGTGGAGAATTGCAACCGATTTGTTGCAACAGCACCTGCTACGGATATCCCTTTTACCTAACTCGCTCACAGGGAAGAAATGCAGCACGCGAAATAGTTGGCACTCAAGAATTTATTCATCAATTTGATAGATGTGATAGCTATGGAGCATTATCTGTGAGTTTTGAATATCAAAGAACATTTTGGCCTGAACAAATTTCACGATATCTTTTTGGCGATGATTATATAAATTGTTGTAACTTATATATTCAGGGAAGCCAAGTTGAAAACAGAAACAAACAAGCATGGCTTGCAGATTACTTTGGACTTGCTCCCGATTATGAATCACGTGTTTCATTTTGCCCAAAAATACAAAACGCCATTGTCGATGCAAATCTCTATGTTGGACTTGATAATCTAGCCGATGGTCTCTATCTGAACATTAATCTTCCTATCGCATGGACAAAATGGGAATTAAATCCTTATGAAATAATTTGCTCTGAGCATACTAAAACTTTTGAAGCTGGATATATGTCCCAAGAAGAAATATCAAAAGAAGACATGTCAAAAAGCTTCTTGGCATACATGAATGGAAATACTTGGGGAGACATGCGTTCTCCTGTACGATATAGTCGTATCAAAAAAGGTTCATGTACAAAAATAATGCTTGCACACTTTCGAGCATCTTTAGGATATGATTTTGTATTAGACGAAGATTATCATTTAGGCTTCTTTGTTCAATTTGTAGCACCAACCGGCAATCGTCCCAGTTCAAAGAGATTATTTGAACCAATGGTTGGTAACGGAAAACATTGGGAAATCGGTGGTGGCCTTACTGGGTCATGGATATTCCATAGATCCAAATGTGAAGCAGATAGATATTTAGGCGTCTGGTGCGACATGACATTAGCTCATTTAATTCACACAAATCAGTTTAGATCTTTTGATTTACTTTGCAAACCAAATAGTAGATATATGTTGCTAGAAGAAATGGGATCAAATGTTGATAGTATTCAAGGATTCGACACTATCACAAGTACTACTACTGTATCTTCCTATCAGTATAAAAAGAATTTAATCCCTGCAGTTAACTTAACAACATTTAATATCGATGTAAGACATGATTTACAGGTAGATTTTGCAGCAAAATTAGGATTTGTTAACAAAAATTGGAGCATTGACTTTGGCTACAACTTCTGGGCTCTAACTGGAGAGAAATTCCAACTTGATGCCTGTGAATGTGAACCTTTTGAAAACTTTAGCATCAAAGGTGATTCCTTTATTTATGGTAAAACTGACGGTGGCCCTATCTTCCCACTCTCTGCAACACAAAGCCTCGCAGATATACATAGTGGCAAAAACTATCCAAAACAATCTAGTGATACTATAGTACCATATCAAAATCCAAGAGTAGATAATGCAAAAGAAGCATTAAAAGATGAAAATATTCTTTACTCTTTATTTAAAGATATACCAATAAATACATCTGTAGATCCAGAATTGGTCACAAGACGAGAACTTAATTTAGAAGATGCACCAAGCGCCATGACACATAAAGTATTTGCACATGTAAGCTATGCATCAAAAGAACATGAAACTGTTGTACCATTTGTTGGTGTTGGTGGGCAAGTAGAATTTGCAAAAAACAGATGTAAATCTGGTTGCAACAGTCACGATCACTGCTGTCATTCATCATGCTGCTCTTGTAGCAGCTGCAGCTGCTCAGGATGTTCTTGTAGCTCAAGCTGCTCATGCGGCAACCCTTCCTGCGGTGGATGTGATAACCAAAAATGGGAATGTGATCATTGCTGTGATCAATCATGCAACAAACGAGCTGGCTCATCACAATGGGGTATATGGCTCAAAGGTGGTTTATCATTTGATTAAATTTTTATAATAAAATTTAATCAAATGACCCGGGTTTTCTCGGGTCTTTTTTTAACTCCTTATCTAATCGAATTATTTAATCGAAGAACTTATTTTTTACAAACAGAAATTAATAAACCATTTGCCTCTCACACCAAAAATCTGCTAAAATAGTAATATATAATATATATAAAATAAATATCTACTAAACTAACATAATCACTTATACTGGAGAAGATCTTAAATGTTAAATAATAAACTTTCAAGATTAAAACTATTAAAACTTTTGCTCATTTTTGCTTTATGTATAAATACAGTTTCTTCCTATGCATATTTTACTCAAGCAAAAAAAGCATTTCTTAATACAGGTAAAGCATTAACATATCTCCCTAAGAAAACTGCCTCAAAAGTCTTTTCTCTTTTTAAAAAATCAAACCCAAAAAAGCCAGAACTTAAAACACCTATTGAACGCATCATGAAAAGACCTCTTTCTATCAAAGAAAAACTATTTTATGCTCCTATTTTTACAGTTGGTGTTATGGCTGCAGGTTCTGCAACTCTCATGGCCTCTGCATTTGCTGTACTACTTGTATTAGAACGCATCCGTTATAAAAAAGTTTGTCGTGATATTATAAATCCACAAATAACAGATTACAAAAAACTCGTAGAAGCAATGGGTAATGGGTTTCTTAATCCCACAAAGTACGTTTTAGAAAATATAGATTTATGTAAAGACATAAATACTGTTATTCGGCCAACAGCTCTCGGCGAAAATTGTGTATATATGTTCGATGGAACGCCCCTTCATATAGCAAGCATTATAAGGTTTCACCATAATGGAAAAAAAGTTAAACTCATCAAATGGCTCATTGAAGAAAAATTTGCTAATGTACAAGCTCTAGACAATCACAGATTCACGCCAAAAGGAAGAACACATCAACCATTTTACCTGATAGATGCAAATATACATGAGATAAGACAATATTTGCAGATTAAAGAAAATCAACAGCAAGATTTAATAGATAAAGTTGATGCTCTTAAAAAGAGCTTAGATGAAAATTCCCAAGAGATTACTAATGCTCCTGAGGCATTTGAAGAAATTACACACTTAATAAGAAATCCAGAAATTCCTGGTTATGCAAAGATGCTTGTATTGCCTAAAATTATTCAACTATGGCAAGAGCACAAAACTACGTGTAGGCAACATAATATTTGTACCCGTGATGATATTACCTCTCTATATCAATATATAGAGTTTAATCGATCATTTTTAAGTGAACAGCAATTTAAACCAGCAGTAACATTTGCTCAGGAAAATAACATTTTAGACATGAAAAAGAAAAGCACATTTGAAGCAATCGCAGAAAATGGAACGAATAAAAAATTTAGAAAAACACTCTCAAATACCTTAGAAACAACACCTGATATATATGAAAAAAATTATATATTAAAAAATTGGCTTGCAAACCAACCAAATCCAGCTAAAAAAATAAGTTTTTTCAACAGAATTTTTGCAAAAACTTCATCATTTTTTACAGGCTTAAAAAACCGGCTTTTTGGAACACTGGTACCTATTACTAGAACCCCAAATATAAACGAATATTATATGCTTGCTTTAGATAACGCAAAACAAAAAAAAGATAAGAAACGATTTAGAGAATTAGTAAATCCTCTTATTATGAAATCTTATTTAAGAAAAGCCAATCTTCCTTATGTATTAGTCGGTCGCATTATGAGCTATGCGGGAACAGATTTTGGAAATAAACTTCTGGTCGATCAAGAAAAACAGAAAAAATTAACATAATAAATATTTACAAATTCACCCGGGACTTTCCCGGGTCTTTTTTTAAAACTCTTGTATTGATAAACTCCAAAACAGTAACATTAAATCGAAAGATTAAAACCAACAAAAAGGAGTTAGGATCATGAATATAAGAAAAAAATTTTTATGTCTTTTATATCTCTGCATACTCAGTTCTTTTGCTCAACATAGTTATCCATTCCCTGCACAAAAAATACGAAATGCCTGTACCAAATCATGTTATACTCAGCGATGTGCCCAATGCTTATATGGCAAAACATTTTTACTCCCACGATCACAAAATACCGATACTGCAAGACGTGCCGTTGGGCATCATAATTTTCGACACCAATTTTGCCCATGCAACAAACGCAGTGGAGATTTTACTATAACTCCACAATACGGACAATCATTCAAGCCATATCACATAGCCGAATATTTCTTTGGTACTGACACGTTAGATTTTACAGGAAGCAAAGTGATAGATCAGCAACCTGATGCTATTTTTGCAAACTTACGGCCAGGAAACAATATTTTGGCAGATTACTTTGGCCTTTCCCAAACATTTGACGGAACTATCAGATTTAAACCTGAAATAAAAACATTCTTACTTGACTTTGATTTCTTTTTTGAATTTGGCAGAGGATTTTATTTCCAAGCCTACACCCCACTTGTCAGAACCAAATGGGGTATGCACATGTGTGAAGAAGTCTATAATGACGGTATGGGCACTCCATTTCAACAAGGCTATATGGCAGACCAAGCAATTATGCCACCAGTGGAACGTATTTCAAAAGCTCTTGGGGGTGGTATTACGTTTGGTGATGCGACTGAAGGGTTGAAGTATGGTAAATTTTGTTGCGATAAAACAATAACAAAACTTGCAGATATTACCTTTTTACTGGGATACATTTTTACCAGTAAAGAAAAAGGATACGTTGGTTTTAATATACAAGCTACTGCACCAACCGGAACATGCCCAAAAAGTATCTATATATTTGAACCCATTGCTGGAAATGGTCACCACTGGGAACTGGGGCTAGGATTTACGGGACAAGGCCTTATCTGGGAAAAAGATGGCGATCAAAAACTATACTTACATTTTGATGTTAATTTTACCCACCTGTTTCAATCATGTCAATGTCGATCATTTGATTTAAAATGCCATCGTTTTTGGAGCCGATATATGCTCTTAAAAGAATTTGATTCTGATGGTATGTATGCCCACAAACTTGTTCCAGCAATTAACGTAACCACGTTGCCATGTAAAGTAAAAATAAATTTCCAAATGGATTTGAACATCATGTTTGCATACAACAGAAATAATTGGGAATTTGATTTTGGGTATAATGGCTGGTTACGAAGTCACGAAAAAATTCGTCTCGAGGGTTCAATTCCAGTCAATAGATACGGACTAAAAGGAATACAAAATGTATCTAATTTAGATGCCGAAAAAACACAAAGTTGTGCAACTATTTATGGAAACAATTTCGAAGAACAAGAGCAAGTCGTTGATCCAAACTCTCCCGTATTTTTAAAAACTACAGATATTGATATCTGCTCTGCTGAAAATCCAAAAGTTCTCACACATAAATTATATTGGCATTTAAATTATGCATGGAAAGATAGATGTAAAAGAATAATCCCATATCTTGGTGGTGGTGCAGATATTGAATTTGAAAGTGTTAATCCCCGCGATACTTGCCCATACAAAAATACTATTTATCAATGGGCACTTATGCTCAAATGTGGCGTTAATTTTAGTTAATATTAAAATACCCCATAAAGAAATATAAAAATCTTATTTTTTTGTTAATCCTTGGATATAGTCAACAACTTGATCAAGACTTGTTAATTTTTCGGCATCATCATCATTAATCTCAATGCCAAAATCTTCTTCAAGTTTCATAACAATTTCGACCATATCTAGTGAATCAGCCCCCAAATCCTCAAATGAGTGGCTTTGGATCACCGTCTCTTTATCAATACTTAGCTTCTTTGTAACTATATTGACAACTTTGTCTTTTATTTCTTGTTTTGTAAGCTCTGCCACTTTTTCTCCAATAATACCTAGTTTTAATCTCTAACCCAAAATTATTTACACTTACCAAGGATCTCTCTAACCCGATCATCCTGAGCCTGTCGAAGGGTTATTTCTTGTTTTGTAAGCTCTGCCACTTTTTCTCCAATTATCTAATTCTAATCTGATTTATCCTGATTTTCTTTTGCTTGACTTGTTTTATATATAACAAGTTTAACCAAATTATCTATATCTTCTTGTTTATTTATAGAAAAAACTATTTTTTCAGGATACATCGCCTTTACCATTTTGCTCAACTTAGATCCAGGGCCAATTTCTACAAATAAATCATAGTCATGTAAATATTCTAAAGATTGATACCATAGTATTGGAGACACTATATGCTCCAATACAGAAGCTCGTAATGACTTCCCTGATGTCATAATTTGCACACCTGAGGTTGTATTCAAAAATGGTATTTTTGTATCCTTAAAATCAACTTTTTCAAAATATAGCTTCACATAATCCAATACAGGTTTCATCAAAGAGTTATGTAAACCTATCTCAACACCATAACTCTCTATTTTTGCATCATGCTTTCGCGCTGCAATCTCAACTTGTTCAACAACGGTGCTATTTCCAGCAACAATTTGCTCATCTGCTGTTACATACGAAGCTATATTAGCAAAAGAATCATGCGTGCTATATTGCTCACAAATTTCTTTGAGCGTATCACCCTTCATACCAGTCACTTTTATTAACGAAACATCTAAGCTAGAAAGCAACTCTTCATAAAATGTTGCATATTTATTAAGCATATATAAAGCATCAACAAAATTTATACCTCCCGATGCATTGATTGCAGCAACCCCACCGATATTATAACCTGTTACAATATCTGGAGTTATCCCTTCATCTTCTTGCAAGATTCTAAAAATCGATGTGCTTACAAGAAAAATTGCAGCATACGCATTGCTCATTTTTGCAAGCTCTAAATCAGAAGATGCAAAACATAATTTCACAAAATTTATATCTAAACAATTTGACGCTTGTTCAAAATATTCCTGCATTATACGAGAATTATCGTATAATTCCTTTCCCATACCAACAAACTGGCTTCCATATCCTGGAAATAACATTGCTATTTTCATAATGAGCCCCTCTGGCTTACGGTACTACTCTTATATGTAAAATAACCTACCATCTTAAACCTCCAATATGATTAGTTAGATTTTTAATTTTCTAAATTTTTACTAAAAAATTTCTTACTCTTTCTATATTTTCTTGTTTGCCAAGAATTTCAAGTAATTCAAAACTCTCTAAATTTTTACTAAAAAATTTTTTATTCTTTGTACACTTTCTTGCTTGCCAATAATTTCAAGTAACTCAAACACTCCCGGACTTGCACTTGAACCAACAAGAGATATTCTTATTGGTTGAGCTAATGCAACCAATTTTATTCCCAAATCTTTACATAACTTCTTTATATCTTGAGCAAGAACATCATGCGTAAAATCTTCAACTTTTTCAAAGGTTTGGATAAGCGTTTGTAAATACTCTTTCGTCTGCACACCAATCCATCTATCAACCGCTTGCTGATCATATTCTGTTGGCCCATTATGTAGCAGCACTAAGCTATCAAAAAGTTCCTGCAATGTCTTTGTACGCCCTTTATATAAGCCCAATAGTTTTAATATATGAGCGTCACTAAAATTTGGCAACGTTTGATCAAAATTACATTTCAAATTTTTTACTAACAAATCTCTCAAATCTTGATCACTCTTCTCTCTCATGTACACGCCATTTAACCAAAGCAACTTATCCATATCAAATATTGCGCCTTTTTTGCCAACATGATCTAAACCAAAATACTTGATAAGTTCTTTAACCGTAAATACTTCTTGATCACCATGTGACCAACCTAATCTGACTAAATAATTAAATAAGGCTTCTGCTAAATACCCCTGCTTTCGATATTCTAATACTGAAACAGCCGCATCACGCTTACTTAACTTATCACCACTGGGACCTAAAATCAGTGGCACATGTGCAAACTTTGGCACTTTAAACCCAAATGCTTCATAGAGCATAATTTGCTTTGGTGTATTTGAAATATGATCTTCACCTCGTATCACATGAGTGATATTCATAAACTCATCATCTATCACCACTACTAAATTATACATAGGGCTACCATCTGATCTGACAATAATAAAATCATCAAATTGGCTTAATTCAAACGTAATCGGTCCACGTATCAGATCATCAAATGTTATGCTCTTTTTATTACGAGGTAGAGCAAATCTTATAACATAAGGCTTGTCTTTGTCTTCTGGACCAACCTTACAGTCCCTACAGTGTCCATCATACCCAAGATATAAATCATCATGCCCTGCTCTTTCTCTATTTCTTACTTCAATCTCCTCTTGGGTACAATAACATTTATATGCTTTGCCTTCTTGTAAAAGCTTTTCTATCAACCCTGAATGTACATCAACACGTGAGGATTGTATGACCACTTCTTCGTCAAAATCAATTCCCATCCATTTCAAAGACTCAAACATATAATCTATATACTCTTGTTTTGATCGTTCCCGATCGGTATCTTCAATTCTAAGTAAAAATTTGCCATCATGATGTCTTGCAAATAGCCAATTAAAAATTGCAGCTCTCAAATTACCGATATGAAGTTTTCCCGTTGGAGACGGCGCAAACCGTACACGCATATCTTTCTTATGTTCCATAAATAAATCCCTGCTTTCTTATGGCATTTAATTAAGTTGATCTAACTTTTCTTGTGCCATTGTCATATACTGTGATTTCACACCAGGGAGTTCGCCTTCTTTTTTAATCTCCATCGCTGCTAACTGCTTGAAATATCCAGCTGCTTTTTCAGTATTATCTTTATCCCAATAATATACCCCTAAGTTATATAGAGCACCTGCTTTGCCAGAGTCATCTCCTAGTGCAATTTTCTCTAACAATCTCAAACCCTCTTGTTGCACAGACTCAGTCTCAGAATCCATTTTCATTAATGCAAGCTTTACATTATATACACCATACAAGTCATCTTTTGGTGACATTTTTTCAAGCGCTTGCTTTGTACTTTCGATTGCTTCTTTCTTTTTACCTTGTTCATACATCGCCTCTGCTTTATAAGCCAAGAAGTATGGTGCTAATTTCGAACCTGCGTGCTGCTCATATCCCATTTCAAGTGCAACTTCAACATCATACCATGAAGCTGTACCAGCTTCAGCTCGCTCATATTCGACTAAACATTCTGACAATACTTTTTGTGCCGTCGCCTGTTTATTAAAGGTATAATATTTGTATAACTTAAAACCTCCAATACCAACACCTAATAAAATAGCCATAATCAATACATCTTTTGCCAGTTTTCCTGCCTTTTTATTCTGTGCCATTTGTGCATATAATTCACGGATAACAGTCTTTAAAGCCACATACATGTCATGAAATATCATATTACTTCTCCACAAAAAGTTATTAATACTAAATAATCCATATTTACTCATGAGTATTATCATACTATAGGATTACAATTTCGGCAACTTAAAGCTGCTTATAATTGCTTATATTCTCCCTCTGTAAACAATATTGGCAATTCTCTTTACTTATAATCAAAATATTTCAAACCGTAATTGTATTTTTTATATTAAAAATACTTTCGGCACTACAATATCCTCAGAGTCTTTCATCTTTATCGCAAACGCTTGCCCTGGACCCCAAATAGTATCGCTCTCAAGTCCCTTTAATTCTTTTTTTTGTATAGCTTTGGTTCTCTCTTGAAGATCTGAATCTTCAATTTCGGACATCCCCATACAAGAGAAATCTACCACTATCCCCTTATTTTTGATCTCTGGCCTTATAGACTCTCCAACTGGCGCCCAATTATCAGTTCTCCATCCCCTTATTGTCTTATCACCCATCGCCGCAATTAGCCTCTTTCCATCTAAGGAAAATTCAAGCTTCTTAATTTTACTATCATAAGAAATCATTGCTTTTGCCGGCTTTATCACTATACGGCCTCCACTTATAATATCCCATACAATAATTTCGCCCTTGCAGTCACCTGATACAAGCTTTCCTGAAGAACTAAATACTAATGCTGTAACAGGAGTGTTCGTATTTAAAACCTTTGTTTTTTGAGGATCCTTGATATTTTGCAAATTTCCTACAATTATCATTCTCTGCTTCCCTACTGCAACTATAGATTCTCTTCCAATAGCAAAAATATCACAACCCTTTAATTCTTTTGTATTTAATTTAGAAACCATTTTCCAAGATTCTGTTTTAATAACTTCTACAAAATCACACATGCGATGAATATAAATTAACACTAAATAAGCACTATCTGGACTAAAGCGTAAAAATCCACCTTCTGGATTTGTTACACATTTCATACTGATTTGCTTCCAAGTAGAAACATCCCATATTTTTATTTGATTATTCAAATCGCTTGCAACCAAGTATCTTCCATCGGGGCTAAACAATAACTCTTTTAAAGAGCCTGAAAATTCTATAGTAGTAACATCTTGTAATACTTGTCCTTCATCGCCATTTAGTATTGCCCATATTCTTATTTGTTCAAAATCACTTATTGTGTTTACCACTGCTGCAATATATTTATGAATAGAATCACAGGCAACGCACTGAAATTTTTCATCTTTGCAACTTATTATTTCTGCAGATTTTTCTAATGTTGTTGTATCATATACTGTTATTTTATTATCTCCAAGTATGGTAACCAGATAACCGGCCCATATATTTTGGGCACATAGAGCTACACCCAATAAACATATAACACTTATTTTTTTTATTTTTTCCATAAACATAACAACCATTTGCTTACTCCATATATTTTATTTAAACATTTTGCTTTCTCTTAAACACACAAATAGGGAAGCATTTCTTGCTTCCCTATTTGCTAAACAATTTTTATAAACAAAATTTATTCCTTTGTTTCTGGCTGCTCTTTTGGCTCAACTGTTGAAGTTCCTTCTCTTTCTTGCTGTTTTGCCATTTTTGCTTGCCGTTCTTTACCACGCTTAATTGCTCGGTCAATTTTGGTTTCCATAATTTTTTTGCCTTTGTAAAACCCACAACTTTTACACATTTGATGCGGTGCAGTTGGTGTTTTACAATTTGAACATTCGGTAATAGCTTTTACCTTCATTCCTTTATTTGCAAATCTTTTATCTCTTCTTGATCGAGAGCGTTTCCTTTTAGGTACTGGCATGATAAGCTCCAAACCTTCTAATTTAATAATTTCAGTAATATACAACAAAAACAAAGCTTTCAAACTGAAAACTTCATCGACAACCAGCCTTAGCCACAATTCAATACGAAAAAACAAGACTATAGAACAATTGCGATATATTAAAATAATACACAATTTTTAATAAAAAAGCAACAAATTTATCCCCAATTTAAGCAAAGAATCATGTTTGTACAAGAAAAACTCTTCTTATTTCATATATTTTTTAATAATAACCAAAAGATCTTCCAATGGCATATCAATATCATTTTCGCATACTGCAATAATGGTCGATGGCAATGCATAAAGGCTCCAGTCTTCAAAATAAAGCGGCTCATATAATTTGCCAGAATCTAAATCGAAAAAAATGCATCGTTGTTTTTTTAAGAACATATTTCTCGTTTCTGCAATATAGGCTTTTTCCATCTCTTTTTTGGCCACAAAACCAGACCTACATACATATATTTTACCATTATAGAGCACCAATGCTTTACTATCAGTAAAAAACAAATAAAAGCGAGCAAACACAAACAAGCCCAATGGAATAATAAATAAAAGCACTTTACTTGTAGGAAAAATCCAATATGCAAGCAAAGAAATAGGTATAAAGAGCACCAATATAAATAACTCTATATATAATCTTCTTTTGCGAGCACGCTTATTTAAATAAATAATATGCTCTTTCATCTCATCACTCATACTACCCTCACAATAATAGCTATAATCAGCTACTTTTCACTTCTTTTTTTACTTTAACTCTTGATAATTATTACTATGCCCGTACAATTTTTGCAAGCATTTAAGAAATATATAACAGAGATTTGGGAATAATACACAAAAATAAACTATTTGTAAAAGCAATATTTTACTTTTCATTTTTTTCCTCACATTAATTTAAAAAAAATATTTATTACGAAATATATAATAGAAACTTAGGGCAATAAAATTTGGCATTTTCAAGTAAAACCTCTTGCTTTAGCTTTTTTTTACCATCCTGGGTTTTTATTTCCCACAGATCATCACTTGATGCTTTGCCAATAAATTGTACTCGTTTTACTAAATCATCTTTATCACATAATAACAAACACGCTCTCCAAACACATGGCAATGCAATATCACTTTTTCTTTGTATATAATTTAGCATGTTTGCATACTCTTTATTTTCAAATAATTTTATAAACCTCTTTTTATCTACCCCAAATGCCTCTTGTATACCTTGAACAATAACAGACTCTATCTTTGCCCGTTGGCAAAGCTGATAAAATATCGTTTGCTCAAAGGTAACATCCTCTTTTTGTCTAAATTCTTCAGGGTTAACTTTTCCTAATTTGCTCACTGCTTGGCAAAATACAAATCGTATAAGATCTCTCGCCCCCTGAGGACTTTCAATACGCGACATAATCTGTTTTGCGTTATATTCATAGATATTAAAGTAACATATAGTCTCAAGATATTTTACTATTTTTAAATCACAACCATACTCCTCATCCAAAGAAATGCACGGATCAAAGTAGTAAAGATCTTCAGCATCATCAAGCCACTTATACTCAATTTTTGCACCAGCTTGAACAAGAGCTCTTACTGATTCAAGATTTTTTTCCTTACAAGCTCTCATTAATAGGGTCTTCTTTTCTCTATCTTTATAGTCAAAATCGATATCACTGCGTATTAATTCTTTAATTTGCTTAAGATTTATTACAGGGTCTCGACTCTCAAAAAACATATCTGAAGAAACTTCCTCTTTCTTCACTTTTAACCATAGGTCCCTGGCAGATACATCAACATGATTATTCATCGACATAATAATACCTACACTCATCAAGAGACAAAAAGTAAATAATACCTTTTTTAATTGAGCCACTTTAATTATTTTCATAAAAATCCTCAATTTTTTCAAAATCACGAATTTTAATCATAAACAATACAATTTAAAAAACCCCATCTAGGTACATTTTACAGCTATTCATAGTAACAAAAAGCTTAGCGAATAGCAAAATTTTTTATACTTTAATACTAGGCCCGCTCGAACATGCCAGCATGGTTCTGCTTAATAGCTCCGGTCAACTGCATATCGAACAAAACCTCATGCAATTCAGCAATCTGCTTATTAGCTGCAACGGCGATTTCATCAATAGAACAGGGGGTTTGGCAACATTGAAAGACAACACTTTCAGTCGTTCCCTCTTTATATTTTTGTATTTTTTGAGTTTTTTCTATGCTATTTTGAGAAATTTGAGAGATTTTTACTATTTTTTCTATATTTTTATCTGTTTTTGCAAAATTAATTTTTACCTGAGAATCTTCTTGCTTATCTATATTTTTATCACCAAATTCTACTAAAATGTCATTAGCGCAAGAGATAAGCTTGGCGCCCTGTTGGATCATAGCATGGCAACCTAAACTCAATTCATCACCGATGGGCCCAGGAACAGCAAACACTTCTCGCCCTTGCTCAAGAGCAAATTGGGCAGTAATTGAGGCACCACTCTTTTTGGCCGCCTGAATTACCACACACCCTAGGCTTAACCCTGCAATTATTCTATTGCGTGCAGGGAAATTCCCCGGTCTTGCAACAGTTTCAAGCCTAAATGGGCTTATTAATAACCCACCAGTATAAATAATCTCGTCAAATAATCGTTTATTAGAATGGGGATATGGGTTCAGCAAACCAGAACCAATTATGGCAATGGTTTTGCCTCTCGCTTTTACTGTTTCCCTGTGAGCCATACTATCAGCACCTATAGCACCACCACTGACAATCATCCAGTTATTGTGCACCATATCAGGAATAATCGCTTCTATCACCTGCTCACCGTATCTATGAGCCTTTCGAGATCCCACAAATGCTATTTTCTTGTGATACCCCAATAATTGGTGAGTATTATCTCCTTTCATATATAAAACTGGGGGTGGCGCATAGATATTTTTCAGAAGTTCTGGGTACCCCCCACTTAACAATGTCACAAAGTTAATATTATTTTTACTTATTAAATTAACTTCTTTTTCTAAGCTAGAGGTATCTTTCAGGCCATACGCTAATTTTTTAGCTACTCGCTCAGGCAGATCAAATATATGCATAAAGTCTGATATTGTAAAACTATAGAGTCCCATCAAATCAAACTCTTGGGGCATATTTTCTATGATCTTTTTTACTGAAATAGGCCCAATCCCATCTATTAATGATATATGAAGTAATACTATGTTTTTATTCATAATCTTTATGTAACTCCCTAAGTGTAAGCCCCTTTTTATATTAAAGTATCGATTTATAGGCAAAATTCAAGCTTTTTTTAGGTATTATACACTATTTGCTCTCACAAAAATCTCTAAAAAGCTTGCTTTATCTCCAAGGCGTGATAAAATAACTACAAGTAGTAAAAATAAAAAAAGAATTAGCAAAATCGATAACCTTTTGTCAAACATTGTTCACCAAAACAAAACTTTTTTCAAAAAGACATTTTGGAGCATACATAAACTCTTTAGCAAAATTTGAAAGAGCCCTAACAAAGAAAAAAGTAAAAAATACATTTTTCGCAAAAAATACACCCGATGGATTTAAACAAATAACATTTCAAATTGATTCACAGGGTATAGAATGTGACGATTTATTAGATGAATTAGATAATAATATAAAAATGATCAAATCAAAAAAAGAAACTAAATTAGAAAACATTTAAAATTTAAAAATTCACGAACTCGTAGATACATTAATTAACGAAATAGAAACACTATACAAAAATCTTAAAACAAAATTAGATAAAACAAAACAAGATTTTTATTCAGATGCAATATTCAAAACAATCAGAGAAAGCAAATCATTCACATGTGCAACAGAAATACACAACAAATGTATAATCGGCCTCATCGATAAAATCGCAGATATATGTTTCTTTATAGATATACTTAAAGCTGTCAAAGAAGGTTGCAAAAAAATAATACTTATCGCAGGCGCTGATCATACAAGTAATATTAAAGAAACAATACTTGATAATGAAAAAATATTAAACAGTGAATATGTTCTTACCTTGTCACACAGAAGTATTAATGCACGCGCTCACCGCTTAAAAAACCCCAGTATAATGAAAACTATGACAGAAGAAGAATTTACACGAGTATTTGATGTACAACCAAAAACATGTTCTTGCTCCAAAATATATAACTGTACAAAAGAATTATCTATACATGCACCATACTTTACAAGCCCGAGTGGAACAAAATTCTATTGCCCAACTTGTAGAAATAGATTAATAAATAATCAAAAAAACGTAACAAATACTCCTATGTGCAAGGTATGCAAAGCAACAGAAAACGATAAAGGAAAATTACTTCGTTGTGGTCGATGCCATAATGTATATTATTGCTCAAGAAATTGCCAAATTGCAGACTGGAAAAATCACAAGAAATATTGCAAAAAAAAATAAGAGAAGATAATTGCCCAAAAACCAGCAAATGGAAGTTTTTTATATGAAAAACATAAAAATTAAAATTTAAAACTAAAATAAACAAGTCCCGGTTCTTAAAAAATTAAGAACCGGGACTTGTTATCTTTAAAATACCAAAAATTAAATATCAAGAATTAAAACTGCATGAATTCATCAGGTGTATTTTCGTTATTATCATCTTGATTTTCTAGTTCGTTTTCCTGAGAACTCGATGGTTCATTAATCGAGAACATACTTTGCTGTTGCGAAGAACTCATTTGTGCTGTTTCTTCTGGCTTTTGCTCTGGCGTATCAAACACACTTACTTGAGCTTGATCAACTTCTTCTCCAGCCTCAGCTACAACTTGTTCTTCTTGGACAAGTTCTGTTTGCTGCACTTGCTCTGGCTGGGAAACTTCTTGAACTTGCTCAATCACTTGTTCTGTTTCTACTTGCTCTATTTGCTCAGAATTTTCCTGAGTTTTAGCTTCTTTTTTTATCTCTTTTGCAGCATCTTCTAGCTTGGTACCTGCAGAAACCTCTATTTGTCCAGAGCTTGAAGAAGATGGCGCAGATTTATCACGATCTTCATCTTCTCTAAATGCAACTACGGCTGCCAACTGTTGCTGCTTATCAAGTTTAATTAATCTTACACCTTTGGCTTGTCTTCCCATAGTTCTAATCTCTTTTGGAGAAAGCCTAATAATCTTTCCACCAACATCAATTAATAAAATATGAGAATCGGGATATACTATGGCAAGACCAATAACAAGGCCATTTCTCTTTTCAGTCGGTATCGTTCTGACGCCAACACCACCTCTGTGAGCCAATCTGAAATCAGGAACTTTGACCCGTTTTCCATAGCCACGTTCAGTCGCAAAGAGAATATCGCCTTCATCGTTACGAATAATTTCCATGCCAACAACATGGTCGCCAGGTTTACATCTGATACCTATAACACCAGATGCTTGACGTCCCATAGCGCGAACTTCTGATTCAGGAAATCGTATACCTTGCCCTTTTGCCGTCGCAATAACAACTGAGCAATCTCCAGTACTTATGTTACAGAATGCAAGCTCATCACCCTCTTTGAGAGTAATACCACGAATTCCTGATACCCGTATTTTTGCAAATGCTTTTGCCTCGGTACGCTTAACTAAACCGTTTTTGGTTGCCATCATAATAAAGTTATTTTCCATCTCTCTGGTACACAGCAACTTTACTACTCGTTCATTTGGTTGCAATGGTAAAAGATTAACTACGGCACGCCCACGAGCCGTACGTGAACCTTCGGGAACTTCAAATACTTTCAGACTATACACACGACCTAAGTTGGTAAAGAAGAGTAATTCATCGTGGTTTCTAGCGACAAATAGATCAAGAACATAATCATCTTTTTCTTCCAGCGCAGACATGCCCATTTTACCCTTGCCACCTCTATGTTGTACACCATAGGTCTCTAAGTTTACACGTTTTATGTACCCTTTGGAGGTAATGGTTACAACAACATCTTCATCTGGAATTAAATCTGCTTCTGTTAAAATATCTATCGGTCCAGCAATCTTAGATTTGCGCTCATCACCATAATTTTTCTTTGTCTCTTCAAACTCTTTTATTATTTCTTGCTTTAAAACTTCTTTATCTTCTATAATAGACTTTAAGAAAATAATAATTTTTTTAAGTTCTGCCATCTCATTATGAATTTTTTCCTGTTCTAAACCTGTCAAACGTTGCAATCTCATCTCTAAAATTGCTTTACCTTGTTTGACAGTTAACAAGAATCTCTTATTTAATGCAGCAATTGCTTCTTCGGAATTTTGAGACTGCTTTACAATTGCAACAACTTCATCAATATTTTGCAATGCAATAATAAACCCAGCTAATAGATGCTCTCGTTCTTGTGCTTTTCTTAAATCGTATTGTGTACGCTTATACACAACTTGTCTTCTGTGCTCCACAAAATGCAATAATAGTTCACGCAAATTAAATATCATTGGCTTATTATCAAGTAAGCCGAGCATTAAAATAGAAAATGATGTCTGCAATGAAGTATGCTTATACAACTGATTCAAGACAACATTAGGTATCTCACCACGCTTGAGCTCTATCACCAATCGCATACCACGTTTATCAGACTCATCTCTAATATTTGAAATACCATCAATTATTTTATTTTTCACTAAATTTGCAATTTTAATTGCAAGTTCAGCCTTATTTACCTGATATGGCAATTGCGTGATAATTAATCGAGATCCCTTTTTAGTCTCCTCAACATCAACAACACCTCGCACAATTGCTCGCCCCCTACCAGTTCTGTATGCACTTAAGATTCCTGCTCGTCCACAAATTATACCACCAGTTGGAAAATCTGGCGCAGGCACTAATGCAAATAATTCTTCTTCTGATAAATTTTCATTGTCAAGCAACGCCAAACAGGCATCGATCACTTCAGTTAAATTATGCGGTGGAATAGAAGTTGCCATACCAACAGCAATACCTGCAGTACCATTCACAAGCAAATTAGGCAATTTACTTGGTAAAATAACTGGCTCTACAGTCGATTCATCAAAGTTGGGTACAAAGTCAACTGTCTCTTTATCCAAATCAGCTAAAATTTCTTGCGAAATCTTTGCCATACGAACTTCGGTATAACGCATTGCTGCAGCATTATCACCATCAACAGAACCCCAGTTTCCTTGCCCATCAAGTAATGGGTATCGTTTTGAGAAATCCTGTACCATACCAACCATGGTATTGTATACTGCTTGGTCACCATGCGGGTGATATTTACCAAGCACTTCACCAACAACACGTACCGATTTGTGATATGGTCTATTATAGTGAAAACCTAATTTATGCATCGTATATAATACACGCCTGTGCACAGGCTTTAAACCGTCTCTAATATCAGGAATCGCACGACTTACAATAACCGACATGGCATAATCAAGGAACGCCTCTTTGAGCTCATCCTCGATCAATATAGGCTCTATCCCCGATTTTGGACCATTTGCATTAGATAACGTATCTTTATTATCTACTGGTTCCATAATAAAAAATCCTCTCTAGCAATCTATTTAATAATTTATAGATGTATTAAAAATAATAAAAATCAAAAAATTGATATTAAACTTGACACTGTAATTTATATAAACAATATACTACAAAAAGAAAAATAACTCAAGCAAGAGCTTGTTTTATAGATGCCAGAACCCCCTACATCTAGAGGAAAATTACCATTCCCCTTTCGGCAATTTTTGGGACAATTTTGCAGACACTTTTTCAAAGTCATCACAATGGCTCCTGAATGCTCTTATAAGAAACACACTTCCAGTATAAATAACCCCCAAAAATAGTAAAGCTACAACTATTGACTTGTATAGCTTGAATATATAATAGTTATAGTAAAATATGTGTTAAAAGTATAAAAAATTTTATAAAAAAGGGGAAAAATGATCTCCAAATTACGTAATAAAATTTTACAAGCTTTCTTGGTATTATTATTGCTCGCATCATTTTCTACACCAAAGAACATAAAATGTTTGCCCCCATTTAAGGGGCTTTTTAATTTATTGTGGTATAACGATATAGGGTTTGGCCAAGCACTACTTGAGTCAAATTTTATAAAAAATGTCTATATTTATGCAGACCAAAAAGATCCATTGAGAAATCTGATAAGAACTCTTTGGATCATATTTGAAGAGCAAGGCATGCCTAAAGAAAGTAAAAAAATACTCCCAACAAAATCATTATACCCCACAGGATTAATTGGGAATACATTTAATTATAGAGGAGAAACCAGAGATGTACCTTATGAACAGATGGCACAAGGAGATGTATTTGGCAAACTGATAGCGCTTATATACACGAAAGAAATTTTTAATCCAAGATCCAAATATAAACAACAACTTATAGATGCCTGGAATACTAATATCAGCAAACTTTTAGGAGAAGAAAAGACACAAAAAAAACGAAGAAACCAGATACGAAAACTGATAAATAAAATAATAAGGGCACTAGAATGGGAAAAAACGGGAGCATATCCCCCTCACACAACAGAAAGTGTTTTGTGGGCCTTTTTTCATCATAAGTTTACACAATCAGATCTCACTCAAGAAGAAGGCAGAGAAGTATTCAAAACATGCATACAAGCGTTGGCTAAAATGCTTCAAAGATTTACAAAAGAAAATCCTCAAATTAATCCATCAAATACTCTTAACAAATCTTTTGATCAATTAAAAAAAGAAAAATTTTTTAGCAAACAAAATTTGTATCCCCAGAATATTTATCTTAGCTGTGAAAATACACTCAAAAATATAAAACAAACAAAACAAAAAGATATTGAAGCTGCAAAAAAAATACTTCAAAAAAATATAGATATTTTGGAAGAAAAGAATTCTTTGCTTGATACAAAAATTATGAAACTAAAAACCGAAAGAAAAACCCGGAGAAAAAAGCTGATCCAAGCCAAAAAAAATCGTCTCCTAATAAAAAAAAAGCTATATACACCATATAAAGCAAAAATAAAAAGAAAAGATCCAAAAGTAAAACAATATTTTAAAAAATATAATAATTTCAAAAAAATTATTGAAATACAAAAAAGAAAGATTGCACAAATAAAACATATATTGCCCCAATTGGAAAAAGAAAAAGAAGAAATACTCTTGCAAATAAAAGATTTGGGCGAAAAAGCAAAAACTCGCACCTTGATAGCTGGTTACCAAAACAAAGAAGCCTTAGCTCACTATGATCTTTATTTGCATAGCCTCTTGAAAAGAATAACTATCACCCAACTCCCTCCTACTGTAATACAAAGTCGATTTGGTTATGAATATAAAGATGACAAAATTACTAAGCCTGTTGCCAACTGTTTTGAAGCATCTTTATTAGATCTGGTAAGCATCTTATGGTATAACCCAAAGACACAAACCTATGATGATGCTTTTTTGCCTCAAAATATATTAAAAGGACCTGGGTTTTCAAAACTCAGAAAAACCCTTCAAATGGTACATCTTGCAGATCAACATAAAATACCGGAAGAATCTTATAGAAAAGAGTATAACAATAGAGTTTTTTCTTCTTTGCAAGAACTTAAAAAAAGAATCGCAGAAAAAGTCAGTGAAGAAGAAGATATATATGATATCAACCTATCTGATATTAATCCCTCACTCATAACACATCCGGCTCTGCACCAAGCATGGATGAATATCGTTTCTGGACTTAGCAATATAGCCTATGTAGGTACAAAACAAAACTATGAAATTAGATCAATAAAAGAAAATCTTATAGCATTATTTAATTACTTATTTGGGCTTAATGCAGAAAGCCTAGAAGATTTAAATGGGAAATTTGATAAAAAAGTTGATGGGATAGAACGAACCATAAAATTTTCAATCCAAAAGATAAAAGAGGAAAAAGAAAGAATGGAGGAGGAAGAGAAAGAAGTTGAGAGAATCACAATTACGATTGAACATACAGAAAATGACGAAATAATAATGAGCAGCACTATTTCCATAGATCTTACAGGATCCCACACAAGTCTCTATACTCCGGTTAGAGATACTGCATCATTTATTCCTTATAAGATTCCTGAATCACCAGAGCTATTTGCAAATGTAATAATAAACTCACTCAAACAAGTGAAATATCTCAATAAAGAAGGAGTAGAAAAAGAAAAAAGAAAGTTAACCAAACGAGAAAGGCTTTTTGAAAAAAGAAAAGAACAAAAAAGTATTAGCCAAGAAAAATTAGACTCAGAAAAAAAAGATATCTTATTATTAAAAGAAATATTAAGGCAAGAATATAACCGCATCTTGCTTTCAGAATTTGCAGCACAACGTTCACTGCCCCTATTTTCTCTATTAACCTCAAGACAATTATTAAATAGAATAAAAAATTGGCCAGACAGCATGCTGGCGCTGGTATATTATTCTTTAAATCTCATTAATTCCTCTATAAAAATAAGTATACTAAGAAGTATATTAGGTCAATATAATACGGTATCTCAAAATATAAAAAATTTGATGTATGCAATATTGCAAAGAATTACGCAAGAGCATGTGATATTAGATGCTTATAAAATAATCTTTCGTACAAAACAATATTCAAAAGATCCAATACTTGTAGAGTATCTACACAAAAAACCCGTTTTGGCTATTGCAGCAGCTATATATAATACTAAGGAAAATAAAGACCATATCAATTGGCTTGAACAACAAGGTATAGCTATAAACACACAAGATGAAAAAGGAAATACGGCTCTTATGCGCATCGTCTCTGATCTTTTGACTCGAGCAAATATCGCAACTACTTGGAAATATATTTCTGCATTATTAGAACTGGGCGCAAATGCAACAATACAAAATAATAAGGGTGAAACTGTATTATTTAAGGCTGTGGAGGCTACATTTAATCATTTAGAAATAGATGTACTCAGACATATATTGCAGCAATTACAAAAGCTACCCCCTAAAATATTTGAAAAGCTCATTAACACAAGAAATAATGCAAAGCAAAATATATTCCAATATGCACAAGTACTGCATAGCAGTGGTAAATACTATAAAGATACAGGCAAAAAAATAATAAAAACATTAAAAAAGTTTAAAAAGGGATACAAGATCTAGAGGCGAAAACCTTTAAAAAAGGGAAGAAACTCTAGAAAAACATATTTTAAACAAGAGTTTTTTATTGTTTTTAAAACAAAAAAAGTTGCTACAATCAGTAAAAGAAGGCTACAAATTTTTGATAAAAATATAAAAAAAGGAGAAAAAATGCTCAAGAAAATACTACATAAAAGTTTTATAAAACTTTTATCTCTTGTGTTGCTCATATCTTTTACAACACATAAACAAATAAAACCTATTCCACCCTTAAAGGGCTTATTTACCATACTAAAAAACGACGTTATAGGTTTTGGACAAGCACTGCTTGAGTCAAATTTCATAAAAAATGTGTATATTTATGCAAAAAAAGATGACCCCTTAAAAATTCTGATAAAAGCTCTATGGGTAATATTTGAAGAAAAAAAAGAGGCCCCAAAAGAAGAAGAAAAACTTGTACCTACAAAATCATTAATTCCAACAGCTTTAATAGGCAATACTTTCACTATCGAGAGAAAAACAATAGTAGCTCCCTACAAACAAATGGCAAAAGGGGATATGTTTGGCAAACTTATGGCATACATATACACTGGAAAAATTTTCAGGAAAGATAAAAATGAGCTGATCAATTCATGGAATAACAGTATTAATACACTTTTAGGCAAACAAAAAAAACCAGGGGAAAAACAGACAAAAAAAGAAAAGAAACTAGAAAAAGAACAAAAAAAACAAATACGAAAAATAATAAATAAAATAATAAACGCTATAGAAAATATCGAAAAAAATGGCACATATCCACCACGCACTACAGAAAGTGTTTTATGGGCATTCTTTAATCAGAAACTAACAGTGGCAAACATAACAAAACAAGAAAAAATAGACTCATTAAAACTATGTATACAAGAAATAAGTACAACCAATATACTTACCAAACCTATTGATCAATTAGAAAAAGAAGAATTTTTCAGCGAAAATAACCTATACAAACCAGACACATATCTCAATACAGAAAAAACACTCAGTGATATAAAAAAAGAAGGAGAAAAAGATTTTGAAGAAAAAAAGAAAACACTTAAAGAAAAGATAAGCCAATTAAAAAAAATACAGCAGGAACTTAAACCACAAATTGACGAAAAAATAAAAAAAAGCAACAAAATATTTGATGAAAAAATTACAAATCTTTCCAACGAGATAAAAAAAATACTAAAAGAAGCAAAAATTAGAGTAAAAGATCTAAAAAAACTAAAAGAAGAAGGGCGCCATCAAGAAGACAAATATAAAAAAATTTCCATAGAACATAAAACTGCAAAAAAAATATATGGCAAAAAAATAGAGCAACTCAAAAAAATAAAAATGGAAAAAAAAGAAGCAAAAAAAACGCTGAAAAAACCTTTAAAAAATATATTCGAAAAATGGGATAAATATGATATCGAAATAAACCGTGGACCAAGGCAAGCCATAGCTTCTTCTCAAAATAAACTTTCATTACAAAACTACGATCTATATCTACATAGCTTACTCAAAAGAATAAGCATAACTCAACTCCCTCCCCAGATAACACAGGGGCAATACGGCTACGAATACAAAGAAGGTAAAATAAGAAAACCCATTACTAGTTGTTTTGAGTCATCTTTGTTAGATCTATTTAGCATCCTATGGTATAACCCAAAAACACAAAAATATGACGATACATTGTTACCAGATCAACTAGTAAATGGAACAGGATTTATGCAACTAAAAAATACCCTTCGAACCCTATACCAAGCAAACAAACATAATATACCGGAAGAAGCCTATCAAGAGGAATTCAACGGTATAAGATTTCCATCTATCAAAAGGCTCAAAAAAATTCTCGAGGCAAAAGGGATTGGCGAAAATACAATACGCAACACAAAGATCTCTGAGATTGGCCCCTCATATATAACAAAAGTAGCATTAAATCAAGAGTGGATGAACATAATATCAGGACTCGAAACTCCAGATATAAAATACAAAAAAGCAAAAGAAAAATATGAGATCAGATCAACTAAGAAAAACCTCATTAAACTATGTAATTATTTCTATGGCCTTAACGTAAAAAATGTAGAAGATTTAAATGGAAGATTTGACAAAACAATAGGAGACCTTGAAAGAAAAATAACATTTAGGTTAGAAAAAGGAGAAGGTGAGAAAAAAATCATAGTCAATATCACACACACAAAAGATGATCAAGTAATAATAGATAACGATATATATGTAGTAATACAGTTTGGACATTCATACGTATATTCGCCAGCCAGAGATATGGCATTGCTTGTCCCCTATGAAATACCAGAATCGCCTTATCTTTTTGCAGAAGAAGCAATAAAAATATTAGTTAAAAAACACGAAGAACAATTAAAAAAAGACGAAAAAAATTTAGAGAAAAGAATAAAAGCATATAAGAAAAAAGATAAAAAAAGACATGAAAGCCTAGAAAAAAGATTAAAAAAACTTAAAATAACTGAAGTTAAAAAAAGACAAGAAATTTTACTTTCGCAAAAAATTGCAACAAGAGAACAAATTCTACAATTTAAAAATGAAAACGAACGTATACAAGCAGCAAAACGCTCATTAGAAGAATTTTCATCAAATCTGACTCTTCCATCTTTAACAGAAGAATTTCCATTACAACACTTGCTTTCATTTTTCTCTTTGTTAACATCAGAAAAGTTATTAGATAGTACAAAAGGGAAAACATGGCCCCAAAGCATGCTTTCCCTTTTGTACTATTCTTTAAGCCTTATAAACCCTGAAATTAAAAGAAAAGTTCTCGAACATATATTAAATCAATATGATAAAGTGCCCCAAAATATAAAACATTTGATGTACGCAATAACCCAAAGGCTTAAAGAAAGCCATGAACTCGTAGAAAGCTACAAAATAGTCTTCGATTCTGAAAAATATAAGGTAGATAAAAAACTAGAAGAATATCTCCGCAAAAATCCACTTTTTGCTATTATAGCTGCAATATATTGTTATGATGCTTTAAAACATCTAAAATGGCTTAAAGAAAACGAATTCGACATAAATGCAACAGATATAGCCGGAAATACCGCCCCAATGCTAATCGTTTCTACCCTGTTTGACCTAAGAGAGATAAACAATATCTGGCGATATTTATATCATTTACAAGAATCTGGAGCAGACTTTACAATACAAAATAAAAAAGGCGAAACGCTTTTATCAAAGGCTATTGGAACGAATTTTAATCACCCGTACCACAATATCCTCGAAAAAATCTTAAAAAGATTAAAACACTTGCCACCAGAAGATATAAAAAAACTCATTGAGGCAACAAACGAAAAAGGCCAAACGGCCCTAGAGCATGCAAAAGAACTCCATGAAAACAGTGATTATAAAAAAGAAACTAAAAAAATTATAAAATTATTGGAAGATTTTATAGAGAAAAATTCAAAAGAAGAAGTAGAAAGTGAAGACTAACAGAGAGAATAAACTTAGAATTCAGCCGCCCATTTATATAATAATCGGGCGGCTGACTAGAAAATGTCTTGTGTCTGCATAAAAAACCTCGCCCATTACCAAAGCAAAACCCCCTCTAGCAAGCCGTTTCACCCCCCCTCAAGATTTACAAATACTACATTTTTCTTGTTTTTTAATCACACTATCTGCTATGATAAATTTTAAGAGATATAAAAAATATTTTAAAAATATAAAAAAAG
>Ga0180433_10002458_pt1 | contig 28557 bp, 21 predicted proteins | sample SS_ome_8_FD_132980 | JGI IMG/M metagenome (GOLD analysis project Ga0180433, IMG submission 132980) | Hypersaline lake sediment archaeal communities from the Salton Sea, California, USA - SS_1_D_1 metaG | ecosystem: Environmental > Aquatic > Non-marine Saline and Alkaline > Hypersaline >... | reverse complement strand
GCCATCCCTTAGGTTGTAGCTAAGGGCGAGGTTGTGGATGACGTTCCCGGGAGAGATTTGCGGGACATAGGGGTCGTCGTTCCCCCGTCCCACGGGCTTGTAGATCTCGACGTCGTCTCCGCAGCCCGCGCAGAGTAAGCAGATGACCAAGGTCGGCACGACCGCCGCCATGACCTTGTAAACGATGGATCTATTTGGACGAGGAAAGAAGCGAAGCGTGAGCATTTCGGGCCTCCTTGTCGATTTGGCTCTCTCTGATTCTCGCGGGTCACTCCGGGCTTCCGACCTCATGGTACAGCGCCTTCACCGCACCCCACGTGCTTCTCTCTATCGCCGGGATATCCGGTGGGGAACGCCGGTCGATGCCAAGCGCCGAGACCGCCGCCGATTGTCTATCGGGATCGGCCTTTAGGAATGACGACTGTGACTCCCCGAGGCCCGGCGAAGGGCCGATCTCCCTTCTGATCAGCCCGGGAAAAGAGTCCTGCGCGTGGCTTAGCGACTCCTCATCCCACGGGCCATCCTGGCACTTCCAAAGCCGCCAGATCCGGGGATCATCGGCCGAGTCTGGAGCGAAGAAGAAGAGAGGTCTTGACCTGACCAGGAAAACCACGTCCTCCCGGACGGTCACTTCAAGATCGAGAGAGACGTAGCCTTCCAACGTGCCCTTCGGAGCTCCTTGTTGATTCGATTCCCTGAGCGCCCCCGCGAGAGCGACTTCCATCTCTATATCGACGACCTTGAAGCGGGGATCGGAGAGAACGCTGGTGGAGTCGAGCATGCTACGCATTGCCAGGAGCTCTTCCGGGGCGCCCCAGAACCCTCCTGCGGGGATCTGGCCCGGCTCCACCGGGATGTCTTCCGCATAAAAGATGAAGACGAAGTCGTCTCTTATCAGCGGAGCGAAGTGATCGTAGTCTCCCAGCTCATAGGAGTTCTGCAGATTACGCAACACGTTCTCGGGAGAGCTGAGCGGCGGGAAAGGGTCCGTCTTCTTTGAAGGCCCAAGGCTCTTGCCGTCGTCTCCGCAGCCCGCGCATAGTAGGCAAAGAACCAAAGCCGGCACGGCCGCCGTGACGACGGCTGTAACCGCGCTCTGCCGGATCCCCAAAGGCGCGCACGCCCGTCGGCACCGCGTCCCGGGTTCCGCCGGGCCCGGCATGAGCGAAGCGCAGTAGGAGCCTATGGTCGAGACAAGCAATGCTCTCAATCCGTCCGCATTCAACATGTCTTTCACCTCCGCGGCGTCGGGGCTCGGAGTCTCGGTGGATCAACTTCTGTCGTTTCTATTGAATATGCTCGGCCCGAAGAGAAGTCCCCGGATAAACGCGATGAAGAGGACGAATAGTAGGGCCATGCCTATGGTGACGAGGATCTCGGCGATCACGGTCCGCCTCCTTTTGGAGGATCATATGTTGGCAGCGTCCGGGTGTCGGTTGTCTCGGGTCGGGCGAACGCGGCACTCGGATGGCCGGCCCCCTCAGGGGCTGCAAGCGAATAGTGTGTCGTTCCTTCCCACATTATAGCGCCCCATCCCGGACACGGCAAGGAGTAGTCGGGGGTGGGATCGGCTCGCTCCTGCGGTGCGTGCAAAAGATCTTTCTGGCTCCCTGCGCCCGGTCGCCGAGCTAACCTCCGCTTCGCGGAGGTGGATCTCGGCTCCCTCCTGCGCCAACGGTCGCTGCGGAAGATCGTTCGCCCGCGAAAGGGGCGCGATTGGCTTGGTTCTTCCCGTGTCCCGGTGGATCTCGGCTCGCTCCCGCGAATCGGCCTTTGCGGGAACCACTTCGTCCTCCATAAGCATGGTCCCCGTGGATCTCCGCTCGTTGCTCCGCAAGGGGGCCTTACGAAACATCCTTCGTCCGCGTTGAGGCGCGCGCTGTATTGCCTATTCGCGTATGTTGGTGGATCTTCGCTCGTTCTCGCGGTGCGTGCGAAGGTGTTTCTTGGGCCCCCGCGCCCGCCCGTGTGGCCTCTGGATAGGGGTTCCGGGTGCGCCGGGCATGCGCCCCGCGTGGAAGGGCTTCTCGATGCGGGCTTTGCCGTGACGCGGCCAAGTTGCTATACTCGCCGAAGGCCGCAACCGGACGGAACAAAGAAAAGGAGTGCCGGCAGTGGGAGATACTTCTTCAATCAAGGTCCGTTTCGCTCCGAGCCCCACCGGGTACCTGCACGTGGGGGGAGCCAGAACCGCGCTCTTCAACTGGCTCTATGCCAGGAAGACGGGCGGGGTGTTCCTTTTGCGCATAGAAGACACCGATCGGGCTCGTCACGTTGGAGGCGCTGCGGAGAAGGTCCTCGACGATCTAAGGTGGCTGGGGATCGACTGGGACGAGGGATACGGAGTGGGAGGCCCGTCGGGTCCGTACAGGCAGTCCGAGAGGTTGGACATCTATCGAGAATACGCCGGCCGTCTTCTCGCGACGGGCAGGGCATACTACGCCTTCGAGACTCCGGAGGAGCTCGAGGCGATGCGGGAGCAAGCCCAGGTGGAGAAGAGGACGCTCTGGTACTCTCGCCCGGAACAGACTCCCACCGATCCGGCCGAGGCGGAGAGGGCCAGGGCGGAAGGCAACCCCGTCGTTGTTCGGTTCAAAGCAGGGGCCGAGGACGTGACCGTGCGGGACGAGGTCTTCGGGCATATCATCGTGGGAGCGGGCGAGCAGGAAGACTTCGTCATCTTGAAAAACGACGGCTATCCCACCTACCATCTGGCTAATGTAGTGGACGATGCCCTGATGGGGGTGACGCTTATCATGCGCGGACAGGAGTTTCTCGGCCAGACTTGGCGACAGAAGCTCCTGCGAGAGGCCCTTGATCTGCCCGAGCCGGCATACGCTCACCTTTCCCTCATACTGGATATGAGGGGCAGAAAGCTCTCCAAGCGGGAAGGCGACGTAGAGGTTCGCTCATTCCGCGAGGCGGGTTACTTGCCCGAGGCCCTGATGAACTTCATCGCCCTTCTCGGGTGGAATCCCGGCGGGGACAAAGAGAAGATGAGCCGTGAGGAGTTGATCGAGTCGTTCTCCCTCGACCGGCTCACAAGGGTGAACGCCAAGTTCGACAGGGACAAGCTCCTGGCTTTCAACACCGAGGCGGCCGCCGGCGCCGATGAAGCCCGTCTGACGCGGGCTTTCAGGGATTACCTTACCGTCAACCCTGAAGATCCGATTCCCGCCGAGGACGACGGTCTCTTGAAGACTCTTGTGAAGGCCAACAAGGGCTTCCGCACCTTTCGTGATATCTCAGACAAATCGGGCGTGTTGTTTGTCCCGGACGGTGACTTCGAGTACGACGACAAGGCGGTAAAGAAAGTGTTGGCCGCGGGCGGAGGCGCCGGTTTCGCGATGCTCGCCGATATTCGACGGGAGCTGGCCGAGGCCGAGTGGAACGCCTCGGCGCTGGCCGGCCTCTTCGAGCGCGTGTGCTCGGAGAAAGGGGTCGGGATGGGGAAGGCGGCGCAGCCAGTTCGCGTGGCCGTGGCGGGGCGCGCCGTGAGCCCCGGGATTGTGGACACGCTTCTGATACTTGGAAGGGAGAAGGCCCTCGCCAGGATCGATCGATGTCTTGAGATGCGGGGGTAGAGGACAAACCATGGAATCAAGAGACAAAGCTCCGCGCTCCGATTTCATACGTGAGATAGTCGCCGAGGACATCAGGACCAACAAGTGGGGCGGCAAAGTGGTCACCCGCTTTCCTCCGGAGCCCAATGGCTACCTGCACATAGGGCACGCCAAGAGCATCTGCTTGAACTTCGGCATCGCCGCGGACTTCGAGGGCGGCGTCTGTCATCTGAGGTTCGACGACACCAATCCAAGCAAGGAAGAGGCCGAGTACGTTCGAAGCATGATAGAAGACGTGCGATGGTTGGGGTGGGATTGGGGAGAGCACCTGTACTACGCTTCCGACTACTTCGAACGCATGTACGACTACGCCGTTCAACTCGTCAAGGCCGGCGATGCCTACGTGTGTGACCTGAGCGCGGACGAGATAAGGGAGCATAGGGGTACGCTTACCAAGCCCGGAGTGAACAGCCCCTACAGGGATCGGTCGGTGGAAGAGAACCTCGACCTCTTGGCCCGCATGGGGGCCGGGGAGTTCCCCAACGGCTCCCGCACCTTGAGGGCGAAGATAGACATGGCGGCCGCGAACCTCAACATGCGCGACCCGGTAATGTACAGGATACTGCATGCGTCTCATCACAGGACGGGCGACGAATGGTGCATCTATCCTACATATGATTGGGCCCACGGGCTCGAGGATTCCATAGAAGGGATCACTCATTCCGTCTGCACGCTGGAGTTCGAGGATCACCGCCCGCTTTATGACTGGTTCTTGGACCGGCTGGGTGTCCATCACCCCCAGCAGATCGAGTTTGCGCGGCTCAATCTCACGTACACGGTCATGAGCAAGAGGAAGCTCCTTGAGCTTGTCAAGGAGGGTCGCGTATCCGGATGGGACGATCCCCGGATGCCGACCATATCCGGGCTCAGGCGTCGCGGCTACACTCCCGAGTCCATCCGCGACTTCGCCCGCCGCGTCGGCGTCAACAAACGAGCGAGCGTCGTTGACATCAAGCTGCTCGAGCATTGTCTGAGGGAGGGCTTGAACAAGACCGCCCCTCGCGTGATGGGAGTCCTTCGCCCTCTCAAGGTCGTAATCGAGAACTACCCCGAGGGGGAAGAGGAGCAGCTTGAGGCTATCAACAACCCGGAGGACCCCGCGGCGGGCACCCGCATGGTTCCGTTCTCGAGGACGCTTTACATCGAGCGAGATGATTTCAAGGAGGATCCGCCCAAGAAGTTCTACAGGCTCGCGCCCGGCAGAGAGGTCCGATTGAGATACGCCTATTTCATCACGTGCAAGGACGTGATCAAGGATGAGAGCGGAGAGGTGACGGAGCTTCGCTGCACATATGATCCGGCCACGAAAGGCGGGGATTCGCCGGACGGCCGAAAGGTGAAGTCAACGCTGCATTGGGTCTCTGCGCCGCACGCCGTGAAGTCGGAGATTCGCCTGTATGACCATCTCTTCACCAAGGAAGACCCCGGCGACGTCGAGGAAGGTTCCGATTGGAAGGAGAACCTGAACCCCTCCTCCCTGGAGGTGCTTCAAGACTGTCGGGTGGAGCCGTCCCTGGCCGACTATGCCCCCGGCGCCGTCTGCCAGTTTGAGCGGCTCGGCTACTTTTGCGTTGATCCCGGCTCCACGAGCGAGGCCAAGGTGTTCAACCGCACCGTTTCGCTCAGGGATACGTGGGCCAGGATACAGAAGGCGGGGAAGGAGAACGCCTGACCGGGGAGGCGGGGGGAGGAAGACCCTACAGGGGGGCCGCGATGTCCCTTCCCATTCCCACGGACGAGCCACGGACGAGCCCGTTTGGGGTTGCGAACCCGGCCGGCGGCATGGTATGCTATCATCCCATTGGAAGCTGGGTTGGGGAGTCGTTCAGCGGTAGGACACATGGCTCTGGACCATGGAACCGGGGTTCGAATCCCTGCTCCCCAGCCAAACCGTACTTCTTGTGCGGATTGCGATTAGACCGGCAATTGGGTATCCTCCAAGTCAATACAGAGCTTTTGGGGCGCTATCGTCTAGGGGTTTAGGACAGGTGGTTCTCAGCCATCAGACCCGGGTTCGAATCCCGGTAGCGCTACCAGTTTTCCCGGCCCGGCGAGCCCCCGTCGGGCCGGATTCTTACAGGCGCCGCAGCCGGTTCGCCCGAAACCGGCCGCGGCGCTCTTGTTTTGCCCTTACGACATCATACCCCGGGTGTATGATGTCGTTGGGAGGTGAAACCGCATGAAGGAGCGATCAAGACGGGAGTTTATTACCTCGTGTCTTTATCTGGCCGTGCCGGGATTCGGTTGTGCGCTTCTCTCAGTCCCTCTCGGCTGCCGTCGAGAGGATGGATCGGCCGGTCTCTCGGAGATGGACACGGATGGCAACGGACAGGCCGCGGTGACCGATGGGGCCGAGATCAAGCCTACGGAAACCTGTGAGAGCTCCGAGCCCGGATACCTCAAGCTCCACCGAACCGGAGAGCTCAAGCGACGGGGAGACGAGCTCTGGCGGATCATGGAGGATTGTCGGCTTTGCCCCAGACAGTGCGGCGCCAACCGACTGGAGGGGGACGAAGGATTCTGCGGAAGTTCTCTCAGGCTCGAAATCGCCTCCTATCATCCTCACTTTGGAGAGGAGAGACCCCTGGTCGGAGGAGGCGGGTCAGGAGCGGTCTTCTTTACAAACTGCGGCCTCAGGTGCGTCTTCTGCATAAACTGGGAGATAAGCCAGGGTGGAAGGGGCTATCCGAGAGCCATAGAAGACCTGTCCGCGATGATGCTGCACCTGCAGCAGATGGGATGCCACAATGTCAACGTCGTGACGCCGACCCACTATTCGGCCCACATCCTTCTGGCCCTGGACGATGCCGCCGCAAAGGGATTGAGGCTTCCGTTTCTGTACAACACGTGCGGGTGGGAGCGGATGGAGATCCTGAAAGTGCTCGACGGGGTCGTTGACGTCTACCTGCCTGATTTCAAGTATGCCGACTCGGAGCCGGCGGAGAAATACTCCTCAGGAGCCGATACATATCCCGAGCTGACGAAAGCCGGCCTGCTCGAGATGCACCGTCAAGTAGGTGTTGCGCACCCCGCAGACGACGGGCTGATCTACAGAGGACTTATGGTGCGTCACCTGGTCATGCCGAATGGGGTGGGCGGAACGAAGAAAGTCATCGAGTGGATCGCTGAAAACCTCCCCAAAGACACCTACTTCAACCTAATGTCACAGTACAGGCCCATGCATAAGGCCTCAGAGTATCCCAAGATATCGAGGAGACTCACACGCGAAGAGTATGACGAAGCCGTGCGCTGGGCGCGCGAGGCGGGCCTCACCAACCTCGACATCCAGGGATGGCGCGCAGGGTAGGGTCTAGCCGAAACCGGCCGCGGCGCTACCTGACCAAGATGCAGCGCGTTCTCCCTTCGGCGTGCTCCGTCCGGATACGACCAAAGTAAATCCCGCTGGGGGCGGCCCTTCCGTTGTCGTTAGTGCCGTCCCAGTACTCCTGCCGCGGACCGGGCTCCCTGTAGCCTTCCGCGACGGTCTTCACTAGTCGTCCCATGGCGTCGAATACGGACAGGCGCACGTGCTCTCCGGCGGACAGGTAATAGTGGAACATCAGCGCGGCTCTAAAAGGATTGGGCGAAGCCGCAAGTCGGAAGGACGGCTCGGGCACATCGGCGTACAAGAAGGTCCCCCAGATACGATAGCAGTCCCAATTAGGAACCCCCGTCAGTCTCGGGTAAACGATAAGCGTGCGTCCGGGATACAAAGTCGCCATGGAGGCTTCGTTCCGGACTCGGTCGTCTCCGGAAACGACGATGGGCTTCGCGTCGATCACCTCGCCGGAGCGTGAGACGCGGGAAGCTCTGCACGTCGGCTCACCGGCACTGGACGGCCAACTCACAATGAAGTATTCCCCGTCGAAGACCGCGGATACCTCGCCGGGTGAATAGAAATCCAAGCTGTCTTTTATGTTGAAACTGCTCAGCACGGCTCCCGACCGGTCGATCAACACGCCCGAAGCGCCGATTTCCCGGTAGGCGGGAATGAACCGGGCCCAGGCGACGAGCCAATTCGAGCCGTCGAAGGCGACTGTCGGGGCGGCCAAGCGATCGCCCTTCTCGGACAGCACGATTCCGTCGCCGTCCAGCACGACGCCCGAACGGGAGACCCTCGCGCCCACGATCCTCAGTCCGTAAACGCTTTTGGGGTCCTCGGGCTCTATCCACGCCACCATGTAATTCTCCGCCCCGAAGGCCGCCGCGGGGTCCTTCGAGTAGCGCCCCGGCGAGATCAATATGCCCGCGGGATCGAGTTGTTCTCCCTCGCTGCCGACCCGGGCGCCGTAGACTCTGAGGCTGTCTCCGCCCCCGCGCGCGTCGGTCCAAACCGCCAAGTAATCGGATCCGTCGGTCGCGATGCCCGGATCGGCGGCGGCTGAGGAATCACAGAGGCAAAAGCCGTCGCGGTCGAGGACCTCACCCGTGAACGACATCCTCGCTCCGTATATCTTGCTTCGACCGTCGCGCGAATCAATCCATGTGAACAGCGACCCTCGATTCGCCCCGGCCGCGTCCATGGGAAATGGCTCCACGTTGCCGTCCGTCACGAGCGGGACCGGCGCCGGATCCAGGGGATATCCTGAGAACCCGATCCTGTTCATGTAAATGTCGCGGCGGCCCCGACGGCCGTCCATCCATGCGACCGCGAAGTGCGTCCCGTTCCGGGCCGCGCAAGGGCGGATCTGCTGGTTCATCCCGCGGCTTATGACAAAAGGCTCGGGGGCGCGCTCCAGGGCGGAGGAGGTGGTGAGGACTCCATAAATGCTCGATCCCTGGTCCAGGGCGCCTTGTACCTCCGCCAGGAGGAGATTCTCGCCGGCTGAGCCCATCGCCCAGATGATCCCCTCATCTGCGATAACCCAGCCCCCGGGATCGATGACCTCGCCGAGAGGACTGACGCGGGCGCATCTGAGGCCCCTGTAGCCCGTCAACTTGGTCCAGGTTATGGCGTAGTTGGTCCCGTCGTAGGTGACGTGTGGGGAATGGTGATTGGCGCCGCTCGCCGCCACGGCGATGCCGTCGGGATCGACCACTTCGCCGGTGGAGAGGATGCGGGCGCAGTAGACGTCGCCGGCGGATGCTTGGTCATCCTTCCACGCGACCAATGAGCTTGACCCATCGGAGGCGACGCTAGGCAGTTGTTGGTTTCCGCCTCTGGTGGAGACGGGGAAACCGTCCCGATCGAGCACCTCGCCCGATGAAGTGACCCTCGAGGCGTAAAGGTCGAAGTCGCTGCCGGAACGCCCGTCGGACCATACCACAATGAAATTGGTGCCGTCGAAGGCGACGGCGGGGTCTATCTGATCGTATGGCTCCCAAGTAACGCCTATTCCGCCGGGATCGAGCATCTCGCCTGAAGGCGAGACCCTGGCGCAGTAGATCTCGTAGCCCCGGCTGCGGCGCTTGTCCGACCACGCTACGAGGAAGTTCTCGCCGTCACAAGACGCGGCGGGCAGTACCTGGTGGCCTCCCGCCGACGTGATGCTTATGGGCACGGAGTCCAGGGTGTGTCCGGACGAGGTCACCCGAGCGCCGCGAATGTCCAGGTTGTATTCGTCGCCGGTCTCCCAGGCGACGAGGTATTGATCTCCTCCGAAAGCGACGGCCGGATGATCCCACCCGAACCCAAAGGAGATCGTCACCGTGTCGAGGACCGCGCCCTGCGCGGTCACGCGCGACCCTCGCATGATCCTGTAGTAGGACTGGTAGCGGTCCGCCCATGCGACCAGGAAGTCCGTTCCGTCTGAGGCGACGGCGGGCTGGGATTGAGCCCTGCTTGACGGGCCATACACTATCTCATCGGTGATTTGAAAGGGTTCGCCGAGGTGGGGCGTTGCGACGGAGGTCGAGGCGCCTTCCGGTTCCGTCCCAGGAAGGGAGTTCGGCGCTCCAAGGGCGAGCACCATTATGACGCCGAAGACGGCCGAATGCACTGCAGGGTTTAGAGAGCGCATTGTCTGCTACCCCCATATCCGCTGGAATCCATTATATAACATAGCACTCAGCTTAGTCGTTGTCAAGGTCGGATTCGGTCGGGATTTGCTGGGGACTAACTGGTTATAACTAACTGGTTATCTGGGTACTGTGGTGCACTGGAGTTGAGTGAGGCATCTTCACGCGATCTCGCCCCTAAAGGGGTAGCAGCGGGGGCAGCAGGTGTGTGAGGTATGGTGCAGCTGGCCTCACCTATACATCGCCTTGATTCTGCCCCAGGTCGTCTGTTCGGTGGATAGAGGATCACATATAGATGCATCATCCAGTTGTAACAGCCTTATTGTTAGCACGTTGCGAGGGTACGCAGTGCTCTCCACAAAAAGACTAAAGAATTTGACTGCCGTCACTATCCCGTCCGGTCCGTTCTGCGCGTTGGTAGGGTCTACGAGGGCCACTGCTCCTATGCGAGGGCAAGATTCTGACACAGAATGGCTGTGTCCTTTGACCTCTTGATCTGATTGGTCATAGTAGGACGTTGGGCAGGCATCAATTATGTCTCGGACACCAGATTTCGTCGGCCCCTGCATGTTGCCGCCCTCAATCCGCAGCCTGTCACCTACCACAACACGATACGGCGACTTATGTTCTATCCATTCCTCGTAGATTGCCGCGCCTGACTGTGGTTGCTCCCCCGTGTAGTAATCCAGTGGAGGATATCTGCAGGGGTAGAAGAAGCCAAGGCTGAGAGCTTCTTCAGGGTTCCCTTGGGCAACAGTAAGAGTCGCGCCTATGTCAAAGGGCACACTGTAACCTGTAAGTAAGGGATCGTAGACATCGCCCTCTGAGTATGTGCCGTTTCCGTCTTCGTCGACGTAGGGTTCCCCTGGGTCCCAGTTGCCGTTTCCGTTTGTGTCGGAAAACGGCTCCGGGTCATCCCATTCGCCATCTCCGTCTTTGTCCTGAAAGCGGTCTAGGATAATCCAAGGGAAGAGGTTCACCGCACAGTTAGGAATCGTATCCGATTGCGCTGGGAGTTTTGTAGACTTGCCCAGACCTAGGCTGGGCAACACTGTCAGCGTCAAGAACACTGCCAAGAATAGAACACCGGAGCTCAACCTCATGGCGACCCCCTACGGTATGGCGATTGTCTGAAGGAGTATGAATGTGAAAAAACCCACGCCGCTCCCGTGCAACGCAGGCCATCTGACACTCTACCAATGTCCCGGTTCGACAACCTCACTGATGCCTCCTATAGCTGACAACAGCGGCATTATAGCAGGGAAGGCCGCCAATAGCAACTAGCGTCATGAAACGGACTGGGGCTGTAGTGGTTCATTGAACTAGTCAAGTGCTGGGGTAGTACAGAGGGTCAAGAAGGAGCACGAAGCATCTGCTGCATAATGCATCACCTACGGTGTTTTGCCGTATACAGTGCTGCATGTCTTAGCAGTGTTGAGCACCGGCTCTGCTGCGGGGTCAGAAGCGCCGTGCCCGATACGTTGATGCTGTGACGGTTGCGTGTCTATTCGCTCGTAGCTGTTGCCGTGAGATCTTCTTCTGAGGGCACTGAAGATAAATCAGGCAACTATTCCTTCCCCTTTCACGATGGCAACTTCCTCCTCAGTCAACCCGTAAAGGCGATAGACGATTTCGTCAATGAGTTCGTCGCTAGCCACAAGTCTCGTCTTAAGCGGGGTGAGTTTGGCGAAGCTGACATTGAATTCCTTTTCCACCGCCTCTTGGAAACCTCGAGCTGTCAGGTTGGCACCCTCGCCGACCTTGCGGCGGTTGGCTCTCAGGACGGAGAATAGAGTATCGAGATCGTGCTGGTGGTAGTCCCTGATCTTGGTCTTATTGCTGAGGTCATCAGTCTTCGCACCGATACGCCGCTCGAGCCACGCCAAAAAGCTCCTCACCTCGACCTGTTTCTGTCTATTTATCTCAACCATCTGCTCGGCCAGATACCCGAGCAGATCATGCACGACGTCCGCTCTCTCGGGCTTGGCTGATAGCTGCTGGTCCACAAATTTCAGGACTTCGCTTCTTTTTCCTGTTGTCAGGGCCTGCCCGCACAGCTGCTTCCCATTCTCTACTAGCTCAGCCCGCCTCTTTGCCGGAGTCGTGAAGTCGACGTTGCGCACCGGGAATTCCTGTACGGTCGAGATATCCAGTTGCGGGAAGTCGTCCCGTTTTGCGATCTCAGACTGGGATACAAATGCCCTCGAGAGCAGTCGGGAATTAAGAACAGCCAGGACGTAGAAAAGAGAGTAGGCATCTGTTGCAGGCAGCGCGGGCAAGTAAGACTTGTTGATAACAAAATCGTCGGCTACCAGTGTGGCGTGTATTCGACGTTGACGGCTAATGATGCGTCGGATTATCAGACGCGGGCCGGAGAAGAAGATTGGTGGCTTATACTCTGTAAGTGAGGGGTCATAGACGACGGTCGCGATCCTCTCGACCTTCAGTTCATAGCGACCCACTGAACCAAAGAACCCCGGCGCGCGTTGCCGGCGGTCATGCTCACTTGGCTCCAGATAAGGCGTGATTCCTCGGCTCACCGTCACCAGGTTCCTCATTGAAATGAACTTGTCTAGGTCCGCCCAAGTCCTAAGCCAATGCCCCATGCCTCTCTCTGTCACAATAAGTTTCTGCGGGTCGTTGAGCCACGGCCGAATCTCAATCGGAACGTACTCATCCTGTGCATGAGGCATCCTATGCACTGGCTCGCGAATCCCAAATCGTTTGACAAGACATACACCTGCGGGTGACGGCGGCTGTCTCTGCGCTGCCCAAACTATGCAGTCAACATAAGCATCCGGGAAGACATCATAAGGCAAATGGACGATGGCACGCGGAAACAGGTGAGATAGGACGAATTCACGCAGAGGTCCATGCTCGCGGGCGGTCAGCCATCCGCTTGGGACAATCATACCCAGAACCTCACATCGCTTAAGTAGCCCTGTTCCCCGTTCAATGAACATCGCAGACGCTTCAAAGGTGCTCCCCGGAGTGTCAAATACCGATTCAGCAAATCGCCGCTCGGATTTGGCAACAATCCGACCATACGGCGGATTGCCGATCACTGCATCAAAGCCGCGCTGATCTTTCGGCTTCAACCCATGTGGTTCGAAGAAGACTTCAGGGAATTCCAGCTCCCAGTGGAAAAAGCGCTTGTCTTGCGCGGCCGCTTGCGCTGCCGTGAACCACGGTTCGTCCTGCAGCTTGGCGAGGGCAGGGGGATCGCGTAACGCCTGCACCGCGTTCTCGTATTGTTCGGCAGTCACGGGAGCACCGAAGTAGGGGGCAAGCCAACAGTTGGCGACGGCACGGAAGCGGCCGCGCACATTATCCATATCGCGATAGAGTCCGTCTTTCCAGCGTTCGGTCTCGGCATCTCCGGTGGGTGTCTCGACTATTTTGCGGAAGGTATCGAGAAGATAGCTCAGGTGCCTCGAGGTCAGCGCCCCAGTGAAACCAAACACAAGTTGTGAGCTGTCCGCATTGACGCGCTTGCCGCGCGCGTTGAATCGGGGCGGTTCCTTCGTCAGATCGTCTTCCATACGCGCGCCGATCAGCGAGTTGCCGCAGCGCAGGTGGTGATCGAGGAAGGAAAGCGCTTTGTTGCGGGAGGCGGTGTGCAGCCAGAGGGAGAGCTTCGCAAGTTCGACGGCGAGGGGGTTGAGATCGACGCCGTACAGGCAGTGTTCAACAACGAGCTGCTTAAAGTAGGCCTGCGGTTCCTCATCGGCAAGGTCGTCAGGAATGAGCAGGTTGGGGTCGGTGGTCATAGCAAGACTCAGAAAATCTGCAGCACCCACGAGGAAGTGGCCGCTGCCCATTGCGGGGTCGAGAATCTTCATAGATAGGTAAGGATCGAACAGCTTGCTTTTCGCATCCTCGATCGAGACGCTGAGGGCGGCAGCCTTCTCCTTGCTGCCCTTTTCCGATTCAGCCCGCATTTTCCTCAGCTTGGCTATTTCCTTGTCCACACCCGGGCGAAGCTCAGCCACTTTCCTCGCGGCTTCGTCGGCAAGCGGGCCAACCGTGTGCTCGACAATGTAGCTCACGATGTACTGCGGCGTGTAATAGCTGCCCGTCGCCTTCCGCTCGCCGCGATTGGTCACCAGATAGACCTCCCCGGCGTTTACCGTCCGCGGCGCCTGTCCGCGAATAGAGCGAGGAGTCGGAACATCGCGTTCGGGTTTGAATACGCACTTGCCTGCGCCCGAGGTTTCCACCAGCTTTTCGGCGGCGACTTGCGGCTGCAGTTCAAGGAGGCCTTCGTAGATGCTTCCGAGGTGACGAACGTCCAGCGTGTTGTAGTCGATATCCTGTGTGCCCGGTTCATTCAACCGGGCGCGGTCGTAAGCGAGCAGGTCAATCGGTTCGGCCAGATAACGGTCGCCGATCTCCCATCGGGGCACTCCAGGTTGCGGCTCGTGAGCGATGTGTGGGTGACGGCCGGGGTTGAAAAGGCTGCCGTTATAGGCCGGGATGGCACCCTCCGGAAAGCCGTTATCAATCAGACTGAACAGATTCAACAGATGATTCCAGTGGCCCGTTGTGTGCGGCAAAAAGGGATGATGTTCCCGAAGCCTCTCGTTAGTCTGGCGATGCAAATCGCGGAGGCAGTAGGTGCGGTAGTGCTCGTCATCGCATGGCAGCAACCCTCGATCCTCTGCGTACAGAATGAAAAGCATCCGATAAAGGACGATGAGAGAGTTTTCATGAACCGACTTGATAGTAGCGGGATCGCGGGCATCCAGGCAATTGCTGGGGTGCGATAGGAACCCGTTCATCAGGTGACATAGTGCATCGTACACTGATTCTTTGAGCCGGTCGCCGACGGCCGTGGCGAAATCCACGCTGCCTTGGAAGACCTTTTCGATGAATGCCTGACCCGACGCGTCGGGCACGAATGCCTCACGACGAAAGAACAGGTAGAAGTACTTGAATGCCTCTCGGTCGCCTCCCGCCAATAGGTCTTCCAAATCGACTTCGTAAAACACGCCCCCGGCGCTAGATTTCTCTCGTTCGTAGAGCCGCCAAGCCCGACCGTTGGTGAGAATCCCCCAGCGCACTCGAGATCGGTAAAGATAGTTCGCGATTTGTCCCGACGGGTTTTCGTTCGCAGCACGTTGCTTGTCGAGCGAGGCGGCCCATTTCTTGGCATCGCCTAGGCAAGGAGCGTCGCGCCAGTACTCGATCGTGCCCTTGTGCGGCTCGGCAGCCTCACGGTCTGCGGCTCTGCGGAAGAAGGCGTAGTCGGGCTGGCGGCGGGCGTCAAGATTGGGAATTGCGACCTGAACTTGGTAGCAGTCACCGGGCTCGCCTTCGGCCCAGAGTATGTTCAAGATGGGTCTGACGAAGTCACGCTCTGTTTGTGCCTCATTCGTGTTTGCGGCAAACCGCGTCGCTTTCTCCCTAAAGAGCTTCTGGATAGCTGCAAAAGCGGCGTCAAGGCCACTCGCTTGCTGCCACTCGGGTAATGCCTTGAGCAAGTTTCCATGCTCGTCCTTGAGGTAATGGTCGGCAAACAAACCGCGGTTATTAAAGCGGTTCCTAAAAAGCAAACTGGTCTGAATTGGTTTTCCTGGTCTCATTTGATTCAGAAGATGTGCAATCACTTTCGGTATTCGAAGACGGCAAGTATGAGCCACAGCTCCCGGTGAGCGGTCCTCTCATAGTCGTCCCCGCAATTCGTGCAAGGTTTCAAAGTCGCCCCACATTATAACGTGCCCGTCAAGGTCCGGTCGAGCGGTTTCGCCGAGCCTTCCAAGGCGACGGTCTTGAAAACCGATTCGGCCCGATTCGTCGTAGCCGGCCCTCAAGAAAGTACTTGACACGCCCTTGGCCATTTGGCATAATGCCCAAGGGTCCTATGACAGGAGGTCTGCGACCATGAACAAGAAGACACAGGCGCGTTTGGAGGCCCGAGCCGAGGTCATCAAGGCAATGGCTCACCCCACACGTCTCTTCATCGTCGATGAGCTATCCCGACGGGAGAGATGCGTGTGCGAGCTGACCGAAATGGTCGGTGCCGACGTGTCTACGGTCTCCAAGCACCTCTCCTTGCTGAAGAACGCAGGGATTGTTGAAGATGAAAAGCGCGGCTCCCAAGTTTTCTACAGATTGAAGATGCCGTGCGTCTTGAACTTCTTCTCCTGCGTGGAGTCCGTGTTGGATTCAAGAGCCAAGGAGTGGGCGAAGCTTGCGAAGTAGAGACTTTCTTTTTTTTTGGCAGGCATATGGCTATTTAGCCAAGCGGCCAAGATCTGAGCGCGAAGAGAAGGCTGAAGTCAAGCTCACCGACTCAAAGGGGTAATCGGAGGAAATCACAACTGTGAAGGATTGGAGAAAATTCGCCTGGCTCGTGGGGATCTTCCTGGTGGCGTACTTCATGCCATTGGGAAACGCGAAGGTTCAAAGTTCCATCCTCGAGGCCTTCCGGCTTCTGCAATGGTACGCCATCCACCACACTCTCGCCTGCGTGGTCCCGGCCATGTTCATCGCCGGCGCCATCTCCACCTTTCTGTCGAAGGAATCGGTGATGCGCTATCTGGGCCCGGACTCCAACCGTGCCATGGCCTACGGTGTGGCGTCGGTGTCGGGTATCATCCTGGCCGTCTGCTCGTGCAGCGTGCTGCCGATGTTCGCGGGCATTTACGTTATGGGAGCCGGTCTGGGCCCGGCGAGCGCCTTCCTGTACTCGGGGCCGGCGATCAACGTTATGGCCATCTTCCTCTCGGCCCGCGTGTTGGGTCTGGACCTGGGCGCCGGGAGGGCGGTCGGGGCGGTTATCTTCGCCGTGATCATCGGCTTGCTCATGGCTTTCTTCTTCCGCCGTGGCGAGCGGCGACGCGTGCAGGCCGCTCAACAGCTTCCGGAGGCGGCAAGGGGCCGGCGTCCCTTGTGGAAGACCGCTCTCTACTTCCTGTGCATGATTCTCTTCCTCGTCTTCGCCGACTGGTTCAATACGAACGACGTTACGATCACAATGAACGACGGCACTGCCGTCGGCGCCAAGGTCAGATACGACACTCAAAACCACGTCGACTTTCAGGAGTATCAACCCGACGGCAGCCTCTCCACTAAGACGAGGAGGGTTCCCAAGGAGCGGATCGCTTCGATCGAGCCCGTACCGAGCCTCACTCAAACCGTCCATGGCATCAAGTGGCACCTGGCGGGGGCCATGGGCCTGCTCGTGCTGCTCATGGTCTGGCGGTGGTTCTCCCGCGAAGAGGTAAAGGAGTGGATGCGGGCCACCCGGGACTTCGGCTTGTTGATCATCCCGCTGCTTTTCGGCGGCGTATTTGTGACCGGATTTATCGGAGGGTTGATCCCGGAAGAGGCCGTTGCGACGGTCGTCGGCGGCAACCATCTGTTGTCCAATTTCTTCGCCTCTTTCGTCGGCATGATCTGGTACTTCGCAACGCTCACGGAGGTCCCCATCGTTGAAATGCTGATGCGCCTGGGCATGGGGAAAGGTCCCGCGCTGGCGCTTCTCCTGGCGGGGCCGGCCCTGTCGCTTCCCAGTCTGTTGGTTGTCTACAAGGTCCTGGGCGGCCGGAAGACCCTGGTCTTCTCGGTGCTCACGGTGGTGATGTCGACGATCGTAGGCTACCTGTTTGGATTGTTCACTTAGGAGATGACGAAGGGAATTCTCCGGAGGTTATAACTCCAGAAAGGGAGACCCGCCCAATGAAGACCATTCAAATTCTGGGCACCGGATGTCCCAAGTGCAACCGGTTGGAGGAAAACGCCAGGAAGGCCGTCGACCAGTCGGGTGGAGGGTACGAAATCGAGAAGATCTCCGACCTGAAGGAGATCATGAAGTTCGGGGTCATGATAACCCCGGCGCTCGCCGTTGACGGGCAGGTCAAGGCGTCGGGGAAGGTGCTGTCGGTCGAGGAGATTCTCAAACTCTTGTAGGAGCATTGCCACAATGGACCGGTCGAAGAGCCGTCGTGCTCAACTATGGAAGATTGCACGTTTGAGCGGGTATGCGGGAAAAGGCCGGGCCGCAGAGGGGTCATTTGAAGTGATTAGGATAAACTACCAGCACACAAACAAAGAGCGAGTTCGCGCGTCTAAGCTTCTTCTGGGCGCCGTCTTTCTCACCTTCAGCGTCGGGTTCTTGCTTGAGCTCACTCCGCCGGGCCGAGTTGAAGCGAGGGCAAGCGCTCCCGACAGCACATTGAAGCATGACCGGAAGCCTGCAGATCAAGATACACCGGCTGACGGTTCGAGCCGGCATACGACTCGTGAAGATACCGTTCCAGGGCAATTGAATGCTCGAAAGGGGCTTGTGGCTGCTCCTGCCGTGCTATCAGGGCCTCCCGACAGCGTGGTCGCCCTTTACTTTCACCGGACTCTGCGGTGTGAGGACTGCCTCTTGATGGAGGACTACATCAGGGATGTTCTCAAGAATGATTATCTCGATGCCTTGTTGAAGGGATCGCTCCGTTGGCGCTCCGTGGACTACGAGCAGCCCGAGTACGCCGACGTCGCCGACAAGTATCAGCTCGGGGGCCCGGCCCTGGTCCTTCGCCATTGGGTGGGGGGCAGAGAGGTGTTGTGGGCGAGGATGGACGAAATCTGGGAGCGGGTCGATTACCCGGAGGCCGTGGCAGACACCCTCAGGGGGCAATTCCGAGAGTGCCTGGCCGGGACCTGCCGGCATGATGAATTCCATATGCCCGATACCAATAACTTGCGGGCTCCGGGAGATACCGCAAAGGGATCGCAAGAGAGGATGGGACCGGATAATGAGCAAAGGTAAGAGAATGGCGATAGTCGGGCTCGTGCTGGCCGTCGTCGTTGCGGCGTTCATCATGAAGGAGGCCCGGCGGGACAGCGGGGGCTCCGAAGGGGGTGAGACCGCCGGGGAAGCGACCGGCGCAGTTTCAAAACCAGCCACGCTTCCCCGGCTGGTCGACCTGGGGCGGGGCAAGTGCATCCCGTGCAAGATGATGGCCCCTATTCTCGAGGAGCTGAAGCATGAGTACGCCGAACGGTTCGTGGTTGACGTCATCGACGTTGGAGTGAATCGGGACGCGGCCACAGAGTACGGCATAAGAGTGATACCGACACAGATCTTCTTCGACGCGTCCGGCAACGAGCGGTTTCGCCATGAAGGGTTCATGTCCAAGGAGGACATTCTGGCCAAGTGGGAAGAGCTTGGAATCGACGTCAGGCTTAGAGACTCGTAGAGCGGGGGACGGTGACTGATGGAGAATCTCTTTAACAGTCTTACGGACGCCGTTCAAAGCTCAGCTCCCATAGCCCTGGCGGCTGCGTTCGTTTGGGGGGTTCTGAGCATTCTGCTCAGTCCCTGCCACTTGTCGAGCATCCCGCTCATCGTGGCCTTCATGGGAGAGCATGGGAACAGGTCCGGTGGACGAGCGCTCAGGATATCCACGGTGTTCGCGCTGGGGATTCTTGTAACAATCGGGACAATCGGCGTGATCACCGCCATGATGGGCCGGATGTTGGGCGACGTGGGCCCTTACATAAACTATCTCCTGGCGCTCATTTTCTTTCTGCTGGGCCTTCACTTCCTCGGGGTCATCCCCATGCCCTGGTCCGGCGGCGGCCCGAAGGCCTCAGCGAAAAGGGGCGTCTGGGCGGCGTTCGTCCTGGGTTTGGTTTTCGGCGTCGGAGTGGGGCCGTGCACGTTCGCGTACATGGCCCCCATGCTTGGGGTGACTTTCAAGGTCGCGGCCCAGAGTTGGCTCTTCGGCGCATCTCTGCTTTTGCTCTACGGAGTAGGTCACTGTTCGGTGATCGTCGCCGCCGGCACCTCGGCGGAAATGGTGCAGCGCTACCTGAACTGGAGCGAGGCATCCCGAGGCTCGGTTATCCTGCGCCGGGCTTGCGGAATCCTGGTGATTCTCGGGGGCGCATACTTGATTTATACGGCGCCGTGAGGTCCGGCCTCATGGGACCGGGGCTTCATCAAGCATCTTTGTTCGCGGCGGCCTCTCTAAGACCGGGCAAGGCAACCCGAACTCGATGGCCGCCCTTGTGGGAATCCCGCTCGGTGTTGCGGCGGTGGAATACGGACCGCTCAACGGCATCCACAAGGCGCTCAAGGCGCTGGTGATTAAGAACCCGGACGGGAGCCCCGTCACCCTTTTCTCACTCACGGGGCTGCCCTACTGGTCGCCGGCGGTTGTCATCGCCGCCGTCACGCCGCCGGCATTTTCCTCTTGACCGGGATCGAGGGCCTCTGCTACAATTCGATATGTGTGCATATATGGAGACCAACGCATGCGTAATTTCATGACGATAGCAAAGGCACTTTCGGACCAGAACCGAATCAGGATGCTCATGGCCCTCTCGGGGGGTGAGCTCTGCGTGTGCCAGATTACGGAGCTTGTGGGCCTATCCCCTTCTACCGTATCCAGGCACATGTCCATCCTGAGGCAGGCGGGTCTTGCTGAAGGGAGAAAGGTCGGCCGTTGGGTCTACTACAAACACCCGGATCGCGACGTCTCCGAGCTTGTGCGCGGCACTCTTGACTGGGTGCACAGCTCGCTGGCGAAGGATCCGCACATACAGGCGGACGTGAAACGTCTCCGGGGAGTCTTGAAGCTGGATCCGGAGACGCTTTGCCGGCAGCAGAGCGGTGCGTGTCATTCCTCTCCCGCACGACGGTCCGCAAAGGCCGGGGTCCGAAGGCGCCAAGTACCCCGTAGGGGCCGCGCAGGGTTTACCGGGAGTTCCAATTCATTAGAGGATAGGGGCAAGAGGAGATGAAGTGAAGCTCAGAAGAATCGTCCGGCAGGAGCTATGATCTTTGATCAAATTGGAATGTGTCGGCAAGGAATACGATCATCGTGGCCGGCGCGTCACGGCCCTTGACGAGGCGAGTTTCGAGATCTCCAAAGGGGACTTAGTTTCGGTTGTCGGCCCCAGTGGAAGCGGCAAGAGCACGCTCCTCGGGTCTGAGATTGAGCCAAGGTGCGCTCGTGTCCTTGAGTTAGCGAGGTGTCGGGGGAAGATATGTCAAGGCGAGGGAGGAAGCGGAAGGCCGGGTCACAAGCGGGACGACGGGGAACAAGCCCTCAAGAGCAGAAGGCAAGGCGCCCGGGCGTGACGAAGTCCGTATTTGTCCTCTTGACCGTCATCGTCGTGGCGGTAGCCGCATGGAATGCACTGAGCCCGCGCGGCGAGAAGTCATGGAGCCCATCCTTGACTGCGGAGCTGTTGCCGTCGACTGCGACCACACCCGATGATACGGAAGCAAGCGATCAGGCTACTGGAACTCCGAAGATCGTCTTCGCGGAGACATCGTACGATTTCGGAACCATAACTCAGGGGGCTAATGTCTCTCACACTTTCGTCGTGCGAAACGCCGGAGACGCGCCGCTGAAGCTGTTGGATGTAGGGGGACCGTGAGGATGCACGGTTGCCGTCCTCACGGAGACGGACATTCCCCCGGGCGGGGAAGGAGAAATCAAGGTCACTTTCAAGACCGGCAACAGGAAGGGAAAGCAGAGGAAGAATATCAAAGTAGTGTCCAATGATCCTGTAAGTCCCAAGAATGTGCTGGTTGTAACGGCGTTTATCCAGGTTGAATTCGATTTCACGTCGGGCAGCCTCAATTTCGGCAGGGTGTCGAAAGACGATACGGCAACTAAGAGCGCTTTCATAGAGATCCTGGACCCCGACAGGACGGAAATCACGGACATAACCACTTCGTCGCCCTACATCGAAGCGAAACGCATGAAGAAGCCCTCTGCGGGTCACGAGGGGCAAGTTGAAATCCGGGTGACCATATCGCCGGGGGCGCCCCCCGGCAGAATCAATGAGACGGTTACCGTCCGGTCGAACCTGACTTCGAAGCCCGAGACCAAGCTGCGCGTGGCCGGGATGGTAATGGGCGACGTCGAGGTTACACCGGACGCACTGAGCTTCTTGTACGACGAGTCGAAGGTAGCAGAGGATCAACTCCCCAGCCGTAAGCTTCAGATCATCAATAGGTCAACCGGCGCGACATTGAAGGTCTTGGAAGTCCGGGATCCTCAGGACAGACTGGAACTGAAGCTTGAGACGATCGAAGACGGTCAGAGATACGAGCTAACGGCAACTTTGAAGAAAGGGGCCCTCGGCGCTCAGGACGCCGCTCCGGGCTCTATTCTCATTACAACCGACAACCCTGAGCAGAAGCAGATCACCGTCGGCTACAGACTCACAAAGCGAAAATGACGAGCCGGGGCCGGCAAAGCACGATCCGACAAACCCTGAGCGCGGCTAATCCGACAGACCCAAGCGTTGCCGGTTCGGCTTCTATCTCGACGGCGGGGGACGGGCCCTGGCACGCCGGAAGAACACTCGGGTTGAGCACTGAGGAATGAGGCGAATCGGATGTCATTGAGAATTCTCTACCTGTGCACGGGCAATTCGTGCCGCAGCCAGATGGCCGAAGGATGGACGCGACATCTCAAAGGCAATGTGATAGAGCCGTCCTCGGCCGGGATAGAACCTCGCGGACTGGATTCCCGTGCCGTGGCGGTGATGGCGGAGGCCGGGGTGGACATTTCGAAGCAGACCTCCAAGCACGTTGACGAATTCAAGAACACTGACTTCGACTTTGTCGTGACCGTCTGTGATCACGCCGGCGAACACTGCCCGATTTTCCCCGGTCGGACCCGAGTGGTGCGCGTGGGCTTCGAAGATCCTCCTAAACTTGCGGCAAGCGCCAAGACCGAAGAGGACGCACTTGAGCACTATCGCCGCGTGAGGGACGAGATACGGGCGTTTGTGGAGACGCTGCCGGGCTGCCTTCCGGGACGAAGACAAGCGACTTCGTGACCAGCCTGAACGTTGCGGCATCCAAGCCGAACACGAAATAGGAATGCGACTGTGGCGACCGAAGCGTGCATTAGGAAAGAGGCCAAGGGTCTCAGCGCTTTCGAGAGGTACCTGACGGTCTGGGTGGCGCTTTGTATCGTGGCAGGGATTGTGCTCGGCAAGGTCGCGCCCGGCGTGGCCGCCTTCCTGGACGGCCTGGCGATCTACGTCGGCGACGCACCCGTCGTCTCCATTCCCATTGCCGTTTGCCTCTTCTTCATGATGTACCCCATCATGGTGAAGATCGACTTCGCCGAGGTTCTCCGGGCCGGCAAGAACGCGAAGCCCGTTGGGCTGACGCTTCTCGTCAACTGGGCGGTGAAGCCCTTCACCATGTACGCCATCGCCGCTCTATTCCTCGGTGTACTCTTTCGCGGATTGATCGGCGCCGACGCCGTGGACCTGGTCAAGACGCCCTTTGGCCTGGACCTGCCCGCGGGCGCGGCGTACGGCGCAGGCAAAGTGGTGATGGCCGGCGGAGTCAAGATGCTGGAGGTGCCGCTGTGGCGAAGCTATCTCGCGGGCTGCATCCTTCTCGGCATCGCGCCTTGCACGGCCATGGTGCTGGTGTGGGGGTTCCTCGCCAAGGGAAGCGACGGGCACACCCTTGTCATGGTGGCGATCAACTCCTTGACGATGCTGCTCCTCTACGGTCCCCTGGGTGGGTTCTTGCTCGGTGTGGGACGGCTGCCCGTGCCGTGGCAGGTGCTCCTGCTTTCCATCGGCGTCTATGTCGCGCTGCCGCTCGTGGCCGGGTATGCGTCCAGGAAGCTCATCATTAGGGCCAGGGGAGAGGAATGGTTCAAGGAGAAGTTCCTGCGCGTGCTGACGCCGGTCACCATCACGGCGCTCCTCGTGACCCTGGTTTTGCTCTTCTCATTCAAGGGCGAGACGATCATGTCGAACCCGCTCACCATCCTTTGGATAGCCATCCCGCTTTTCATCCAGACCAATCTCATTTTCTGGCTTACGTATGGACTCGCCGGGACTCTCCGTTTTGACTACCGTGACGCCGCGCCTTCGGCGATGATTGGAGCCTCGAATCACTTCGAGGTCGCCATCGCCACCGCGACCATGCTCTTCGGGCTCTCCTCAGGGGCGGCGCTGGCCACCGTGGTCGGGGTCCTCATCGAGGTCCCGGTGATGCTCATGCTGGTCCGGATCTGCCTTCGCACCAGGGGGTGGTTCCGCGAGGCATCGTAAGAGCACCCGTGCACGCCTCAAGTCGTCCCCGTCATTGACCGCGGCTTTCATGGAGGTTTTCGCGACTGACGCTATGCGTTTTGGTTATCCCGCGAAGCACGGGCCTTGTCGGAATAACCGGCAACCAATCTCCTGTCCCGGTGCTTAGAAACGGTACCCAACGCCGAAGAAGTAGCGACTATCGGCCTTGACCTCCAGTCCCGGACCAATCACGTCACCAAGACTGATGACGCCTGCTTCAACTGCGAGTCGCGCCTTGTCGTCGGGTGTGAGACGCACGAGAAATGTCACTATCCCAGATACGTCGGCATTTTCGAAATCCTCTATTTCCCGCGGCTGCTGCGCGTATTCTGCGCCTACGAGGACGAGCCCGCCCACGTTTACACCGGCGAAGGCGAAACCGCACAAATCCCAGCTGGGCGAGTTGCCGGCCAGCCCCATGATCGAGGCGTTGGTGGCCTTCAAGCCGCCGCTGAGAATGACGGGAGCCTGCTCGATCCGGTTGATGGTCTTCGTCGCGGTCACGAAGATGTCGCCGTTTTGGGTGGCCGCCCCAAGGCCGCCCTCGATGTGCCCGCGCTGATATCGAGCCAGCACACCGGCCGAGATTGCCGGCATGTTCGCGTTGCCGGTGCCCTCGAGCACAAGTGCCGCCTTCCCGTGAATGATGCTGAAGCCGCGGTCGAAGAGATTGCTGAGCGGCTCACAGGAGCCTTCGGAAACCGCCGACCTGGTGAATCCTGCTTCCACGCGATTGAGAAACCCGACCGCCAACGACACTTGGAAGTGGGTGCCTACAACGTCGCCCCCATTCAACAGGTGGAATGCGGCCGCCGGGAAGCTAATGCGGTTGGGTTTCGATTCCAGCGTGTAGGCGAACGGTGTCGCGAGCCCCCCCGATTGTCCCTCCAAGTTGAGCGACTGAGCGCACGCGGTGTTCGTCAAGCTGGGGATAATGGAGATCAGTACCGCGGTCCAGAAGACGTATCGAAGGTAATAACGACTCTGCATATGAGCTCCCTTTCATCTTTGCCTGCCGGCTACTTGTATAGAGCACCCCCCTTCGTGCGGAGCATTCCACAGGGGAATTGCGAACTATAGTAACTTACCCGCCGGGAGGTTTGGGGGTTTTCTTGGCCTGCAAGGGGCGGGTTCCAGGTCCGCAACCCGTCAAGAGATCGAGGCGATCAGCACCAGCGTTGGGAGGAAGGGATGGTCTGTGCCCGGTCGCCCTTGGGACGAGTCATCACTCCACGACATCTTGACAACTCTTTGTCCCACACAAAGTATCGTCGGCCGGAGGACCGGCCTGAGGGCCGGCCGAGTGGTTTAAGGCGACGGTCTTGAAAACCGGTGATAGCAAGCCACGGGGCGTAGATCATATTCCCTCCGTCACAACCGGCGTGCTACGTAAGATCACCCAGCAGTGGGGCGCGGCGAGGGTAGAATGACTGCAGAAAGTCGCAACTCAGTGCGGATGACGGCGTTTCGACTTCCGAAGTGGACTGGGGCCGCTTCTCCCAAACCAAGAGCAGCAGCAGTTAATGCAGCGCTACAGCCGTCCTCATCTTGACCTCATTCCAACTCCATGATAGAATAAATGATGATCCCTCCCGGCCGGTTGATGCCGGATGCGGAGGGGGCTTCCGCGTATTCTCCTCCCCCGGGAATCCGGCGTTCGTCCTGCTCCGGTGTTCCGGACGTTCAGCACCGGCGTTTAGACCGCGCGAGGCCGACCGACGTCGGGCTCGGAAGCCGAGGTCTATTTCCCGCCCTCGGAAGGAGACGTCATGGGATTGAGACTGCTTTCCCATAAGTCATACTCGGCACCCCGAGGACCGAGATCACATCTGTTCCAACCGGACGCAGGCGCGCGGCGCAGGCGCATAAGCGGGGCTCCGGAGGTCGCGAGCCGGTGCCGGGGTGTCCGCGCGAACATCACGGCGGCGTTCGCGACAGTCGTACTGCTACTGACGATCCCTCAAACCCTCTGGGCCGGGCCGCAAAGAGTTTGGGCTCCTGGGACGGGTCCCGAGGATATCGCGGACGAGCTGGCGCAGGCGAAGATCCGCACCTACAGGCTCATAACGGCGGCCGAGGCGACGGTGACCCCGAACCAGGGTCGTTATGACGCGACCTATTATGAGCTCGACTTGGACTTCGACCCGACGATTGATATCGTCTCCGGCACCGTGGAGGCGCAAGCCAGGGTCACGGGAACGGCGATCGATTCACTCGACTTGCACTTCAAGGACAATATGACGGTGAGCTCGGTGACGGCCGGGGGCTCGCCAGGCACCTTTAACCATGCCTCGGACATCCTTACTATATATCTCGACAGAACTTATGTGTCGGGCGAGATCGTCACGGTGAGCGCCACCTACAGCGGCGATCCCTCGGGCAGTTCTTTCGGCTTTGACTCCCACGACGGCAAGCCGATGATCTGGAGCTTGAGCGAGCCTTTCGGGGCGCGCAACTGGTGGCCGTGCAAGGACCTACCCAGCGACAAGGCGGACTCGGTGGACGTCAAGTTCACCGTGCCCGAAGGGATGATCGCCGCCTCGAACGGCACTCTCGTGAGCGCGACCACGGAGGGCGGGAAGACGACGTACTGGTGGCACGAGTCCTATCCCATAACGACCTACCTTGTGTCCATCGCCGCCTACGAGTACTTTACCTACTCCGACTACTACGTGTACGCGCCGGGCGATTCCATGGAGATACAGTTCTACGTCTATCCCGACCACGTCGGCTACGTTGAGGAGAATTACGCGAAGACCAAAGACATGATCGCCGCGTACGCCTCGATGTTCGGGGAGTACCCGTTCCTCGAAGAGAAATACGGCCACGCCGAGTTCCAGTGGGGCGGGGGGATGGAGCATCAGACGATCAGCAGCCTCGGGCACTGGGGCGAGACGCTGATAGCTCATGAGCTGGCTCACATGTGGTGGGGGGACATGATAACCTGCAACAACTTCCATCATATCTGGTTGAACGAGGGCTTCGCTACTTACTCGGAGGCGCTTTGGAACGAACATTCATATGGTTGGGATGCCTACATGCAGGACATGGAGCTGGCCAAGTACTTCGGCCCCGGCACGGTATACTGCCCTGATCTCAGCGACTTCTCGCGCATATTCCACTCGGGGTTGAGCTACAACAAGGGCTCGTGGGTCCTTCATATGCTGAGACACGTGGTGGGCGACGATACTTTCTTCGATATCCTACAGGCCTACTACGCGCATCCCGACTACCGGTACGGTACGGCCAGGACCGAGGAGTTCCGGTCCGTGTGCGAATCCGTGTCCGGCATGGATCTCGATGACTTCTTCCACCAGTGGATCTACGAAGAATACTACCCCGTCTACTGTCACGACTGGAGCTGGAGCGAGAACGGCGAGTTGTATGACGTGGAGCTCAGAATCGAGCAGCTTCAGGACAACACCGTTTTCAAGATGCCGATAGACATAACGATAACCGACGTCGCGGATGTGGAGACTACGCTTGTGGTATGGGACAGCCTTGCCGTGCAGGGCTTCACGCTCACGGTGAACGGCCGGCCCAAGGCGGTCGAGCTGGACAAGGACGATTGGATCCTGAAATCCGTGGAAACGCCGATGGCCGACGCCACGCTGGACAGGGGTATCCTGCTTGTGAACGGCGTGAGCTGGAGCACGTATGGCGCGGAGATAACGAGCGCCTACGAGGACAGCGCCTTCTGGGGAAGGTTCCCGATAACCTTCTGGGACTGCTTCGACGAGCCGGCGGAGGGTTATCCCTCGACGCTTCCGGCGCCGCTCGGGCACGGGCCGGTACCAGCGGACACCTTGAAGCAGTTCTCCTCGCTGGTCTGGGTCGGAAACCACTACGGGGGCGATTTACAGGACTGGCAGGACACCTCCACGATGTCTTATCTAAGGACCGGTGGGAACATCCTGCTGATGAGCCGCAGGGGGACGGATTTTCTCACTGAGCCTCACCGGGCATATCTGGGGATAGAATGGGCTGAGAGCAATTACAACACGATATACGACTGCATATCCGCGCATTCGGGGCTCACGGACATGGGCCGAACCGGCACGCAGTCGTACGTCGCGGTGTTCGACACCAGCCTGGCCGGCTCGGAGAGCACTCTGCTCTTCAAAGAAACATCGACCTTCGGGGATCACCGCGGGCTCGGAGTCATCCGCGATCCCGCTTGGGGCGGGCACGTCAATCCTTACGGCGGGCAGTTCGCTTTCTTGAGCGGGCGACCGTATAGATGGGACCACGCACAATTGCGCTCAAACGTCGAGTACATTCTGGAGTGGTTCTTCAAGGAAGACGTCGAGGTCTCCGTGCCTTCGGACGGTCCGTTCGCGGGCGGCGTCTTCCGGCTCTTCCAGAATTACCCCAATCCATTCGGCCGATCCACGGTCGTGTCTTTCTATCTGCCGAGAGAGGCCGGGGTGCGCGCGGCGGTCTATGACGTCGCGGGCCGTGAGGTGGCAGTCCTGAAGGAAGGCAGGCTGAAGCCGGGCGTCCGCAGGATCGAGTGGGACGGGACCGACGGACGCGGCCGCCCGCTGTCCTCCGGCGTCTACTTCTACCGAGTCGAAGCGGATGAGTGGAACGGCGTCCGCAAGATGACCGTGGCGCGCTAGTCCTGGGCGGCCGCCCTTTGATGCATCGAGGTTGACCCCGGCGGCCCGGGGCTGTAGCATTCATGGGTGTTCCGATTGAGTGCGTAGACGGGTCTCGGGTTCCGGCTTCTCTTGTCTGCCGCCGCCCCATTTGCCCGAACCCGGTAATGGTGAGACCGGTGGGCGCTTAACGCGTCCGGCCGGGTCATGCGCTCTTGACGTCTCGAGCGCCGGATGCGTATCCGGCTTTTCCCTTTTGGCATCTTCTGTGGAGAGTGACGAATGGCGGTCATAGTAGACGGAAGCAATCT
>Ga0180433_10002457_pt1 | contig 28558 bp, 21 predicted proteins | sample SS_ome_8_FD_132980 | JGI IMG/M metagenome (GOLD analysis project Ga0180433, IMG submission 132980) | Hypersaline lake sediment archaeal communities from the Salton Sea, California, USA - SS_1_D_1 metaG | ecosystem: Environmental > Aquatic > Non-marine Saline and Alkaline > Hypersaline >... | reverse complement strand
TCCCCTCAGCGCCTCTGCGTATTCCAGTATGCTGCCTCGCGTCATCTTGCCTCCCTCCCTTCGGTAACACCTTTTCTGCGGCAACGATACCACTTTCGGTAACACTTATTATGAGGCAATTCGACGAATTGACTCGGTCGTAAGAGACCCCTTAGAATGGCTTAGACGCCTGCTGCCCTACAGCTTCAGACGGATGGGGGTAACGAATGCCGGGCTATCTCAAAAGTAAGACCGTGGAAGTTCTCAAAGCGATACTTCCTTTAGTTATCGTTATCATGGTCATGCAGTTTACTCTCATCAAAATGCCTATCGGTCTTTTCCTGCAGTTCCTGGCAGGCGCTGTCATGGTAATTACAGGCATGGTTCTTTTTCTGATCGGGATTGAAATCGGTATTTTGCCCATGGGTAATGCTGTCGGCGCTGAGCTCCCCAAGCGACGCTCATTATGGTTAATAGTCGGCATTGCCTTTCTCATAGGTTTCGCAGCAACCATCGCCGAACCGGACGTTGTTGTTTTGACCGGCCAGATAGATAGAGTTTCACAGGGAAGCATTTCCGATAGCATCCTGATTTATGTTATCGGAATAGGTATAGCCTTCTTTGTTGCCATGGCGATGTTACGTATACTCTTTGGGTTCCGCATGGCTTACCTTCTGGCGGCCGGTTACCTTGTTGTTATAGTCCTGTCCTTGTTCACTCCGGCACAGTTCGTTCCCGTTGCCTTCGATGCGGGAGGTGTGACCACCGGTCCGATGACAGTACCGATAATCCTGTCCTTGGGTATAGGTCTCAGTTCGGTTCTGAGAGGCAGGTCAGCGCTGTCGGACGGATTTGGACTAATCGGGCTGGCCTCCGTGGGCCCGATAATTGCAGTAATGCTCATGGGGATAATACTACCTTGAGCGAGATAGCGATTTTTGATGGTTTATGGGATATCTTGCTTAGTGTAGTGAAGGCAATGTTGCCATTGCTCGTCCTTTTCCTCATATTCCAGCTCCTATTTCTCAAGCTCCCCAGACAATATATTTTCAACTTACTGAAAGGAACATCACTTGCCATGGTGGGGCTACTGCTCTTTCTGCAGGGAGTGCATGTCGGCTTTCTGCCCACAGGAGAGGCAATCGGGGAAGTGCTGGGCAAGATAGCCTGGAGGTGGCTCCTGATACCCTTTGGGTTTTTCATAGGTTTTCTTACTACGTGGACAGAACCCGCTGTGCGCATACTCTGTGACCAGGTTGAAAAAGCATCAGCGGCAGTGATACGCAAGTACGTGGTACTCTATGCTATTTGCTCCGGCGTTGCCCTGTTTGTCGGTCTGGGTATGGCTAAAATCATCTTTGGCATCCCACTGCTTTACATTGTGGTTCCCGGATATATAGTAGCTCTGGTGCTGCTATGGTTCAGTGATAAGGAATTCCTCTCTATCGCCTTCGATGCCGGTGGTGTAGCAACGGGTCCTATGGCGGTCACATTTCTCATGGCGATAGCCATCGGTGTATCATCGACGATAGAGGGACGTGACCCGGCAATCCATGGCTTTGGCTTGATTGCCCTGATAGCTCTGGCACCGATTCTTTCGGTAATGGCACTGGGATTTCTATTTCGCTTACAACAATGGAAAGGAGGCAGGATGATGGAAACAAAAATTTCTCTTATTGTGACCATTACTAACAAGGGATGGGGAGACACGGTTTTGGACGCCTCCATGAAGGCAGGAGCGGAAGGCGGGACTATCCTCCTGGGACGAGGCATAGGGATTCGCGATAAGCGGACAATCCTGGGCATTTGCATCGAACCAGAGAGGGAAATTGTCCTATCAGTCACTTACCCTGACAAGAAAGAGGCGATTCTTCAGGAAATCACTCGTGCCGCTGAACTGGAAAAGCCCGGGGCTGGAATTGCCTTCGTTGTTCCTGTTGAGAAGGTTGTCGGGGTAGTGCATCGTTTTTATGAGAGTCCTCAGCCAGATTCGGGAGAAATGACCGACTAAACAGCTATCCTATCAAGCCGCTATTGGCGAAAAGAAGCCGGAAGTGAACAACACTCTGGTTACAGAGGTCTATGAGTTGCATGGCAGCGCCACAGTGTCAATGCCTGCTGATTCATCTCTGGAGGATGTTATTGGCAACTTTGCCCGTGAGCCCTCACCACGTAATATTGTTCCGGTGATTCAAAGCAAAGATTTGGCATTGGTGGTGCGCGCCTTCTTCCAGTGATCTTGGGGACAGTCCAGGAAGGCCAGCAACTCCTCCAGGTCCTGGCCCAGGCAATCCGCTGCCCCGGGAGCTGCCCGTTGCGGTAGCCGCGCCGGGCGTCACTACGCTCATACCGTCGCACCCTCACATGCTCGAGGGTCTCTTCATCCATGGCGCTCTCAAACAACCTCTTCACCAGCCTCGCCGTCTCTGGCTTCAAGCCCCCCACTATCCCTCTTCCCCCTTGACCTCTTGCCACAACTCCTTTACCCTGAGCTCGGTAAGGTCTCTGACCTCTACCATGGGGCGCACCTCCTTTCCGGTTCTTTTTCCTACTGGTAAGGATACGCCCCTCCCCTTATTTGCACACAATACGTTACACTACCAGTGGCGCCCGGGTACTTGACAAACGGACGTGCGGGTTAGTACCATTGTGTACCCTGGAGACGGACGTGAGCAGAGACCGTACCCTGGAGTAAGACAGGCCGGGAAATAGTTCCGGCAAAGCCGGATATCGTTTGATGAGGTGCAGAGACTGGATTGGCGAATGTGAGTCCACGCAACCTGGACGCGGTGCGTGCCGTCTCTGCCATCAGGCAAGCAGAGAGGATATGACAGAGTTGAGTTGACAGCCCGGTGACTGACCCCTATGTGCGGTTCGGGTCCGGCTTGGTAGATGAGCCGGGTCTGATGGCCGAAGCTAACAGGGGATGATGAAGGGAGTTGTATGCGCGCCTACATCATCAGGAGACTAGGCCTGATCCTGCCTACCATTCTCCTGGTGACCGTGATTGTCTTCCTCACCGTGCGCTTCGTTCCCGGCTCGCTGATAGACCTGATGGCCTCCCAGATGGCGGGGGAGTCAGCGGTCAGCCCGGAAGAGATCGCGGAGCAGATCAGACATGACCTGGGCCTGGACCAGCCAGTCGCGAAGCAATACCTGCGCTGGCTGGGGGCGTGGCAGCAGGACGACGGCACTTTCTCGGGGCTGCTCCAGGGCAACCTGGGGAAGTCACTGTGGACACAACGCCCGATACTCGCCGACATACTGGACAAGGTCCCCATCTCCCTCGAACTGGGCATTATGGCCATCTTCACCGCTCTGCTGATAGCCTTCCCGATAGGCGTGTACTCGGCGATACGGCAGGACACCATGGGAGACTACATAGGGCGGAGCATTGCCATCTTCTGCATGGCCGTTCCCGGGTTCTGGCTGGCAACCATGATAATCGTATTCCCCTCGGTCTGGTGGGGCTGGATACCCCCCGTTGACTATACTCCTATCACCAAGGACTTCGGCGAAAACATCAAGCAGTTCATCATCCCGTCCATACTCATGGGTATGGTCATGTCCGGCGTTACCATGAGGATGACACGCACCATGATGCTGGAGGTATTGAGGCAAGACTACATTCGCACCGCCTGGTCTAAGGGGCTCAGAGAGCGCGTGGTAGTCATGAGACACGCCTTGAAGAACGCCCTGATCCCCGTGGTGACTATCATCGGTCTACAGCTACCCGTCCTCATCGGCGGCACGGTTATCATGGAGCAGATATTCAATTTGCCGGGGATGGGAAGGCTTATGATAGATTCCCTGTCGCGCAGGGACTACTCCGTCATCTCGGGGATAAACGTGATGATGGCCAGCGTCATCCTGGTGGCTAATCTGCTCACCGACCTTACCTATGCCTGGCTCGATCCAAGGATCCGATACCGGTAGGAGGGGAAATGGCAGAGAAGACAACCGGCCTGTATGTTGGAGCGGTACGGGTGAAGAAACCCCGTCCCTTCCTCATCGACTTGGCCGCCAGGCTACTGAAGGAAAAACCCCTGGGCACCGTCGGTGCGGTCATCGTCCTGATACTGCTCCTTGTCGGCATCTTCGCTCACTGGATGGCACCCTATGGATACAATGAGACCCTGGTTGGTGGCAGGCTGGAGCCGTCAAGCTGGAATCACTGGATGGGGACCGATCAGTCAGGAAGAGACCTCCTCAGCCGGATTGTCCACGGCGCTCGAATCTCCATGTTCGTCGGCCTCGGAGTCAGTACCCTCTCCGCGGTTATCAGTGCCTTCATCGGTCTTATCTCAGGCTATATCGGCGGCAAGACTGACCTGATCATCCAGAGACTGGTGGACGCCTGGATGTGCTTCCCCGGCATTTTCATAATGATAACCCTGATGGCCCTGGTGGGGCCGGGTATAGTACAGGTGATTGTCGTGCTGGGCGTGCTGTACGGCATTACCGGCTCCAGGACAATCCGGGGCGCTGTCATCGGTATAAAGCAGAATGTGTACCTTGAAGCGGCCAGATCTATCGGCGCTCCCACCAGTGCCATCCTGCTCAGACACGTCTTGCCCAACGTCATGGCTCCTCTGATCATCGTGTTCACCTCGCGCATGGGAGCGGCCATCCTGGCCGAGGCCAGTATCAGCTTCCTCGGCTACGGCATTCCCGAGCCCTTCCCCAGCTGGGGTGGTATGCTTAATCGCGGTCGCCCATTTATGCTGGAGGGCCTGCACCTGGCCGTGTGGCCCGGCCTGGCTTTGTCCATCGTCGTCTGGGGAATAAACATGTTCGGAGACGGTCTCAGGGACCTGCTTGACCCCAGGCTGAGAGGAGGCCTGGGACGCTACTCCGGCACAAGCAAGAGGCTTTCCAGGCGCCTGGCTGAGCAGCCGCCGCCCGCGCCAAAGCAGTAAGGTAGAGCAAAGCTAAGAGAGGCTTCCTTAGAGGGGGTGCATGATGTGAGAATGAGCAATGCCAAAGTGACGACCGCGGTCACTGATTGATACAGAAGGAAAGGAGACAGAACGCTATGAAGTGGAAGGTTGTATGGCTTACCTTGAGCGTGGTACTGGCAGTACTGCTGGTGGCAGCATCCTGTGCTCCGGCTGAGACCGGAGAAGAGGGCAAGACAGTCAAGGGGCAGGTAGTCGAGAAAGAGGCGCCCGCGGTGGAGGAAGAAGAGGAGGAGGAAGAGGTGGTGGTAGCGAAACCGACAGGCCCGCAGTACGGCGGCGTGGCCACCATCGCCTCCACCACGAACTTCACCTACTTCGATGAAGTTGTCGGCGGTAACTACGGCGGGCACGTTTATGCCCCCACCACCAAGCTGACCCACAACGAGCTCCTGCAGGGTGACTGGACCAAGGGACCGGCCGGCACCGGTGAGACCGACTGGATCAACGGCGGCGACAACCGCCTGGACCAGAAGGCAGGATGCCTGGCGGATACCTGGACCGTGCCGGAACTCGGGACGATGGTCTTTCACATCCGCGAAGGGGTCAGGTGGCACAACAAACCGCCGGTCAACGGCCGAATGCTGACTCCGGAAGATATCGAGTACTCCCTGAAGCGGGCCATGAGCGGCGGCTACTTCCGGCTCTTCTACCGTAACCTGACTGAGACCGCGGAGATAACCGTGGATAGTCAGAAACGGACAGTCACTGTCACCGTTCCCAGAGACGAGTGGGTCAACATGATAACCCTGTTTCCTGACTACACCTCGATATTCCCGCCCGAAACAGGAGACACCCAGACGGACTGGCGCAACAGCCTTGGCACCGGTCCCTTCATGCTCACCGACTTCGTCGACAATAGCTCGGCGACCTACGTCAAGAACCCGAACTACTGGGAGACCGACCCCATTGGCCCGGGCAAGGGGAACCAGCTACCCTACGTGGACGGCATCAAGATGCTCATCATAGTGGACCCGTCCACCAGAATGGCAGCGTTCCGGACCGGGGCGATTGACCGGCTGATCGCGGTCAACTACAACGACGCCAAACCGCTCCTGGAGGACCCCAAGCTATCCGACATGAACACGCTCGAGTACGTCACCGATGGGTGCAATGCGGTGTACTTCCGGACGGACATGGCGGAGTCCCCCTTCAGCATCAAAGAGGTCCGCCAGGCGATGATGCTGGCCATAGACCATGAGAAAATCAGGGAGCGGTACTGGCAGGGGTCCGGCTACCTGGTGACCTGGCCAATAATGCCCACCAAGGCCTACATGGATGCCTATGTGCCCCTGGAAGAGCTGCCCGAGAACGTCCAGGCGCTATACGGACACGATGTCGCCGCCGCTAAGGCGCTGCTGGCGAAGACCGCCTACCCCAATGGCTTCGACTGCAGCGTCATCACCTGGAACCAGCCGGTATACGTGGATATCCTGTCATTCTACCAGGACATGCTGGCGGACATAAACATCAACATGGAAATAAGTATCGTGGACTATGCGGTCTACAACGGCATAACCCGTGCCCGCAACTACGGCGCCAACGAGCTGGTCATCACTACCGACTCAGGCTGCGGCACCTACATGAAGATGATCGACTACAGGGGCCCGGGCGCCTACAATCCCAGCCGCATCAACGAGGACTACAGCATCCCCGAGATTGAAGAGGCTTACGCCAAGATACTACAGTACGCCGGTACCGATGAAGAGGCAATGCTGAAGATTCACCATGACCTGATGCCGTGGCTCCTGGAGCAGTGCTTCGTTATACCCAATGTGATGCCAGCCTACTACAACATGTGGTGGCCGTGGCTGAACAACAACTATGGTACCTATGCCTGCGGCTACTACAACTACAGCGGCACGCTCAAGTACGTCTGGCTCGACCAGGACCTGAAGTACGAGATGGTCGGCAAGAAGTAGCCGGAACAGAACCTCAGACATCTCAGCTGCAAAAGGGGCCGGAAGGCGCTTGCTTCCGGCCCCTTTCTGTCTCTCTACCGTGTTCCTTTATCGCTGGCTCCGGGGCAAACCTCAGCCTACTGCCACGGGGAGCAGCAACTGCTCCAGGTCTACGTTTTTGTCCTCAAAGAGCTTCAGACAGGCATCAACTACTTGAGCGTCGTACAGGACGCCGCGGTTCTTGATGATCTCTCGCATGGCATACTCGGGCCCAAGCGCAGGCCGATAGGGCCGGTGGGATGATATCGCCTCCACCACGTCCGCCACGCCCAGTATTCTGGCCTCGAAGATGATATCCTCACCGGACAGACCGTCAGGGTAGCCGGAGCCATCCAGTCTCTCATGATGCTGGAGAATCGCCTTCTTCACCGGCCAGGGGAACTCGATGAACTCCAGTATGTCGTAGCTAACCCTGGAGTGGCTTCTGATGATGGCGAACTCGGAAGGGTGCAGCTTGCCGGGCTTGGTGAGTATCTCCGCAGGTACACTCAGCTTGCCGATATCGTGCAGCAGCCCGGCCACGCGCAGGCCCCTTATGTCCCATTCGGACAGGCCCATTGCCCTCCCGATGGTGGAAGCGATGTCAGCGACCCGCTTCTGGTGGCCGGCGGTGTAGGGGTCTCGCGTCTCCACCACCAGTGACATTGCATGTATGATCCCTTCCAGTGCCTCAAGAAGCTCGCCGTGCTCCTGCTGGATGCTCTCGTAGGCCAGGGTATTCTCGATACTGACGGCCACCTCGCTGGACAGGTCCTGGAGCAGCCGGCGGTCCTCACTGGTGTAGCGCTGGCCCGAGAGCTTGCCGGCAATCAGAACTATCCCCACGAGCTGTTCCCTGGTCTTGAGAGGCACGATGAGCTCTATCTGGTACCTGGTCAGTGTATCCTTTTCGCGGTTGGGCAGGCCCTGAAGGGAGGGAATACCCTCAATGCCATTCGCATCGATCGGACCGTCCTCGTACCTCATCGCCAGTGTGAGCAGGCTACTGGCCGGCAGAGACAGCTGGCCGGACGGATTCTGACCGTAGTAGGAATGGGTAACGTAGTTACCCGTCTTGGGCGACTGGAGCAAAAGATAGACACCCCGGCTCTGCATGCCGTTGGCGATGGTGGTAACCAGGGACGACCCCAGCTGCCTCAGGTCCATGATGTCCCTGGTCTCGCGGGTAAACCGCTTCAGGGCCTGGAGGTGGTCATACCGCTCCCGAAAGAACCACCGGTCCACCGTCCGCTGCAACAGCGGCAGGATGGGCTGGAGGAACGAGAAGATGGTCAGAGCAATCAGTACCGAGACAATCGCGATGGTTATCGAGATCGGGCTCAGGGCCGTCTGAAAGACCGTGCTGAGCAGGAGGGTCATCCCCCCGAAGATGCCGATGATCAGAAGCCCCGCCAGTGAGTAGGCGATGCTCCTGCGAAACATGACCTTCATCTCAAGCAGGTCGTAGCGCAACATCGCCACCGTGGCCAGCACGCAGAATATGATGTTGCCCACGATTCCCAGCGGGTACATGCTTATACCCAGGACGGGCAGGTAGTCCGTCGTCCCCCCCACGAACATCGCGATTATCCCCGCGATTACGTACTGGATGCGAATCCTCTCATCCGTACTGGTGGAGCGCCTCCTGCTCCTGACCAGTATCACCAGACTCAATGCAAGAGGCAGGTACGTGCTGATGACGTAGGCAGGGAAAAGCGGACCGACCACGGGCGCCTTACCGTACCACATCATCTGCATTCCATTGACCATCAGCCTGGTAGGTATCAGGGGCAGACACGCCACGTATAGCAGGTGCGGGATGTAGTATAGCCAGCGCTTCGGGGTTGCGACGCTAAGGTTAACCGTAAAGCGATAGAAAAAGAGGGCCGCGCTGAAGATGGCCGTGAAGACCAGTCTTTCCCACATGAGCGCCCGCTCGAGGTCAGGCTCCTGCCGCATCATGTAGATGAAGGCACCCCAAAGCGCCATGCTGAGCAGGAAGAGGAAGAACGGACGCCGGGCGATGTGCCGCTTTCCCATCACCAGCAGCAATACCAGCAGAACCAGGCAGAAAGCAACTTCCACCAGCGGTGTCAGAGTGTAAACCGTCAAATCCGGCTTCTCCTTTGCCGGGTCCCTCCCGGGACCTGGTCTACCCTTATCAGCCGGCGCGAGGTCTATCCCGCCGTGCCGTCTCCTTCACCGCCTCGGTCCTACACTGCCAAGACCCCGCCGGCGTTACTGATGCGCAGAAGCTTGTCGACGGTATCGCCAGGACAGTTCATCCGCGGCGGCTTTTGTTCCGCCAGGGCGGCCCCGTTGCCCAGCTGCTCCGCATAGTACTCCCCGAATGTGCCGCGGCGGAGCAACGTCACTTCCATGGGACAGATACCCATCATGCGCTCCAGGTCACGGTACCCCGGGTCTAACCTCACCAGTTCCTTATGCAAAGCAGAGGCAATATCATCTTCGGAGCAGTCTGTCCCCAGCTCGATGAACAGATGCAGCGCAGTTCTATCCAGGCTGACTTCCTTGCGGGCTACCCAGTCCTGGCAAGCGAGCCCTGCACCGGCAACCGCCCGGGAAACCGTCTTCTCACTGATCCTGGTGAAGCCCGCTATGTCAATCAGATCATCTGCCCTAGCCTCGAACGCCATCTGTGGCAGGAAGATCTGCACCTCCTCATCCTGCAGAGAGGTGATCTCAATCAGGTGACCCAGCCGGTATCTGAGGAATGGCATTCCGTAGAAGCTGGTTATCACCAGCTCGTAGCGCTCTCCCGGTCTCACCTCGGAAAGCAGTACCGTCCTGGGCAAGTAGAAGAGGTCCCTTCTGGAGCGGAGCCAATCGGTCTCCGGTATGAACTCGTAGAAGTTTGAGTGAGGCAGAAGCGTGAGACCCTTCCTGTTCCAGCTCTGCAGGGCCACCACGCCGGCCTCGGTGCAGGCGTGCATCTCGTAGGGGTAGGCCCCCCAGTACCGGTACACCTGCTCCTGGTACACGGACGTGTCAATACCCCAGCCGATAATCGCCTTGACCGGCCACAGGTCCCGGGGCAGGATATCTCTCTGCTCCAGTCTACTTTGCAGAAAGGCCCGGGTATACCTGGAAAGGACCGCGGGATGGGAGACCAGCTGGGTGCTCCCGCTGTGCCCGGTGAGCCTGCCGAAGTCCTCTCCCATCTTCACAAGGACGCTGGTCATCGCCACCAGGATATCCACCCCGGTACGCAGTGAGCACTCGAAGCCCCGGGCTACCTTGTCCTTGAAGTCCAGCCCGTGGTGCTCTTCCGGCGGCATCACCGACCTCAGATTGAACATCCTCGCCGCCCCCTCCGCCAGTATCCCCGAAAGATAGGGAGAGGGAGCCACGTTGAAGAGCACCCGGTCACCCTCCGTGAGACTGCTGTGGCCACGTCGGCGAGAACAGGCCAAAATGAAGGCCGCCATGAGGTTACCCAGGGCATGGTGATAGAACTCGGAGGTATAGGGAACCCGCTTGAATGTCGCCGATGCGCCAGACGTGTGCGCCCACAGCGCTGGTTTCTCCGGCAGGGCATACTCATGCCCGGCCTCGATCTCCGGCAGATAGTCAGGGTAGGAGGTCAGTGGTACCCGTCCGCGGAACTCATCCACACTGCCAGACACGGAACTGCCCATCAGCTTGTGGCCCAGAAGGCTACCGCCCACTCTGCGCAGTTGCTGAAGCAGGAGGGTTTCCTGTATCGCCATGAACTGCTCAACGTTCAGGTCCAGGAATCCACAGTACCTCTGCCACTCCCGGTCATCTTCTGATCTCACAATTGGGTTCAGGGCGCTTTTCACCATGTCTTCCGCACTTCGTTCGGGCTGCACGCTGCAGGTATTTCTACTGTAGATGTGATACCGTCTTCACTTACCAGGCGCCGGGGCTGCGAAGAGAGCCAAGGCAACGAGACCGACTTCTGAAGGTCTGCCAAAAACGTATCGGGCCCACAGCTACATTCTCCTCCCGACGCCTCACACGGATACCAAGACCACATTCCCGTCTCTGACAGCAGGCTCAACAACACAGCCTGCCTTGCAGCCAGAGGTGCGGACAAACCGCTGCCCAGGGGGATCAGGTGATAGAAATCACTCCCTGCTTTATGGCAAGCACCACTGCTTCTGTACGGGCATTGGCATTCAGCTTACGCAGGATGGAGGTAACATGGTTCTTGATGGTCTGTTCGCTGATACCAAGCTCAATGGCGATCTGTTTGTTGAGATAGCCCCGGGCGATGTAGTCCAGGATCTCCACCTCTCTGGGCGTAAGGGGGGAGATAATCTCTTCGGTGTCCCTCTGCCAGGAGAGCTTCTGAAACTGGGATAGCACCTTCTCCGCCACCTTCGGCCTGTCGGCAAGGCTCTCGTTTATCGGGTGCTCTCCCCGGGCGGTCCGCTCCACCGCGGCAATCAGGTTCTCGGCATCGCTCTCTTTGTCGATACAGGCAGCCGCCTGTACCTTCAGCGCCTGAAAGAGCTGCTCGTCATTGGGGCTGGAGGTAAGCAGGACCACACCGATGCTGGGTGAGCGTTGCCTGAGCCGGCGGGCCAGGGACAGGCCGTATCCATTGTACCCATCAACGTCCACCACAGCCACGTCCGGAGGGCAGGCGTCTATCTCAGCGAGAACCGTATCATTGGCCTCCACCGAACTGATAACCTCCATGTTCTCATTAGCGTCAATGGTATGCTGGATCCCGTGCCTCAGCAGGCACTGCTGGCTCACCACTAGCACTCTTATCTTATTCACGCGTGGACTCCTTGTCCGTCAGTCGTCTCCCGGGAATGTCGCTGGTAGTCTCACTATACTCCCCCGGTACTAAACGAAACCTTAGGATACAGGACGCAAACATAAATGTTTCCTAAAAATGAAGCGCGGGAGGACACCGGCGAAAAGGGCCATGCTGCCAGGCACGGGGCGCTCCGTCACCCCACAGGGAATAGAAACCGGGGTCACTGCCGCCGTACAGGAACTGGCTCGGCGGCGCGGCAGCTACGGCTACCGCCAAGCCTCTTGGCCTCGTAGAGTGCGGAATCAGCGGCGGCCATCAGGGCTTCTGCATCCAGGCCGTTCACCGGCCAGGCAGCAACACCGATACTCGCGCTCACCCCAATCTCCAGCCCGAGATCATGGCCGGCCATCTGCCGGCGGATTCGTTCAGCCACCTCGATGGCGGCATCGGCACTCGTCTGAGGGAGGATGACGGCGAACTCGTCCCCGCCATAGCGAAAAGCGCGGTCTGTGCTTCTCAGTGCCGTTCCCAGAATGTCCCCGACATGCGTGAGGAACCGATCACCTACCAGGTGCCCGTAGCTGTCATTGACCGATTTCAGAGAGTCTATGTCCAGGACTATGAGAGAAAAGAGGCCGCCGTACCGGCCGCACCGGTCGATCTCCCTGTTCATTGTCTCATTCAGGGCCCGGCGGTTCTCCAGGCCAGTCAGCTCGTCGATGCGCGCCATTCGAACTGCCTCGCCGTAGAGACGGGAGTTCTCTATCTGGGTGGCGATCTGCCGGGCTATCTGCTCCAGGATCCCGATCTGCCGGGGACCGAAGGCATCCGGCAACCGGCTCGCCATCTCCAGGCTGCCCACCACACCGTCACCGGTCATCAGCGGAATGTGCACAGATGAGCGAAGACCATACCGCAGCAACTGGTTACCGGTTATGAACCGGCTATTCTCGCGCAGGTCCGGTTCCACCAGTGTCTTGCGGTTAAGCGTCAGCCACTCTGCCGGGGTTCCCCTGATGGGCAGGCGAACCCCTGCTTCCCAGGTGCACGGGACACTGGAACGCACTGCCAAGAAACGAGTCTCTTCCCCCTCGATGAGGGATAGCGCTGACCAGGACAGATCCACTACCCTCTTGACCTCGTCCATCAGGCTGTCATAGACGCTCTCGATGTCCAGGCTGGAGGTCACCAGTATACTCACTCTATTCATAATCTCCAGGTCTTCCTCCAGCAGTCTGCGCTGCTCGCGGAAAAACCCCTTCTCCGTTGCCGCCGCCAGGCGATCAGAGAGATGCTCCAGGAGAAGGGCGTCCTCCATGGTGTAGCGACCCGAGCGCTTCCGCCCCAGGGCCAGTATGCCGACGAGACTGCCACGGCCCATAAGGGGAACAAGAAGCTCGGCCTTGCTGGACTCTATCTCCTTCGCTTCCCGCTGCCAGGCCTCGGCCAAGTTCCGTGCCGGTGCCAGGCTCTCTCGCGTGAGAACCCTGCGCTCACTCCTGAGAAGCTCCGCCACGAGCCCCTGATTACCGAGCCTCAGCTGGGAGAGGGGATTTTCCAGACCCGGTGGTAGGGCAGACAGCACCACGAAGTCCGTCGCACTGAGGTCGGGGAAGAGAAGGGCCGCTCTTCTGCACCCGATGGCCTCATTTGCCAGTGCCAGCAGCTCACTGCCATGTTGTCTCAGACCGGCACTTCCGTCAATCCGGTCAGCGAAATCGTTCAGTCTCTGGAAGTAGTCCGGTCGAAGCGGCCGGAGCGCCCTCTGGGCAATCGCGGGAACGAAGCTGCGCAGGTTGTATACCATTACGGAAGCAAGAACCGAGACCAGGGTTGCCAGCAACACAACTCGCAGGTCGACCTCGTAGTCGAGCACAGCATTTGCTGCCAGGAACAGCACCCAGTAGCTGACTGCGCCTACCACGCCCAGGTGCACCCAGGCTACCGCACTACATAAGACAGGGCTCATGCCGATGGACCGGTGCTCGCTCAGGGAGTAGCCCAGGAGAAAGGCTACCGTGATGTGTCCTACCGTTGCCACCGGCACGAACGCATCCCTTGCAAGGACGCCACCAAGGGTGGCTGCGGTCAGCAGGCAGACACTGCCCAACAAAACGATGACCCGGCTACGGGTGTCAGCGCGCTCAACCGAATGCAATCGCTCCCACAGGATAGGTGCGCTGCGCAGGAGCAGGACCAACACTGGCAAGGCTGAAAGGACGATCCCGGCATCGTACCAGGAAGAGATGCCGGCAGCACCGGTGCCGGGCACTCCGTTCACCTGTCCCAGCAGTACCAGTACGACGGCGGCAGCCGGGGAAATGCAGGCCACCGGCACCCAGCCGCGCCATTCGCGCGGAAAGCTGGCAGCCACGAAGTAATAGAACTGGGCGGCAGTCCACAGCAGGAGCGGCGCCGATATCACATTGGATACTGCGCCATACTGCTCCAGGGCGCCGGTTCCGCGCACGGCCTCGTATGTGGCCCAGAGGACCGCGAGCAGCAGGAACCCCGCCAGGCGCGCCTGGCGTGCCTGCCAGGGGCGTACACTGAGGGCGGCTATCAGCAGGGCCACATACGCCAGCGCAGCCCCCGCTGCCAGGAAGACATACGTACTCATACCTTCAACTTATGCGCGCGTTCCACCCTTGTCAATAGGTTCCTGAGCGTGGCAACCAAAGTATCACGCACTAAAGTACCAAGCCTGACAGGCTCCCCGGCCCGGTCCCTGCCGGGCGCGCCGCCGGGGAAAGAACAGTGTGCCCAGGTAAGGTGTACCTCCGGGGACCGTCCCGCCGGCAACCTTCACCTCCAGCTCCCGCATTCCCCGTAGCTATGCAGCCTGAAACCCTGAGCACCTGCTGCGGCTGACAGGACAGTGAGTTGCAGGACTGCCGGTCCACCCTGCTGCTCAAGGAGACTTTGCCGGGCGCGACTGGCGCCCCGCTGTGCACGTCTATTCCCCGGGTCTCGTGGCCCCCAACCATGACTTTCCTCCTATACCCTGGCCAGTACCATTCTTCCTATAGCCGGGGGTGACCAATGGCGGATTGAACTACGGTGGGGCTGTGCTAAGGTGAGAGTAGAGCGACAAGCCAAAAAGGAGGTATGGCGATGAAGAGGCTCATCAGGCAGCTTCGCTATGGGGAGAAGGGTTTCACCCTGATCGAACTGCTGGTGGTAGTTGCTGTCCTGGGCGTGCTCGCGGCAGTGGCTGTCCCCAATGTCGGTAAATTCGTTGGAGAAGGCAAGACCGAGGCCTACGAAGCCGAGCTGCACAACATCCAAACCGCGGTCATGGCTATGCTGGCGGACAGCACCACTGCGGTGCTGGACGACACCGATGCGGCGGTCAATGCCGATCCTGCTGCCGCAACCCCGACCGCTGACCTAGACGTTATCGTCACCACCGATACCACTCCGCTGATACTGAGCGACTACATGACCGGCCTGAACGCCGACGGTACCGTCAAGTCCCCCTGCACCTACGCCTTTGGCACCGACGGCACCGTGCTCCAGACGACGCCTTAACCTATAGCCGAAGCGGTCATCCTCCGGCGCTCAAGGCGAAAGGGCCCGCAGCCGAATCCCAGAAGGTTACGGGCCCTTTCCCTTTTTCGTCCAATATGGGGGCCCTTTTGGCGGATGGCAGAACGGTACCTGGAGACGGGTCTACTGAGCTGTGACCGAGGTATGGACGACCCGTGCGGCGGGGTCAGCTCCACCGATGAGCTTCTCCACCTGCTCGGGCTCGTTGCAGAAAGCGAAAACGCTCTCCTGGCTGATCCGCTGCTCGCGGTAGAGATTGACCAGCGCCTGGTCCAACAGCTGCATACCCTCGCGGAGATTGGTGCGGATGAGGTTGGGCAACTGGTAGGTCCTGTCCTCCCGAATCAGGTTCCTCACGGCCGGAGTAGCAAGCATGATCTCTACCGCTGCCACCCTCCCCTGCCCCTCGGCACAGGGAACAAGTGCCTGGCAGAGCACCCCCGCCAGCAATGACGCCAGCCTTGACCGGGCCTGGTCCCGTTCATCCGCCGGGAACAGGTCTACTATGCGCTCCACCGCTTGAGAGGCGCTGGGCGCATGACCGGTGGTCAGAATGAGGTGGCCGGTGTCTGCCATGGTCAGGGCCGCCGAGGCGGTCTCGAAGTCCCGCATCTCTCCCACCAGGACCACGTCCGGGTCCTGGCGCAGGGCATACTTGAGGGCATCGGCGAAAGACGCCGTGTCCCTGCCGATCTCGCGCTGACTCACGATGCAGCAGATATCCCGGTACATGTACTCGATCGGGTCCTCTATGGTTACAATGCGGCGGTAGGAATTCTGGTTGAGGTAGTTGAGCATTGCCGCCAAGGTGGTTGACTTACCGCTGCCGGTGGACCCGCTGACCACTACCATGCCGCGCGGTTTCATCACCAGCTGGCGGCAGACATTCGGCAGGCCCAGGTCCTCAAGGTCAGGGACGCTGGCGGGCAGAAGACGAAGGACAAGGCTGGTGGTTCCCCGCTGGCGGGCGGCATTGCACCGTACCCGGCCCACTCCCGGGCACTCGTAACCCAGGTCCAGTTCGTGGGCGCGGTAGAACTGCTCCCTCTCCTCTGGCGTGGTAACCTGCTCGAAGGCATGGTCAATGTCCTCCGCGGTCAAAACCTCGCTGTCGTCCAGCGGCTCCAGAGAACCGTCCACCCGCACAACCGGGGGAGCGCCCACCAGCAGATGCAGGTCAGATCCTCGCTTGATCTTGGCCAGCTTGAGCAGAAGATGAATGTCAATCATGGTACCCACGTCCTATCCTCCCGGCAAGCTAGGGAACGGCATCCCCGCTACTGACATCCAGGATGAGGCAGAAACGCATGAGGTTCACCTCGGTCAGCCTCATCCTGGCCACCGTGATGCCGGCGAACTCCTTTCTGGCCTTCAGTACCCGCGCGTAGTGCAGCACCTCATTCTCCGTGGCGGATTCAACCTCCACCACTAGCGTCTCCCCGTCATGGCTGATATCGCGCAGGGCAATGGTGTCAGGGAGCAGGCCGACCACTGTCCGCAGGGCAGTGTTATACCTGCCTTGCTCCATCTCCAGGGTTTCCAGCGCTGCCGTGAAGGCGCTATGGGAGGCCTCGGCATGCACCAGGACCTTGGCTCGTTCCCGCCGCTCTACCTTCTGCTGCTCCGCAATTGCCGTCATCTGCTCCAGACGGCTACGCGCTTCAGTGATGTCTGCCGAGTTCGCCTGGAGCAGCATCACCAGCGGTATCGTCATGCCCAGCATGGCAGCCGAGCCACTCAGGGCTGCCACCCTGGTAACGGAGAATGATTTCGGTAGGTAGGCCGGGGGCAGGAGGTTGAGTTTAGCCACCGGCGATACCGCCTTGCTTCTGTGGGCCGCCTTGACGGCAAGACCGGCATTGACCGCGAAATAGTTCTTGCTTCCCTCGGGCGGAGACCAGAAGGGCGGCAGCAACTGCACTACCGGACGCTTTACGTATGAAGAGAGCAGGTCCGTTGCCTCGGGGACATCGGCCAGCTCCCCGGAAACATGCACCGGCAGGTCAGGCGCAAGAGAATCTTCCGGACTGTTAGCATCATAGAACTCTATCGTCCTGAGCAGGTCATCGCGGATCATGGGAAGCCGGTCATCCCAGGTAAGCCCTTCGGAGGGAAGGGGAATTGTACGCACCGGCTGTGGCACGTTTCCCCCCACAATGACGATATCGTATTCCGTTGCCTGGACGTCCACAATGATGGCGTTGGGTTCGCCCACCATAGTCACCAGGGCCAGCGGCTTGATGTCCATCACGCGAGGAGTAAGTCCAGCGCGTCGGACTGTCCGGAGTACGCTATCGGCAGTGTCGCGCGGTACCGCGGCGGCGAAGGCATGGGTCCTCTTCCGTGGTGATGGCAGGGTCATCCATGAAACGTAGAGCTCTTCCATCGGTACCGGCAAAACCCGTCCGCACTCCCTCATCAGCGCTTCCGCCAGGATGTTGGCCGGCAGCTGCGGAAGGTCCACCGCCATGGTGAACGAGCGAAGCCCGGTGATACCGAGAACGATGTCCTTTTTCTCCAGGTCATTCTCAGCAAAGAGGCGACTGATCCTCTCGGCTACCTCGTCTTCGTCAACAACGAGACCATCCTCGACCAGTCCCGGTTCCAGGGGCGCCGAGGCCCACATTCTTATGTTGTTGCCAGTGGTAGCCATGACCCGGATGCTCCGGCTGTCAAGATAGAGGGTAACGGTTCTCTTCGCCACGCCTACTCCCCTTGGTAAGAGTAGATTGCCAGGCTTACGTCCGCCCACGGCAAGGCGTCGCTACTTGCGCTGGGAACGCTTGCCCGGGCTTCCCCAACCAGACCGTTGGGGACCTCGGTGTTCAGGGCCATAATGAACTCCACCAGCTGCAACACCTCGCCCTCCACGCTTACCGTCACCGGCAGAGTGGAGCAGGTCACCCCGGCAAGATCAGCAGCAGACTCGTTCGCCACCATCGTCTCTGTGACCATCACCCCGTACCGCCGGGCGATTTCGAAGAGAGCTTCGTTGGCGTCGATACTGTCTGTCTGAATGGACAGCTGTGCTTTGGCAGCTTCAAGCTCCGCCGAGGTCTCGGTGGAGGAATCCTGCTGTGAACGCTGCTGCAGATCCTCGGTGATGTTCTCTTCCAGAGCGCTGATCTCCTGTTCCAGCCGCGTCTTCTCAGCCGACTGCCGGGCCTGGACCGCGCCCAGGCTGCCGAAAACGGCAGCAAGCACCACCACCACAACCACAACCGGCCACCTGGTCTTCCCCAGCGACAGCATGGGCCATCTCCCGCCGATCACCTGGTCGTCTGTCCGAGTTTCGTTGTCATTCCCGACTTCCTCTCCTTCTGGACCGGTTCTTTCAGATCCCCTGGCCGTAGATCGAATACATCGCTGTGGTCAGAGAAAGGGCAATCACGGCGATCATCAGTCCTATAACCAGCGTCATGGCGGGCTGTATCATACCGATAGCCGCCTTGAGCTTGTCCTCGGCCTCCACCTCATAGTTCTGTGCCACCGCCTGCAGGTTGGTATCAAGGTTTCCTGTCTCTTCACCGATCCTGACCATCTGCACCATGAGTGGCAGGAAGATGGGATTCTTCGCCATCGGGCGGGAAAGACCTTCCCCTTTGAGCATGTCCTTCTCGGCTCTGTCGAGCGCCTCCGCGACCACCTTGTTGCCGCTCGCCCGGGCGGTCAGGCGGATGACCTCGGTGACGGGCATACCGGCGTGGAAGAGCAGGGAGATGCTCCGGCAGATGCGCGCGAGTTCCTTGAGGTGACTCACCCTGCCGATGATAGGCAGGCTAAGCAGTAGCCTGTCCCACCGGTATCTGCCCTTTGGGGTCCTCACATAGGCCACACCTGACAGAACAACCGCGACAAGTACCAGGAACAGGTGTCCCCCGAACTTCCTGAACAGGTTGCCCGCCTCTATCATGGCGCTTGTCATCGCCGGAAGCTCCGCCCCAAGCGAGCCGTAGAGGTCCCCGAAGGCCGGAAAGACGAACATCAGCAGAACCGCGACCACTACCATTGTGATCACCGCGGCAAGGATAGGATAGGCCAACGCACCCTTGATGCCCTTGGCGGCGGCCTGTTCCTTCTCCATGTGCTCAGCCAGGTGCTGCAAGGTCGACTCAAAGCTACCCGTCTCCTCACCGATGTGAAGGAGGCGGCAGGAGGTATCCGAAAAGAACCTGGGGTGCTTCCGCAGAGCCACCGAGAGACGGCTCCCGCCGCGCAGCTCGGATATCACCTCGCCCAGAGCCATGACCAGAGCCTGGCTCGTGGTCTGCTGCTGCAACAACTCCAGCGCGGTGATGATGTCAATCCCGGAGCCAAGGAGAAGGGCCAGCTGCCGGTAGAAGAGTATGATCTCGGCGGGCCTGGTACGGGAGTAGCGCGCCATCAGCTTCTCCAGGCTGAAGCTGCGCGTAACCTGTCTCATGCTGAGCACCTGGAAACCGGACTGGCCGAGCAGTTCGGTGGCCGCGTCTTCGCTGGTGGCCGCCAGGGTTCCCCGCGCCACCAGGCCATTCTTGTCGTAGGCAAGATACCGGTAGACTATCTCTCCATACCCCCCACGCGGTTTTCAGTGCACCGTGGAGTGCTACTCAACCAGGTTAACATTGCGCAGCACCTCAGACGGCGTGGTGATGCCTGCTTTCACCTTGAGCATGCCATCCTTTATCAGAGGCACCATGCCCATCTCCATCGCCCGCGAACGCAGCTCGGTTATGTCAACACCCCCCAGCAGCATGGTGCGAAGGTCGTCAGTAAGGTGCAGCAGCTCGAAGATACCGGTCCGTCCATGGAAGCCGGTGTTGGAGCATGCCTGGCACCCGCTGCCGGTGAGAAAATCCGTTCTCTCCTCGCCGATCTCGCGGGCGTAGGCGATCTGCTCCATGGCAGGAGCAGTGACCGGCCTGGAGCAATACGGGCAAACATGCCGGACCATCCGCTGGGCCACCACCCCGACCAGGGCGGAGGACAGCAGGAAAGGCTCAACCCCCAGGTCAAGCAGCCGTGACACCACACTCACGGCGTCGTTGGCGTGGATGGAGGACAGCACAAGGTGGCCGGTGAGCGCACCCTGTACGGCGATCTGGGCAGTCTCGGCATCACGGATCTCTCCCACCAGAATCACGTCCGGGTCCAGGCGGAGTATCGCCCGCAGGCCGGAGGAGAAGTTAATTCCGGCCCGGGCATTGACCTGGACCTGGTTGATATTCTCGAACCGGTACTCCACCGGGTCTTCCACGGTTATGATATTCTGCTCGGTCTTGTTGAGGCAGTTGATGGATGCATAGAGGGTAGTCGTCTTGCCCGCCCCGGTGGGACCGCTGACAAGTATCATGCCGTAGGGGACGCGCAGCATCTTCCGATACTTCTCCAGGCTCTCCGGCAGGAAGCCGAGATGAGAAAGGTCCAGGGATGCCCGCGAACGGTCCAGCAGCCGCAGCACGGCCATCTCACCGTAGACCGTCGGGATTGTGCCCACGCGCACTCCCAGCGTCCGGTCCCTGATGGTGAAGGAGAACTGGCCGTCCTGTGTGCGGTGGTGATCGGCGATATTCATATTGGCCATAATCTTGATCCGGGATATCAGGCTGGCAGCCATTCGCGAGGGCAGGGACAGGACGTTGTGAAGGGTGCCGTCGATGCGGTAGCGCACCTGGAGCCGGTCTTCCTGGGGCTGAAAGTGAATGTCCGAGGCTCGCGCCTTGGTCGCCTCGGTGAGAATCATGGACAGGGCCTGCACTATCGGCGCATCGGCGACCGAATCCAGCCGGGTGGGTCCTTCACCACCGTCATCGGGCAGGGAGATAGTGGATACGCGTTTCTCGATCTCATCATAGGCCTTGTAGTTGAGGTCAATGGCCTCCAGTATCTCTTCGGGGCTGGCGGGGTGAGGCTCGACACGCATCCGGCTCTGAATGGCAAGGGCCTCCACTGCGAGGATATCCTTGGGATTGGCAATGGCTACCTGCAGGGTGCCACCACGCACGGCCACCGGTACTGCAGTGTGCTTTCTCGCGAGCGCCTCGGGTATCAGGTCTATCGCTTCGCGCTCGGGGAACTGGCGGGCCAGAATCGAGGTCTGCTCTTTGTTGGACACCATGACACTCACACCCACCCCCTCCTGCCGGACTGAGTCGGTCCCCCTACTCTCAGTCTATTTCCACTGGCTCAAGGCAGCAATGGGCTTTTGGTCATGGGGCGCCGGTACTATTCGTATGGGGGTGCCGTCCACCGGCGACGGAGCAGAAGTAGCAGAAACGGGACCAAACACAAAAGGCGCCCGCAGGCCGTAGGCGGTGCACGGGCGCCCTGGCCGGACCTGGTACCGGGCTAGTGGTGGAAGAGCCGGGTGCCGGAGAAGGCCATCACCATGCCATACTCGTTGCAGGCGCCGATGACCTCCTGATCACGAGCCGAGTTCCCCGGCTCCACCACGTATTTGACGCCGCTTTGGGAGGCACGGTCAATGCTGTCACGAAACGGGAAGAAGGCGTCCGAGCTCAGCGACACTCCGGTCATGCGGGAGAGCCAGCCGCCTCTCTCCTCGGGGGTAAGCCTGCGCGGCGTCTCCCGAAAGGCTGCTTCCCAGCTATGACGCTCGGGCGGGGTCAGGTTCTCCTGGAAGCAGAGGTCAATGGCATTGTCACGGTCCGGGCGGGATATCCCTTTCCGCCAGGGCAGCTCCAGGATGGCGGGATGCTGGCGCAGGTACCACCGGTCTGCCTTGTCCGCCGCCAGCCGGGTGCAGTGGACGCGTGACTGCTGCCCGGCCCCCATACCGATCACCTGACCGTCGACCGCGAAGCAAACGGAGTTGGACTGGGTATACTTGAGGGCGATGGTGGCCACGGTCAGGTCTCTGCGGGCAGACCCGGGCAGCTCCCTGTTCTCCGTGACGACGTTCTCAAACAGTGCCGGTGTCACCGCGAGGTCATTACGTCTCTGCTCAAAGCTGACGCCGAATACCTCCCTGGTCTCCATATCCGGCGGCTGGTAGTCCGGGTCTATCTCGATGACCACGTACCGCCCTTCCTTCTTCCCTTGCAGCATCGCCAGGGCGGCCTCTTCGCAACCCGGGGCAATGACGCCGTCGGATACCTCGCGGCGGAGGAGACGCGCGGTGGAAACGTCCAGGGGATCGCTCAACGCCACCCAGTCGCCGAAGGACGAGAGGCGGTCAGCCCCACGGGCACGCGCATAGGCGCTGGCCAGACCGGAGAGCTCCATGCCTTCGACGAAGTACACCCTGGTGAGAACCTCGCTCAGGGGCACCCCCACGGCTGCCCCGGCCGGGCTGACGTGCTTGAAAGACGCCGCCGCGGGCAGCCCGAGCGTCTCCTTCAGCTCCCTGACCAGCTGCCACGCGTTAAGGGCATCGAGCATGTTTATGTAGCCGGGACGCCCGTTGAGGACGCGGAATGGAAGGGCGCCTCCCTTCCGGTATAGGCGCGCGGGTACCTGGTGCGGGTTGCATCCGTAGCGAAGGGTCATATCCTGGTCTGTCATGTCTTCCTTTCCTCGCGGGGTACTAGGCGAGCCCCCACTGCTCCGCGGCAGTGATGTGCAGCCGGTGTATCTGGTTGGGTACCTCGTAGATCTGGGTCAGCTTGGCGTCTCGCATGCACTTCTCCACCCCGGTCTCTCTCATGTAGCCGGTGCCGCCGAAGACCTGAACGGCGTCAGTGCTGACCTTCATGGCGGCATCGGTCCCGAGTATCTTGGCCATCGCGCTGAGCCTGGCGCTGGGCCTCTCGTGGTTGTCGCTGTACCAGGCCGCCCTCCAGACCGCCATGCGGGCCGTCTCCACGTGCATGGCCATGTCGGCGAGCATGGTGGCGATGGACTGGAACTGGATGATAGGCGTGCCCGATACCTTCCGTATCCTGGCATAGTCGCGCGCCGCCTCGTAGGCACACCGGGCAATACCCACGCCCAGGGCACCCACCAGCGGCAGCATCTCGATAGTGTTCCGCCTCTTCCCACCAGCCCCGAAAGGTACGAGCATGTTTTCCCCGGGCACACGGGCGTTGTCAAAGATGACTTCCGATTGCTGGGAGAGCCGCTGCCCCATCTTGTCCTCGATCTTCCCGATGCTGAAGCCGGGGGTGTCCGGCGTAACCACCAGGGCGCCGATCGACCCGGCTCCCCCCTTGGTGCGGTCGGTCCGGACGATGACGGTGTAGAGCCTGGCCAGGCCGCCGTTGGTGCAGAAGCACTTGGCGCCGTTCACCACGTAGTAGTCGCCGTCAGCGATGGCGGTCGTCTTGAGGCCGTACTCGGGGTTGGGGTCGATCCCCGCCGAAGGCCCGCAGTCTGGCTCGGTCATGGCGAAGGCAGTCAGGTAGGCCTCCCTGCTCTCCTCGCAAATCGGGCGCAGGAAACGCTCGCGCTGCTCATCACTGGCACGGTTGACGATCGGCCCCAGCGCCAGGCAGCAGGCCCCGTAGGTGCTGCCGATACCGGCGTCAACGGCTCCGAGCTCCTCGGCGATGATACATGCGCTGAGACAGTCCAGCCCCAGTCCACCGTACTCCTCGGGGATGCTCATCTTGTGGAACCCCAGCTCGGCGCCCTTGTTGACCGCATCCCACGGGAAGGCCTCCCTGGGGTCGGGAAGGCGGTCCAGCTCGCGCATCACCGGCCTGACCTCCTTCTCGGCGAAGTCCCTGACCATGCGCTGCAGGGCAAGATGCTCCTCAGACAGAGCGAAGTCTACCACTGCCCGTACCTCCGTTCTTCATCTTCTACCTGTGTCAGCCCGGCGGGTACTCCCGCTCCGCTCCGGCCATGTTAGCCTGCGCGGCGCCGGCTGTCAATTGTACCCGCGGGCAGCAACGTCACACACGAAGAGACCGGGGGTGTTTTTGAACACCCCCGGTCCATCTCGTACCGTGAAAGCGGTATCTATGCGGCTGCTAATCCCTGGTGCCGGAGATCTCGTACTTCAGGTCCTGGTCAACCCAGACGTAGCGCAGCACACCGGTGTTCTCGCCCGGGTCGGGGCCGACACCGATCTCGCCGGAGTAGCCCTTCATCCAGGGCTGCCAGAAGCGGTACCAGGCGGGCGCAGGTAGTGGTATCTCCCAGCACAGGTCGATCTCCCGCAGGTTCTCTTCCTTGCGGATACGCGACCGCTCCTCGGGGTCCATCGTCTGCGTCAGGGTCTCGTAGGTCTCCTGGGCCACCGGGTCGACCACGTTGCTGAAGGCGTAGACCGAGCCCACACCGGCGTCGCTGACCCAGCCGCCATGTGCCCAGCCGAAGGCATCGTCAATGCCGTTGTTGCCCCAGCTTATGTAGCACATCCCGGGGAAGGTCCTCAGCCAGAGGGTGTTGCCGAACGTGGTCGCCTCCATTGACCTGATGGTCATGTCGATTCCGACCTCGGCGAGCCATCCCTTGACCAGGGACATGACCTCGACGCTGCGCGGGCTGGCGGCCGAGACCAGGCACTCAAAGGCAAAGCCGTTGGGATAGCCGGCCTCGGCCAGGTACTCCCTGGCGATGTCCGGGTGGTGCTCGTAGAGTATCCGGGACGTCTCGGGCAGCTCCTCCAGCGGGGTGTAGTGGTCTACGAACGAGGGCATCACCGGCCAGGTTAGCATGAAGGCCTTGCCCTCGTAGTACTCCTCGGCGATGGCGGGCTGGTCGATCGCCAGGGCGATGGCATGCCGCACTTTCTTGACGCTGAAGGGCTCCAGATCATTCCGTGGCCACATGCAGTAGGAGGAGTCCGGCTGCACCTTCCTCCACTTGAGCTCTGGGTTGGACCTTATAATACCGTCTACCTTGTCGTAGGGCACCCACATGAGGTCCGCCTTGTGCGTCCGCAGGGCCGCCAGCCGGGTGGACTCGTCCGGTATCACGATTGCCTCGAGCTTGTCGATGTAGGGCAACCGGTTCTCGGGGAAAGAGGGGTCGAAGTGGTGGTAGTTGGGGTTCCGGTGCCAGGTCATGGAGCTGTCCGGCACCAAGTCTTCCAGCATGAAGGGGCCGATACCTACCTGCACCTTGGGATCGGCGCAGTCACCCACCTGCTCGACTACCTCGCGGGGCATCATGTAGATCCAGTTCGCCGTTCCGTGGAGCATGCGGGTATCGGGATCGCTATAGTTGAGCTCGAAGGTCTCGTTGTCGATCTTGACGAAGAAGGGCGGGTCCTGCTCCTCCTCTTCGGTGTAGAACACGTTCCTGGGGTCACTCTGAGCGTACTCGAACGAGAACTGCACGTCCTCCACCGTGAACTGGCGCCCGTTCATGGGCGGCTTGTTGTGCCAGTAGACGTTGTCCCTCAGCTTGAAAACGATAGTGTCCAGGTCTATTATCTCCCAGCTCTCCACAACGTCTCCCATCAGGAACTCGTCAGGGATGTAGGAAGAGGTGAAGGGGAACTCCTCGGTGCCCTGGGGACCCCTTGACCAGTCCGCCGTGCCCAGCCGGCCGTAGGTGTGGACGGCGTTCAGGACGGACCGGGTGGAGTACACCGGGTCAAGTATGGTGGTCGCGGAGCCGGCGTCCAGGGTGAAGGTTATCGTGCCGCCGTACTCGGGCTTCTCCTTCATCTTCCCGAAGGCGTCCCTGACCATAACCGGCCCCTCTTCCTCCTCGGCCGCGGGGCCTTCTTCCTTCTCTTTCTCTACCGCGGGCCCGCCTTTCTCAACTACCTCCCCGACCACGGTCTTGCCTTCTTCCCCTTCCTCGGCCGCCGGCTGGCAGGACGATACCACCAGCGCTGCCACCATCAGGAGAGATAGCACAAGCCATATCCCTTTCCTTCTCATCTTTCCTCCTTCGCGTTATCTGTTTGGGTGCTCCTGAACGCTCTCATGGGGCTTCACATACCACACCTCCCGGTACCAGTGTCTATCTTCTCCACCGGGAACGCATATCCCGCGCCCGGGTGCTCCGGTCTCGGGTCTGCTATTAGACCTGTTCCTCCTTCTCTCTACCCACCAGTCGCCGCATTCTCCGGGTGGCCCTGCCGTACCGGCCGACGCCGCCACGCAGGCGCGGGTCCAGCAGGTCCCTCACGGCGTCACCCCACATGTTGATGCCGTATACCGCCACGCTCAGGGCCACCCCCGGCCAGAGGGCGAGCCAGGGTGCCTCGTACATGTACCCGCGTCCCTCGCTGCTAAGCATACCGCCCCAGCTCGGATATGGTGGCGGAATGCCGAAGCCGAGGAAGCTCAGGCTCGCCTCGCCCAGTATGTTGCCGGACATGGAGACGCTGAACATGATGATCAGGATGGGGGTGATGTTGGGAAGGATATGGCGCCGGAGCATCTCCCCGGTGGAGCAGCCGATCGCCCGTGCCGCCTCCACGTAGACATTCTCGCGGATGGCGATAACCGCGCTCCTGGCCACCCTGATCCAGGCGATGCCCCCCCATATCCCCAGCACCAGCACCGTCTGGACGATACCCGTACCGATCAGGTTCATCAGGGTGATAACGATGATGAGCATGGGGAAGGTCAGGGCGGCGTCCACGAACCTCTGCACTACGATGTCAATCTTGCCGCCGAGGTACCCGGAGGTAACCCCGATAATCGCCGAGACGATCACGTTGATGGCGCTGGCGCCTATCCCCACTATCATGGAGATGCGGGCGCCGAAGATGACCCGGCTGAACAGGTCCCGTCCCAGGGCGTCGGTGCCCAGGATGTGCTTGGTCGAGGGTGCGTCCATGCGGTCCAGCAGGATGTACTCATTGTAGCCGTAGGGAGCCAGGAGGTCGGCGAAGATACCGGTCAGGAGCATTATCAGCACGATCACCCCGCCGAGAGTCCCCAGGGGCTTCTCCCGGACCAGGCGGATGAAGAAATCCGCCGCCGCGGCCCGCCGCTTCCCCAGCGCCTGGACCTGCGCCATTTCTCCTGCTTTGTCACTCATGTCTCTGCTGTCTCCCCTAGCGGTACCTTATCCTGGGGTCAAGCACCGCGTAGCTGAGGTCGGTCATCAGGATGAGTATCATGCCGATCCCGGCGAGCATCACGTTGATCGCGCTCACGAAGGGGTAGTCCCTGCGGTTTATGGACTCCAGGAAGAGCCTGCCCATGCCGGGCAGGGAGAATATCTGCTCCATGATCACCGAGCCGCCGATCATGATGGGTATCTGGCCGGTGATGATGGTAACCACCGGGATGAGGGCATTCCTGACCCCGTGCCTGACGATGACCACCCGCTCCCGCAGGCCTTTAGACCAGGCCGTCCGGACGTAGTCCTGGCGGAGCACCTCCAGCATGGTGGTACGCAGCATCCTCATGGTGGTGGCAGACATGGCCATGCCCATGAGCACGGCGGGGAGGATGAACTGGCGCATGTTCGCCCACGGCTCATCCGCGAACCTTATGTAGTGCATCGGCGGCGACCATCCCCACCAGATGGAGGGGAACACCATCACCATCGTGCCCAGCCAGAAGCCGGGCACAGAGAGAGAAATAATCGCGAAGCTGCGCCCGAGCCAGTCCGCCATCGAGTCCTGGCGTATCGCCGAGACTATGCCGATCGGCAGGGCAACCAGCTGCGCCACCAGGAAGGCCATCGCCCCCAGCTCGAAGGTTATGGGGAGGCGACCCAGTATCTCCGAGGTCACCGGGCGCTGTGTCCAGAGCGAGTTTCCGAAATCTCCGCGGAGAATCCCGCCCAGCCAGCTCACGTACTGGATGTGCATCGGCTGGTCCATCCCCAGCAAGCGCCTAATGGCGTCAAGGTCGAGCTGCTCGCCGGTGGTGGTCTGGCCCATCTCAATGGCCATCTGCTGGATCATGTCCCCGGGAATGAGCCGAATGGTGAAGAACACAACAATGGTGACCAGGAACAGCGTGGGGATCATGAGGAATACTCTTCTGATTATGTAGTTGCGCATGTCACTCCCCGGTTCGCTCTCTTCGCGGCTACCGCCGGATTTCCTCCAGGTGGTAACCCCTGCTCACACAAATCAGCCCTGCCGCCCGGCAGACTGCACGGCTACGGGCAGACTGAAACTGCAAGCCACAGATAGTCTACGAGGACACGCCCACCTTCCTCTTCTTCCCCGGCAACGCCCCTGACAGTCCCGCGAGGTCTCTTCAGATGACCATGCAACCTGGGGGCAAGTGCCAACCCTCACCTGCGGGCAGGTCCATCACAGTGGCTATTACTCATCTCCCGGACCGGGCTCCCTGTTCGGTATGTGACCGGTGATGCACACGCCAACACCAGGTCAGGTACCCGGCTGCCATAGTATAACCACGCGATACGGGGGTGTCAATAGGCCGAATTGACTCATAATAAGTGTTACCGAAAGTGGTATCGTTGCCGCAGAAAAGGTGTTACCGAAGGGAGGGAGGCAAGATGACGCGAGGCAGCATACTGGAATACGCAGAGGCGCTGAGGGG
>Ga0180433_10002456_pt1 | contig 28561 bp, 22 predicted proteins | sample SS_ome_8_FD_132980 | JGI IMG/M metagenome (GOLD analysis project Ga0180433, IMG submission 132980) | Hypersaline lake sediment archaeal communities from the Salton Sea, California, USA - SS_1_D_1 metaG | ecosystem: Environmental > Aquatic > Non-marine Saline and Alkaline > Hypersaline >... | reverse complement strand
TCTCTTCCCGATTCAGATGCGTATAGTTATTGACAGATAGGGAGAGCTCTTCAATATTAATAAACATCATTCGCCTATTCATTTTTATTAAGCATAAAGTCATCACTCTCCTGCTCCGGGAGGCGGAAGAGATAGTTTTCTCAGGATTGCAGCTATCCTGCTGTCTGTCGGAAGGAGAGCAGTACACATCTTATTTCAATGAAAGGAGAGAGAAATGCTAAAGAGACTGGGAGACTTTTTTGCTGAGAAGGTGAGCAAGATCCTTCCCGACTCGTTCGTCTTCGCCATTGTGCTTACACTGGTTACAATACTGCTGGCCGTGTTCATGGCGGGAGCCGGTATAAAGGACATCTTCGCTGCCTGGGTGAAAGGTGTTTTTGACACACAGATTATCATGTTCGCTTTCCTCATGATAATGGTGCTCACCTTTGGATTCTGTCTCGGTGTCTCACCGCCCTTCGTGAAGTTCTTCAACTGGCTGGTGAAGTTCATAAATAAGCCGTGGCAGGTGTATTTTTCCATAGTTATTGTTGCTTTGATCCTGATGCTCATCAACTGGGGACTTGCCCCGGTCGGTGCTATCTTCGCCGTAGAAGTCTGCAAGCGGGTGAAGGGCGTGGATTACCGGCTCGCCTGCGCATCGTTGTATTCAGGATTGCTTGTCTGGCATGGTGGCCTGTCGGCATCCGCACCGTTGATGATGGCAACCGAGGAGACAACCAAGGGACTTATTGAACAGGGTATCATTGATAAGATCATACCGGTCTCGGAGACCCTTCTCATCCCGATGAACTTTATTCTCATTGCCGCCTGTTTTATCCTCCTGCCCATCATCATCCTGCTCCTGAAGCCTCGTGAGGTTGATGAGCAGTTCGACGGCGCCATTCAGTATGAGAAAACCTACGGTCCCATCGCCACGGAATCGGCTGCTGCTGAAGAGGAGAAAGAGAAAAAGCAGCGAAGCCTCGCCGATTGGCTGAACGAGACACCGCTGGTCACGATTTTTATTTTCCTGTTGTGCATAATCGGTTTCATCGGTATCATGCGGGCAAAGGGATTCAACCTCGCCGCGCTGACGCTCCTGATGCTCTCCCTGGGTCTCATCCTTCACTGGCGGCCCATCAATTATGTAAACACCATGAAGCAGGCAATCCGCGGTTCGGCGGATATCGTGCTGCAGTTTCCCCTCTTCGGGGGTATTATGAACCTCTTTATTGCGACGGGTCTTGCGGTGATTTTCGCAAACGGGATCGTCGGCCTCGCCAGCGCCCAGACGGTTCCCTTCTTCTCCTTTGTCACCTCAGCGATTGTCAATCTCTTCATCCCATCGGGTGGCGGCGAGTGGCTCGTCCTCGGTGCGCCTCTCCTCAAGGCGGCCAATATTGCAGGCGCATCGGTCGGGAAGACCGTTCTGGCGTTCGGTTTCGGGGATGCCCTGACCAATCTCATCAATCCCTTCTGGACGCTCGCATTCCTGCCGATCATGGGGCTGGTAATGAATATCAGACCGCGGGATTTCATGGGGTACACCGCGCTCATATGCATCATCTTTTTCATCATCGAATCGATTATCATTCTGATTGTATAAATGAAAGGGCCGGTTCACACCGGCCCTTCTCAATAAGGCACGTTACGCTTCCTTCGGTTTACAGATGAGGGTGATAGCGATTCCCGCTATAATGAGCAGATTCCGGGCAGGGAAATGAAGCGCATCACCCTTTCAGGTGTTGATCTTCGCGATCTTTCTCATCATGCCACAGGAGCTCCGCCTGTATCTCATATCCTTCTGGATTCTCCTGACTCCGGTGATTCTGAAGGTCTTTTTTGCCCTGCGCCGGGCGTTTCGTGTGTGAGGATAAAATATCAAATATTATTATAAACTCCACCTTGCCGGACGTATAATAATTAGTTTCGCTAAGGAGGAGAGTATGCTTATAGAGACTACCATGTATATGCACAGAAGCATTCTGGTTAAGATAGATTCAGTAACAAATATTACAGGGAGAACCAGAACATCAGTAATCAAGTATGTGGTCCAGAGAGTGATGCATGATAATCAGAGAATGATTAAAACAGGCTCAAGGGTACGATACCAGGAAAGTGATATAAAAGAGAACTGGCATCGCATTCATGTCGTTTTAAATGAATATGAGTATGAATACTATATGGACCTTCGAAAGTTCTTAAAGATGTCGGTTTCGTTTATTATTGCTTATGCGGTATTGAGATATTTAGACGAGTTGATTGATGGGAATATAAGAATAGATAACTATCAATTTAAAAATTATGTTTTCATTAAAAAAACTTGTAATGGGACAATTTGCTGGAAGATATACTGGGGAATACCCCCAAACCTCTCTTATTGTTAATATCATGACCAAAACCTGCAGGGGATAACTGGCAGTGCTCTTCTCCCCCATAAAAATTTCCCTTAAATCTAAAAAAATTTTTCGTTGAAAATCTGAAGTGGTATATTTAAAGTGTCACGAAATCCGAATAAGTATTACGAAATATGCATAATAATATAGAAATTAATAATCTCGTCATTGCCGTTCTCTTTACCGCACTGGGAATTGTGTTGCCGATACTGTTTCATCTTGTGGGGCTCGGTTCCGTATTTCTGCCGATGTATCTGCCGCTGATAATAGGCGCTTTTCTCCTGACGGGGGTGAATGCGCTGCTGATGGGAATATTCACCCCACTGATATCGGCACTTCTTACCGGAATGCCCCCCTTCTATCCGCCGATTGTTTTCATGATGTCGGTTCAGCTCGGCATTATCTGCTTTTTCATTTCCTATGTAACGCACCGGTTCAAAGTCAATATCCTTATCACCCTGGTGTTAGCTATTGCTATTGACCGAATACTTCTCGTTGTATTGATATATCTTATAATACCTCTCTTTCACATCAATTTCGGCCTCTATACGGTATATGACCTGCTCAAGGGGATTCCCGGTATCATCCTCATCTTTATTCTGGCGCCCATCCTTGTGCCGCGAGCGCTGGCAGTTATCAACCGATACTCGCTCAGACTCTACGAAGAGAGGGAAGAATAATACCATGAATATATGTGATCGATATACTGACAAGATCGAGTACTTCAACGAGCTGGGTCCCTCCTGGAATGAACGGGTTGGAAACGATGAGTTGAGAATCGAGCTGCTTCGTGAGGTCTTCACCATGATCTCTCAGAAAGAGGGAGATACGGTGCTCGATGTCGGATGCGGAAACGGCGTGCTGTTTAACCTCATTGAGGAGGGCATTGGCGCCACTGGACGTTTGCATGCTCTCGATATGGCAGAAGAGATGGTTGGACGTGCGAAAAACCTTCATCCGCACTATCGGAATATATCGTATCATGTCGGTTTGATCGAGGATATAACCCTTCCCCGAAACTCCTTCGATGTCATATTCTGCTTTGCTGTATTCCCGCATATCGAAGATAAATCGGGAGCGCTGAAGGCCATGCGGAAGCTCATAAAGGATACGGGAAAGCTGTACATCTTCCATCTCGCTGACACGCGATCACTGAACGATTTTCACGGCAATCTCGACGCACCGGTAAGGCATGACCAGCTCCCTGAGGAGGAGGAGATTCGTGAGCTTCTTCGGGATGCCGATTTCAGAATCGTGCAGTACCGAGATCATACAGGTCTGAACTTCATTGAGATAGCCCCGTGTTGACCCATGCCAGGGTGATATCCCTTTTCATCCTCGTCGGTATAACCATTATCCTAACACCGACTGCCGTAACGGTTGCGATAATAGCGGTCGTTCTGTGCATACTGGCGATTCAGCTGAGAATAAAACCGGTTGAGTTCGCAAAAAGAAATGTATTTATAATCGTCTTCACGATCATCTTCTCATCCTTTGCGCTCATATCGGGTTGCCTCAGTGATAAAATCGAATATGCTCAAATTGCAGGCAATGCGGTGAAGATCCTGCTTGTCTTCAATATCGTGTATGTCGGAAGCCTGTGGGCGGGGAAGAACGGCTTTCTCTGTCTCCTCAACGCCATGCCCTTCATGCGAGTTAAGGTTTTTTTCCTCATCCTTCACAATATGGTGCTCAGCTTCATCAAGAGGAGCGGGCTGATTCGCTATCAGCTCACATCACGGCTGGACCTTTCCCGTCAGAAGGGTCTCGTTGCCAGGTACTATGTTCAGAACCTGCTGATGAAAGAGCTCTATTCCATTCACCTGAACCAGGCGTCAATCATTACCCGGCTGCATTCGGATTTTGATGTGTACTGCACGCCGGAGAATATGAAAATCTCCGATGGTATTGCTTTCGTTATGATGCTCTTTCTGCTGCTGATTGTCGTTGCCCCGAATATACTCGCTGGGATGTGTCCATGAAGTCACTGGTGATAAAAAATCTGAACTATCGCTATCCGGATGGTACGGATGCGCTGAGAGAGGCTGCCCTTGCCATTGAGCGGGGATCCCGTCTGGCACTGCTGGGTGGGAACGGTTCCGGCAAGACGACTCTCCTCCTCCATATCGCCGGCCTCCTGGATGGCGATGGCTTTATCGAGGTCATGGGTGTTGAGCGTTCAAAGAAAACCATCGAGGAGATTCGGCGCCGGGTGGGGCTCCTCTTCAGCCAGGTGGAATACCAGTTCATCATGCCCGACCTCCTGAACGATATCATGCTGAGCCTCTCCCCCTTTCCCCTTTCCGTGGAGGAGAAGCGGGATCAGGCGTTGCAGTGGCTGCGCCGATTTAATCTTGAGCAGTATCAGTACAAGAGCCCGCTCGATCTCTCTTCGGGAGAGATGAAGCGGGCTGCGCTTGCGGCAATTGTGTCCCGCGGTCCGGACATTCTCCTCCTGGATGAACCGCTCAATAATCTCGATAAGCGGAACAGCATGATAATTATCGATCTCCTCAGATCATTTGAGAGCAGCATGATAATTGCAACGCATCGAAGGATTATCGTTGAGGAATTGGCAACTCATATTGCCGTCATGGAGAATGGCCGCATCACCGGGATGTATGAGAATAACGAGAAGTCCTTATCGCCCTTCGAGCCCCTTCTTTTTTGAAATCATATCTGAAATCATCACTGTCTGATCGGCGGGTCGAGCGGTGGAATGCGAAAAATTCCCCCCCGTTCCCGCAGCCAGGGAACGGGGGGAGGAGGATTGATAGTCTATCCAAGACTGGCTGAAGAAAAAGCGCTAAAAGGTAGCCGATGCGCCGCCGAGAACGTGAAAGCCGGGCATCGTGTACTCGCCGCCATCGCGTATGAACGTGGCATAATCCTGATCGGTTATATTGTTGAGATTGACGAATGCCTCCACTCCCTCGAAGATTGAGAAAGCTATTTTCGCATTGAACACGAGGTAGTCGTCGAGCTTCTCATCGGCGCTGTAATCGTGCCAGATAGTCTTTACGTACTCGCCGTTCACGCTGACGCTCAGCCGCCAGAATTCAACATAACCGCCGAAAACTGCTTTGTGCTTCGGCACATAGCTGAGTATCTGCTTTTCGCCGTCTTCATCGTCGTATTCATGATCGATGTACGAATAGGAAGCCCTGAGACCGGCGTTCTTGAAGCTCAGCTTGAGCGAAGCTTCCATACCGTCGTATTCGATATCATCTTCAAGGTTATCGAACTTTGCCGGAGGAGGCGGCGGAAATACGGGAACTATTTTGTTCTCCGCATGTACCCGGTAGCCGATGAGCTCGACCGTTAAAACTTCAAGAATCATTTGCTCAATGCCGGCCTCATAGACGATATTTATCTCGGGCTCGAGATCGGTGTTCTCGTCGATGAAACCTCCTGGAGAGTTCGGGTTGTAGCGGTAGCGGATTCCCGGTATGGTGAAGCCCTTGGCGGCGCTGGTGTAGATCTTGGTGGTTTTTGTTGGATTGACGATAATGCCTCCCTGATAGGCGGTATATCCCCCGTACTCGGAGTTGTCGGTGTAGCGCGCGCCGCCCGAGAGGATGATAAAGCCAAGCTGCTGCTCCATGAGGCCGTATGCCGAGTTGTCTGTCAGGTATTCCTCATCCATAAGAGTACCGGATGTTTTTTCAATCTCTCCGCCGTACTTCTTGTACTCATATCCGACCGTAAGCCGGTTCCCCGGTATCACCTTCTGAAGGGTTTCCTGAATCTTGACCAGTCGAGCGCTGTCGACGTGCTTGTACCACTTCTCACTGGTTACGGGATTGGTCGCCTCGTGCGTTCCCTGATTGGAATAGGCCTGAATATACCCTTCGAGAATCTTGAAGCTGTTGTGAATGCTCACGGAGACACCGCTTCGCAGGATATCGAATATCTCCAGATCCTCGGCATCAGTCGCCCTGTTTTCCGGACCCGGATCGTGTATGTTCATGTCCATGACATAGCCGGTCAGGCTCGCGTAAAAATTCTCACCCATCTGCAGGCCGAGACGCGCGGTGCCGTTGTTGGAGCGATATTGCGAGGTGTACTCCTTCCCGTCGATCTCCTCCTCCCGATGTCCGTCGGTCCACATATAGTTGTAAGAGACACCGTAATCGAGAATTCCTATCTTTCCCATATGATGGATGTAATCATCGGTGGTATTGAACGATCCGTAGGATGCTGAGAGGGTTGTCTGATATCCATCCTTCTCCTGCCGCTTCGTTACCACGTTGATGGCGCCGGCCAGCGCCGTGGAGCCGAAGAGCACCGGCTGTGGCCCGTGGAAAACCTCGATCCGCTCGATATTCTTCATCGAGAATATGTCCGCGACCGGATGCGACCAGACGGTTGCAGTAGTGTCTATGCCGTTGAAGAGTATCGGAAAGCCGGTGGTCGGTCCCCAGCTTGACAGCCCCATGCCGCGTATAGTCATCTTTGCCGATTGTGATGAAGCGACGCCGTATCCCATGACACCCCTGTTTCCCGTGTAGAAGCTGGGAACATTCTCGTTGACGACACCGATGAGATCTGTTTTTGTTGATTTTTTGACCTCCTCATCGGTGATAATTGACACGGTATTTGCCTGCTCCCTCTTCTCTTTAACCACAATCTCCCTGTAGGTATATTCTGCTTTTTTTTCTTCGTCGCTTTTTTCCTGAGAGAATGATGGGCTGATGCTCATTCCCGTTATGATGCATGAAATGATGAACAACTTCAGAATTCTCATTAAAGGAGCCCCCCTGATTAAAAATGCTGGTAACACATAAATAAAAATAGTAATATCTTGCAAGTAAAAAAATAAAAAAAGTGTTACTTTATTTTAAAGGGGATTTTCAGGTGTGTAAAGCGCGGCGAGGAAAGACAGTGCAAGAGACCGCTGATTAACCGGCATTCGTCCAGTGAGGAATAATGAATCCTTCGATGAGCTCTTTTCGGAACGGATAATGGATCCTGCGCTCAGCTGATATTGCATATCTCCTTGACGTTATTTATATAGGTCATCAGATCATAGTTTCTGAGCACTTCGAGCCTGTTGGTCTCGGGGGTGCCGACGGCGCATACGGCGCTGGACAGGAAATACCCGCCGAACCGTGATGCGGTGAGCTCCTGAATAAAGTAGAGGAGCTTCAACCGGTCTTCTGTGGGCACATCGCTCTTGCCCTTGAAATACTTTTCTATCAGGGGTCTCGTCTCCTCATTGCGGAAATCGACTTCCAGCGGCATCGTGGTGACCACGCCACCTGCAATTTCCATAAGGGTGCCAAGAAACTCAACGAAGCGGAGCCGTGTATGATACAGCCCTGCATTGCTGATGGATATGTCCGGAACGGGAAGCCCGGAGGGATGCATTGTCGATCGCGCTATGGCGCCGTTCACGCATCCCCATCCTATCTGGGAGGTGATTGCCATATCGTTGATCTTGTGCCGTATGTGGCTGGCTTTCCCGACACCGTTGTATTCGGCGATGAGTGATGCAGCCCCGGCAATCATGTCCGTTCGCGCGGAGAGGCAGGTCGCTTTCACCGGTCTGCCATAGGAGGAGAAATAGTGGATGAAGTTCTCTGTAAACTCCCATTCTCCGCACATGAAGACATTTTCCCAGGGAATGAATACGTTGTCAAAAACAGAGAGACACTCAACCATGCTGTGCCGCATGCTTGCCGGATTGGACATCTCGGTAGGATTCAGCGGGCACGGTGCAGGTCTGGTTATAAAGGTTAATCCTTCGGTGTCTATCGGGGTGATAAAGGCGACCGCATAATCCTTATCCTCTTCTCTGAGCACCCCTCCCGGCGCGCAGAAAATATAATGCGTAATGGGTGCACTTGAGGTGTGCATCTTCGCTCCGTTGACTATTATGCCTTCTGAATTTTTATCAACAACGCGAAGATAGAGATCGGGGTCAGCCTGTTTGCTCGGAGGGAGGGATCGATCCCCCTTCGGATCCATGATGCCGACACAGTACCTGAGATCTTCTCTTTGGATCTTCTTGAAAATAGCTATCAATCTGTCGTAATAATTGGTACCTTTTGCCTGATCGATATCGTACGCAGCGAGGAGAAAAACACAGGGGCCAATTCCCATACAGAATGAGCAGAAGTTCTTGGCGTTGTTCCGCTTCATGACCTCGACCATTTTTATCAATTCATCCGGTGACCTGCGAATATGCGTCCAGAAGCTGACCTCCTCTCCAATGAGATCCGACCAGTAGCTGAAATCTGCCTTTGTCTCCGGATCACTTGCCCAGTCGTAGAATTTCCGCGTCTCGTTTATGCTGGTTTGAAAATAGGGATTGTTTACCACATCATCGACCTTCTCGCCGACAATATATACATTAGGATGTAGCCCTTTCAGGCTTTCGACGTACTCTTCTCCCGTTTTAATTCCCATGGTTTCCTCCTGTAATTCTTGAAATTTTCAGTGGAAAAGTATAATTATGTGTTGACAATTTTGCAATTTAAAAAATAATGACCGATAATAGTGTTATAGCATCATTAGATTACTCCTATTTTCCTCCCAGGTTTTTAACCGCGGATAAAAGAACAGTAGTTTTCATGAAGCTATTTCAGCGGTTTCTAAACCGTAAATTTATTATATGGAGTGTGTTATGGCAACAGGTGTTGTGAAGTGGTTTAACGAACGGAAGGGTTATGGGTTTATTTCAAATGATGATGGAGGTGATGTATTCGTTCATCATTCAGGCGTTGAAGGAAACGGTTTTAAAACCCTCTACGAGGGTGATAAGGTTGAATTTAATATTGAAAATAGCGATAAGGGCCCGAGAGCTATCTCTGTGAGTAGAAAATAACCATATTGCCACTGAATTCTGTAAAGCCCTCATTTCTTATAGAGATGAGGGCTTTTGCTTTTTTTTGATCTGTCGTAATCAGAATGGAGGATAATTCCGGAAGAAGTTTTATTGGAATTGAACTCCTTAAACTGAACGAAAGGAGTGTATTATGGCAAAGAGGAAGAAAGAATTTAAAAGGGATAAACGGCGCAAGGAACTGGAACGAAATAAAAAGCAGGAAGAGAAACGACAGCGGCGGCATACGGAAAAATCCGATAAAAATGATAACGCCATCAAAACAGAAGAATAGGAATATCCAGATTTTCATTCTGGAGGGAACTGCGTGTTAGCAGGAATGCCCGGGGCGCTTGCGCCCTTTGCAATCGAGTGAGTTTCATACAGATACCTCTTGTGAAGTAACCTTTCGGTCACTTTTTTTATTCGAAGCGTTCAGGCGAATGGATTTATGTTGTTCCCGCAAAAGAAGATTATTCGTACTTTCGGGCGAATTTTAATGCCACCGACTTCATTCGTCCGTTATATCCGGCTCTCTGATACGCGTTGTACGCTTTTCTGAAAAAGCCCCCGGCTCTTTTCTTCTCTCCCCTCTTCAGGTACACAGCGCCGATATTCAGCAGAGCATGGCCGTAGCCGGTCGTATTGGTGAGCCCCAGCTCCTCCTTCAGATCGAGGGACCGCGAGAGGTACTCCATGGCACGGTCGAGCTTCCCCTGGGATTTATAGGTAGCTCCGAGGTTCATCAGCAGGAGCGAGTATGACTTCGTCTTCTGGAGCCGCAGGCTGTTCATGATTGTTCTGGATTGTTCGTAGTGCTGTAACGCCGGTTGGTAATCTTTCTTCATGGAATAAATGATCCCCATGTCCATCATCAGAGAAGCATACTCTCTGGTGTTTTGCAGCTTCAGGCGGTCCCGTATATCCTTTGCCTTCTTATAATAGTACATTGCCTTATCAATTTCTCTTCGGTTGAAATGAACAACCCCGATATTGTTGAGGTTGATGCTGTATTGCGGTGAGCCCGAAAGCCCCAGCTTATCCTTGATCTCCTTCGATTCGGTATAATACCCCAGCGCGCGATCGAGCTCCCCCTTTTGCATATACAGATTTCCGATATTGTTCAGCAGGGCGGAGTACTGATTGGAAATGGTTAACCCTCCGCCATCCTGAATTTTCTTCGACTCGAGGAAATACTCCAGCGCCGTGTCGGACCTCCCGGTTTCCAGATAGGAGCCGCCGATATTGGTGAGCAGAGCGGTATACCCGTCACTGTTCAGGAGTGATAGATCCTCATATATCCTTTTCGATTCGAGATAGTTCTTTTGCGCGGCGCTCCATTGATTGTTGGCTCCATGGACAATGCCGATGTTCATTTTGAGGTAGGCATACTTTGCACTCTTCTCTTTCCCTTTCCTTTTCATCAGCTTCTCGGCGAGAGCCAGATGATGTAACGCTTCCTCATACCGGTTGAACACTCTTCCGGTTGTATGGCCTATTTTGATGAGGGCGTCCACGTATTCGGGATCGATTTTGTATGCTCTTGTAAAGTATGATAATCCCTTCTCCGGGTCTAGGTCCCTGACCTCCATCCCCTTTGCGTACCATTTATACGCATCGAGCGCCGGCCTGTACTTTTTTACTATTACTCTTTTTTCGCTTTCGTTCAGTTCTACGGGTTTAATATCGGGAATGCGTATCTTTTCTGTCCGTGACATGAGCGACAGGACCACTTTGTCCTGCACATCGAAAATATCTTTTAAGACGCCATCGATCTTAACGGACTTGTCGATCACGCCGGTTGAAACGCGAATCAGCTTCGCCGTAACCCGTATCTTCTCACCTATGACCGTATAGCTACCGGTAAATATGAGATCGGCACCGGTCAGCTTCCCGACTTTCGCTATCGTCTTCTCGTTGAATATTCCGGTCTGTCCCAGCTCAATTTCCTGTAACGCCCTTTTGCGGTCCAGGTCCGATACAACATGGATGTCTTGTATATTGTTCAGATCAGAGATGACGGTATCGGTCATCCCCGCGGAGATCCATGAATAGACCTTTTTCCCCGTGTTCTCAAAGGGGTACACCAGAATATTCATTGTTCGAGCATATAAAGGATTCGACAGAAGAAGTAAAACGATGAGTGAGTACAGAGTATTTTTCATAGAGTTTTCTTAAAACGGTTTATCTTATATTAATTATGTTTAATATGCTCGTGCCGGGCATACCCCTTGCGAGCACATCTACAACAGATTCAAAGGCTCTTGTCGCCGAGCTTGTATGAGATGCAACGGCATCCTATCATGTCATTCAAAAGGAGTCAACAACTGTTGGGGCGATTACGAGAGCTCTATGAGATGAGAGGAAGAAGAGTTAGACCCTGTCGAATTAGTATGCTGGACGTGAGAAGTTCGTCGATGAAAGGTGCTGAACGTGAAGTCGAAACTGATAGCGAGAGAATTGCTGATGCGGCGCGGTATTATTCATAAACGATCTTGACGTTTTCAGCTCTGTTCTGTAGAGAATAACGATGCAGCCATAGGACGATTATGGGGGTTGGGCTGGAAGGAGCAGTTTGGTTTTGAGCGGGGATTGACAGCAACGATCGAGTGTTTTCGTGAAATGCTTTAAAGACCTTCAGCCCCGTCAATCTCTGTGGTTTAATCAATGGTATTCAACCTTTTGTTGAGGAGTCTCCATGAATCAGGATCAGGTAAAGGAAAAGCTTCTGCAGCTCGACGACACGGTGGATGATTTTACGGTGGTATTCACCGGAAAGAAGAGCAAGAAAGTGGATGGTCAATATCATCCTGACAAACGGGAGATCATCATTCACAATAAGAATTTTTTGGATGATAACGCTCTCATGTACACGGCAATTCATGAGTTTGCCCATCACGTTCATTTCACCCGCTCACCGGTTCCCATTACGACGCGGGCGCACACGAGTCAGTTCTGGAACATCCTGCATCAGCTCCTCTTCAGAGCGGAGGAGAAGGGCATTTACATCAACCGCTTTCATGAAGATGAGCAGTTTATTGCTTTAACTGCAAGGATTAAGGAATTTCTCGCTTCCAATGGGCACCTCATGAAGGACCTCGGCAGCCTGCTGCTTGAAGCGGAACATCTGTGCATTGCGCGTGACATGTGTTTCGAGGACTACGTCGATCGGGTTCTGGGGCTGCATCGAACGGCTGCGCGAAGCATCATGCGCGTTTCTGCACTGGATGTTCGGCCCGAGATGGGTTACGAGAACATGAAAACGGTCGCGAATATACGTGAACCGGAGAAGCGGAAGCGGGCAGAGGAGGCATTTCTCGAGGGGAAGAGTTCTGATATGGTTAAGGCCGAGCTGCAGGTTCGGGAGGAGGACTCGCTCGAGCGCCTCTTCTCAGAAAAGAGGCGAATCGAACGAACCCTGGAAACCCTTGCCACGCGGCTCGTTGAAATAGAACGCCGCATTGAGGATCTTAAACATTAAATGCCGAGATCCCCGAAGAGCTCTTCCGGCGAGGGGGAGCTGCCGCTAAAAAAGTAATTGTCATAATGCGTTGAGAATATGAGAATAAATACAGGATGCTTGCCGCAGTGATTGATCTGAGAAAAAAAGACGCGCTCCGTTGCTGGATGGGAAACCGGTGAAGCTGAAGAGAGAACTCAATCTCCTGGATGTATTCTGTATAACCGCCGGTGCGATGATCAGCTCGGGACTCTTCATCTTGCCGGGGCTCGCACATGCAAAAGCGGGAACCGCCATTGTCATCTCATATCTCCTGGCCGGATTGCTGGCAATTCCCGGAATGCTCAGCCAGGCGGAGCTTGCCTCGGCAATGCCCAAAGCGGGGGGCACCTACTACTATATCACCAGAACACTGGGACCGGCGGTGGGAACCGTATACGGATTGATTACGTGGTTCGCCCTTGCCCTGAAGAGCGCCTTTGCGCTCGTCGGCATGGCTGCTTTTACGGTGCTCCTTTTCGATATCAGTGCTTATCTCGTTGCTGCCCTGCTCTGCGTTATTTTCGTCTCTGTAAACATCATCGGTATAAAGGGTTCGGGCAGGCTTCAGGTGTTTCTGGTCTTTAGCATTGTGTCTGCCTTGCTGATGTATACTGCTTTCGGTTTTTCGGCAATACGGGTGGAGAATCTGATACCCTTTGCGAGAGGCGGCAGCGGTGCGATTTTCGCAACTGCGGGCTTTATATTCGTTTCCTACGGAGGATTGTTAAAAGTGGCGAGCGTCGCCGAAGAGGTAAAAGACCCCGGTCGTATTATACCGCTGGGCATGATTATCTCCCTGGTCAGCGTCGGCCTGCTCTACTGTCTGGTCACTTTTGTAACAGCGGGAGTGCTCGACGATGCCATTCTCGATAACTCGCTCACCCCCATCTCTGAAGGAGCCGGAGTGTTTCTGGGACATAGTGGCAAGATTATACTCAGCATCGCGGCGCTCCTGGCCTTCTCATCTGCCGCCAACGCGGGAATCATGGCCTCCTCCCGGTATCCCATGGCGCTGGGAAGGGATGGCCACCTGCCCGAGTTTCTGAGCGCGGTAAGCGAGCGGTTCAAGACACCCCATATCTCAATTATGCTCACCGGCGTGTTTATCATTCTGGCGATGCTTATGGAGCTGACCGTTCTGGTCAAAGCAGCTTCCGGTGTTATCATTCTGACATACATCTTTACCTGTATCGCCATCATCATTCTGCGGGAGAGCCGTCTGCAGAACTATCGGCCGAGCTTTCGCGCTCCGCTCTATCCCTGGATTCAGATTGCGGGCATTGTCGGGTGTGGATACATCCTCTTCGAGATTGGGAAGGAGGCCTTGATTGCCGGGGGAGTGCTGGTGCTCGGCGGACTACTGTTCTACTGGCTTTACAGCAGAGTTCACAAGATAAGGACTGAACGGGAGTATGCGCTGCTTCACCTTATCGAGCGGATTACCGCTAAGGAGCTTACAACGCACTGTCTGGAGGATGAGCTGAAGGAGGTTATTCGGGAGCGGGATGATATCGTTAAGGACCGTTTTGACCGTATTATCGAGAATAGCACTATTATTGACATTGAGAAAAGAGTCTCGTTGGAAGAGTTCTTCCAGCAAGTGGTTGACAAGATGGCAGTCAGTCTGGACATGGAACCGGAGCACCTCTTACAGCTCTTTCTTGAAAGAGAGCGGGCGAGTAGCACCGCCTTGACCAGGACGCTGGCTATTCCGCATATCGTTATTGAGGGGGAGGGGATTTTCGAGATTCTCGTTGCCCGCTGCAGAGAGGGAATATACTTCTCCGAATCGGCTCCAGACGTGCATGCCGTATTTGTCCTGGTCGGATCGATGGACGAGAGGAACTTCCACCTCCGTGCGCTCGCCGCCATAGCGCAGATAATTGAGGATCATCACTTTGAGAAGCGGTGGATGCTTGCGAAGGGCAGGGAGGCTCTGCGGGATATCATCCTGCTGGGGAAGCGACGTCGCTGGGGCCTTTAGTTCACAATATGCCACGGACACAAGCAGGATGATGAGTTGGTAGAGATGGCCTCGATCTCCCGCTCACCGTCAATGACTCCCCCCGCTGTTGTTCTCGTTCGAAGCGCTGTGGAGCTCTATCTCCCTGACTTCATCGACCCGCTTCCGCAGGGATTTCCTGATGATATCGACAAATCGCAGTGTCTCTTCATTCATTTTCTTCCCCAGTTCTCGTGATGCATCGAAATGGAGGAGCTCGAAGTCGTGAACGCGGGAGGCGAGCTTGCTTTCGAGGATCTTCTCTATTGATCCGACTTTCCCGATAAAGCCGCGGAGCACACCGATGATTCCCAGCCGATCGAGGGTATCAGCGTCGAAGACGATTTTTTCCTCGACGGTCTCCGGGGGTATCATGGTGGTAGGGGTATGACGACATACGATTCTGCAGATAGCATCTCGGACCGGTTTGAGCGAAGGGTAGGTATAGCCCAGCGCCTCGAGATATTCCTCGGCGAGGGCTGATCCGAGGAGGCCGTGCATTGAGTTGAAGAGCAGATTGGTTTTGCCGATATCGTGGAGGAGCGCACCGCAGATGAGGATGAAGGGATCAACCGGTTCCGGTATTCGCTCGGCAATATCGATGGCGTGCTGTGTCACTTCCAGCACATGGCTGTAGTCATGGCTGTCCGCATCTTTGTGCTTGTCGCGAACGAAGGCTTCGATTACCTTGATGATTTCCTCTTCTTCGTTCGTCAGTGTTCTTGAAAACATAGATCATACCCTCTCTTCGTTAAATAGATTCCGGAATAACCCTTGAAAAATCAAGCGAAAATGGAATATACTGTTCATTTTATCGGATTACTCGAACAAAAATATTCAGAAACTTCTTAAAAAATATTTGTCAATAGAGAAAAACCGGTATATTGTGACTGTAGCACTCGGTTGAATTCTATAACTATCCAACGCCCATATCCTCAATTTGAAACGAAATGAGTTGCTCGTATCAGGAGTATAGTGCTCCCCTCTCTGCAGGGGAACAGGGTAAAAACCTGTACCATCACCGCTATAAGGAATGTGAGTATGAACTCTGTGGATAAAGAAGAGTGGTTGCAGCGTGCACGGGATCACTGTTTTTACATCGGCGTGAACGACAGCGGGGCGGAGCTGTGCAGAATTAATTCCGCTTATGGAATTGCCGGGATTCAGTTCGTTCAACGTGAGCTTGGCATGAAGCCCGATGCGACCTTCATCACCACGCCTGATATGACCATAACCAGAAACGCCAGCAGGTGGAAGAGCGGCTTTGGGTATGGAGGGAAGATAAGCTGGGGAAACGGGGATGATGAGCTTATTATTCTCAATACCAAGCCCAATGCATGCGGCATGCTTGCGGGTGGGCTGCAGAAGTTACCCGATATTGAATCACTGATCAGAAAACTGCATGCAATGGAGGTGAACACGACTCAGATCGACGGTATCGATCTTATCTGGGATTTCTATAAGAGCAATCACTTCATTGATATCTTTGAAATAAAGCATGTTGCAAAAACTGATGTGCCGTTGCCTCCCTATGCTTTTATCATTCATGGATCTGCTGATGAGTTCAAGGGCGATAGCGCGATGGGTTTCGGTTTGTACTACGACGTGAGCAGAGAGCTCAGTGGGAGGACCGAAATTATCGCGACACCCTTCGGTAATTTCTACCTGCTTACGGGTGAGAACGCGCGGGCGTACTATGAGCGGTATCGGTATATTGATGAGTTTACCAAGCGGAAGAGGAGGCTGGCGGCGGATCTGCTCTTCGGGGACTATACTCTTATCTCCAATGAGACCCATCAGGGATTGATTAACATGAACGAGATACTTCTCGGCTGCCATCACGTGGCCGATGAGCGCACCCTCTTTCCGCTGACTCTCAGAGGAGATCTTCCTGCGTATCTCGTCCACGGCATGCCAAATCTTACGCCGGAGAGCATCGACCTTCTGGGATTCGAGAAACGCTCGATGAATCTTGGTATCTATGACAGGCTCATCGGAGCGAATATCATCCCTCATGGCGGCGGGTATGTTTTGCCGGATATTTTGACGGTAAACCGGGTCACCGAGGTTGACGGCAAGCGGTATTTCGAAGTTGAGATGCAGAACGATAGGGGCAAGAAGATAATCTCCGAGGTGCGGGACCTCCCCTTTGAGTACCGCGGACGGAATGTTGTACTTCGCGCTCTGGAGGTTGGATTGATAGATATCGTCGCCAAGTTAATACCTCGGTATGTTTTCAAGATATGAGTGCCTGATATCGTTATACGACTATCAGGCTTTCCCTCCCGGTAAAAAAAGAACCGAGCAGGATTAAAGAAATACTGTATTTCATAGCGGGATCAATTAAAATCATTCCGATGATTTGTGTGACATGCCGTTGGAATAATGCCGGAAGGATAGGAGCATCCGGTGGAATATCAACACTGTCGTGTTTTCGATTATATGCTTTTTTTGTTGAAATGGGATATGGGGTGTCTGCAAATTGATCCTTTAGAGAAACGGGCGAGTGTCGTTGAAGGGAGTGCCATGAGTCAGAAAGTGCTCTTTACATGGAGTAGCGGAAAGGATAGTGCGCTTGCGCTTTACGAATTGCTTGAGAAGGGAGGGAGCACGGTTGTATCGTTCCTGACGACCCTGACCGAGGACTACGATCGGATCAGCATGCACGGTGTTCGCCGGGTTCTCCTTGAGCAGCAGGCTCAGTCGCTGGGGTTTCCGCTGGAGAAAATCTTCATCCCGAAGGAAGCGAACAATATGATCTATGAGTCAAGGATGGGTGAAGTCCTGAAGCGGTACAAGACAGCGGGTATCTCGACGGTTGTCTTTGGCGATATCTTTCTCTCAGATCTCAGAACGTACCGTGAGGAGAATCTCTCACGCATTGCCATGAACGCGCTCTTCCCCCTCTGGGGGATGAGTACTACTGATCTCGCTGAGCGTTTTATCGAGCTGGGATTCGCTGCGATTGTCACCTGTGTTGATGGTGATGTGCTCGATGCAACATTTGCGGGGAGCCTCTATAATCGGGATTTCTTATCACGGCTTCCTCAGGAGGTGGATCCCTGCGGAGAGAATGGTGAATTCCACACCTTCGTGTTTGACGGTCCGCTTTTCAGCAGGAGGATACGGTTTGAGAAGGGGGAGGTGGTATTGCGGGATGAACGGTTCTATTTCTGCGATCTCATTCCATTAACCTGATAACGGTGAGCAACTTGCCTGTATTAATAACATGGAAATTCGTATGGGCAATTGATTAAGTGATTGATATATTTTGTTTACTTTTCCCGGATGCTATTCGTATAAAATACAGATAGTTATCGGGGAGGAGCTTATGATTATTGAATCAACAGTACATGTCCATGTAACAATTAAAAATATGCTTGATAGAGTGGCAGCTCTCACTGGAAGCTCCAGAACGTTTCTGATAATACTTTTAATGCAACGGGTGATGCATTTAAATAGTAATATGCTTAAAACCTTTACCAGGGTTAAATATCAGGATAGAGATGTGAAAGAGAACTGGCATCGTCTTCATATCGCTTTTCGTGAATATGAATATGAGTACTGTCAGGATATGCGGAAGTTCTTTAAAATGTCGGTTTCTTATATTCTCGCATATGCCGTTAGGATGTATCTTGATGCACTATTATGTGAATTGCTTGATAGTGATGAAAGTACCGATAATTATTACTACAGAAACTATATTATTATAAAGAAAACCCTCAAAAAAGCAATATACTGGCAAATCTACTGGGGAATACCGCATGCATTTCCCCCTTTATCCTTACTCTGAGAAATCATTGTATGTTCTGGATATATCGTTAAAATGTTTTAATCAGAGATCGATCTCTCTCGTAATCTTATACAGATCCACTCCCTTTCTGGTAAGCTGTTTCTTCATGAGAAAGAAATAGCCGACTCCCACGAAAACCCAGAAGATGAAGAAATAGGTGAGAAAGGCGCTCGTCTTCCAGAGCTCACCGAAGAGCGCCGCGAGCGCTCCCACAAAGAGGACTATTCCCACTACAACGCAGAAGAGAAGAACGCTTGCCGGCACTTTGAGCGGCGATTTTTCATAGCGGTCCGGCATTTTCCGCTTCAGCAGGAGCGACGAGATGAGCACCGGGATATAAATAACCAGTCCCCCGATGGAGGAATAGAGCGCCAGCGCCTTGATGTCAAGCCCTGCGATGAGCGCGCTCACAGAGAATACCCATATCATGGTGAGCATATTGTGCGGCGTGCCGAATCGCTCATTCACTCTGGTCATAACGGAGGGGATGAGGTTGTCGTTGGCGACTATCATCAGTGATTTGGGTGACCACATGAAAGATGCGTTCATGGTTGTGGCGAGGGCGAGGAGCGCACCGCCGATGATGAAGAAGCTCAGCGTCGGTCCCGAGAGGAAGGCGGCAGCCGACTTGGTCAGCGGCTTATCGGCGCACTGTTCCCAGGGCAGAACCCCCACGGCAACAATGCTCATGGATATGTAAATTGCGGCAACGAGGATGATGATGATGAGAAATGAAATCGGTATCACCCGCTCCGGCTTTTTTATCTCACCCCCGAGCTCGATGATGGCATTTGCGCCGAGATAGGGGAAGATGAGGAGCGAGGCGGCTGATATTACTGAGAGGAATCCCTTCGGAGCCAGGTTCTCGAAATTGACGGAAGAGACATGAGGAATCCCTATACTGCTGTACATGATGAGAGCCGCTATCAGTATCAGGACCATAATTCCCTGCACGCTTGCTGCGATTCGAATGCCGATCAGATTAATACCGTAGAAGAAGGTGAGAAAGAGAATCGAGAAGATGGTGACATTCATATCGGGGAAGAAGGCCTTTAGATATTCAACCATGGTGACCGACAGGAGGGGGAGGAAACCGAGGAAGAATCCTATGGCAAAAATCCATACGCCCATAAAAGCTGCCAGCGGTGAGAAAAATCGGCTCGGATATCTGTAATTCCCCCCAACGGTCGGGACAGCCGCTCCCAGGAAGGCTGACGGCAGCATGAGACAGACAACCGGAAGTATTGCCAGGGTGTAGGCAATCGGCAGGGCTGCACCGCAGATGCCGATGGCGATACCGGTCATGGCAAAGACGCCGGCTCCGATAGTCTGGCCGACTCCGATTGCAACGACTTCCTTCAGACCCAGGACCCGCTTCAGGCCCAGAACACCTTTCTCCTCCATGACGACCTCCTGTTATGCTCTTTTTCACAGTTTCTAAGATATTATGCTGTCATTACGCCTGCGGAACGAATTTCACCCCTCTTCATCATATTCCCGAATCGCTTCGATGCATATCTGAAGCGCTTTCTGAAGGTTGTTCTCATCGATGTTGTCCGGGTTGTCATCCGGGCAGTGCCAGAGCGAGAAGAGCTCGGTTTCGTCCATGCCGAAGAGGCAGGCGGATCTGCCTCCCGCTTTTATGATCGGGTAGGAGTCGGTACCGCCGTAGGTGATATCAATTGCCGGCAATTCGAACCCTGCCCGCTTTCCGGCGCGCTGTATAAAGGCGATAACCTCAGGAGTATATGCGGTCATGGTCATCTTCTCTTTTCTGATAACCGCAAGATCTCCCGCCCCGAGAGTTTCCATGTTGAAGTGAACGGCTTTTTTAATCAGGTCGGGGAAGTCCCGGGCGAATCCGGCAGATCCGTAGATCAGAGGCTCCTCTGATCCGAAGGATATGAGCCAGACCTCCGTCTTCTTGAGCCGCTTCTTTTTGAGGTGATCGGCTATTCCCAGGAGAACGGCGACAGATGAGAGGTTGTCGTTGGCACCGAGGTTCCTCTCAGGTGATATCATCTTAAATCGGTAAAAAAATCCCGGGATGAGCCCCACGAGGGATACCGCGTAGAGCAGATCAAACCAGCCGAGCGATGGTAACAGCGTTGCAGGGCCGCTCGTGATCGTGCGTATAATTCCCGAGGGGATGAGGAGCCCCATGCAAACGAGCACAACGGTTTCGAAGAGGTGAATATAGGGCTTGTAGGGCTGAGAGAAGAGCGGCATCATGTTGGGGCTGTCGTGATGACCCGAAAAAATGAGTATCTTTTCTGCCATGCCCTTGGGGCGAAATATTCCGATGATGTTTCTCGTTGGCGTGCTGTGGAAGAGCCAGTCGATGACCCGGTTTCCGAAGATCCTCATAAGGAGAAGAGCGGTGAGCAGCACACCGATAATGATTGCCGAGGCGAGGGGGAGGAAGAGGAAGATGAGCGCGCTGAAGAGATACACTCCTATCATCATGTTGATGAGTCCGTGAATGATGTTCGGGCAGACAGTCGTATCGTGGTAGCGGACCTCTGCGGTGCGCTTCCTGAGCTCATCCGCAATAATCTCACCTGCCCGATACTCGCTTGTGCTCCCCGCCGGGCGGGGGCCAATTTCGGATATAATTCGCTCAATGAAGGGCTTCAGCTTCACGGGGGCGTTCCTCCTTCAGGTAATCCCTCTGAATATAATGCGCTCGCTCGCTCAGTCAACTTAAATTTTCTCATGTGAGGAGGAGCATTATTGTCTGGTCATTCCCGGCCACTCATGATAATGATTTCTCCATTCACCGATCACTCAGGTCGTTTCGAGCGTAATCTCTTCGAGTTCCTTCTGCTTCGTTTCCGGGAAGAAGAAGAGCACGAGAAATGCGGCGATGAAGGGTGCAACGGCAATAACGGTCAGGGCATTTCCCATTCCACCGAGATGCAGCGCCATCAAACCCACCAGACCGGGTGCGATCACGCAGCCGACCCGGCCGAGGGTGTTGTTGGTCCACGCCGCCGCATTGGCCCGAAGCCGGGTGGGGAAGAGCTCAGTCGTATAAGTTGAGCAGATGGGGAGATAGGCAGTGATGAAGAACACACAGAATCCGATAGCGAAATGGATGGCCAGGCTGCTCTGCACCTGAAAGGTCCATATAATTGACCCCGTACCGCCAAGAAAGAAGATAATGCTGGTCGGTCTCCGGCCGAGTATATCCATGAGCTTCCCTCCAACGAGGTATCCTGAGAGCCCGATAGTATAGGCGATGCTCAGCGCCCGGCTTACGTCGGTGAGATCCCATCCCCGTTCATTGATGGTGTAATAGGCGAAGAAGACCTGTACCGCTGTAATGGGAATCCATGAGAAGAACCAGAGGAGCATGAGGAGCACCGTTCGTTTTCGATAGGGCCTACTGAGCAGGGTGAAGAATGACGGTGCTTCGTCCTGTTCTTCCACCCGATTTCGGGATTGAATCCATCGCGGCGTTTCTCTCAGACGCCGGCGCAACCAGATGATCAGCAGCAGGGGGATGATGCCGACGAGATACATTCCCCGCCAGCCAAAATCGGATTTCGAGATGGCGGGGAAGATGACAGCAGCGAGCACACCGCCGAACGCTGCGGCGAGCTGCACAATAGCGATGCCGAAAGCGCGAACCCGTGCCGGAAGCTCCTCGGCGAGCACCACCGCCGAGAGGCCCCATTCAGCGACAAGAAATACACGGGCGAGAAATTGATAGATGACGAAATCAACCGTGCTTCGCGAAAGGGCGGTGAGGACGGTGAAGCAGGTGTACAACACTATGGTAATGAGCAGGAGTGACCGTCTGCCGAAGCGATCAGCAGTGCGAATAACGAAGAAAGCGACAATGGTTCCGATGTTAATGACCGAAACCGCATACCCGAGAATCTGCGTTGAGACGCTGAATTCCTTTCCCATCAGGGGAAGGATCAGGTTGATAACCATGTAATCGTACCCCTCAAAGAAGGTAGCTGCCGAGAGCATGATAATCAGAAATCGATGATAGCCGCTCATTGCCGTGCCGGTCTGGTTTTCATGAGTTGATGATTGCATAAGTCACTCCGATGGTGAAGAAGGTATTATTTACGCTGCGTCCCGATGGGATGGAGCTTCACCTCCCTGGACGTTAGGAATTCCGTACCGGTTTCGGTTATCACCACGATATCCTCGTTCATGATCGAGCCAAAATTATGGGCGTAGTAGGGGAGCTCCACACAGAAGACATTTCCGGGAATCATCGGTTCTACCGAGAGGGGTGAGAGGAAGGGTGGTTCCTCAACGGTGTGATCGAGACCGACAGAATGGCCGACATGTCCCCGCATAAAGTTTGGCAGGCCGTTGTCATGCGCCACCCGCATTGCCGCATTGAATACGTCTTTCGGAATGACTCCCGGTCCCATCATCGAGAGCGCTTTCTTATGAGCGGCAATGAGCGCGGTGTTCACCCGCTCCTGATCAGCCGACGGTTTTCCGGCGATAAAGGTTCGTGCTGCATCTGCGCCGTATCCGCGTACCACGAGGGCGCCGTCGTATTTTATCAGATCGCCGTTCTGAACGGCGACCTCGTAGGGAGACATGCAGGGGGAGAAGAGGGGTCCGATGGAGACGAACATCATCCGTATGGATTCTATGTGCGGTGCTGCCATGGCACGGGAGCTGAGTCGCGAGATGATGTCGGCGTGAGTGGTGCCGATGCCAATCTCGGCCATGGTGTCGAAAACTATATCCTCCTGCGCGCGCGCGGCGATGCGCAGACACTCAATCTCGTAATCGGTTTTGACGGCACGCGCTTTGTAGAAGAGCGCTGAGGAATCGACAAAAGAGGCATCCGGGAGCGCCTGCTGCAGCACCTGCCATATGGGCATCTGAATGGCAATCGTTTCAACTCCCAGTGTTCCCTTTTCGACACCTGCTGCTTTGAGACAATCGACGAGAACGCCGATGCTCAGATCGAGACTGAAGAACTCCGGCTTATCGGTTCGCTTCGCCGGGTGGTCGGTGATAAACTGATCGTCGATGTATATCCACATGGGGAACTCGCGCCAGTCACGCACCATTCCTCCAGCGGCGAGAGCGGGGCGCTCAAAGTCACAGCATATGCCGACCACATCGCCCTCCCGTGGCACGATTATCATTGCCAGGGTAGCAACATTTGAGAGACTGAGGAAGCTCGAAGGAAGGGTGTTGATATAGGTAACGTTTTCGTTTTTAAAGGTTATCAGTGCATCAATTCCCTCTTCGGTCATCAGGGTGCGAAGACGCTCAAGGACGATATGATGGTGTTTCTCGCGAAGTGAACCGTTCATCAGGTGAAGCTCCTTTCTCGATTTCACGTACAGTACTCGACCGAACAAATAAAAGTCAAGGAAAACCGCGAAAAATGTACAGCAGTAATTAACCACCCGGCGCTCTGATACCCCCTCCCTGAATTTCTGCAGATCCGGGAAACGGAGCGCGGCTCTGTTTCATCGATCGTATGCATTTTCCGTGAAAGGTGAACGTTCCCCAGAGGCATTCATCCGGCGGGTGCTGTGGAATCGATGAACCTTCGGAACATAATGGAAAGAGAGAGCATTAACTGAACTTGAGAAATTCCTTCTTCCCCAGGAGCTTATCCAGATCATGTGCGGTTAAGGGGTGACTGACGAGATATCCCTGTATTTCGTGGCACTGAAATTCCTTTAAGATATTGAGCTGCTCCTCTGTTTCGACACCTTCAGCGATAACTTTAATATTCATCTTGTTGGCCATGGCAATCATGATGGAGACAATGGTGGCATCGTCCTCGTTGGTGGTAATGTTGCATATAAATGACTGATCAATCTTCAGGGTATTAATAGGCAGTTTTTTCAGTGAGGTGAGTGAGGAGTAACCGGTTCCGAAATCGTCAATGGCGATATTGATCTTCATCTCTTTCAGCTTTTTAAGGTTTTCATGAATAATGTCAATATTCTGGAGAATAGTCGTTTCGGTGATTTCAAGTTCAAGCCGCTCGGGATCGAAACCGGTTTCATGCAATATGTGCGCAACCTTTTCCACGAACTTCCTGTCCTTTATCTGAAGCACGGAGAGATTCACCGAGAGTGTCAGCGGCTTCATGCCCGTATCCTCGAGCTCCTTCATCTCATGACAGGCGGTTCGTAAAACCATCTCTCCGATGGGGATGATGAGGTTCAGCTCTTCGGCCAGGGGAATGAATTTTTCCGGCGAAATGGTTCCCACTTCGGGGTGATGCCAGCGAAGGAGGGATTCGATGCCGACGATCTCTCCCGTGCTGAGATTGATCAGTGGTTGATAGCAGACGGTCAGCTCATTCCGTTCAATGGCGTGATGCAGGTTATTTGCGAGCTTCATCCGCTCCATCGCTTCGGCGTTCATCGATGGCGAATAGAATTGATAGTTGTTTTTGCCGAATTCTTTCGCGCGGTACATTGCGGTATCGGAATTCTTAAGAAGCGATTCATAGGTCTCACCGTCATCCGGAAAGATTGCAATGCCTATGCTTGTGGTTATATGCAGCTCGTGCTGTTCAATGAAAAAGGGCTCTTTGAATGATTCGATAATACGCTCGACAATAATGTTTGCATTTTCAGGTCTGTTCAGCGCGGGTAAGATCAGGAGAAATTCATCGCCTCCGATACGGGAGAAGCTGTCGCTGATGAACTTGATGTGCCCGCTGAATCGGGATACGGTATCGCTCTCGCGAAGGACATTTGCGATGCGCCCTGCGACCCTCTGAAGCAGCAGGTCTCCGACCGCGTGACCCAGGGTGTCATTTATCGTCTTAAAGTTGTCAAGATCCAGGAACATAACGGCAAGTTTTGTTTTATTTCTCCGGGCATATGTCAATTCGAAGTCAAGCAGCTCAACAAACTGCAGTCGATTGGGGAGACCGGTCAGTGAATCGTAGTATGCCAGACGTTTGATCTTCTCCTCGCTTCGTTTGATATCGGTGATGTTATGCGAGGTAACGACAACATGTGATAGGGAATCGTCGGTATCGTAACAGGGATAGTAGGTGATATCCATGTAGTTCAGCTCCGAGGATTTAAACTCAAAGGTGGATTGATCATTGACGATATGCCCTTCGAAGCACCTGTCGATATACCATTTAATCGATTCTTGAAATACATCATTACCCCAGACCTCGGCGACGGTATGGCCGATCACGTTTTCCCGCTTCAGATTTCTGGCCTCAAGATATGCGTCGTTTACTGCCTGATAAACGTAGTTGCGATCAATAAGGGTAATATAATCCTTCGATGAGTTTGTCATGAGCTTGTACTTCATGAGTTCTTTGCTGAGCTGCTTGAAGTCGAGGTCAATCCTCTTTTCCAGCTCACGATTCCTCTCGGTAAGCGCTTTCAACTCCTCTATCAGCTCTTCAATTTTTTTATCTTTATCTTCCATGAATCACCACTTGTTTCGAAAACATCGGGAAGAGGTAAATATGAATGTAATGGGGTTTTTTTTCAATTATAATCTTACCCTGTTTGTTATGATCTGCTCTCCCTCACTGCTTCGACGGTGTTGTCTCCGGCAACCCCCATCAACTGCACTGTAATGTGTAATCGAGCATATACGACTTTTGGCAGGGTATTGTTCTCTTTTTTCTCCTGTTCTTTATTTAACTCCTTCTTACATGTCATTTCAAGTTTTTTTCTGTATCGTGGCTTAAAAATGATGATGAAAAACTGTTGCAATACCGGTGTATACCATCACGTTGAGGATCACTGATTACTCGCTTCCGGATTTTGATGGTGGATCTTCGGCTGTTGTTCATATTCAGTGCTTGACAGGGGTGGTTGTGAGTTATATAGTTAAGAGCGTCATTCTATAAAGAATTATAACAATAGTTTCTTTCGATCGGGATCAACCGCTGCTCACTGATAGTATGCACTTTTTCATTTCGATCCACTTGATAGTCTACATGCTTCTGATGCGGAGTTGCTGCAGGGAGGAGAGTGACATGCGAGAATTGTCAATCATGATTGTTGAAGATGAGCCCATCATTGCGATGGACCTGCAGAATACGCTCAGAAGCCTCGGCTATAGGGTATTCGACATCGTCTCGTCTGGCGAGGAGGCTTTAGAGAAGGTTGGCGAGGGAAACCCCGATCTCATCATCATGGATATTGTCCTTTCTGGAGTGATGGATGGCATCGAGGCGACAAAATTGATTCAGGAGCGGTTCAATATACCGGTTATTTATATTACCGCTCACACTGGCGGTGAAACACTGACGCGTGTACGAGAGACGTCACACTACGGATACCTGGTGAAACCTATCGGGATAAACGATCTCTATTCCAGCATTGAAACTGCCATATACCGGCATGAGATGGAGAGCAGATTGCGGGAGAGCGAGGAGCGGTATCGGGCGCTGGTGGAGAATGCGAAGGATGCCATTATCGTTACGCAGAACGGATTCATCGTTTATGCAAATCCCATGGCAACTCAGTTATCCGGTTATCCGCATCAAGAATTAGTGAAAAAATCATATGAAGAATTCATTCATCCGGATGAGGTCGAATGGGTACGTGAGCAGTTTATCAGGCGTTTGGCTGGAGAAGACGTTCCTGATATCACCGTAACGAGAATCGTCAATAGCGATGGTGAGATAAAAACTATTGAGGCCAAAACAGCCATGATCGTATGGGAGGGGAAGCCCGCGTTTATGGATATAGTAACCGACATCACCGAGCGAAAGCTGATAGAGGAAGAGCTTCGCGAGTACGAGGATCGATACCGCGCCCTCTTCGATGGCTCTCTCTACTGTGTTTATATTAGCGACTTTGAGGGTAGATTTATCGATGCCAATAAGACGGCGCTGCAGTTGCTGGGGTATACGCATGAGGATATTACGCAGTTGAACTTTGCATCGCTGATCGATGACGAAGATCTCAACAGGGCATTTCGCATTATGGGCGAGTTTATCGAAGATGGCTATCATAAAGATCTCAGCCGGTATCGGCTTCGCAAAAAGGACGGTGGGTGCGTCTGGGTGGAAACCGATGCCTCGATAATATATCGTGACCGGGAGCCCGTGGCAATACAGGGAATCGCCCGTGACATTACCGATCGGGTCAGAGCAGAGGAGATTCTGCGTGAGAAGGACAAGGCCATCGCATCTTCGATAAACGGTATCGCTCTTGCTGATTTGAGCGGAGCGTTGACCTATGTCAACTCCTCATTCCTCCGCATGTGGGGGTATGATAGTGAGAGTGAGGTGGTGGGGGAATTAACTACAGATTTCTGGGAAAATGCTGATGAGGCGCGGGAAGTCATTGAAGCGCTGCAGCGTGAGGAGAACTGGATCGGAGAGATGGTCGCGCGGCGGAAAGACGGGAGCACCTTTGATGTCCACCTGTCCGCGAGCATCATGACCGACGAGCAGGGGACACCGGTCAGCATGTTCGGTTCATTTATCGATATTACCGAGCGCAAGCGTATGGAGGCCGAGCTCTTTGATGCGGAGGAGAAGTATACGGCGATCTTCGAGCGTTCCTTTGATGCCGTTTTTATCAATGACTTCAGGGGGAATTTCATCGACGCAAACTCGAGAGCGCTGGAATTGACCGGTTATTCACGGGAGGATGTCGGCTCCCTTAATTTCGCGGATTTCGTATCTGAGGACCAGTTGCCAATGGCAGCCCGTGCCCTTGAAGAGCTGATGGAGACAGGGAGCCAGAAGACACCGAATGAATACCGGATGCAGAGAGAGGACGGCACCTTCATCTGGGTTGAAACGAGGAGCTCGGTGATATATCGTGGAGGAGAGCCCTATGCGGTACTCGGTATTGCCAGAGATATCACCGAACGCAAGCTCGCCGAGGAGGCGCTCCGGGAGAGTGAAGCACGCTACCGGCAACTTGTCGATTACGCCCCTGCGGGCATCATCGAAATTGATATTGCCAGTGGAAGATTTCTGAGCATTAATGACATCGTCTGTGATTATACCGGTTTCTGCAGGGAGGAGCTGCTTTCAATGACTCCCTCTGATATATTAACCGAAGAGAGTTTTACTCATTTTACCGATAGGCAGAGGCAGGCGCTCTCCGGC
>Ga0180433_10002455_pt1 | contig 28568 bp, 48 predicted proteins | sample SS_ome_8_FD_132980 | JGI IMG/M metagenome (GOLD analysis project Ga0180433, IMG submission 132980) | Hypersaline lake sediment archaeal communities from the Salton Sea, California, USA - SS_1_D_1 metaG | ecosystem: Environmental > Aquatic > Non-marine Saline and Alkaline > Hypersaline >... | reverse complement strand
GTAGCTTAAAGTTTTTTGGTAGCTTAAAGTTTTTTGGTAGCTTAAAGTTTTTTGGTAGCTTAAAGTTTTTTGGTAGCTTAAAGTTTTTTGGTAGCTTAAAGTTTTTTGGTAGCTTAAAGTTTTCTTTAACCCACTCTTCAATATATATAAACTATTACAACAATCCTTATAAACCAAAATTGCTACTTTTTTGCGTTTATCTTATTTAAACTTTTCTATTAAAATTTTTGGTAGAATAATCAATCTTATTTAAGGTTAACCTAAATAGATTCCATAGAATACATAGATTTCTTCCAAAACAATATATAAATAGGTTTTATATAATTTATATAATTTGTTTAAATTTATATAATTATTTTTTTTTTTATTCACACTCGAATTTAGCCATAGGACTATTCTTATCTCTAAAACAGTTTTTATTCACACAGAGCAAAAATCTGTTAATCAATTATTTTTTACAGTAAGAAAAAACCGAAAAAATAGGTATGCTCTTTATAAAGGAATTCAATTTGTGTAAAAAAAAATTTTTTTTTTAAGATTTTTTCTCCATTTTAGTTTTTTTGCTCTGTGTATAAAAAATTTTGATTTAACAGATTTTGGATGTTTGCCTCTGTGCAAAAAATTTATAAATGATAAACCAACCCCATTTTATTATGGAAAACAAAGAACTAAATAAAATATTTTTATCTAAGAACGGGAAAGAATTTTTAAAAGAATTATATTTTATATGTTTGAAGAATTTATTTAATTATGAATTTAACTATATGGAAAATAAAATTTCTTCTAATTCATATAAAAATGTGATTTATAAAAATAAAGATTTTTCAAATTGGGGATTGTTAAATTTATCTTTTAAAATATCTTATTATGATTTTACGGAATCATCTAAATATTATATTAATAAATTTTTAAGAATTTTAAAAAAAGAAAAATTGGCGGATTTTCATTTTCAAGGCAATAAAAGTTATATAACAATAAAACCTATTGCTTTTTTAGATGAGGTTGGTAAAGATATTTTTAAAATAATTAAACTTCTTAATAGGATTGAAAGATTTAAAAATATGACAGAAGAAGAAATTGAACTGGAACTAAAATTTAGAAAAGTTTAAATATCATTTGCGTTTGTCTTATTTTGTAAAATTAAAAGAAAAGAAATAGTTTGAGTTGTAATCATAATCCATAATAGTGGTTAATTACTCATTCTATATAAAGCTTATTAATTTATATAGAGGTAACGATGTTAATATGTAATATTGAACAATATAAAAATTCAAAAGAAGAGGACATAACAATTACTTATTCTCGAAAAATTGAAGATTTTTTTAATGAATATTACAAACAAGAAAAAGATTCTATTTATCCTATTAAAATTAATTTTAAAGATTTATTAAATTTTTTTCCAATAGAATATAATATTATAGAAAACTTTGAAATAAATTTTGATTTCATTAATAAATTGTTTAATCAAATATTAGAATCTTGGTCAGGCAATTCAAGGAAAATATTTTATCGTGTGCCAAATAAATATTTTTCAACACAAAGTTATTTTAATTTGACTTCAGATTATTCAGATAGGCTTATTAAAATTCAAGCTTCGGTTGATGTGTTACAAGAATATCAAGATATATTAGAAAATGTTTTATTTTCATGTAAAGATTGTGGAAATAAATTTAATTCTAAATTTACCAAAGTAAAATTATGTAATAGTTGTCAAAGTTCTAAAATTTATATTAAATCTAAAAATTTTATTTCAAGAAGATATTTGGAATTATCTGACCCAAGAGAAGTTGAAGGCAATTCTTCCATTAATGCGTATTTTGATATTAATAAAAAAGAAGAAAGGGGATTAATACCAAAAAATTTTGTTGGTCAAGATATTGAGTTGCTTGGGTTATTAAGATTAATGCCGAGAGTAAAATCCAAAAATTACGATAGGTTTTTTGAAGTGGTTGGATTTCGTGTTATGAAAAACCAATATATTGAAAAGAAAAGACAAAAAGAAATTATTACAAAAATTAAAAATTCTAAAAACGCATTTGTCGAAATTGCGATGGCAATGAATAAGAATGTTAAAGGAATGGATTATTTAAAACTTATTCTTTTTTCTGCCTGTGTTGGATTAGAATACCCTGATAAACAATTTGGTTCTTCTCATGTTGGGGAAAATATTATGATTATTGGAAATCCCGCAATATCTAAATCTAAAATCATGGAAAATCTTACAAGGTATTTTTTTAAGGCAAGAAAAACAACAGGACTTTCAATGACTAAAGCGGGGGCGAATGGAACTGTTCAAATTATAAACGAAAAAAGAGTTGTTTCTGCGGGAGAACTTTCAAGATGTGACAATGGGGTATTGTTTATTGATGAATGTAAACATATGCATGATGATGTAAAACACGCTTTATTAACTGCCATGTCAGATGGATGGCACACTATTAAATATGCGGGGACTAATAAAACATTCAAATATAATACAAACATTGTTTTAATTGGAAATCCAAAAGGAAAAAATTTAGACCCAAACATTCCATTGAAAGACCAAGTTGAATTTGACCCTGAGTTTTTATCAAGATGTTTTATTACATTAATGGCAACTCCTTATTATCTTGATGAACAAAATAGAATCATGAAAGATAAATTAAAAGAGATATTATGTATTACAAGGATTAATGAAAAAGATAATGTAAGAAATAAAGATGAATGTTTTTTGAATGAACAGGATTTATTGGCTTATGCAAACATCGTAAAAACATTTCCAAACCCTGAATTATTAAAACCTGAAGAAAAAATGATTGAAGATTATATTTTAGAAATTGCTGATAAAGATATAGGTCAACAATTTAGTCAAGGAAGCGATTATAATATAAGGCTTGATTTAAGAATGGTTACTGGCTTCAAGATTTTTTCTAAGATTATTGCAAGAGCAGAGTTTTGTTCAAATATAAAAAAAAGACATATTGATTTGGCAATTAATATTTATGAAAATACCATGATGAAATTTCGGCAAGTGTTTGATATGGAAAATATTGAACAGATTGAAGATACATTAATCCAAAAGAATAAAAAAGTTTATCCAAAAAATAAAAAAGAAAAATATAATTTTATATTAAGTAGTATTCCAAAAAAAGATTTTATTGAATTTGGAGATTTGTTAGAACTTTGTGTTGAACATGCAATTTCAGAAATAGAGTTAGATGAATGTTTAGTGTTGTTAAAAAATAATGGGGAAGTAATTGAGCCTTTGAATGGTAGGTATCAACAAAATTAATACGGGGTAAAAAAAATGGAAAAAATAATATATAAAAATAAAAAGATTGAATTTACAGGACAACTGAATTTTAAAGATAAAATTTTGTTTGACAGAACTGACCACTTTTGTTTTGCATGTAATAATTGTGAAAGTCATTTAGATATTTATAAAGTAAATATAATAAATCAAACATTATTTTTTTTAACAAAATGTCCAAATTGTAAATTACAAAATGCAAGAAAGATATATTTGGATTCAAAAACAAATAATTTAGTGTTTGGATTAAAACCTACTAATAAGTAAAAGATTGGTAGGTTTTAGTAGGAGTTGAAAACAATGAATGATGAAAAAGCAGATAAATTAATTACAGTATTGGATAGTTTTATTCCAAGATTTGAAGAAATTGATAATTCAATACAAATGAATACAAAAGCAATTGCAAGTTTAAATTATCATCTTGAACAAATTACAGAAAAGATTGACTTACTTGATGATACTTTAAATGAATTATCAACGAAATTTGAAAATGACTAAAGAAAATAAATTAGAAGTGGTTGTTGCAGTATGTTCAATCGGACAAAAGCCATATGCATATAAATTTAATTTGAATGGTAAAGACTACCATTTGAAAACTATGCCTTATATGAATGGCACAAAGTTTGAAATTAAAACATCTCATGGCATTTGTAAAAACTGTTATGTGAACTATATGAACCAAAACGGCTTCATTCCAAATTATAAACCAATCGAAAGACTTTATATTCAATAAAATTGTAAAGAGAGCAGAGGAAAGGTTTTTTGTTTCATACATTGACCTTAATGTGGTTTACTCTTTTTTCCACATTCCCGCTTAAATCTTTACAATTAATAAAATAATTCGAGGTAAACGAAAATGAAATTAATATTAATTATGTTGTTGTTAAGTATGTTAATAGTAAGTGGTTGCAACCAAGAAGATAATTATAAAATTGTATCAGGCAAATCAGGAGAAAATTGTATAGTTCTATATGAACCAAACACCACAAAGAAAACTTGTAAAACATTAAATGTAACTTGTGAATATGAAAGTGAAAAAGGTTATCTTAGATGTTTAGATAAATTTGAAGAGCAAGGGGTGGCTCTGATTGAATAAGAAATCTGCTATGCCACATTGGTACAAAGAGAAGCGAAGCAATTTTCAAAATAATGTTATTTATAATTTTTTAAGGCTTTGTAAATATCCACCTAGCCAAGCTAAACGAATGATGTATTGGAGTATTCCACATATTAAATTAAAAATAGCGAGTGATGAAAAATGAGATGTAAAGTAAAGGGATGTAAAGAAAAAAAAGACATTCAATATTTAACAATATATCCAAATGACGGCAAACCAAAAAGAGAATATTATTGTCAGGAACATTTGAGGCGAAGGATTTTTGGATTAGAATTAATTAGGTTATCAAATAAAATAAAGAAAAATTTAAATATATAATTATAAAACTATTTTTAAGTAGTTAAAATTAATATTTAAGGGGGAATTAAAAAATGGATAAAAACATATTGTTTGAATTTATCAAACAAACAAGCGAAGAAAATGTACGAAAGTATGCAAGGATTGTTACTGAATCTTTAACAAAGCCACAATTACTAGATTTGGCTAACCTTTTTGAAGTCAAAGTAGATTTGAAGGAAGAAAAAAAAGAAGTTGTGAAAGAGCCTAAAAAAGTGGTTAAGAAAGAAAGTAAAAAATATACTGAAGCCGAAATTGAAGCAATGATTAATGCAGAATCAGAAAAAGAGGGGGACGACATAGATTTTGATTAGAAATGGTTAATAGTATTGAGATTGGAGAAGGTGAAGAACTTATACCCGCCTTATTGAAACAAATGGTATATGAGGACAATGTAATGAAAAGATTACAAGCTATGGATACTTTGCTTTCTGCAATTGATGAAGATATTGCCAAAAAATTAAAAACTAAAGAATTTAAAAAAGAGTTAAATGTAAGTTATCTTGATGATGTAATTTTTATTAGGAAATTGAAATTATATTCTAAGATGAATGAAAATGTAGAAACCGCAATTGAATATCTTGGGGAAGATTATGTAACTCATCCTGAATTTATTTTTGATGAGAAATTTGAAGTTAAGGTTAATATCCTTAATAAAAAAATTAATAATTTTACAGGTAATTTATTAAAAGAATATTCTATGGGGGATTCGATTGAGTTTTGAAAAACTTAATTTATAATTAAAAATGAGAATAGAATTTGAAAAGCCAGTTGTACCAAATTTTGTAAGGACAGATGTCGGAGTTTTTTCTGTGACAGAATTAAGTGAAAAAGAAGTTGAGAGGTATTTGAAATTGTTTGAAAAAACATTCAAACAAAATATAAAAAAGAAAAATGAAATACAAAGGAATGCATTATAGTGAATGTAGTAAGTGTCATATTGAAACAGATTGTTTCACATTTTCAGGAAGACAGACAAGATACAGTCGGGCATATTGTCCGAGTTGTGCAAGAAAACCAATATTGAGGAATAAAAGATGATGGGATTTGAAAAAGAACGGGAAAGAGCAATTGGCGAGTTAATGAAATATAAAGCATTTATAAAAAACGAAATGAAAGTTATGTTAGCAAATATTGACCAAGTTGTCCTCGACATTGATAGGGCAGATACAATTTTAGATTTTTCTAGGGCTTATCAAAGCGGGGTTGAATTTATTGTTAAACATAAAAAAGATTCAATTGAAGGATTTAAAAAACTAAAACCGAAAGATTAAATTAAGTTAAGAATTAAGAAAAATGGAAAAAATAATTGATAAATTAATGGATGGATATGTTTTAGATTTATTAAAACCTAAAGTAAATAAATTTGAAAGAGCAAAGACTTTAAAATTTTTGTTAGAGAAGAAAAAGCTTAGTATTAGGCAATTTTCAAAAGAATTTAACATTCCTTTAGGAACATTAAGCGGTTGGCTCAAGTGGGATAAGCTTGGCGAGAAAAAATATAATAAGTTTAAGGAAAAGGGATTTACCGAATCACAAATTACTGATATTGTTAAATCTTCGGATATGACACCGAAAATTCCTGTGAAAGAAAAAGAATTATTATTGAAAGTTGAAACTTTGATTATGTTTATGGAAGGAAAAAGATTTAATATTAAAGAAAAGGATATTGAACCTTTTAGGACTTTAAGAAACAAATTAAGTGATTTGATTTATAAAACTGGAAATTAAAAATGTGTCAAAAAGAAATAATGGAAATGTTGGCGAAGAACCCTGATAAATATTTTAGTTCAAATAAATTGGCTAATAAATTAGGTTATCAACCGCAACAGATTGCAAGGTCAATGACTAAACTTATTAAATCTAAATTTGTGTTGTTGAAATTCATTTATAAAAAAGAGAACTATGTGATAAGATTAATTAAGATTAGGCAAGGGGGATTTAAAAAAAATGGAAAATAAGATTGTGAAAATTAGGAATATTGTAACCGAGAAAACTGCAATACAATGGGATGGAGAAAACAATTTGTTAGTTGATGAGTTTTTAGAAGGTCAACCAAAAGAAGTAAAATATTATTGGGACAAAGAAGACAATTTGATTATTGAAACTTTAGAAGGCGACATGAAAGCTAACAAAGGCGATTGGATAATTAAGGGGCTTTCAGGGGAATTTTATCCTTGCAAATCTGACATTTTTGAAAAATCATATGAAATTATAAAATGAAAAAAACAGAATTAATGGTTTTAGGTTTTTTTGTATCAACACCATTTTTTATTGTTTTGGCAGAACAATGGTATTTAAGAATATTTGGGATTTTTTTCGGTTGGGTTTTTAGTATGTTTATAATTGAATTAAATACAGAAAATCAAAAACTAAAAAAAAGATTAAAAAAATGAGCAAAATAAAATATAAAGCTATGGTCAATGATGAACAAATAAGTTTTGATACTAACGAGAAGTGTGAAACTTGCAGTAAAAAACAAGATTGTGATAGGGTGGGATATCCAAACGATGATTGTTAAAAAATGATTAAGCATAACAAAAGGTATTGTTTTGTTTGTGATGATTTTAGAACATTTCAATTTAATAAAAGGCTAAATCATTCACAATGTCAAGAATGTTCAAGTAGGTTTGGGACACATCCAAACAATTTCATCTTAAAACATTTTTTAAGAAAAATTGAAAAAATAAAAAATACTCAACACGTGAAACTTATTACATATCAAAATGAATCATTGGCAAAAAAAAACTTACATATAAAAAAATTAATCAAAGAACTTGAAACAGTAAAAAAGAAAATTGCAGAAAGAAAAAATCATTGAAGTTGTTAAAGTGTATGGGTGGTCGATATTAATTATAATTGTTGCAATCATTGTATTATTATATTTCGGGTTTATAAGTCCCGCAAACTTATTACCAAAATAAAATGGAGTTGATATTATGAAAATATTACCTGATGAATTTAAACAACTGACATTCGATAAAAGATTACATATTGCTTTATATTTTTTCCTTTGTGGGTTGTGTGTAGGCTCAGGGCTTGTGTTTGTCGCATGGGGCTTATATATATGATAAAAATAATCAGGTTCAAATCTGATTCCTTAAATTTTAGTAAAGAAAGAAAAGGTATTAAATCAAATACTGTAAGAATTACAGATGATTGGAATAAAGAAAGATGGGAAAGATTTTACAATGCAAATTATGTGTTGATTCAAAGGACAACTGACAAAAAAGAATTTATGAGATACATAACCGATAAAACAGTTTATAAAAATATTGTAGTAATATCTTGGTAAAAAAATGAAAGTTAAAATATTTGGAAAGGAATGTGATTATCAACCGACTAGCGATGAGATGACAAGAGAAGTTATTATGAATAAATTACAAAATAATAGTTCTTTTAGAAAAGTATTTAAAAATAATATTACTGATAAATTTATTAATTCTATGAAAAAAATTGTTGACCCTAATTATAGGCAAGAAGATAATTTTATCCTTTCAATTAGTGGAAAAAGCGGGACAGGTAAATCGACCACTGCCTTATCTTTGGGTAAAATAATTATACCTGAAAGGTTCAATTATAAACACATGTGTTTTTTTAATAATGAAATTAAGGAATTAAATAAAACTCTTCCAAGAGATTCTTTAATTATTCGTGATGAAGGAACAGATAAAGCCACATTTGGTGTTGGGTCAATCCAAGAAAGTTCCGAATTAAAACTTATTGTTGAATCTTCTAGGAAAAAAGGATTATCTATTATTTTTATTGAACCAACAGAAAAAAGGGATGACATAGTTAAATATTATTTAGAAACTGTTGATAGGGACACTAATCAAAGAATTTCAAGACTGGCAGTTAAAGAACCTGATAGTATGCAATATTTAGGGGCGATTTATGTTCCTGTTGTTAGTGAATATGATTATGATTTAATTAAATATAATATAAAAAAAGACAAATATCTTGAAGACTTACAACAAGGGAAGATGAATGGGGCAAAGATGAATCCAAAAGAAATTGCGATGAAATTTTATAAAAAAATAAATTTGGATTTATTTAAAAAACCCAAAGAAAGAAAAGCATTTGTCACTTCAAAATATCCTCAATATACTACGGGACAAATTGATTCAATTTGTACTTGGCTTGAAATGTTAATAAGGAATGATGGGGAAATTGAGGATGTGTGAACCAACAAAGGAAGGAAAATGTGACTGTCAGGGGACTGTGACAATTACTTGTCTTTGTGGTATATGTGTGAAGTGTGGGAAAAAAGTTGAAGATGGAAGAATTAACAACAAAAGAAAAAATTAGAAGAATCAAAAAAAAAATAGAAACTACAAAATTAAGATTTAGATATCACTCAATACAGATGGATTATTTTGATAAAAAATATATCACATTAAGAAAAGAATTAGTTGAATTGCAAAATGGAAAGGCGAAGTAAAACAGATAATAGGAATTTTATTGATTTAACACCAATAGAAGGAAAATCTAATTTTGGCTCAGGGAAGTTCCATAAAAAGAAAAAAATGTGTCCTGATTGTAAAGAAATGTTTTTTTATGATTATGCAATGGAATTATATTGTGAAAAATGTAGGAAGAAAAGAGAATTATATTTTAAAAGGTGTGAAAAATTAAAAAAAAAACAAAAAGCTTAATTGTATTATTTATAATTATAATATTTGGACTATTGTTAAAGGTTGATTTAGTTTCACAACCAAGAGATTTTTGGATAGATGAATCTTACCAATATTTGATGTCAGAAAAACCCGTTTCATTTATTATTGATTCGCCTGACGTACATCCGCCATTATTTAATCTGTTCACAAAAGGATTGTTTACTTTAGGGTTTCATAATCCAATACAATTAAGAGTAATTATGATTATATTATCTATATTATTTATTGTGGCTTTCTATACGACAGTTAAAGAAATATTTAATTTTCAAACTGCCGTTATTTCTACATTTTTGATTTCTATATCGCCGACATTCATATATTATTCGACAGAATTTAGGAGTTATATTTTTGTTTCTTTATTTACAATATTACAAATTAAGTATTTTTTCAGGTTGATAAATAAAAAACAAGAATATGCTTGGATTTATTATACTTCTTTGTCATTATTAATGGTCTATTCACATTATATGGCTTCATTAGTTTTAGTTGCACAGTTTATGATTATACTTGTAAAATGGAAATTTTTATCTAAAGATTCTAAAAAAGATTATATTCTTTTTTTATTTAATTTCTTTTGTTTCTCTGTGGCATTAATAATTTATACATTAAATGTTTATCCTAAGATTCAATCATTTTGGTTTAAGAATATTGATTTTCATTCTTTGGTTTCAACATTTAGTTATATTATTTCTCCGCCGACAGATTATTCATTTTATATATTATTAATATATGTTTTTGTTGCAGTATGTTATTTAAAATTTAAACTTTTTAAAGATAAAAGAATTGATGTATTTTTATATATATTGATTGTCCCCGTATTCTCTATGTGGATAATCTCACAGATATTTCCATTTTATCATCATAGGTATTTTTTATTTGGGGGATTATCTATTTTTATTATTCTTGGATATATTTTAAATAAATTATGGGAAGAGAAAGAAAATCTTACAAATTTATTTATAATAATGATTATATTTATTTTGTTATTAAGTTATGGTCAGGTTAAAGAAAACCTTAATACTGAAATCTATGATTCTGTAAAATTTTTAAAAAATTATACAAATGACGAATCTTTTATAACAATTCACACTTCTCCTTTTTCTGCACTCCCATATATGGTTTATTTTCCAAATCATAAACATTATTTATTAACTAATCTTACAAGACAAAACTTATTTACTGCGGGTGGCGAAGCATATAATTTTAATTATTTAAAATCTGATATAAACCAAATTATCAATGATAATCACACATATATTGCTATATCAGAAAAGAAGGTGTTTAATAATTTAATTTATGAACTGGGGGGATTATATGTTACAAAAAAATAAAATATCTTTTTATTTAATTACATCCATGTTTGTATTATTGTTTGGCATGTATTTATTTGGGAATGGTTATCATAGTGCCGACATGGGACACAACATGAAATTTTTAGAATCCGAGTATGATATGGAAATGTATGATATAACTTTACAAGGCGACAAAATAGATTCTAATTATGCTTATAGGTCGGGACATTGGCAGATGAGAATATCAATGGTTCTATTTATTTTTGGCGGGATGGTTTTCGGTGTGAGTTTTAGTGAATTATTAGGGGCGATTAAAGAAGATGATAAATAAATTTATATCTGTAATAATTCCATGTTACAATGAAGATAACAATATAATAGATTGTTATTTAGAACTGCAAGAATATCTTAATAAAAATAGATACATTTATGAAATAGTTTTCATTGATGATGGGTCAACAGATAAAACAAAAAAAGTAATTGAAAGTTTAGTTGACGGCGACACATGGGTTAAAGGAATATTTTATAAAAAGAATTTAGGAAAAGGATATGCAGTTTTTCGTGGACTTAATGAATCAAGATATAAAACAAAATTAATTTTAGATTGTGATTTATCAGTTCATATTAAAGAACTTAGTGGATTTTCTTGGAAATTTCTAAAAGGACAAAAAATTATAAAAGGACATAGAAGACAAGTTGTCAAGCAACCATTATATAGAATTGTAGTCGGCAAAGTTTGGAAATTTATAACTTATCTATTTACAGGCTTATATTTAGACACTCAATGCCCCTTTACTGTGTTAAATCTACATTATTCTTTTTATAAACATTTGAAGATTAATGGGTTCGCTTTTGATGTAGAGATTCTTTACAATGCAAAGAAGCAAGGGATTAAACCACAAATAATAAAAGTTGATTATAGGAATGATTTTGATTCTAAAGTGACCTTTAAGAAAACAATGTTAATGTTGAAGGAGTTATATATCATAAGATGTCAAAAAAAAAATTCAAAATAATTTTAGGCTTAGTAATTTTTATTTATCTTATAATTGTTTTGAATATTGATGTATATGAAGAACCTGAAGGGGTTTGGGATGATAGGCTTTGGCAATATTGTACTCATGCGGGATTATTTACATGCGATGAATTAAAACAAGTTTATTACATTTGTATTCGTGGGCAAACTGAATTTGAAAATAAAAATTGTAGTCATTTTGATAATAAAACAGGGTTTGAAAGAGCAACTGACCCAAGAAGAAGAAATTAATCTTAATTAAGATTACCTTAAGTTTTAATTAAAATCTTTATAAATACAAAAACAATATCTATTTATATGTTAATCAATTTTGGGTCGACACAAGAAGGGTTGAACAGATTAAAACTAAAAAATAACGGGTGTTGTTAATATGGCTTATACTCCAGATTATACAAGTGCTGATATCTCAAGTGCTACAATTGATACTATCGCTATCATGATTATAACTGTTTCATCCTTAGCTGTTGTCGTAATTTTACTTCTTATGTGGAATTGGGCAAAGAAAAGAATGTAGGTGTTATGAAAAATGGCTTATCAAAATTCATACGATTCAGGAGATATCGGGGAAGCTACAATTAATACTGTTGCAATTTTTATAATTACTGTTTCATCTTTAGCAGTTGTTATCATATTATTGCTGATGTTTAATTGGGCTAAGAAAAAGTTGTAAAAAACTTTTTAACTCAATACTACTGAAGACTTGACGAGGGTTTTAGAAGGATTTTTCCCCTAGACAAAAAACACTTCTTTTTCTTTTTTTATTATAAAATAGTAACATATTTATAGACTTCTTGAAAACTACTTTTCATATGCAAAAGAAAATTGAGGTTTGGTTGCCTGAAAAAGATTTTGACGAATTACATGAAGGCATGAAGTTGGCAATTAAAACCGAAGATGAAAAATTTACTCTTGAAAGAATTTTTTCGGGTTCTTCAAAACAAGAATGGTATCGTAAAGTTTTAAGAAAAGGACTTGCAACTTTGATATTAGAATTTGAAAAACTTAAAAAAAAATATGAAAAATGAAAGTTAAGACTGTAATTGAAAATAGGTTTGAAAAAGCCAAATCAAAAAAACCAATTAACCAATTAATAATTGCGATATTATTTTTAGTTCAATTAATTTATAACACTATTTTTCCTTTTGCTCTTGGAGTATATTTTGCTCAAACTAAACATTTGTTTTTTATCATACTAATGATTTTTCCAATTTTCTTTTCTGTAAGAATTAAAATTAATAAAGACAACGAAATTGATTTTGAAATTGTGCGAGGGATTTAAATGGTATTAGATTTTCATAAGTTAAGTAGAAAAGCAACAGATAGAATATTTGATTATTTTGATTTATTTACTGATGGTAAATATCCACCAAGATTTAAAAAGTTTTTAGAATGGTATGGTTATAAATTTCAACCTGTCTTATTATCTTTTGCTTCAACCATAATTATGTTTATAATTTTTTTTAGAATTTATGATAGAGTAGGATTTGAAAAAGTAATAATCATTTTATTGATTTTAGTAATTATTTCGATAAGAAGCTTAAAAAAATAGAAAAGTTTTTATAATTAAACAAACTAATAAAAAAAATTAAATAAAAAAAATTAAAAAATGGGTTAATAAATGGCTAATAAACTTATCGTAATGAGTATAATGTTCTTCTTATTTTTAAATCTTGTTAACGCTGATTCTTTTAACAACTCATATAATCCAACAACACCAACTTATCATTTAATTGGTGGCAATTTTTCTGAAATAACAAATTATAATAATTTTGAAACTTTAATTGATTCAAGGGTTGGGTTAAGTGATGGGCTTGATTCAACTGATTTTAATTTAACTTTAGGCGAAGCTTGTGGCAAAGATTATATGAAATGGTATTACCAATTTAATGATGTTGGTGGTTCTGAAGCACATGATTCAAGTAATAACAACCACGACCTTGTACTTTTACCTTTTGCCTCTTTCTCTGATTCTCTTGATTATTATTCTTTAAATACACTTGCTATAAGTGGTAGTGGGGCAGATTCTTATTATACTTCTGACCATGACATCGGGGACGAAAATTTTACAATGGGTGTAGTGATTAACACGACATCTGAATTAACAAATGACCAATATGTTTTTAGTAGATTCAATTTTGTGGGGGCGGGTTATGGTATGGGTGTAGGAGGTATTGCTAATAACTATGAACCTTTTTGCATTATTGATACAAATAATGGGTCACTTCAACGAGTTAATGGGGTCGGTATAAATATAACTGATGGTCAAGCACATTATTTAATTTGTAGTAGAAATATTGAAACAAATAATTTAACTTTATATGTTGATGGTGTGCAAGTTGGAAGTATTAAAAATGGCAATGTTGGTGGGGCAATAACCTCGACTAATGATTTGATTTTTTCAGGAATTTATTTAGTAGGGATAAATGGGTACACAGGACAAACAGATGAAGCTTTTTTACTTAATGGAGTTTGTCCTAGTTATATTTTTGATTATATAAGTGAAAATAAAATTAGGTATAATAAATCAACTTCTAATTCTGTTATGGCTTATTTTAATCATTCAATAGATTTAGATGAATTTTATTCTTTAAAAATTAATGTTGATGTTGAAGTTGTGAATGAGCAATTTCCATTTAGGGTTTATTCTCATTTAAATATGACAGATATTAATGAAACAAATTATATTGACCAATTACTAAATGATGGAGAAAATTATATTGATGTCAGTACAATAATTTATGATGGTTATGACTTACCCTTTAGAATGAATTTTTTAGAATCAAATGGGAATAAAATTAATGGATTAGAATTATTTGAAGTCGGCAACGATACAACTAATCCCGATATATGGGATTGTCAAACAGATTTATCCTTTGTTGGTTGTAATGATTCTGTAACATGGAAATGTCGAATACAAGATGATGTTGCAATATCAAAAGCATTTGGTGTTGTAAGTGTTGGTGGGGCATATAATATTACAAGAGAGGTATTTCATTTAGAAGAAAATTTTTGGGGTATAACTTTTAGTCCTGAAGAAGTGGATATTTTATTTCAAAATATTGGTTGGCAATTTAATCAATATGTAAATGTAACTTTAGTTTATATGAATGCCACAGATATTGCGGGGAACACTCAAGAAAATTTTACTTCTTCGCCAACAAATACTTATGGGTGTTTAAAATGTTTTGAAGATTGGGAATTGCAACCACAAACTTGTTTAATTAATGATTCTCAATTCACAGAATATCTTGATAATAATTTATGTAACAATACCCCTTATAATATTGCTTTGCCTTCTGATAATGGAACTTTTGTAAGTTGTAATTATTGTAATCCTAACATACAAACCCAAGAAACCGAATGTGTTTTTTCTAGTGGCACTTATATAAAAAATATAACTTATGTTGATAATTTATATTATTATTGTTGTGCTATAACTGGATTAGATTCAGATTGTGGGGTGGATTTATATCCATTAAATGAAACACAAACTGAATTTTGCACTATATTTAATAATTCAATGGATTGTGATAGCAACACATTTACTGAATATGGATTTTTTGCAGATAAAGTTAGATGGCTTTGTTATCCACCTGTTGACTTTAATACGTCCACTTATTGTATGAGTTATGTTAAAGACCCAAGTTCAGGCGTTCTACAAACAAACCCAAATTATTTTACAAGAGCAGATTCTATTTTAGCTTATGACAACGAAATTGAAGATAGGACTTCTTTTGAAGCAGTTGGAAATATTGTATCTGTTTATTTTACTAAAGATAATTTGATTTTTGATGGTAGAGAATATGTTTATGGAGTAAGATGTACTAATAATGGTCAGTATTATACTTATGAACAGTTAATAAAGCCAGAATATGAAAATGTTTCTTCACCAATTACTAGGTGGTTTTGGATAAAAGACAATTTAATAGGATTATTTATTGGTGGAATAATATTGGCATTTATTATTTTTGGTATTGCATTACATTTAAGGGAGTTGAGGCGAAGATGAACTATAAAAAAATAATATTACCAATTTTATTTTTCATGCTTATTTTTAATGTTTATGCAGAAGAAAATTATCATGCATATGATGAAAACAAATTTGGAAATGTTCAAATACAAATTGGTTCTGATGGGGCAGAAGCTTTTGGAACTGTCAATAATATTTCACTTTGTATTGAATCTGTCGCCCCAAAAAATGGCTACATAAATTCTTTTTATTTAGAAGGTGGCACTTGGAGTTATGCAACAGAATATTGTTTATCAAACACTTTATCAATTCCTACAACAAATTGTCCAACAGGAGTATCAGGAACATTAAGTTTAGATTCTGTTGAAAATGTAACTAATTATTTAAATTATGAATTTTATAAAGGCGAAACATTTTATATTTGTATTCAAGAACCAACAAATTCAGGCACACAACAAATAGATACTGTTGCAACAAATTCTTTTGTTATTGATGAAGGAAACGAAACTTGGGATACATTTTCTTCTTCTGATATTAATGATTTAAAACAATATAAATCTCCTCTTGGTGGGTTTGGAATTTGGTATCATTCTGATGTTTTAGATTGGTATAAAAGAAGTAAAAATGCTCAAAATGTTCAATTTTGTATGCTTGATTCTGTCACACTTGAAGAAACGTGTTATAGTCAAGCAAGTAAATATTTAAGTATTTATGGAAGTAATTGTGGAGAAATTGATGAAAAGGTTGGAGAAATTTTCCAATGGAAAGGAGAAGATGGAGTTACAATTGATAACATTAATATGTGGCTCTATGGTGGTGTTGGTAATCCAACGACTGCAAAATTTAAAATAGGGGTTGATGAAATTGATATTACTGACAATTCAACTTTTAATTTATATTTAGGTGGTGAACATAATTATTCTGAAATTACGAATGCAACTAATATTAAAAAAATAACTGATGAAATAACTTTTTCATTAATTGATTTAGAAACAGATAATTATTATTTAATATATTTTGTTTGCACAAGTGGTTGTTCTTCTCCCGCAACATTAAACGGGATTTGTGGGGCTTTTAATTATTGGGATTCTGATTCATATTTTATAAAAGGATTTCAAGATGAAACGGGAAAAATGTTTAAGGATGATGGCACATATAATACATTTCCACAACTTGATTTGGCTTTTTTATTTGAATCATCTGAATCTCAACTTTGGAATGATGATGAAGAAACACAAAACCCTTCAAATCTGACTAACTGTTCAACTAATTGCACAACATGGTCAGGTTCAAGTTATTTAAAGGAAGATTTTAACGGCGACATTTCAACATGTAATTGGGCAGTAAATGATTATTATTGTTGGAATAATCAAATAATAACTGACAAAACTTATGACTATTATTCAATCTTTAAAAATACAGATTTGAAGTATGATACAGATTCAAGGTATTTTACTGTATCTTTTGATATTAAACCCGCAGATATTGAGCCTGATGGGTATGTTTCAATTGGGTTATATGATTTAGATTTTGTTAAATATGTTAATGTTTTATTTGGCGATAATAATATTTTATATAACAACGAAAATGGCAATGCCGTTTCAAGATATACTAATTTGTCATCTTCAACTACGAAAAATATCCAATTACATATAGATTTAACTGACGACAGTTTTGATTTATATTATGATGGGTCTTTAATTGATTCAGGCTTACAATTTACAAATGATTTTTATAATGCAGATAATATTTATGGGATAAGGATTTCTTCATCTGAAGCGGGTTATATTTTAGAAAATTTAGAAATTTATGCAACAAATCAAAATAATGTTAGAACTGCGGTTGATGGTGATATACCAAATTTTGATGTCAATGAAGATGAATCGTTTTGTGGTTATTTTACAAGAAATACTCCATCATGTTCTGTTGATTCTGATTGTGAAACGGGCAAATGTATGTTGACTGGCAGATGTGCAAGTTTTGATTTTAATTATTGTGATGATAACGGCAAAACAAGGGGTAACATGTGTATGGTTTCTGCGGTTACAAGTTGTGTATTAAATAGCACAGGAGATATCATACTAGATAATTTTTTCTTGTTTTTGGTATTCCTTATCATTATAATGTTGTTTGTATATTTATTAATAATGGCAAGAAATTAATGGAGTTGAAAAAGATTGGGAATACCAATAATAGAAGATATATTTAATGGAATAAAGTTTGTAATAACTTTTTTTATGGATAAAGCCCCTAGACCTATTAAATTTATGTTTTTTTTACTTATGCTTGTTGGTCTTGTCGCCATGATTCCTTTTATGTTACATTTTTTTGGGTTTCATTGTAACACTTCATCTGAATTAATACAATTGTCGCCGTTAAAAGTAACAACTAATATTAGATTAGCTTTTATTGGGGCTGATGAATATATAAATACAAGTTCTTATGTTCCTGAAAATCTTAATACTTTTGGTTTCTTTTCTTCAGATTCTTGTAGAAAACCTGTTTGTTATATTGATGGGGAATATTATTATCAATCGATGGATGAATGTGATAATCAAACTATTGTTTACCCATATTTAACAACTCTTGTAACATGGTCAAGGTGTTCTATTTGTGATGGAAACGTAACTTCAACCTTTATTCGTGGGGCAATAGGCAATTCTGATACATTTTATTTGTGTCATGGCGATTCATATACAATAAATAAAAGTGATAGAAATTGGTATCAATCTTTAACTTGTAATGAAGATGATAGATGTTTTCCACCAAATTATTATTATTATGAATATGACACAGGAACTTATGATTGTTTAGATTTAGATGTATGTGGTATTAATAATACAGAAATAATTTCTGTTACAGATGATTTATTAAAAGAAGCAGATGGTAAATTATTAAATAAAATTACAAATAAAAATGATTATAGAAAAACAATAACATTAAAATGCGACAAAAACTTTTCACCACAGATTACTTTTTTTGGTATTCCTGTGTTTGATTACAGAATTTGGTTATTATTTTCTGTATTGTTTGTAATGTTCATGTTTTTAAATAATATTAAAAGACATTAAAATTAATAGGGTGAAAAAATTAAAATGAAATCGTTAATTTATATAATTGTTGGGTTATTATTATTAGTTCCTGTTATTTCTTTAGAAGTTCCAAAAGAAGATAACACACAATTAATTCAAAATATACACCAAGAACATGGTAACACTAGAAAATATTTTTCTGATGAGTTGTCAAGAAATAGAAATGAATTTTTTAAAGAAATAGATAGTCGGGCAAATTATTACGAAGAAGAAGTTGATAATATGTTAACAACGGCAGTTTGGAAATTAGCTTTACTTTGGGGTGGTGTAGTTTTTTTTATTGTTGCGTTTAATAATGTTTTAAGAATTATTCTTGAAAAAAAAAGATTTAAGAAATTTAAAGAATCTTTGAAAGGAGAAATCCTTAATGAAATGGCAATTAATAACACAAGCAAAATGCAACAACATGTTACTAAACCTATATTTGAAAAAAAGAAAGGGTTTGAAATTGAAACTGATGAGCTATTTAAAAAACAAACTTCAATGCCTATGCCACCACAACCAAAAAAGAAAGGTTACTTTGCAAGAAGAAAAGAAGCTAAACAACAAAAGAAATATAATAAATTATTAGAAGAACAGGAAAAATTACGAAAGCAATTAGGATTACAAAATTATAATCCTCAACCACCACAACAACAACCACAAACTGCAAATATAAATTATTCAAATTCATTTGAGGTAGAGTATTAAATGGCAGAAGACAAAGGTGGTAAATGGACTAAGATAATTTTTATTATACTTGGTATTTTAACAGTAATTATAATTTTAATTACATTATTTATTGGATTAAAAGGTTTAAAACAATTTTTTATATGGTTAATTGGAATTATTCTTGTACTTTGTATCATATTCGGGCTATTGTACGTTTTTTGGCTCATATTCATACAAAAATCGTTTAAAGATATTCCCGCTACATACAAAAAAAAGTTAATGCAAACCGCTAAAATGATGAAGAATGAAATGTTAGGCGATTTGTATTTATCAGGGGATGATAAACATAATAGGGTCAAGCTTGGAAATTTTAGATATTTAAGGATGACTTTACCAAAACAAGAAGTGGATGTTAAAGAAGTTCAACCAACAGAGGACAATCCAAATCCAATTAAAAAAGAAAAAATTATTGAAACAACAAAATCTGTAAAAGTAGATTGTTTTTTAATTATTAAAAAAGGTATAATGGAAAAATTGTTTGGTAATCCAATATTTGTAATTGTAAAACCGCAAGACCATAATTATTCAAGTATATTTAATGATGTAACTATTAACGGATTTAATTTAGTGCCCCTTGATAGTCAGTTTTATACAATTGATAAAAGAAATCTTGATACTGATATAATTAAAGGAATGGCAACCAATTACATAAGGGAAGTTGTTTATGAGATTTTCAGAGATTTAGATAAGCTTGTCAAACAAGCCATGAATCTTGACCAACAATTTCAAAAAGAAAAACAAAAAGGATTAGAATTTGAAATTCCTAAACTTCAAGAAAAATGATTGAACAAAACCAAGAAATTGAAAAACAAACACATTCCAACATGGAACTTTCAAAAGGAATATATTTGGGCGATATGGATAATTTAATTAAATCTGTTGAATCTCAAATGCCTGTTGTTCAAGATGAACAAATATATAGATGGGAACTTGAAAAACAATTTAGAATTTATATTGTTTGTATGATGGTTTCTATCTTAGTTATTATGTTAGGTGTATTAATTTGAGTTATGTTACAGAACTTTATTGTAAAGATTGTAAAGAACCCGTTAGTATGAAATCAACTAACAAATGGATTTCATTAAAATGTCTTTGTCGGTGTGCAATATATTATTCGACTGGACATTTTACTGTTATTCCAAAAAAAGTTTATTTGAAAAATAAAGAAAATGATAAATAAAAATCAGAACCAATGCAAGAAATGTAAAAAATTTTTTGAATTAAAAGATTTTCATATAAAATCAAAATTATGTAAAAATTGTTTCATGAATAAATTAAATATGGGGGGATTTAAATGAGTTTTAAAGAGGGTTGTGGATTTAGGGAAAAAGCGGACGTGTGCGGGTTTAAGGCTGAAGATTGTAACAAAGGTTGCGATTTTTATGATTTAGAATATTCAATCAAAGCAATTAAAAAAAGGTCAAAAGAAGAACAAAAAAATGTAATTACCTTGACTGATGACATGAAAGAGTTTAAGAAACAAGGGTTTAAAAAAACAAATCCTGAGGGTTACAAAAAAATTAAGAATGAAAGAAAAGACAAAGTTATAGGGATGATGAAACTTAGTAAAGCTTATGTCAAATTGAAGCGAAGCAAAAAATAATGAAAATGGTAAAAAAGCAAACTTTAAAAAATAAACAATTAGCGATGTCTATGGGGGAACCAAGAAAAATGGTTTATTTTCATAACGATAAGGACATAAAATTAGCCGTTGAATGGTTAAAGGTTGCTATTAGAAGTAACATGTTAAAATTAAAAAGAGAAAAAGCATATACTATAATTGAAGATTCAAAATTATGGTCTTTAATTAATAAAAAAATAAATGAAGCTTTTGAAGATGTTATGGTAGAAAAGAACGTAAGTAAACAAAAGGTGATTAAATGAAATATAAATATTATTGTTTTACTTGTGAACATGAAACAAATGATGAATATAATAATTGTGGTTGTCATTCAGAACTTGAAAGACACACATTATGCAAGAGAAAGAATGAAAATCATAAAGGTAAGCAAAAAGTTTATACAGAAAATGAATTAGTTGAAGAGTGGTCATAGTGATTCCATTAAATACTTTATTATTTTCAAAATATGAACAAAAGATTATTCAATTAGAAGATAATTCTATTGATTTGATTTTATGCGATTTACCTTATGGTATTACTAAAAATAAGTGGGACATTCCTATTGATTTGTCTTTTTTTTGGAAACAATGTGAAAGAATAATTAAAGATAGAGGGGTAATTATTCTTACTGCCCAAACCCCTTTTGATAAAATTATTGGGGCTTCTAATTTAAAACTTTTAAAGTATGAATTAATATGGGAAAAATCTATGGCAACAGGACACCTTAATTCAAAATTTGCCCCATTAAAAAAACACGAAAACATATTAATATTTTCAAAATCTGCAGGGGCATTTGTAAGAAATAAAGATAAATCAATGACATATAATCCACAGATGACCAAAGGTAAAGCTTATACTTGTAGGAATGGTCATGCCTCTACAAATTATGACTTGAAGAATTATACCCAAGTAGTTACAGAAAATAAAGGTGAAAGGTATCCTGTATCTATAATTAAATTCAATCATGATAAGGATAAATTACATCCAACTCAAAAACCAGTTATGTTATTTGAGTATTTAATTAAACAATACAGTAATAAAGGAGATATAGTTTTAGATATGTGTGCAGGGAGTGGAACAACCGCAATTGCTTCCATAAATACTGGCAGAAATTGGATTTGTATTGAATCTGATGAAAGGTATTTTAAAATTGCACTAAAGAGGATAAAAAAACACTCACAACAAAATACACTTCTTTCTCTCGCAGAAAATTCAAAAAAGGATAAGGATTATGGCAAAAAATAAAATAATTCATTTAATTGATTGGAAAAGGAAAAAAGTAAAAAAAAGATTCAGGGAATGCTACGTAGATTATCCTTATTATAAATGTAATCATGCTGTTGGTGTTGCAAATCCAAACAAAATAAGTACTAAAAAGAATAAAATAACATGTAAAAATTGTATTAAATGGTACATTACAAAAGTGATAGAATGAAAAAATCAATTAAATTAATGATTATACAAGGAACAATATTAATATTTGGACTAATAGCAGGAAGATGTATGCCACAATGGGAAGATGTTGGAGAATATGGAAAACATCTTAGTTTTATTATTATTATATTTTTGCTAATTTTAATATGGAATAGTGATAAAATTATATTTACACAAATCCAACAAAGTTAACAATAAGCTTACAAATTGTAATTAATAAATGATTTATATATAAACCAAAGCATTATTATTAATTTACTAACATAAAATAGTTAACAAATTATAAGCGAAATGTGAAGAGAAAGTTTTAAAAATGAGTTTAATAAAACCAAGCCCCGCAGAAAATTTATATTTAACAATCTTCAAATTAGAATCAGATAGACCAAAATATTATGTTAATATTGTTAGGATTGCAAAAAGTTTATTTCTTTGTCTTGGCTATCAAAATAAAGTTGAAGAATTAAATTTGATGATTAAAAGACATATTGAAACTGCATTAAATTCTGATTTTGTTTCTGTTGTAAATGCATATGATAACCCAAAATTTATGAATTCAAGGAAAGCATTTACAAGGGTAGGGGATTCAATTGATTATAAAGAAATTACAAGATATGAGATTGAACAAAGATTAGAAACTATTAAAGATTGGGTCTTTGATGAAGTTGCAGTTGTTTCAAAAGATATTAGGATGACTTCTCAAAGTCAGATGATGTAATGATGAAAAGATATTTATGGGGGACAATAAAAATAATTTGTGTATTGATAATTATATTTGGGTTGTTTTATTTAATGCAATATGCTAATATAATGCCAATAAAATAGAAAAGTTTATATAGAAATGTTTACTAATAATTTATTAAGCTAATATGATTTATCGTTTGACTAAAATAAAACGGGTAGTTAATAAAAATTTATTCTTTAAGCAATTTAATTGTAAATATATTGTAGGTGGGTTAATATGAAAATTATGAAATATATATTATTATTTATTATGACAATGTTCTTATCGAGCAGTTTTACAAATGGATTATTAGGAGGGGGCGAATCTTTCTATGAAGATTTTACAAGTCCCTCAAATAATTTAAATACTTCAAATTGGGCTTGGACAGAACAGAATACAGGTGCAAGTTATAGTGTTTCGGGTGGGATTGCTACATTTACAGGTGGGGCAATAAATCACAGAGGAAGTATAGTTTTAAAAAATCTTGACTATAATGTTAATGCAAAAGATAATGATTTTTCTATTGAAATGAGAGTTCGTGGTTCAAATTTTTTAGATTTTTTAGTAAAACATTTTTATATAGGTGACAATGTAAATTTTGGAGATAATAACGTTCAACATTCAAGCTATTTTTATTCTAGGTTATATGGGGGGGGTTCTTCTTCTGATACTTTAACGACTTTTGAAAAATTGAATAGTTCTCATAGTCTTGAAAGTCAATCAAGTTCTCCTTATACTCAATTAAGTACGACTTATGCAGTCATGAAATGGATTAAAACAGATAATAATATAGAATATTTATATAATGGGGTTTCGCAACATAATGAAACTTTATTATATATTTGGAATGACGAAAATAATAATATTGCAGATAATTTGACTTATTTTTCTATTCAATCTGCCCAACATAATAATGTTGTGTTTATGATTGATTATATTAATATTACTAATCTTGATGAAGATTTTACAGAAGTAAATATAAATGTAACTTCGCCTGAGAATCAAACAACTTCTAATACAAAAGAAGATGTTGAATTTACTGTAACTGGCGATTCAAGTAATTATAATTGTAGTTTATATCTTAACGATGTTTTAGAAGATACAAATGCAACAGTATTAGATTCTGTTCAAGCAACATTTTATTTAGATGTAGATACAGGCGACAACGATTTTTATATCAATTGCACGGATAATACAACAGTAAGTGTAAGTGGTGTTTATGATTATTGGTATGACCCAAATGACCCTTTTATTAATTTGGCAACACCAAATCCTTTTAACACAACAATCTTTGACAGTTATTCAATTGACATCTTAGGAAACATCACAAATGAAGAATTGGAATTTATTAACATAACTATATTTGACCAAAACGATGATTTGTATTATACAAATGTTACCACTTCATTTGGCGACCCAACCACTCATTTATTTGATTGGTCATTTGTTACGAATGGTTCTGATAATGGAGTTTGGGACATGTATATTTATGGAAATGATACATCGAGCAACGAAAATGAATTACATTTATCATTTACAGTTGACAATTGTATTCCAAATTGGGCTTGTGGAGATTATGGGGTTTGTAATGAATCAGATTTAAGTGTTTGTAATGATTCCACAGATTTAAATTCGTGTGGTTTGTCTTATACAGGAGATTTAAGCGAATTTTCTGACCAAGTTTGTGATTATTGTAGTCCTACTTTAATTTTACATACAAACGCAACAGAATGTGTTGATGATTGGCAATTAAGGTTAAGAGAAGATAATACTTTTGAAACTTGTTGTAATGTTACTGGCTTTGCAAGTGACTGTGGGGACGATTTACCAAACCCTGAAAAATTATATTGGGTTAATACTACATGTTCGATATTTGAATATGATACTGAAGACATTAGTGAAGCGGTCATTGATGGTTTTGTTGTTGCTTTAATAACAATTGGTTCAATGGGTGCAATTATAGTTTTATTAATGTTAACATCTACTACAATTTTTAAGAGGTTGGTGGGGAAAAAATGAAATCACTAAATAAAGAAATAAAATTTGATGGTTCAAAATTTTGGTTAAAAGACGAAGTTGTCGGGGAGATTGAAGACCAATTTAAATTTCAAGATTCTTATGACAAAGATTTTTTAGATAACCAAAAACATTTATGTTTAGGAAAAATAATTCAAGGTGAAATCTAAAATGACAAAAAGATATAATTCAAAAACAGGAAAAGGATGGAAAGGAGAAAGTAAAAGACATTCTCTTGCAAGGCAAGGAATTAAAACAGGTCAAAAAATTTCTCCAAGAGTAAAAGCAATGTTAAAAAAAAACCCAAAGCTTAAAAATAAAACATACAAACAATTACAAAAATCGGGTGTATTTTTAAAAGCAAAAGGCGATGTTGACGGCGACAAGGTATTAAACAGTAAAGATTGCAGACCACTTAATCCAAAAATGCATAAAGATGAGAGGGTAAAAGAAATTGAATTTGACCCTTCAGTTGAAGAACCGACAAAAACCCAAACATTTGTAGGGAAAACCAAAGCATTTGTTGGTAAGGAAGCAAGAATTGGGAAAGAATTTGCTTCAAAAAAATTGGCAGATTTTAAAAAATATAGGAAAACAAAAAAACTTAAAACATTAGATGAAGTAAGCCATCCTTTAGTAAGAAATCTTGAGAAACAACAAAGAAGAGTTGATACTATAAAGACACAAATTGCTGAAACAAATAATGAAGAAAATGAAGAAAAACTATTTAATGAATTAGAAACAGAGCAAGAACAATTAAGAGATGTTGAAGAAAAGATTACTGAATTAAATCTTGAAGACTTATCTGACAGGCAATTGAAAACACTTGCAATAAGACATAAAGATGATTCAATCTTTGGCACAACTAATAAATTCACAAAAGAATTAGTTAGAAGAATTGTTGCCAAAAAAAATATTGAAACAGAATTACAAAATGCAAGGAAAGGTCAAGCTTCAGGTAGTTTGTTAAATGATATTTTCAATTAAAAAGATTTTATTATTTTTTACTTTTTTACTTTTAATTAGTTTTGTATCTGCGAATAATAATGAGAACGTAATAAATTATTTATGGTATGATAATTTTTCCGATAGTGATTTATCTGATTATAATACAACGGGAAGTTGGGCTTATGATGGCAACGGCGGTTTGCAAGGTCATGGTAATTGGAAATTATGGGTAGATAATTTTTGGGAAGATTGTAATAATTGTTCTGAACAAGATACTTATGCATTTAGTTATACTGCAAGATTAAATGAAACGGATAAAGGGTTTTCTTTTTTACATACTCCAAATTTTTCAAGTCCAAATTATTTTAATTCTGTTTCTGCTACTTGGAGTAGTTATCCATCTTATGATTGGATTTTATTATGGGTTTCAAATGGGTTTGTTGATAGAGGCAATGTGGGTTTTCAAAACCAAACTAATTATACTTTTTGCCATACTTTTAAATTTAAAGGTACTGGAAGTGGAACAGATTATTCAATGAAGTATAATAATATTTCATTAACAAATGGCGGGACAACTGATTTTAACGTTACTGCAAATGAGATTGGTTTTTTCACAAGCCAAAGTACAACTGAAGGGTATTATACTTTAGATGATTTTTATATTTGGAAAGGTACTGATTGTGGAACACCACCAACCCCTGAATATTGTTACCCTGATTGGGTTTGTGATGGGTATAGTACATGTAATTCTTCAAATTTAAGACCATGTAATTCTGTGTATGATAATAATTCTTGTGGATTAGATTATACAGGAGATTATTCAGAACTTTCAGGGGAAGTTTGTGATTTTAATGCAAATGGTAACATATATACTTGTGAAGAATTTGCAAATATAAAAAATAATACTTGGAATTATAATTTAATGAATGATATTGATTGTCAAGGGATAGAATTTAATACGAGGTTTGAACCTTTTTTTGTTGGCATTGATGGATTTGAAGGTGAATTTAATGGTAATGGTCACATAATTTATAATTTAAGATTGAATCAATCACAAAGTTATGGGACTGGTGTTTTTGGAGTAATTGAAGAAGAATCTTATGTTCATGATGTTGGGTTTGTTAATTTTACAAATGATGTTACAACAGGCGGATATAATAAAGGTGGTCTTGCAAGGACTTTAAGGGGTGATGTTGCAAGAGTATTTATGAATGGTTCGATTGTTGCAAGAACAAATACTAATTATGGTGGGCTTATAGGTGGGACTGTTCAAAATAGTGGGACTATCAATGACACTTATGTGGATTTAAAATTTACTTCAACAGGAAGTGTTGCAAGATATGGTGGAGTAATCGCAAATGGCAATGCAGGTATTTATAATAGAGTTTATTCAAGAAGTAATAATTATGTTCCAACCCCTTCATCTTTTCAAGGATTATTTATGTCAACTCAAAGTAGCGGGGGTTGTATTGCTACAAATATTTTTGTTCCTGAAAAAGCAGGTTGGAATTTTATTGATTCAGGGGTAGAGTTATGCACTTTAACAAATGCAACAACTAAAACTTTCGCACAAATGCATACTAATACAACATATACAGGATTTGATTTTGAGAATGTTTGGATTTGGAATGAAACAACACAATTTCCCGATTTAAGAATTTTTCAAACATGCGTTGAAAATTGGGTGTGTTTAAACTATTCAGAATGTATGGTCGGAGATATATCAGTTTGTAACCAAGTAAATGACATAAATGATTGTGATACAAATTATACTGGAGATTATACTGAGTTTGGAAACCAATCTTGTGATTATTGTACTCCTGATTTTGTATGTTCAAATTATGGTTCTTGTAATGTTTCTGATTTAAGCCCATGTGATGAAGTCACAGATAATAATGTGTGTGGGGAAAATTATACAGGTGATTATTTAGAATTTTCTGCTCAAGCTTGTAATTATTGTTCAAGCGATTTTCAAGAAACTGGAACGACAGAATGTGTAAATGATTTTAGAAATGTAACTTATACTGATTTAAATTTTGCAACTTGTTGTAATGTAACTTTACTTTCAAGTGATTGTGATAATCCTTATTCTAATCAAGAATCATGTGGAAATGTGTTTTCGTATAATGCTGAAGATATTGGGGAAGCTTCAGTTGATTTTGTGGCTAGGTCAATTATTTTTTTTAAGACTGTTGTTGTAATTATGCTATTATTATTATTGTATATTTTGTTAAAAAACGGGGTAGAAAAAATATTCAAATTATGAAGGTGTTATGAAAAATGGTAAAAGGATGGAAAAACGAATCAAG